>Ga0210377_10000045_pt1 | contig 115800 bp, 81 predicted proteins | sample PLM4_65_b1redo_FD_155480 | JGI IMG/M metagenome (GOLD analysis project Ga0210377, IMG submission 155480) | Groundwater sediment microbial communities from an aquifer in East River, Colorado, USA - PLM4_65_b1 redo | ecosystem: Environmental > Terrestrial > Soil > Riparian zone | place: USA... | reverse complement strand
TCTGTCAAAATCGGGCCTCATTGAGCCTATAATGGATGTCCGAAGCCGAGGGAGCGCCAACCCATGGCAATCTCACTTCGATCCAGCCTGTGAATTCGAGAAAAAATGCTTACAACGCAAATGGCTCTTTGACTTTTGCCCCATTGCTATTTCTCACAATTGAGATTATAATTACATTTCCAAAACTTAAGATCATGACTTTTTGGGAGTTAGAAAATGATTAAAGTTCTGATTACGGACAAAGTGGCAAAGGAAGGAATTGACCTGCTGAAAGCGGCAGGTGACGTTGAAGTCGTCGTCAAGACGGGCATAAGCGAGGACGAGCTGGCACAGATTATCGGTGAGTATGACGGGCTGATCATCCGAAGCGACACAAAGGTAACAGCCAAGGTGCTCAGCCGGCCCGGCAGACTCAAAGCCATCGCCCGCGCCGGCGTCGGAATCGACAATGTCGATGTCCCGCAAGCCACTCGCAAAGGGATCATAGTCATGAACACGCCGGGCGGCAACACGCTCAGCGCCGCCGAGCATACGATGGCCCTCATCCTGGCCTCAAGCCGGAACGTCGTCTCGGCGTGCAACAGTCTCAAGGGCGGCGCCTGGGACAGAAAGAAATATACGGGCAATCAGTTGAACAACAAAGTGCTCGGCCTGATCGGACTCGGCCGGATCGGTATGGCCGTGGCGCGAATGGCCAAAGGTTTCAATATGAAAATCCTGGGCCATGACCCGTTCGCTGCGCCCCTGGACGCCGAGAAACTCGACGTTGAAGTGACCGGCGACGTCACGCGAATTTTCAGAGAGGCTGATTTTATCAGTGTCCACGTTCCGAAAAATGAGCAAACGCTCAACATGATCGGCGCCGAGCAGATTCGGATGATGAAACCGACCGTTCGTCTGATCAACTGCGCTCGGGGCGGAATCATCAACGAGGACGCACTGTATGAAGCTCTCAGCGAGAAGCGTATCGCCGGCTGCGCGCTGGATGTATTCCCGAAAGAGCCGCCGGAAAACATGCGGTTCAAAGAATTCGAGAATTGCATTGTCACTCCTCACTTAGGCGCCAGCACGGAGGAAGCTCAGATTGAAGTTGCCGTCGAGGCGGCCCAAATTCTGGTTGACGCGATCAGGGGCGGCCCGGTGCGAAACGCCCTGAACGCTCCATCCACGTCCGGTGCGGTCCCGCCGATTGTCGGCCGGTACGCCGAGCTTGCCCGGCGAATCGGCGTGGTGCTCAGCACGATTGCCCCCGGGCAGATCAAAGCGGTTCAGGTCCAGTATCGCGGTTCCATCGCCGAGACGGCGGTCGAGCCGGTCACGCTCAGCTTTGCCATCGGGCTGCTGCAGAAGCATTTCGAGATGCCGCTGAATATGGTCAACACGCCGGTCCTGGCTAAAGAACGGGGCATCAGCATCGATGAGACCAAGAACGTCGAGGCCAAGGACGTTGCGGCCAGCTTCAACGCCAAGGTTGTTACCGATAAGGTGACGCGCACCGTGACCGGGTCAATCTTCGGCGGGACCCTGCTGCGGATCATCGAAATTGACGGTTTCAATATTGAAATCACCCCCCAGGGGACCGTTCTGGTCATATTCAACGACGACAAGCCCGGCGTCATCGGCGCGGTCGGGACCGTCTGCGGCAAGCATAGCATCAATATCTGCACGATGGGCGTGGGACAAAAGCCCGCCGAGCAAAAGGCCGTGCTCGCCGTCAGCCTTGACAAAGGACCCGACGCTCGAGCGATCGAAGAGCTCGCAGGGCTGGATTTCGTGAACGAGATTTACGTCTGTAAGCTGGACTAATTTGGACGCCGGACGCTCGAAAGAGCCGGATACGCCTGAGATGAGAAGGCAAAAAACGGCAAACGGAGGGGCGAAGGACGATGGATGAGCGACGAGTCACCCACCGTCCAGCCTCCTGGTGTCCATCGTCCTTTGATCTCTGACCCGCGGCCGCGCGTAGCCGGACCTTTTGTTCCGATAAAACAGCCCTTCGGATTCTCCGCCAAGCCACTGCAAAAATCTCTAAAACAGTGCGGGTATTTGTCCGACATACCCGTTATGGCACAGCCGCGAAACAAGATTCTGGCCGTCGATGACGACCAGATCGATATTGCAAATCTTCAGAGACTGTTGGGTCAGGACTATGACCTTCGAACTGCGACAACCGGCGAGCAGGCCCTTCGCACGGCGGCCGGTTTTCGGCCCGACATCATTTTGCTCGATAATATGATGCCCGGTATCGATGGGGCAGAGGTCTGCCGGCAGATACGAGCGGATGCACACCTGCGGCATACGAAAATCATCATGGTCTCCGGCAAATCCATGGTCTGCGAACGCATCGAAGCCTATCGGGCCGGTGCGGACGATTACATCATCAAACCCTTCGACAAAGACGAGCTGCTGGCCAAGATACGCGTTCATTTGCGTCTGAAATCGGTCGAAGAGCTGGACCAGTTCAAGAGCGATGTCCTGACACTGCTGGCCCACGAAGCGCGGACGCCGCTCAACAGCCTTCTCGCACCGGCCGAGATGCTGATGTCCGAGGAGCAGATGGATCCTGAAGAACGAAAGCTGCTCGTCGAGATGGTGTACGCAGCGGCCAGGCGCCTGCATCACTTCTTTGAAAACGCCATGCTGCTGGCCGCCCTCAAATCCGGCAAGTGGCCGTTCCGCCCAGCGCCGGTCCATCTGTGTGATATCGTCCATGAGACGATTGCCGAGGCGGCGGATTGTGCCGCCCAGCGGAATATCAAAATCGAGGAACAATTCTCCTCGGAAAATCCCAATAACGACGGCCCGAGTGCATGTCTGGACCGAAAGGAAATCGGCCGGGCGCTGGCGGCGATACTGGACAACGCGATCCGCTTTTCTCCGCCGGATGGCACGGTGAGCGTTTCTGTTTCCACCGATGATACCAGTGCAACGGTGAGCGTGAGCGACCGGGGCGAAGGAATCGATCCGGATTACCTGCCCTACGTGTTTGAGGAGCTCTCCGATCCGGACATCGACCACCACTCGCGGGGCCAGGGTTTGAGCCTGGCCATAGCCCGCCAAATCGTACAACAGCACAACGGCACCATTAGCGTAGAAAGCACCAAAGGCGCCGGTGCAACCTTCACCGTGCGATTGCCTGTAATGGTACCTTCTGAAGCCGCACTTTGCGAAAGATGAACAACCTGCGGCCGAGATTTCAACGGTCGGCCGCATCGTAAAATCCTGAGCTTGTCAGACCGGAGAATGCCTAATCGAGTACCGGATGAATTGTCGATAAAGAAATAAGCGATTCTGTTTGCAGCAAATTCTCCTGGAAAGGATTCTGAATATGTCATTCGCGGAACAGGTACTCGGTCAGGCCAGGCCGGAAAGTATTCACGATATTGCCATGCGGCCGGAGCGCCAGTGTTACAGCCTTTCGCCCGTGGACTGGCGGGACCAGGTGCTGTACTTCCTGCTGGTCGATCGATTCAGCGACGGCCGGGAAAACACACGCCCCCTGCTGGACCGGCATAACCTCGAAGCCGGCCGGCGGAGGTGGTCAAACGGACGGCCCTGGCGCTGGGACGAATGGGCCAAATCAGGGGCACAGCGATGGCAAGGCGGCACAATCAAGGGCGCTCAATCAAAGCTCGGCTACCTGAAACGGCTTGGCGTTACGGCGCTGTGGCTCAGCCCTTTATTCAGACAGCGAACGCACCTGAACACCTATCACGGCTACGGCATTCAGGATTTCCTCGACGTGGACCCTCGATTCGGCACCCGTCAGGACCTGGTTGACCTGGTGACGGCCGCTCACTGCGAAGGTCTGCACGTCATTCTCGATATCGTTTTCAACCACTCGGGTTCCAATTGGCTGTATCGGCCCGATACGCCGGGCGGAATGTATGAACCCGCCTATAATCCGGTGGGACGGTATCCATTCGGCGCCTGGCGCGACGGCCGGGGCGAGCCGGCCGCCGATATCGCTGCGAGGGATGACGGCGTCTGGCCGGCTGAATTACAGCACGCGGATTGCTACAGCCGGGCCGGAACCGGCGATTTAAGTAAGGGCCGGATCGACGACCCGAACGCCGAGCACAGACGCTCCGATTTCCGCGATTTGCGGGATTTCGATCTCGACCAGCCCTATGTCTTGAGCGACCTGTCGCGGTGCTACAAATACTGGATCGCCCTGACGGACTGCGACGGATTCCGCATCGATACGCTCAAGCACGTCACCGAGGAGCAGGCGCGGAATTTCTGCGGCGCCATCCAGGAATTCGCCGCCAATCTCGGAAAGCAGAATTTCTTCTTAGTCGGTGAGATCGCCGGCGGAGACGACGCCCAGAACTATTATCTGAATTCTCTCAGCCGGAACCTCACCGCCGCACTCGATATCGGAGAAATGTGCCCGATCCTCAGCGGCCTGGTCAAGGGCCTGCGGCCGCCGAGAGATTATTTCGATGGCTTCAATCCGAACACGAAGGGCATGGGGTCGCATCGCAACCTGGGCCAGCGGCACGTTTCCATTCTCGACGACCACGACCACATTTACGGCGACAAGATTCGATTCTCAAGCGAAGCCTCGTGCGATTACCAGGTTGCCGCGGGCGTAGCCTTGCAGCTTTTCACTCTGGGTATTCCATGTATCTATTACGGCACAGAGCAGGCCCTGGCCGGCCCGGAGCCTTCGGAGAGACAATGGCTGCCTGAATGGAAAGGCTCGGACAGTTATTTGCGTGAGGCCATGTTCGGCCCGGAGCATCCGAGGGCCTCGGGGCTGGACGGTCTGGACGGTCCGGATACGGACCTGCCCGGTTTCGGGCCTTTCGGCACGGCGGGCCGGCACTGTTTCGACGAGAACCACCCGGCGTACCGGCGCATCGCGGCGGCGGCGGAAGTCCGCAGGAACTACCCGGCTTTGCGCAGCGGCAGGCAGTATCTGCGCCGCATTTCCTTTTTGGATAAGCCGTTCGACGTTTACGGCCCGGGGGAAATCGTCGCCTGGTCGCGCATCCTGGACGATGAGGAATTGCTCTGCGTGCTCAACGCACACGGCACCGAGCCACGAGGCGCCGATATTATCGTCGATGCGAATCTGAACCCGGCCGAGACGGGCGGCATGACGGTGGTCCTCAATACCGCCCAGGTCGCACTGGGGCGGGAATTCTCAGGCTCTCATCCGACGGGCTCAACCGTGCCGGTAAACAGAACAGCCGACGGCCCGGCCTTTGTCAGGATTCAGAAACTCCAGCCCGCAGAGACTCTCGTGCTCGCAAACCACCCCTGACCGATTCATGGCGTCAGCCCGGTCCGGCAGCCACAAGGAATGCCGGAACAGAAGACTTTACAGGTGCACGCCGAATAGGTAGTATATTGACCTTGATTGCCGATCCTTCGACTTCGCTCAGGATGGTGAGCCTGTCGAACCATTGCCGATTGCCGATTGAGGGGTAATCGCAAACCTGTCCTGCCCTCGGCCATGAGCTCGGGCCGAATGGAGCAAAGTCGAAGGATCGCAAATCGGAAATCGAAAATCCAGATCTGCTGGTTGTTATGAATTTTGAGAGTTTTTTTAATCCGAAATCCGTCGCCATCGTCGGGGCCTCGCACCAAAAAGGCAAGGTCGGTTACGAAATCCTGGCCAATATGATCGGCGCGGGCTTCCAGGGCCGGATATTTCCGGTCAACCCCGGCACCGAGACCGTTGCCGGGCTGCGATGCTATCCGGATTTGCAGTCTATTGGTCAGATTCCAGAGCTGGTGGTCATCATCGTGCCGGCGAAGATCGTCCCTGCTGTGATGTGGCAGTGTGCAAAGATCAAGGTCAAATCGGTCATCATTATCACGGCCGGCTTCAAGGAAGTCGGCAAGGATGGAAAAGCACTGGAAGAGCAGGTCGTCCAAATTGCAAGACAGGGCGGCATCAGAGTCATTGGCCCCAACTGCCTCGGAGTGCTGGTCCCCGCCAACAAGCTCAACGCCAGTTTCGCCGGCGACATGCCCGCGGAAGGTGTGACGGGGTATCTTTCCCAGTCCGGAGCGCTGCTGGCTGCGGTTCTGGATATGGCCAACGCAAAGGACATCGGCTTCAGCAAGCTCGTCAGCCTGGGCAACAAAGCGGACGTCGATGAATTGGACGTCATAAGAGCCCTTGGAGAGGACCCGGATACGAAGGTTATTGCCGGATACTTGGAGAGTATCTCTAACGGAAACGCCTTCGTGACCCAGGCAGAGGCCATTTCGGCCCGGAAACCGATACTGCTGATGAAACCGGGCGGCACAGAAGCCGGCGCAAGAGCCGCGGCATCGCATACGGGCAGCCTGGCCGGCAATGACACCGCGTACGAGTGCGTCTTTGAACGCGCCGGGATCATCCGCTGTGACTCGCTCAAGACGCAGGTCGATTATCTCCAGGCATTTGCCAATCAGCCGCTGCCCGTCGGCAATAAAATCGCCGTGATTAGCAATGCCGGCGGAGCGGGCATCATGGCGGCCGACGCCATTGAGCGACAAGGTCTTACGTTCGCAAACTTAGCGTCTGAAACGATTGTTAGGCTGGCCAGCAACCTGCCTCCCGCCGCCAGCCTGCATAATCCCGTGGATGTTTTGTGCGATGCCGTCGCCGGACGGTATGAATTCGCCCTCAGCGCCGTTCTCGACGACCCGAACGTGGACATCGCTTTAGTGCTTTTGACGCCGCAGGCCATGACGGAGCCGGCCGCTACAGCTAAGGCCGTGGTTAAGATCGCCAGCCAGCAAAAAGGCAAACTCATCCTTGCCTGCTTCTTAGGCGCCAGCAAGATGGAAGAGGCGACAAGAATCCTGCGCGAGGGCAAAATCCCGTGCTATGATTCCCCGGAAACCGCCGTGACCACCATCAAGGTCATGACCGAATACGTCCGATGGAGATCGCGCCCGAAACGCATCGTCGAGCTCTTCCGCGTGAATCGCCGAAAAGCCGAGACAACGATCGAGAAACATCTGCGGCAGGGAGATTATCAGATAGGCGAGGTCGGAGCGAAAGAGATTCTTGAGGCATACGGTTTCGCTATACCCAAAGCCTCCATCGCGACCACGCCGGAGCAGGCGGCCAATATCGCCCAGCAGTTGGGATTTCCCGTCGTATTGAAAATCTGGTCCACGCAGATCGTGCACAAGACGGACGTCGGCGGAGTCAAGCTCGGCCTGACGACCCCGGAAGAGGTCATGGACGCATTCGATCTGGTTATGTACAGAGTATCCAAGAAGCTGCCCGATGCCGTTATCCTGGGCGTGCTCGTGCAGGAAATGGTCAAGAAAGGGGTCGAGGTGATCCTTGGGATGAAACGTGACCCGCATTTCGGCCCTCTGATGATGTTCGGAATGGGCGGTATCATGGTCGAGGTGCTTAAAGACGTGTCCTTCTATCTGGCGCCGCTGACGGCCGAAGAAGCCAAACAGATGCTCGTTAACACCAAGACGTATCAGATGCTCAAGGGCGTGCGGGGCCAGCAGGGCGTGGACATTGAGACAATCGCCCAGGGATTACAGCGGCTTTCACAACTGGCCACTGAATTCCCTCGGATTCAGGAGGTGGACATCAACCCATACGTCGTCGGCCCCAGAGGGACAATACCAATCGCGGTTGACGCCAGAATGACCCTGGCCCGCCTCCCGGCTGGCGGGCTGGCACGGCCGCCGGCTTAGGAAGGACTGTTGGTCACGATGAGTCTTGAGAATTTTTTTAATCCGCACTCCGTCGCTATCGTCGGCGCTTCGCACCAGAAGGGCAAGGTCGGCTATGAAATCCTGAAGAACATGATTGACGCCGGCTACGAAGGCCGTATCTTTCCCATTAACCCCAATCGCCAGACCATCGAGGGTCTGGAGTGTTACCCCGATCTCAAATCGGTCGGTCAGGTCCCGGACCTGGTGATCATCATCGTCCCGGCAAAGATTGTCCCGGCGATCATGCAGCAGTGTGCTGAGATTGGCGCTCAATCCGTCGTCATCATCACCGCAGGTTTCAAGGAAGTCGGCAAGGAGGGCAGAGAGCTTGAGAAACAGATCATCCACCTCGCCAGGCAGGCGGGCATTCGGATCATCGGTCCCAACTGTCTCGGCCTGATCGTCCCGGCGAACAAGCTGAACGCCAGCTTCGGGGGGAACCTCCCGTCCGTCGGGGCCATCGGATACCTGTCCCAGTCGGGCGCCCTGCTGACCGCCATCCTTGATATGGCTAATGCGAACGACATCGGCTTCAGCAAGCTCGTGAGCATCGGCAACAAGGCGGACGTGGACGAGCTGGACGTCATCGAAGCCCTGGCTTCGGACGACCAGACCAAAGTCATCGCCGGCTATCTCGAGAGCATCAGCAATGGGAATCAGTTTGTCAGAGAAGCGGAGCAAATCTCCCACGACAAGCCCATATTGCTGATCAAAGCCGGCGGCACGGAGGCCGGCGCAAAAGCGGCATCGTCTCATACCGGCAGTCTGGCCGGGGCCGAGGCCGCTTATGAATCCGCATTCGAACGAGCCGGAATTATTCGCTGTAGCTCGATACAACAGCAGCTTGATTATGCCCAGGCGTTCGCCAACCAGCCGCTTCCGGCCGGGCCGCGCGTGGCCGTAATCACCAACGCAGGCGGGCCGGGCATCATGGCGGCCGACGCTATCGAGCAGCAGGGTCTTACCTTTGCAAAACTGACCGATGAAACCGTCAAGAAACTGGCCTCCGGGCTGCCTCCCGCGGCAAATCTGTATAATCCCATCGACGTTTTAGGAGACGCCCTCGCCGACCGATATGAGTTTGCCCTTGACGTCGTGCTCGATGATCCCAACGTCGATACGGTGCTGGTGCTTCTGACGCCGCAGGCCATGACCGAGCCGACCGCCACGGCCCAGGCTATTGTCAGGATGACGCGCCAGAAATCGGGCAAGCCGGTCCTGACCTGCTTCCTCGGAGCCAATAAGATTCAGGAAGGGGTCAGAATCCTGCGTGCCGGCGGCATTCCGCAGATAGACGCCACCGAGCGCGCCGTCGAAACAATCAAGGTCATGGCCGATTACGTTCGATGGCGCTCCAGGCCGAAACGAATCGTGAAACTCTTCCCCGTCAACCGCCGGAAGGTCGAAAACATCGTCGAAAGACACTTCAGACAGGGCATCCGCGAAATTGGCGAGACCGAATCGAAGGAAATTCTCGAGGCGTACGGCTTTGCCACGCCGAAAGGCTCTATCGCAACCACCGCCGAGCAGGCGGCGGGCATTGCCGAGCAGCTCGGATTCCCCGTCGTGCTGAAAATCTGGTCGCCGGACATTCTGCACAAGTCGGACGTGGGCGGAGTCCAGATCGGCCTCAAAAGCATCAAAGAAGTCAAAGATGCTTTCGATTTGATGATGTATCGGATACCCAAGAAACTCCCCGACGCCGACATCCTCGGTGTGCTCGTGCAGGAAATGTGCCGCGGCGGCAAAGAAGTCATCCTCGGCATGAAGCGAGACCCGCACTTCGGCCCGCTGATGATGTTCGGCATGGGCGGGACCATGGTCGAGGTGCTTAAAGACGTGTCTTTCTACCTGGCGCCGCTCACGGGCGACGAGGCCAAACAGATGCTGGTCAGTACCAAGACGTACCAGATACTCAAGGGGGTGCGCGGCCAGGAAGGCGTGGACATAGAAGCGATTGCAGAGGGCTTGCAGCGGCTTTCACAACTCGTCACCGAATTCGCTCAGATTCAGGAGCTGGACATCAACCCCTACGTCGTCGGCCCCGAAGGAACCATACCGATTGCCGTCGATGCCCGGATCAGCGTAGAACAGGCTTAGAAAGAGGCCAAGAATGCAGGAATTTGACTGGCAAGACAAATATAAGGACAAGATCAAAACCGCGCCGGCGGCCATGAAGCTCATCAAGTCCGGCAACAGCATCTTCATCGGAACCGGCTGCGCCCAGCCGCAGCACTTGGTCCATGCGCTGGTCGAAGATTCCAGCAAAATCTACGACGCTCATATCATTCATTTGCTGACCATGGGCGCCGCTCCTTACGCCGACGAAAAGTTCCGCGAAAAATTCAAGATGAACAGCTTCTTCATCGCCGACAATGTTCGCGACGCCTTCGCCAAAGGAATCGGAGACTACACGCCGATATTTCTGTCCGAGATACCGCTCGAATTTGAGAACGGAAGAATCCCCGTCGATGTCGCCTTAATTAGCGTCGCGCCCCCCGATGTGAACGGCCTGTGCAGCCTCGGCGTCTCCGTCGATATCGTCAAGTCTGCCGCCGCCAACGCCAAGTACGTCATTGCCCAGGTCAACACTCGCATGCCCCGAACCTTCGGCGACTGCTTCGTTCACGTCAATACGATTGACGTGCTGGTCCCTTATGACGAAGACATCGTCGAGATTCCCGTCCCGGAACCGGACGAGACGCTACGCCGGATCGGTCAGAACATCGCCAGACTGGTCGAAGACGGCAGCACGATCGAGTGCGGCATTGGCCGCATCCCGCAGGCTCTCGCGGAATTCCTGAAAGATAAAAAAGATCTCGGCGTCCATACAGAGATGTTCAGCGACTGGATTATTGACCTGATCGAGTGCGGCGCGATTACCTGCGCCAAAAAGACGCTCAATCGCGGCAAAATCATCGCGAGCTTCTGCATGGGCTCCAAGCGCCTGTACGACTATATCGACAACAACCCCTTCTTCGAATTTTACCCCACCGAATACGTCAACGACGTCTTCGTCATCGGCCAGCATGAGAAAATGGTGGGCATTAACGTCGGGCTGGAAATCGATTTGACGGGCCAGGTCTGCTCCGATTCGCTGGGTTATCAATTCTACAGCGGCATCGGCGGGCAGGTCGATTTCATCCGCGGCGCCGCACGCAGCAGAGGGGGCAAAGCCATCATTGCGATGCCCTCCACCGCACGAGAGGGGCGAATCTCCAGGATTGTGCCGCGCCTGACCGAAGGGGCGGGCGTGGTCACCACGCGGGGCGACGTCCACTACGTCGTCACCGAATACGGAGTCGCTTACCTGCACGGCAAGAGCATCAGGCAAAGGGTGCTCGACCTGATTCACATTGCCCATCCCAAGTTCAGAAAGGAGCTCGTCCAGGCGGCCAAGGCTCAAAACTACATCTACGAAGACCAGATCGAATTGGCCTGGGAGCACGTGACCTACCCGGAAGAGCTCGAACGGTACGACACGCTACGGGACGGCACGGAAATCTTCTTCCGGCCGATCAAACCCACCGATGATTCGGCGCTTTCGGAAATGATGTACTCGCTGAGCGAGAAAACAGTCCGGACCCGCTACATGACTCATACCATGGCGTTTCCCCACAAAGATATTCAACGCGTCACGAATATCGACTATCGGCAGGATATCGCCATCGTCGGGGTGGTCCCCCGCGTCTCGGGCGAGGAAATTGTGGCCATGGCCCAGTATTTTCTGGATCCGAAAACCCAATCGGCGGAAGTGGCCTTTCTGGTGCAGGACGAATGGCAGCGAAAGGGCATGGGGACTTTTCTGCTGGACTATATCACGCAAATCGCCAGGAAACGAGGCGTGAAAAAGTTCTGGGCGAAGGTGCTGCCGAGCAACGAGCCGATGCTCACTCTTTTTCACAACTCCGGCTACAAAATCAATACCGAGTTCGACGGCGAAACCTACGGCATAACGTACGATTTGACAAAACCCGAATAATCAGGAGTCATCTTGGCAACCAGGAAAGCGGCTTTCATCTATTCGTCGGAGCTCCAGAAGTATCGTTATCCGCCGGAACATCCCTTCAACACGGTCCGGACCGAAAAAGCCCGGGAAACGGTGAACTCCATGGGACTGCTTTCGGGAAGCGGCGTCAGCGAAGTGGCGCCGGCGCCCGCCGGAAGAATCGTGCTCAAAAAATTTCACTCGGCCCGATACCTGCACGCTTTGAAAACCGCCTCGCGCGGGCGATGGGACGCCGAAGCGCTCGAGATGGGAATCGGCACGCAGGATTGCCCGGTCTTCCCCGGAGTGTATGAGTACGCCGTCCTGGCCGCCGGAGGCACGCTGGTGGCCGCGAAGCTGATTCTGTCAGGGGACGCCGAGATCGCCTTCAACCCGTCGGGCGGGTTTCATCACGCGGGCCCTGAACGTGCGGCCGGCTTCTGCTATATCAATGACGTAGCCCTGGCCTGCATGGTGCTGGCCGAGCAGGGCAAACGGGTCTTGTACCTGGACGTGGATGTTCATCACGGCGACGGCGTTGCCTACGCATTCTACGACCGCTCGGATGTGATGACCATTTCGTTTCACCAGGACCCCCGGACGCTCTTTCCAGGAACCGGATTCGCGGACGAAATCGGAACGGGCCAGGGCAAAGGCTACTGCGTGAACGTTCCGCTTCCGGTCGGTACGTATGACCAGGTGTATCTCAAGGCGTTTGAAGCAATCGCCCTGCCGCTCATTAAGGCTTACAATCCGGATGTATTCGTCTTCGAGCTGGGCGCCGATGCGCTGGCGGGCGATCCTCTGGGTCATCTGCAATTGACCAACAACGTTTACGCCGAGGTCATCAACCACCTGCTGAGCTTCAACAAGCCCGTCGTCGCAACCGGAGGCGGCGGATACCACGTCGAGAACACCGCCAGGGCCTGGGCATTGGCCTGGAGCATCTTTTGCGGCGCCGACGCCGACCAGCATCTGAATCAGGCCGTCGGCGGTGTGCTGCTCGAAAGCACCGAATGGCAGGGAGGACTGCGGGATAGAGCGCTGGCCGTCAGCGAATCGCAACGTAAGATGGTGGTCCCCGCTGTGAAAACCACGATAGAAACAATCAAGTCAACCGTTTTCCCCATTCACGGGCTTTAGCTAATGCCACAGTTGTCATTCCGCACTTGATGCGGAATCCACGATGTCAGCACTTTTGGATTCCCGCCTCTACGGGAATGACAAGCAACAGTCGGCTTGGCACGCCTAACCTCATAATTTCGCCTCTTTTCTCTTGCTTCGCTTGACCGATTAGCTTAGGATTACTGCTGGCGTCGGTTGCGGAAAATGTTTGCGTTGAGAATATATTGGCGAGTGTTACCGTTGGTATCAGCAAGGATGGATCAAGACCAAGCTATAATCCGCGAGAAGGTGTTAAGATTCTATCAGTCCGCCAAGCAGTTGTTTCCGATAAAGAAGATGCTGCTGTATGGCTCTTATGCCAAAGGCACGGCTACCGAAAATAGTGACATTGACGTAGCCGTTGTCGTTGACCAGGCGGATCATTCGAAACGCATTGAGATCACGGCCAAACTCTTTCACGCCGCTTTTGACATTGATGCCGCCATCGAGCCGAAGTGCATCTTCTGGGATGAATATGTAAACCACGATAAAGCAAGCATCCTCTCTGAGATCATCAACAAAGCGATTGAGATTCCATTGATAGAGCAGAAAAAGGGTTTTGTTATGTTTGAGCAGTACAACACAATCAAAGAGATCGTCTTCGACATGATTCGCAAAACCCAGGGAAATGTCAACTATGATGAATTGGAAAAGAAAGTGCTGTCGCATTTTCCAGACAGTGCTTTTAAGAAGAGTCATTGGTCCTGGTATAGAAATCAATGTTCAACAGGCAAATATGCTGGTGAGTTCTCAAAAGGAGAGAAAGAAAATCTTTCCAAATCAGTGCATAGAAAGCATAAGGAGCGAATTTCCACAGGTCAAAAAGAAGAATCTGATGAACTGAAGACTATTGAGATTACTAAGGAAGTCCTACGGGTTGTTGAGCAAGTGATCCAAAGTGCTTTGGAGTATGAAAGAATAACAGGTGAGACTCGTAAGCTTGGAATTACGGGGGAGGTTGGTGAGATTCTTGCATGTTATCATCTTGGGCTTCGATTGTGTGTCGATCCGAGAGCTGCTGGATTTGATGCCGTAGACTTTGAAGGCAGGAAAGTCCAAATCAAAACGAGGCGAAGTGAAACAGATGGGCTTCCAAAGGATGCAGGAAGAATTGGCACGTTTTCAAAACATACTTTTGACTATGCACTGCTGGTTCTTTTGGATAGGCAATATCATGTCGCCGAAATTTGGCGGGGCGAATATGACGATGTCTTGCCTCTTATCGAAAAGCAGAAACGTAGGAATCCAAATCTTTCACTTTTCAAGAAGGTATCTAAGCGTATTTGGCCGAAGAAATCACCTGAATTTCAATTCTGGGCCTGGTTTACGAAGAACGAAGATATGCTCTTCTATTTCGAGAGAAATCAGGATCGCACATTCGGTAAACTTCGTGCGGCCATGTCTGAGGTTCATCCGGACCTCACCTTCGAATTCGGGCCGGTTCGGAATGGCAAGCGTGAGTTTGTCATCAGCGCCGATGGATTGAAGGATGCGTTTGCGGCGGTGGAATCCCTGCACGCATCCGCGCCTGTGCTAACACGCTGGATCTTTGTCAAATTCCGTCCTCGCCGGTCACCGATGACGATCCAAATCGGGGACTTAAGACTGGAACCTACGGATCTCGAAGTAGCTATCGAAGCCGACAGTAATAGGGTCGGTCTCACAGTCTTTATGAAAGGCTACGATGAGTCCCGTAAGAATCAGTTTACCCAGGTAGCTTTCATCATGCTTGATCAAGCCATCGGTGAATATGACATGGTGACGAAAGTGGGATTCATCGAGATCGAACCTTTTGAAAACGAACCAACATACCGGCGTCATACCCTGGATAATCTTCCGAAGATATTTGATGAGTTCACGAAGAAATAGGGAGCTTGATAGCAACCCACCGATCCGAAATGGTGGGGCGCAGCCCCGCCCTACTACAAACCCAATTCACAGGCTTTGCCGCTAACAGGTGTAACAACGAAAAGGCCCGAACAAGAAGCTCGGGCCTTTGATGTTCGGAAAGTACTCGTCACTGGCTTACGCCTTGGCGGCTTCGCTTCTGGGGTGTGGCGGCTTGATGAGGAACGTCATGGCGCCCCCGATGATCAACAGGATACCGGCCAGGACGAAGGAGGAGGCGTAGCTCTTGCTCGCACTGCCGGCCACAAGTGTCTGCTGCACACGGCTGAAAACGAATCCCCCGACGCCCCAGGCCGTAAAGAGAATGCCGTAGTTGACGCCGAAGCTCTTGAGCCCCCAGAGGTCCTTGCAGAAGGAGGGGAACAGCGACAGGTTGGCCCCGTAGTTGAAGCCGATCAGGGTAGCGATCAGCACGATGACGATACCCGCCACGTCCTTGGAGCCGGTCACCGGGATGGCGATGAACATCAGGACCGCCTGGCACAGGAGCACGATCATCAGCGTCCAGCGACGGCCGATCTTGTCGGATAACAGTCCGGCCCCGATGCGGCCGGCCGCGTTGCCGATGGCCATCACTGCCACCGCGACGAAGGCGTAGTCCCCCATGCTCTTTTTGGCCATGGGGCTGATACTGCTGATGACCATCAAGCCGGCGCCGGAGCCAATGAGGTAGAGCAGCCAGAGCAGCCAGAACGAGAGCGTCCGCAGTATCTCGCCGGGCATGCTGCTGGTCGCCGCCGGCCTGGCCGCGCCGCTCTTGGCGGCCACGACGTACCCGGCGGGCGGATTGACCAGCAATTGTGCCAGCCCGCACACAATGACCAGGAAGGCGACGCCGAAGATCAGCATCGACGTCTGCAAACCGTAAAGAGCAAGCAGCTTCTGAGAGGTCGGCGCCAGATACACCGGCGCCAGGCCGAACCCCGCGACGACCAGCCCGGCAATCAAGCCGGTCTTGGACGGCGGGAACCATTTCAGCGCCGGCGGTGTCGCCGAGGAGTAGCCGAACCCGATCCCCGTCCCGACCAGCACGCCGAAGCCCAATACCCACACCGCGTAGTTGTTCGTGCGAGAGATGAGAATCAGCCCGATGGCGACCAGCAGGCCGCCGATGGAGGCGGTCAGACGCGGCCCGAACTTGTCCTGGCAACGTCCGGCGAGAATCATGGCGAAGGCGAACACTAAGCAGCACAGCGCGTAGGGGTCGTTGAGCTGTGATCCCGCCCAGCCGAAGTCTTTCTCGATCGCTGCTTTGAACATGCTCCATGTGTAGAGCACGCCGAGAGCGAGGTTAATGCCTATTCCGGCCAGAGCGACGGTCCACCCGCGGTTCGCCACGGAAGGCGAGAGTGTATCACTTTGATTGACCATAGAGAATCCTTCTCACAAAAAAAGCCGGACACACGGCACTGCCAGCCATGTGTCCGGCAGATAGACACCCAAAAGAACTACTCGCCTCGGCCTTTGACCAGAGCCTCGACCACAGTCGGGTCGGCCAGCGTGGTGATGTCACCGAGGTTGCCCGTATCCTTCTCGGCTATTTTGCGGAGGATGCGCCGCATGATCTTGCCGGAGCGGGTCTTCGGAAGCGCCGGCGCGAACTGAATGGCCTCGGGCACCGCGATGGCCCCGATTTCTTTTCGCACGTGCAGGGCAAGCTCTTTCTTGAGATCGTCGCTTTCTTCAACCCCTTCTTTCAAGGTCACGTATGCATACAGACCCTGGCCCTTGATTTCGTGTGGCATCGGCACCACGGCCGCTTCGGCAACTTTCTCGTGACTCACAAGAGCACTCTCAACTTCCGCCGTCCCGATACGATGGCCTGAAACGTTGACGACGTCATCGATCCTGCCCATGAGCCAGTAGTCGCCGTCATGGTCAAGACGGCAGCCGTCGCCGGTGAAGTAAACGTTTTCGAATATCGTGAAGTACGTGTCAACAAACCTCTCGTGGTCTCCCCACATCGACTTCATCATCCCCGGCCACGGCCTGCGAATGCACAGCTTGCCGCCTTCGTTGATATCACATTCGCTGCCGTCGTCGCGGAAAATCACAGGATCGACCCCGAAGAAAGGCCGGCTTGCGCTGCCCGGTTTCAGCGTATGCGCCCCGGGCAAAGGCGTGATCAGGATTCCGCCGGTTTCGGTCTGCCACCAGGTATCGACAATGGGACATCGATTGCGGCCGATCTTTTCATAGTACCATATCCAGGCTTCCGGATTGATCGGCTCACCCACGGTACCGAGAACCCTCAAGGTGTCCAGGTCGTACTTGGCGGGCCATTCCTCGCCCAGGCGCATCAGCGCCCGGATGGCGGTCGGCGCCGTATAGAAAACGGTCACGCCGAATTTGTCGCAAACGTGCCAGAAACGTCCGGCGTCCGGGTAGGTGGGAACCCCCTCGAACATCAGCGTTGTGGCGCCGTTGGCAAGCGGGCCATAGACGATGTAGCTGTGCCCCGTCACCCAGCCGATGTCCGCCGTACACCAGTAAACGTCGTCGTCGTGGACGTTGAAGATGACCTTGTGGCTGAGAGAGACATGCAGAAGGTATCCGCCCGTGGTGTGAACCACGCCCTTGGGCTTGCCGGTGGATCCCGATGTGTAAAGGATAAACAGCGGATCATCGGCACTCATTGGCTCGGCGTCGCATTTTTCGGCCGCCTTGGCCATCTCGTCGTGATACCATGCGTCCCTGCCATTTTTCATATTGCAGGGCTCATCAGCAACCTTGACGACGATCACGTTCTTGATCGTGGGCGTCTTGGCCAGGGCCACATCGGCGATATCCTTGAGCTTGATATGTTTGCCGGCGCGCAGCGAGACGTTGGAGGTAATGAGCATGATGCAGTCGGAGTCATTGACGCGGTCTGTAATGGACTCCGCGCTGAATCCGCCGAAGATGACCGAATGAATCGCACCGATGCGGGTGCACGCCAGCATCGCGATCGACAACTCGGGAACCATGGGCATGTAAATCGCCACACGGTCGCCCTTTTTCACGCCCTTCGACTTCAAAACGTTGGCGAATTTACAGACTTCCTTGTGAAGCTGCTCATAGGTGAACTTCTTGACGGCGTCCTCCGCTTCGCCCTGCCAAAGCAGTGCGGTTTTCTTGGCGGTGGGCGTCCCAAGATGGCGGTCGAGGCAGTTGTAGGAAACGTTCAGCTTGCCGTCGGCGAACCAGGTGTGCTCAATCGTCCGGCTCTTCGTATCCCACGTGTATTCCAGAACCTTTGTCGGCTTCTTGAACCAATGAAGGCTTTCCGCCTGCTCAAGCCAAAAAGCATCCGGATCGTCGATGGATCTCTTCCACATCTGGTTGTACTGCTTCATACTGCTTATATAAGCATTCTTCTTGACTGCTTCCGGCGGTGGAAACGTCCGGTTTTCGGTCATGAGAGAATCAATACCCTTCTGTCCCATGTATTCTCCTTTGTGTAATTAAAAGTTGTTGCGCGTTATTAGTCTTTATTCAAGCTCTCTACCGAATTCCGTGTAGAGTATACCCAATACTGCTATCACCCTCTCGGTGATAGAAAGGTAGGACTTTATCTCAATACTGAGAAAATGTCAACCCCAAAGGGGCCGCTTTTTCAGAATTTATAAATCAAAGAGGTTTGCGCCCGCACACTGTCGGCGTCGCCGGTACCGCGGTACTCCGTTCGCCAGTGCGAAAGCTCAACCGCCCATTCCGTGTTCTTGTTCAGCGAATGGAACATATTCGCAAAGACCGAGCGGTTCAGCGTCCGGGCGCCGTCGTTGACGTTTCCTCTTTCGGCCTCGTCCATGCCGAGCCCGACGTTGAAACGGGTCTTATCCCACGGCCCGAGTCCGGCCCCAATCCACCCGCCCTTGCTGCCGATCTCTTCGTACTGGTTCGCTCCGGTTGTCGTCACGCCCTGTCCGATCCCGCCGAGGTAGGTGCTCAGGTTCTCTCCCGTGAACACTTCGCTCTTGATCGAGAGCCACTTGTTGACCGGCTGGGTAAGGTCCAGGTTCAGCGACCAGCTCCTAAATTCCTTGTTTCGACCATCGGTCGCAATGTCGTACTCCTCTTGGCCTATGTGTCCGGATGCGCCCACGGTCGAAGCTTCAATCCCGGCGAAAAGCGGAAGCGACATGCTGGCTCTTGCCTGCAAGGTCGGCAAACCCGAGTCCTCGCCCGAGTCGGTGCCCGCAACAGCGTCGGTCCTTCCGATCGTTCTGGCTAATGCACCTTCCAGCTTCAAATCATCCTTGGGACCAACGTCGTATTGCTTTGTCAGCCGGATCTGGGGACGCCGATAGCCGATGTTACCCGTCCACCAGCCGACGCTATAGTTCAGCGTGGAAGGCACGAGCGGACTGACCACGTCGGAGGTCTGACCCGCGATAATGCTGAACCGATCTTCGGGCCAATCCAGTGTCATATAAGCATGACGCATCATCAGACGCGCCTTGTTCTCATCGCCGCCCTCATAAAAGTCCACCTCCGCCCGGCCGCTCGCCTTCATAACGCCATCGTCCGGCCCGTTGATCAACATGCCAAACCGCGTCTCGTTGGCGGTCATGTTGAACTGGTCGTCGTTGCTGTAGGTGTTCTCTCGTTCGACCCACTTGGCGTAGTTGCCGTTATCGATCCGCGAGCTGTCATACGCCGCGTCGAGCTTAATGTAGCCGTATAGCTGAATGTCTAAATTTGACCATACCGGCTTCTTGACCGGCTGTGCGTCGGCTGAAGTACCGCTCTGCATCACGGCTTTCTTAAGCTCTGCCATTTCTTTGTCGAGCTTGTCAACTTTCTGTTGCAGCTCGGCATTCTTCTTGGCCATGTCCACGTTATCGGCCGCCAGGCAAGCCGCCCCGGCGTTTGACAGCAGGATCAGGCTCACCAAAATTTGCAGATTCTTCATTGTGTACTCCTTTCTCTTTCAGATTCTCCTATTCGTATCCGGATTCAAAACGCCTTTTGAACGGAATTTGGCATTATACGCAAGCGGAAAACGAGGTAAACAATATTCCTGAAATTTTTGGGGGATTCAGTGCCCCGCCAGCCCCCAATTCGCACGTTTTTTTTCAGCCACGACCGCCTAACTCACATCGATTCCTGCGGCCCGTTTGGCGGATTCGACGGTGTTGTAGAGCAGCATCGTTATTGTCATCGGGCCGACGCCGCCGGGCACGGGGGTAATCATCGAGGCCTTCTCCTTCACGGCCTCGAAATCCACGTCGCCGACGAGCCGGTAGCCTGCCTTCTTTGTCGCATCCTCGACGCGGTTGACGCCGACATCGATGACCACTGCTCCTTCTTTTACCATGTCCGCGGTCACGGTATTGGGCTTTCCGGCGGCGGCAATGACAACGTCCGCCCGCTTGGTATGCGAAGCAAGGTTTTTCGTGCGAGTATGGCAGACGGTTACGGTGGCATTTCCCTTGTCGTTCTTCTGGATGAGCATATTCGCCAGGGGTTTGCCGACGATGTTGCTGCGTCCGACGATGACGACTTCAGCGCCCGCAAGAACCACGCCGTTGCGAATCAGCAATTGAATTACGCCGTGAGGCGTGCAGGGCAGAAATGCCTTTTCCCCCACGACCATCTTACCCACGTTCATGGGATGAAATCCATCGACGTCCTTGACCGGGTCGATGGCCAGCAGCACTTCGGATTCATTGAGGCCCTTCGGCAAAGGCAACTGAACCAGAATACCGTTGATTTTCGGGTCCTTGTTCATCTTGCGGATCAGCACCAGCAGGTCCCGCTGCGAGGTGTTCGCGTCCAGACGATTATCGTCCGAGTAAATCCCTATCTCCTCGCAGGCGCGCTCTTTGGCCGTGACGTAGGACTGCGAAGCAGGGTCTTGGCCAACCAGAATAACGCCCAGCCCCGGCACAATGCCCCGCTTTTTCAATTTGGCTACTTCCGCCTTCAGCTCTTCCCGCATATCCGCGGCGACTTGTTTGCCGTCTATGATTCGTGCTGTCATTGGCTAATCCCCTCGATTTTCGATTGCTAATTGCCGATCGTGGCGAGGCCGTCCCGGCCTTGCGTCCCGGCGGCATCTTGCCGCCGGTAGGCAGCAAGGGCAATGTTTTAGAACAGGCCCTGCACTTTACCCGTTTTGGCATCGACGTCGATGCGACGAAAAGCCGGGTCCGAGCCTGTGCCGGGCATCAGTTTTATCGCTCCGGCCACAGGCACGATAAAGCCGGCCCCTTTATATACCATGATGTCGCGAATCGGAAGCTCCCAGCCTCTGGGGCGGCCTTTGATGTCCGGGTCGTGCGAAAGGCTCAGATGCGTCTTGACCATACACGTTCCGAGCTTGCCGGCCATCGGATCGGCCTCGAAGGCCTTGGCCTTCTCCAATGCCTCATCCGTGTACGTCACGCCGTCGGCCCCGTAAACCTCCTTTGCAATAAGCTCGATTCGCTTCCGCAGAGGCGTCTTCAGGTCGTAAAGGAACTTGAATTTGTTCTTTTCATCGCAGGCATGGATGACCGCTTCGGCCAGCTCGATGGCCCCCTTGCCGCCCTTGAGCCAGTGTTCGGAGACAGCAACCAGGGCTCCGTTTTGCTCGGCGACTTTTCGCACAAGGGCAATCTCGGCCTTGGTATCGGTGTAGAAACTGTTGACGCACACGACCGGCCTAACGCCGCTCTTTTTGACGGTTTCGATGTGTGCGATAAGGTTTTCACAGCCCTTCTCGACCAATTCGAGGTTTTCTTTGACATATTCCTCCGCCAGGGCCAATCCCGGCTTGACGGCCGGCCCGCCGCCGTGCATTTTCAAGGCACGAATCGTCGCAACGACAACAACCGCGTTGGGCGTAAGCCCCGACGAGCGGCATTTCAAATTCCAGAACTTCTCAAAGCCGATATCCGCACCAAAACCGCTTTCCGTGACGTGATAATCGCCCAGCTTGACCGCGAGTCTGTCGGCGATAATTGAGCTTTGTCCGATGGCGATGTTCGCGAACGGCCCGGCGTGCACGAAAACAGGCTGGCCTTCGATGGTCTGAAGCAGGTTCGGATTGATTGCATCGACCATCCAGGCGGTCATCGCACCATCAACTTGCAGGTCGGCGGTCGTAACTTCATTGCCCTTCTTATCGTACGCGACGACGATTTTGCCCATCCGCTCGCGCATGTCTTTGAGGTCTCTGGCCACGGCCAGAATCGCCATCACCTCGCTGGAGACGGTAATGGCAAATCCCGACTCCATCTCATAGCCGTCCATGTCCCCACCCTTGCCGATGGTAATGCTGCGAAGAGACTGGGCGCAAAAATCCATGACCCATTTCATCTGAACCCGCTTCGGATCGACGTCGAGGCGTTTGAGCCCTCGCTCGGCCAGCTTCTTATCATCGTAATTTCTCTCGTGCTGCATACGGCTGGTCAGCGCGACCATGGCCAGATTGTGGGCGTTGGTGATGCAGTCAATGTCGCCCGTCAGCCGGATGGAAAAAGGCGTCAGGGGAATACACTGGGCCAGGCCGCCGCCGGCCGCTGAGCCTTTGATATTGAACGTCGGACCGCCGCTTGGCTGCCGGATCGCCCCGACGACTCGCTTGCCTAATTTACCGAGACCTTCGACCAGCCCCATTGTGGTGGTCGTTTTCCCTTCGCCCAAAGGCGTCGGAGTAATAGCTGTCACGTCAATGTACTTTGCGTTGGGCCTGCTCGCCAGCCGGTCCAGCGCCTTGATGTAATCGACCTTGCCCAGGAGACGTCCCATGGGCAGCAGCTCATCAGCTTCAAGCCCTATCTCTGCGGCCAATTCGCCGATGGGTTTCATATTCTTCTCGGCAGCTTCTGCAATCTGCCAATCCTTCATTTTGGTCGGATCAAGCTTCATAGTTCCTTCCTCATATTAAACACTCATTTCCAAACACCGGATTCTTGGCGCGAATTGTACAATTCGGACAGTTCCGAAACAACAACAAACTGAACTCGAAAATAATCTCCCTCCCTTTACAAGTGGGAGCGTTGCTATTCAAGAAAATCTCCTGTATGATAAGCGCTCGCCATGCGTCGGGGCATTTAGCAGAAGGTTGCATCGGAAATGTCGGCTGAACAATGTAGGGGGCGGTACAGGAAGGACAAATGATAACCAATGTGGTCTTACCTGTTCTGATCGTGGTTTCCGCCATGTCCAACGAGAGCGGTCGTTCAGACAGGATTATAGACTGTAATATCGTCCAGACGCTCCACAATGCCGTTCAGATTCAGATCGTCCCGGAGATGGAGCTGTTCCAGGTCATCTGCTATCTCTCAGGGCAATACCGGGGCATCACCACGCTGGACTTTGAGTATAAGTCCGACGTTGAGCAGCGATTCGGAGTGTATCGGGACCATCCTGCCGTGACGGCCACGAAAGAGCTTATCAGACATCATTACGCCGAGAATCTCATCAAGGCGTACATCCTGAACGACCAGTTCAGAGACGACACAGCCCACCTGGACCTTCTGCACCTGGAGAACGACAGCGAGCCGAAGGGCGACCGTGATGCTAAGCTGCGAGCGATTGACGGCCTAAGAGAGGCGTGCAGGCAGTTTGCCCATGACAGCCGGTTCAAAGAATTCTACGACAAGAGACAACCGTACTATCGCAAGAAGGTACGAGAAGTCGAGACGGCTCTTGAGGGGCTATCGGTTATCGCGCTGCGAGAAGCCTTTTGGGGCATGAAGAAGGACGTGTATAGAATTGTCATCGTGCTGCTCGAAAGGGACGTACATTCCTGCTGGTTCAGGAACGATGGTTTATGGCACAGCATTTATTTGCTGACTCCGAAGTTTGCCATCGATAATGATGCGAAATTCGGAAATTCAGACGTCAGCAATTTGGGGCAAGGCAAGCTCTCGGCCGCAGATTACATCTACTACGGCTCCGGCCACGAGTTCGGACACAGTTTTCTAAACCCGCTTACGCAGAGCTTCGCAGACCAAATAAACGCCATTGGCTTCGATTTTCGCAAAAGCGGTCAGCCGGCAAAGGTTGACTTCCTTAATGAATCCATTCTGAGAGCTTACACTGCCTACGAGCTTGGCAAGCACGGTCGAGCGGACGCCGCGCAGATGGTCGTGCAATCCGAGCAAATGAACGGATACATATATAACGACGTCGTCCTGCAGTTGTTGCAGCACTACGACACCAACAGAGGACGATACAAACGATTCGACGATTTTCTACCCCACCTGCTGGCGGAGCTGGGCAAACGCATCAATTAGAATCGCAGCATCAGACCAGCCATAGCCCCGGAGCAATCCCTGCTGATGATCGTCAAGGGTGACAGCAGGCGGCAAAACGATGACAACAATCCACTGACCTGGAAATTACAGACCAATTAGCCGTTGCCGCCGGGTTCGCGGGAAGGTATAATGCCGCCACATTGAAGAATCAATTGCGCTTTTTGGAGAATTGTTTTTCGGGCGGCCTGATATGCAACATGGCAAGAACGCATCTCTCGATAAGACTGCGGCACTGAAAATATGCCGGTCCATGGGACAAATCACGTCGGACAGCCTGATCCCCATTCTCCAGAAAATCCAGGGCGCATACGGCTACCTGCCGGCGGAAATCCTGTTTGAAGTCAGCAAGCAAACCGGCCTGCACGTCAACCACATGTTCGGAGTCGCGACTTTTTACGAGCAATTCCATCTTGAGCCTCGCGGACGCCACACCATCAAGTGTTGCCGAGGCACCGCGTGTCACGTCAGGGGAGGCCGGGATATAGCAAACACCATAAAACGCGAGCTCGGCATCGAAGAGGGATGTACCACTGAAGATATGCGATTCACGTTTGAAACGGTAGCATGCCTGGGGACGTGCTTTTTGGCGCCCGTTGTCATGGTGAACAATGATTACTACGGTACCGTTACGGCAAGCAGAATAAAATCGATCATCGAGAAGTACGTGTGAGACAAATGAACGCCAGGAAGATACGTTCTCCTGAAGAGCTGAAAAAAGCGGCACAGCGGGCGCAGAAGGCCCGTCAGAAGTACCGTTGCCGCGTCCTGGTCTGCATGACGGGCTGCCGGGCGCTCGGGGCGGCGGACGTCGTGGCCGCATTCCGGGAAAAGCTGGCCGCCGCCGGGCTCAATGAAGAAATCGAGGTCGCCGAGACCGGCTGCATCGGATTGTGTGCGCGTGCGCCGGTCGTGCTCATCGAGCCTTACGACTACCTCTACGGGCGCGTAAAGCCGCAGGACGTCGATGAAATAATCGAAAAAACGATTCGCGAAGGAAAGCCCGTTGAGTCGCTGGTAGCCTCTGAAAACGGCAAGCTTCTGCCGACAATCAGCGAGGTCGGCTTCTACAAAGAACAGCAAAAAGCGGTGCTGGCAAACTGCGGCAGGATCGACCCGAAGAAGATCGAGGACGCCATCGCACGTGGAGGCTACCAAGCGGCATCCAAAGTGCTGTTCAATATGACCCCGCAACAGGTGATCGAGGAGGTCACCAAGTCCGGCCTGCGAGGCCGCGGCGGTGCGGGCTTCCTGACCGGCCTGAAGTGGCGATTTTGCCGCGAATCGCCGGGGGACGAAAAATATATAATTTGCAACGCCGATGAAGGCGACCCCGGAGCCTTCATGGACCGGGCGATGAAAGAGGGCGACCCGCACAGGGTCCTCGAGGGAATGATTATCGCCGCCTATGCCATCGGCGCATCGCACGGCTTTATCTACGTACGGGCCGAGTACCCTATCGCCGTCGAGCACGCCAACATCGCCCTGGACCAGGCGCGAAAGCTCGGCCTGCTCGGTAAAAACATCCTCGGTTCGGGATTCGATTTCGACATCGAGCTGCGTATGGGGGCGGGGGCTTTTGTCTGCGGAGAAGAGACGGCGCTGATCGCCTCGCTCGAAGGCAAGCGCGGCATGCCCAGGCCCAGACCGCCCTTTCCCGCCCAGAAGGGTTATCACGGCAAACCCACCAACATCAATAACGTCGAGACGTTCGCCAACGTCCCGCTTATCATCAACAACGGCGCAGCCTGGTACGCCTCCATCGGAACCGAAGGCAGCAAAGGGACGAAAATATTCGCCCTCGCCGGCAAGGTGAACAATACCGGACTCGTGGAGGTGCCGATGGGCGCGACGCTGCGCCAGATCGTCTTCGACATCGGGGGCGGAATTCCGAGGGATCGCCAATTCAAGGCGGCACAAATGGGTGGTCCTTCGGGGGGATGCGTGCCTATGCAGTTCCTCGACCTGCCCATCGATTACGATTCGGTCAAGGACATCGGCGCCATCATGGGCTCCGGCGGGCTCATCGTCATGGACGAGAATACCTGCATGGTGGACATCGCGCGGTATTTCCTGCGATTCGTCCAGAGCGAATCCTGCGGCAAGTGTACGCCCTGCCGCGTCGGCACCAGAGAAATGCTTCATATCCTCGACGCAATCTGCGAAGGCCGGGCGGCAATGGAAGACCTGAATCGGCTCGAACGGTTGGCCAAACACGTCGGTAAAGCCTCCCTTTGTGGGCTGGGCCAGACGGCGCCCAATCCGGTACTATCCACGCTCAGGTACTTCCGCGACGAATACGAAGAGCACATCATCATGAAGCATTGCAGGGCGGCCCGTTGCGAAGCCCTGGTACAATCTCCGTGCCGGCACGCCTGTCCGGCAGGCGTCAACGCTCCGGAATATATTGCACTGGCCGCCGAGGGCAGGCTGGACGAGGCGGCGAACCTGATCAGACGGCGAAATCCGTTTGTTTCGGTGTGCGGACGCGTCTGCGACCACCCGTGCGAGCGGCGGTGCCGCCGAAGCGACGTCGATGAGCCTATCGCAATCCGAGCCCTCAAACGCTATATCGGAGACAACGTATCGGACTTCTCACGACCGATGGCAAGGCGCGCCACTGGTAAAACACAGGCGACCGTTGTGGGAGCAGGCCCCGCCGGCTTGAGCTGCGCCTTCTTTCTGGCCTTGATGGGACGCCCTTCCGTGGTGTTCGAAGCCCAGCCGATACCGGGCGGGATGCTGTCTCTCGGTATCCCGGAATACAGGCTGCCGAAAAAAATAATAAACGATGAGATTGCCTTTATCCTCTCACACGGCGTTGAGCTCAAAACCGCAAATCCAATTGCGAATGCCCGCGAGCTGCTGGACGGACGATACAAAGCCGTCTTCGTCGCGACCGGCGCGCAGACCGGCAAAAAACTGCGCATCCCCGGCGAAGAGTTGAGTGGAGTCATGGACGCACTGGAGGTTTTACGTAACAGGGCTCTGGGAAAAGCCGAGTCCTTCGCCGGCCGCCGATTGGTCGTACTTGGCGGCGGCAACGCCGCGATCGACGCCGCCCGGTCGGCGCTGAGGCTGGGAGCCAGGAAGCTGACGGTCCTCTATCGGCGGTCCCGGCAGGAAATGCCGGCCTACGAAGAGGAAATAGACGAAGCCCTGCATGAAGGCATAGAGCTTCATACGCTTGCCATACCCAAGCGTATCGTCGGGGACGGCCACGTGACCGGCATTGAGTACGTGCAGGCCCGGCTGGGTGATATGGACGAGAGCGGCAGACGCCGACCCGTACCCATTGAGGGTAGTGAGACGATACTGGACTGCGACGTCGTTATCGTCGCCATCGGACAGACCCCTTCGACGGAACCGCTGATCTGGGAGAATGGGCCGCAAGTGTCAAAATGGGGCACCGTGTTAGTGGACCCGGTAACCATGGCGACGTCCGTGCCGGGGATTTTCGCCGCAGGAGATTGTGTCACTGGAGGCACAACCGTCATCGAGGCCATCGCGGGCGGCCAGAGGGCCGCCGTCAATATCGATAAGTTCCTCGGAGGGCCGGGGCGGCTGCCCGGAGACGTCGGCTTTGCATTTACGCCACCCTCACAAGAGACACTCACGGCGGTCTCCACCAGAGAACAGGAGAAGAACCTCCCGGTCGGCAAGCGGAAGCTGAATTTCCATGAAGTGGTCCTGGGGCTCGAAGCAAAACAGGCCGTCCGTGAGGCCAACAGATGCCTGCGATGCGATCTTGAACGATGATTTCCCACTGAAATGACTCAACTGAAACTGACAATAGATGGTAAGCAAGTTACAGCGCAGACCGGGCAAACCGTGCTCCAGGCCGCCCTGGCCAACGGCATCGAGATTCCCAATCTGTGTTACGATCCGCGACTGACGCCGACCGGGTCCTGCCGCTTATGCCTTGTTGAAATCGAGGGCCAGCGAGGTTTGCAGTCGTCCTGCGCTTCCGAGGCCAAAGATGGATCGGTCGTGCGGACCTGCACGGATGAGATTCGGGCGATTCGCAAGACCGTTCTCGAGCTGCTCTTCAGCGAACATAAGGGACGATGCACCACCTGCGACGAGAATGGACATTGCAGTCTCCAGCGATACGCATACGAGTACCAGCTCAGCGAGGAAGCGTTCGCTCCGCCGGCCTGTACGGAGCCTGTTCGCAATTATACAAGCGAGAATCTTGCCTTACAGTACGACCCGGGCAAGTGCATTCGATGCGGCAGATGTATCCAAATCTGCGACGAGGTTCAAATGGCTCATGCGCTGACGTTCAGGCAGCGAGCCGCAAGCGTCGAAGTCTCCACGGCGTTCGATATCCCGCTTCACGAATCGACCTGCGTGCTCTGCGGCCAGTGCATCTCGACCTGCCCCACCGGCGCGCTCTACGAACGGTCGGCGAAAGGCCAATGCCAGGCCAAAGACATGGTCAAAACCAGAACGACCTGCATCTATTGCGGCGTGGGCTGCCAGATCGACCTGAACGTCAATCCCAAGACAAACCGCATCGTCAGGGTCACCAGCGAAGTCGGCTGCGTACCCAATAACGGCAATCTGTGCGTCAAAGGCCGGTTCGGCATGGAATTCGTTGGCCATCCCGAAAGATTGACCACGCCGCTGATCAAGCGAAACGGCACGTTCGAAAAGGCATCATGGGATGAAGCAATCCAGCTCATCGCTGACACGCTCAAAAAAATAAAATTCGAGAGCGGATCGGACAGCATCGCGGGGCTTTCTTCCGCCAAGTGTACAAACGAAGATAATTACGTCTTCCAGAAATTCATGCGAGCCGGGATCGGAACCAATAACGTGGACCACTGCGCCCGGCTGTGTCACGCCTCGACCGTCGCGGGCCTGGCTCGCGCTTTTGGAAGCGGCGCGATGACCAACTCCATCGAAGAGCTTAAGCACACCAAGTGCATCTTCGTCATAGGCTCGAATACGTCCGAGGCCCATCCGGTTATCGCCCTGAGCATTAAAGAGGCAGCCGTCAAGAACGGCGCTGAGCTGATTGTCGCCGATCCCAGAGAAATTGATCTCGTCCGCTACGCAAAGCTGCACCTCCAGCAGCGGCCCGGCACCGACGTGGCCCTCGTAAACGCCATGATGAACGTCATCATCGAGGAAAACCTGCTCGATAAGGACTTCATCGAGCAGCGGACCGAGGACTTCGACAAAGCCGCCGAAGCGATTCGAGAAACCACGCCGGAGACGGCCGAGAAGATTACCGGCGTCCCCGCTGAGGCGATCAGACAAGCGGCCCGCACGTTTGCCGCGGCCGAGACGGCCTGCATCGTTTTCAGTATGGGTATCACCCAGCATACTACCGGCACCGACAACGTCCTGTCGCTGGCGAACTTGGCCATGCTGACCGGCAACGTCGGGAAAGAATCGGCCGGCGTCAATCCGCTGCGAGGCCAGAACAACGTCCAGGGAGCCTGCGACATGGGCGCGCTGCCGAACGTCTATCCCGGATACCAGTCGGTCGAAAACGCGGCCATGCAGGCTAAATTCGAAGAAGTCTGGGACGCGATACTGCCGGCGAAAAGCGGCCTGACCGTCGTGGAGATATTCCACGCCATCGAAGAAGGCTCGATCAGGGCGCTCTACATGATGGGCGAAAATCCGGCGCTGTCGGACCCGAATCTGAACCGAACGCGAAAGGCCCTCGACAAGGTCGAGTTCTTAGTCTCGCAGGACGTATTCCTGTCGGAATCGGCTCAGTACGCCGACGTCGTGCTGCCGGCGTTCTCTTTCGCGGAAAAAGACGGGACCTTCACCAATACCGAACGGCGCATCCAGCGGGTGCGAAAGGCCGTCGCTCCGCCCGGCCAGGCTCGTGACGACTGGAAGATTGTGTGCGACATCGCCACGGCCTTCGGTTGCCCCATGCACTACGAGAACGCCTCGGAGATTATGGACGAAATTGCATCCGTGACGCCCATCTATGGCGGAATCTCGTTCGGCAGGATTGAGCCGGTCGGCCTGCAATGGCCCTGCCCGGATAAGAGTCACCCCGGCACGAAATATCTGCACACGGATAAGTTCACCAGGGGCAAGGGAAAGTTCCACGCGGTGCGGTTCAAGGAGCCGGCGGAACTGCCGGACAAGAAGTTTCCATTTGTTCTGTCAACCGGCAGGCTCCTGTATCAATATCACACCGGGACCCTCACGCGAAAGGTGCCGGCCATCAATCAGGTCTCTCCGACCGGATACGTGGAAATCCACTTCCAGGACGCCAAGAAGCACCGGATCAAAGACGGCGACTCGGTGGAGGTCTCCACCCCCCGAGGCACGGTCGTAACCAAGGCGCGCGTCGGTACGACGGTCGCCAGAGGCTGGCTCTTCATGCCGTTCCATTTTGCCGAAGGGCCCGCCAACATGCTGACTAACGACGCCCTCGATCCCATCGCCAAAATACCGGAATTTAAGGTTTGCGCCGCAAACATAAGGCACATGTAACCAGTACATCGAACCAAATTTGAATAAAGGAAAACATTATGGCTACACAATCCAACGACAATCTTTCACGGCGGAGTTTTATCCGCAGCGGCTCATTGATTGCCGCCGGCGCCGTGGCCGGCACGCTGGCCGGCACCGGATACGCCGGGGCTTCGGCCAACGTCGAGCGAATCGTCAAGAATGGCCGCATCAACCAGTCCGTCAGCAAGTGGTGTTACGGAAAAATCCCGCTTGACGAATTCTGTGTGATCGTCAAGAAGATGGGCATGAACGCCATCGACCTGCTCAGCCCGAATGATTTCCCCACGCTCAAGAAACACGGCCTGGTCTGCTCGATGATCAACACGCACAACCTGGGTAAGGGGCTCAACCGAAAGGAAAATCACGAGGCGTGCCTGGCCAGTATCCGCTCAGCCATCGACGCGGCGGCCGAATACCAATTCCCGAACGTCATCACCTTCCCCGGCAACCGCGAGGGCATGTCGGACGATGAGGGCATTAAGAACACCGTCGCCGCACTCAAGCAGATCGCCGGATACGCGGAAGAAAAGAAAGTCACGATATGCCTGGAATACCTCAACAGCAAGGTCAATCACAAGGACTACATGTTCGACAAGACGGCCTGGGGCGTCGAGGTCTGCAAGCAGGTCGGCTCGCAGCGCGTGAAGATCCTCTACGACATCTACCACGCCCAGATTATGGAAGGCGACATCATCCGCACGCTGCGCGACAACAAGGACTATATCGGCCATTACCACACCGGCGGCAACCCCGGCCGAAATGAAATCGACGAAACACAGGAGCTGTATTACCCGGCGATTATGCGTGCCATTGCCGAGACCGGGTACACGGGCTATGTCGCCCACGAATTTGTTCCGAAAGGAGACCCTATTAAGGCGCTCGCCTACGCGGTGCGAATCTGCGACGTGTAACGATGTGGACGTTAACAGAGCCTAATCCGGTAAAGCTGATTGTGGGAATCCTGGCGGCCAATCATCAGTGTTTGCACACGGCGACCGAGGTGCTTACCGACAAGTTTGGCACCGCCGATTTCACCAGCGACGTCTGGCCGTTCGAGATGACCGACTATTACAAAGACCAGACGGGATCGCGGATTCTACGGCAGTTTGTCAGCATCGAACGGCTCATCGATCCCGGCAAGCTGGCCAAAATCAAGCTTCGGGCCAACAAGCTGGAGCAGAAATTGGCCAAAGCCTTGCGCATCCCTCTACCCAGGCCGGTCAACCTGGACCCGGGCGTCATCGAGCCCTCGAAGCTGGTCCTGGCTACAACAAAAAACTACTCGCATCGTATATATATCGGCAAGAAAATGTACGCCGAAGTGACGTTGATTTTCGACAAGGGTCGATGGCAGCCTCTGGGCCATACTTACCCGGACTACAGGCAGCAATGCTATTTCGATTTCTTCGAAAAAGTTCGTGCCCGATTGCTGGAGCAGCTAAAATCATGCCGTCTTCAGAAAATATAGCTCCAGACGCCGTGGCGAGCGCCGCCAGGCGAGTGCGGCCGGATTCGCATTCGGGATTCACTGTGTATCCGCTTTGGATTTGTGAGGAATGATCAGCTTGGCACTCCTGGCGATAGCTCTGTTGGCAGGCTCGTTCGGACTGGCAGCCGTCCTGACCGCCGTTATGAGAAGACTGGCTCTGCGTACCGGTTTTGTCGCTCACCCTACCGCAGACCGGTACCACCGCAGCGTGATTCCCCTCGGGGGCGGTGCGGCCATCTTCGTCACACTCTCAACGGTCATTCTTGGCGCCATCGTCGTTGTAAAGTTTATCGGCGCCCCGGGCCGTCTGAATTGGCTTGCAGAGCGAGTGCCCCTCAACCCCGCCGATTTCTTAGCCCGAATGGACGAGCTTTGGGCAATATGGCTCAGCGTCGCGGCCCTGTTCGCGTTGGGCTTGTGGGACGATAAAAAGCATCTGGGCCCGTTCGTCAAGCTGGCGATTCAATGTGCGGTCGCGATTGTGGCGGCGGCTTTCGGCGATATCCGCGTCGAGTTTTTCATCGAGAGCAGAGTCGTGACCGGCGTTCTGTCGGCCGTGTGGATCGTGCTGATGATCAACGCTTTCAACTTTCTGGACAACATGGACGGCGCCTCCGCCGGCATCGCGGTCATCGTCAGCTCCATTTTATTTACCGCCGCCGCCTTCAGCGGCCAGATCCTCGTCGGCGGCCTGGCCCTTGTCTTTGTGGGGACATTGCTGGGATTCCTGGTGTTTAATTTCCCGCCGGCGAAGATATTCATGGGCGACGCCGGCTCGCTCGTGGTGGGCTTCTTCGTGGCCCTGCTGAGTCTTCGCACGACCTACTACCATGAGGCGAACAGCGGCTCGTGGTACCCGCTCTTCCTGCCGCTGGTCGTTATGGCCGTTCCGCTCTACGATTTCGTCAGCGTCATGCTGCTGCGAATCAGCCAGGGCAAAAGCCCCTTCGTCGGCGACACGCAGCACTTTTCTCACCGCCTCAAAAGGCACGGCCTGACCGATACCCAAACCGTTCTGGTCCTGTACCTGGCGACGCTCTGCACGGGCCTTGGCGCGACGTTTCTCTACCAGGTCAACTTGGCCGGGGCGATTCTCATTTTTGCTCAGACCATTTTGGTATTATCCATTATCGCTGTCTTCGAAACGACGGTTAAAAATGACAAAAGACCTGGATAGGCACGCTACCTCTAAGAGCAAAGGGCTTGTTTACCTCGAATATGTTCTGCTCGCTCTGTGTCTGTGTTCGATTGCGCTTCGCACGACGTTTACCGAAGGCCCGACGATGCAATCGACCGGCGTCGCATCCAGCGTCACGGACAGCCTTTACAGTCTATCGGTATCCGCCGTCCTGATTTTTTCATTTGCCTTGTGGGCCGTATGGAGCTTTTGCAGCGGCAGATTCTCATACCGCCCCGCCGGCATGGAAATCGGCCTGGGCATATTGTGCATCGCCGCCGTTACGGCCTGTCTTGCAGCCGCAGACAAGCGATTGGCCCTGACCGATGTCACCGTGTTTCTGGCGCCGCCGCTGATGGCCCTGCTGCTGGTTCAAATACTGGACTCGCCGGCAAAGGTCAAGCTGGTGCTGGTCGTCATCGCCGCGCTGGGGGTGGTATCGGCTTACCAGTGCGCCGAGCAGCTCTTTTTCAGCAACCGGGTAACGATAGAGCAGTACGAGCAGGACCCACAAAGCCTGCTCGAACCGTTAGGCATAGAGCCCGGCTCTCTTCAGCAGTTTATGTTCGAGCATCGGCTTTATTCCGGAGGCGTTCGAGGCTTTTTCACGACGCGAAATTCCGCCGGCTCGTTTGCACTAATGGCCTTTTTTGCAGCAGTTGTTCTATTTCTCGACAAGTTTAAGAATCGCCGGTCGGACCCTTCCGCCCGTATGTATCTTCTCGGCGGTGGTTTGGCCGCAGCGATTATCCTGCTCAGCCTGGCGCTGACACGAAGCAAAGGGGCGATTGCCGGCCTGCTTTGGGCGGCCGCAGCGCTCGTCGTGCTGCGCTTGTTTGGCGGCCGGCTGAAATCCTATAGGAGGGTCGTACTTGCCGCCTGTCTGCTGCTGGGCGTCGCAGGCGGCTGGGCGCTTGTATCATACGGATTGAGCCACGGCCGTTTGCCGGGCGGCAATTCCATGCTCGTTCGCTGGCAATACTGGCATGCAGCGGCAGAAATGTATGCCGACCATCCCCTTGCCGGGGTCGGTCCGGGCAACTTCGCGCATTTCTACCCGCGTTACAAGCCGGCGGCGGCACTGGAATCCGTTGCGGATCCGCACAATTTTCCGCTGAGCCTCCTGACCCAGTACGGCCCGCTCGGACTTGTCGGATTCTTAGTTATGCTTTTGGTCCCCTTGTGGAAGGCAACGTCCCCCGAACTCACTAGCCCCCCACTTACGACGAAAGACGGCCGGTATCAGCCAGCATTCAAAACCATCGCTACGGCCTTCCTGATCGTCATATCGGCGGCGCTGTTGATGATCCGCCCGATTCTTATGCGCACGGGCTTTCATGAGACGTTCGAGGTGGTACTTTATGTGATTGTCACAATGTATATCGCACCGGTAGCCGTTTTTGTTATCGGCTTCGTACTCCTGGCGGGACCATTGAGCAAGACGCAGGATATGACGCCCCAAATGTGGGACAAGCGTGTAGTTGCCGGCCTCTGTTGTGCCGTCCTGGGAGTGACTTTGCATAACCTGACGGACTTCGCCATCTTCGAGCCGGGCGTGCTGACCACCTTCTGGGCCATCATTGCCTGTCTTGTAGCCATAGACTCGCATACGAGCCAGCGAACGCCGCTTAATCTGAAAGCTGCGCCTATTGTAAAAATGCTTGCTGTAACCGCCGTCCTGGCAATGAGTTACGCCTATCTCAGCTACATCCTCATCCCCGCAGCGAAGACCAGCAGCAAGATCAATCGCGCCAACGCGGCGATCTCCGCCGACCGATTCGAACCTGCTCACAAACTCCTTGACGAAGCCGCCAAAGACGATCCTTTGAGCGCTGCGGCGTTGTCCATGAACGGCCGGTTATATTTGCATCAATTCGAGCTGACCCACAGCAACAGTCTGCAACTGCTGACGCGAGCGGCCCAGTGCCTCCAGGCCGCAATCGCCCGCAATAACGCCGCGTTCAAGGACTTCGAACGCCTGACGGATGCCTATTATGCACTCGGAGAAATCGCCAGTCCGGCCGAGCAAAGCGGCTGGTTCAATAAGGCTTTCGAGGCGGCGTCCCTTTCGATTGAGCGCTATCCCGGCTGCGAGCGGCTGCACTTCAAGCTGGCGCAAATCGCCGAATACCTGGCCAGGACCGAGACCGCCGTCGAGCACTATAGAAAAGCCGTCGAGATCGAAGATCAATACCGCGCCCAGTTCAAGCTGCTGTATCCCGAATGGCAGTACATCGTCAGCCGGCTCGGCGAAGACAAGTATCAGCTTGCCGTAGAGCGAGTGAAGAAGCTTTCCGAAAAAGCCGACAAGTGACTCTCTCCCTCTGCGATGGTTGTCCGCCGTGCCTCCGGCATGGTGAGGTACTGCGACACGCGAGCTATGAAATACGAGCCATTACGTCAGCAGGTATATCGAAGTTTGCGTAGGTGTTCTGCACGTCGTCGTGGTCATCGAAGGCCTCCATCAGCGAAATGATCCTCTTGGCCATGTGCTCATCGCTGATAGGAATAGTGCTCTGAGGCACCATCGAGATTTCGGCCATCTCGATTGCGATTTGCTTTTCATGCAGGGTGGACTTGAGCTGTTCGTAGGCCGCCGGGTCGCACGTTATTTCGAAGACCTCCCCCGTATTTCGCATATCGTCCGCGCCGGCGTTCAGGGCGATCTCCAGAAGCTGCTCCTCGTTGGCGTTGGCCGGATTGACGGCGATCAGCCCTTTTTTGGTGAACATCCAGTTGACGCAGCCGGTCGCGCCCAACGAACTGCCGTGTTTTTCGAAAATCCTCTTGATCTCCGGCCCGGTCCGGCTACGGTTGTCCGTCAGGGCCTCGACCATGATCGCCACGCCGCCCGGCCCATAACCTTCGTACAGCACCTCCTCGAAGTTCACCCCCTCCATCTCGCCGGTCCCCTTTTTGATCGCTTTTTCGATGGTATCCTTGGGCATATTCGCGGCTTTGGCCTTGTCGATGGCATATCGCAGGGTCAAGTTTCCAGACGGATCCCCGCCGCCCCGCTTGGCCGCCACGATGATCATTCGAGCCACTTTGCTCCAAACCTTGCCGCGTTTTGCGTCCAAAGCCGCCTTTTTGTATTTTATGCCCGCCCAGTGTGAATGACCTGACATACGCGCTCCTGACCTATGACAAGAACCATAAGTTACGAACCAACAAGGGGGGTATTATACTCCATCTTCGCCCTCAAAGCTAAAAAAATTTTGCCGAAATGTCCGCCCTGAGCCCCCCGCCACCTTGTCTCCTGTGCCCTGTATTCTGTCTTCGTCCAGCAGTCGTAGGCTGAGACTCCTAAGAGCAATTCGAATCCACCCTACTTTCCGGTCATTTCTTTGAATTTGTCATATACCGTTCGATCATCCTCGTATCCGTTGAACTCAAACGGCTCATATTGGTTTAGCTTGCTGTGCATGAAGCCCCACGAGCAGCCGTTTTCGACACAGGCTTGCAGCGCCCGCGCCCCTTCCGTGCCGACCTTATCGTCTTCATTGCAGACGATGGGCTTGCTGTATTTCTTCAACGCCTCAATCCGTGCGGGAATATCTTCGACTTTCGTTCCGTTGAAATGAATCAGGATAAAGTCCGCTTCCCTGGCGATCAGGTCGTTCATCCTGCCGTGGCCCAGCCCGCTGGTGGAGACCAGGAGACCCGGCCCGGTTTTCTTCGCAAGTCGAATCAGCTCGACCTCGCCTTCGGCCGTTTTGATAACGTTGTGATCGAACCCGTCGTGATCGTACTCATTGGCAATCTCGATGACAACGTTCGTAAAACCGTTCTCCCTGACCCAGTTGACGGCGTTTACGACTCCGCGCTTTACGGCCTGCTCATCACGCAGGATTTGGTCCTGCCTTTGATAAAAAAGTCCCAGAATGACTATCATGCCTCGCTTATCGCACGTTTCGATGACGCGATTGACCCGGCTCATGTAATTTGTCCGCAACGTGCCGTCCGGCGTGAAAGCGGAATTGACCGCGCCTTCATAATTCGGACTGCCGCCTTGCAGGTTCAGCGTGAACGCACGCACGCCGCACATGTTGTACTGCGGAATCTTCAGGATGAAGCGGCCGGTGTTCTCGTTCGGGTCAAAATCCGGCCGTTTACTGTCCTCGAATGTGCTGTTGACCATCCGCACGTTCATCAGCAGCCCCTCGGCGGCCGTGCCGGGGTAGGTGACTTTGCCGTTGATTTGCCATTGCGTCTTGTTGACCGAGACGGTCGTTCCTCCTGCCGCGATAGGAACGGCACACAGGAAGAATGTTAAGTGTAGTATTCTTTTCATAACGGAATTGTACGATGGCCGGCCCCTATTATCAAGAGCCAATGCCCTCGCGCTTCGGGCACAACTTGCCTCACTGCAATTCTTGTTGTCAAACGGCCACACGCCTGCTAAGCTCAATCCTTCGGCTGCGCTCAGAGCAGTCGTTAACGTGGAATCCAGGATGCCGGCAGAAGTGGATTGCTGTTCCTTGCTTTCGCGGGGACAAGTTTACACCTGTCCGAGGATACAATTATAAATGAGAAACGAAAAAGCATGAGCACGGCTGACGTTGGGTGGATCCGATTATGGGTAGCCGTGATACTTGTGGCGAGCTGGAGTCTTGCCGCCGAACAACCTGATTTCAGGCGGGAACCAAAAAACACGCCGGTGGCGGAGGCCCAATCGGTAAAGGCGTTTCCAACGGCCGAAGGCTTCGGCGCCGATGCGCGTGGCGGCCGCGGCGGGCGCGTCATCGAGGTGACCAATCTTAATGATTCGGGTCCCGGGAGTCTGCGCAGCGCCATGGAGGATTCCGGGCCGCGCGTTGTTGTGTTCCGGGTCAGCGGCACGATTACTCTGAAAAACGCGATCAGGGTGTCCACGCCCTACCTCACCGTAGCCGGGCACACTTCGCCGGACGGCGTGCAAATCAAAGGGACTCAGCAACCGGATGGCGACTGGGGGGTCTGGTTCATTAACGGCGCTCACGACATCGTCCTCCGCCACCTGCGCGTTCGAATGGGCGGCAATATGAAACACGACGCCGGGAATAACATTCTGTTCTATGGAACGGCCGAACCCGGAGTTCACGACGTGATCGTCGATCATTGCTCGGTTTCATGGGGCTCGGACACGCAGTTGGATTGGTACGGCTCCTTCTTGGATCGCGCCACCTTTCAATGGAATATCATTGCCGAAGCAGACATGGGCAGCCATATCGGCGCCAATCACGCCCCAAAACATCTTACGCTCCATCACAACCTTTACGCGAATCTCGGTTCGCGAAGTCCCTTGATCCAGCACGCAAGCTTGTTCGATTTCCGGAACAACGTGAACTACAACTGGAATGGGAACAACGCCTCGGTATTCGGGCAGTTCGCCCTTAACACATCCGCCTTCGGCAACGTCGTCAATAACCTCTGGCTGGCTGGACCTGAAAGCGGCTACCCCTATCTGAACGTCGGCAACGGCGGCCCGGTGCGCATTGACGGAGCGGACGCGGAAGCGGGCGGAACCCGGTTGTATCTGTCCGGCAACTGGGGACCTCGCTGCCCCGCCGGCTGCGAGAACGACTGGATCGGACACGGCGTCAACACCTGGGACTATTATGAGTTCAAAGGCGATGGAAGTACTCATCTGGCGGACCAGATGCAATACGACGCCGGAAAGCCTTTCTCGGCCCCTCCGGTTGCCCTGGATCCCGTTTCCAACCTGCTGGACAAAGTGTTGGCCACCGCTGGGGCATACAGACCTTCGCGTGACGCCGTCGATCTGCGCATCGTCCGAAGCGTGCGAGAAAAAACCGGCACCTACCGCGTCAACATGGGCGGTCCCTGGCCCGATCTGGCCCGTGGTGCACCTGCACCTCCCACTGACTCCGATCACGATGGAATGCCTGATGCGTGGGAAAAGGCGCACGGCCTCGATCCACACAACCCCGACGACGGGTCAGCGGTCGCGGCCAATGGGTACACCAACGTCGAGAACTACCTGAACGAGCTTGCCGGGGACTCCGTCCCAAGATTTGGCAAAGCATCCGTAACGCCGGCGGCGAACCGCCTGTCAGGACTTTGCCTGTCGGCCGTCACCGAGGCGGACGACGGCGTAAACGAGCGTACCAAGCAATCCGGTCAGCAGCGCAATCACGATCCATAAACCTGAGCCGCGATTCAACTGGCGTATGTCCATGTAAACCCACACGGCCGTAAGAATGTTGACGACCAGGATGACCAGCAAAAACGGGTGCGGCTTATCCTTGTTCATTCCTCGCGCATGCTCGAGCTTGAGCCTTTGCCCTTCCAGATCGAGCTTCTGCATCTCGCGCTCCATGTCCATCTTTGCCTGGCGCTGCTGGAGCTCCATGTCCCTCTCTTTCATCGCCATCTGCGCGTCGATATCCTCCGGCACAAACTCTTTCGACAGTACCGCCGGGCAGGCGAACATACTTACCAGCAAAAAGCCCATCAAAACATGCCGCTTCATCTGATATCTCCTTTTAAAATTCACCTAAACCCGCAAGAATCAACAATTTACTGCCATCCAGTATTTCGGCCGATTGACCGCCTTACTGCACCTTATTTTAGCGAAACACCGGCGTCTTAGGCGCCGAGCAGCACCTGTGCCCCTTTGCCCTGCTGGATTAAGGGGACATAGCTCTCCAGCTCCTTGAGCACGGCCGGATCGGTCAGGTCCAGGGTCCTTTTCTTCTCGTGGGCCATATAGGCGGCCATTACAAGCATCGTGATCTTGCGCCCGTACTGGAAATTCAGCAGAGCGTCGTTGCCCTTCTCAAAGGCCGCGAGGGCATCCCGCCATTCGGCAACATAACCGTAGAGGTCCGGCTCGTTGGGCTGAAGGACCAGGGCGCCGCGCGTCGCCTGCGCCTTTTCGAGGGCAAGCTCACTGTCCGCAACCGCCGCGGCGGCCGCATCGCTGATGAACAAGCCGGCGGGCGACTCCAGAGAGTTGACGGTGTAGGAATAGCCCGGGCCAAACGCCTCCATGAGCAGCCGCAGGCCGGGAGCATCGTACATCCAGGAATTCGTGGCCTGGGCAACGCTGCAAACGCCCGTCTGCGGGTCCTTGAACTCAAAGGTCACGTTCGAGTAATCCTCAGCGGGTGTCACCTTATAATCCACGCCCCTTTCCTTGAGCCGGCCGATCCACGGCTTCTTGCCCCACTTGAGCAGGGCCATATTGGCCGTCACCGAGACGGGCGTGAGGCAGTCAAGCGGCCTGCCGCTCGGAGTCAGCATGTACATACCGACGGCAATACTGTGGCAGCCCATATCGCAGCACACGCCGCCGCCCTGCCGCGTCGGGTCCCAGAACCACGGCTCGTGCGGCCCGCCGTGCTCCTCGGCGCTGCGGGCCAGATGCACGGCCCCCATATTCCGCTCGATCGCCAGAAGCTGGTGCCGGGCGGTGACAACAGAGGGCATGTGAAGCTGGTTCTCGAAGTAGGCCGTGGGCACATGGAGGGCCTTGGCCATTCGGGTCATGGTGTCCGCTTCCTGAAGGTTTCGGGCCAAAGGTTTCTCGCAAATGATCCCCTTGATTTTGGCGCCGTCTTCAGCAGCCTTGGCGATGCTTCGCATGATCTCGACGTGGAAAGGATTCGGGGCAAAAATGCAGACCACATCAACCGCCTGGCACAGGTCTGCAACGCTCTCGAATACCCTGGTATTGCCCAGGCCGTCCTGGCGAGCGCGCTGGGCCAGCGCCTCGGCGCCAACCGGGGCACAAACGCCGGCCAATTCGGCGTTACGAACCGAACACAATGACCGCTCGTGAAAGCCCGCTACAAAACCCGCTCCGATCATCCCTATTTTCAGCATGGCTCAGCTCCTTTCACTGCAAATGTTTTTCAGACATACAACCTGCCATCTTATCGGACAGACAAATGCGACAAAGAGCCTATTGAGGCACATCGTATTTACACTACTTTGGGCGCCGACACAACCTCAAACTGCGGCCTCCGGCGGAAAATGCCTCTGCACCCGGCCGCTCGACTCAACCGTGCCGTGGAACCGTATCGAGCTGAGTAGAAGCTCAGTCCCTCCGCCGGGTCAGCACTCGAAGATTTGCCCAGGGACACCCGCTCGAAGCGCGACCCGACAAAGAAGTCCGAAAAAATCCCCAAGAACTATACGAACTCGGCCCTGCATAGAAAAAATGAGGAAAATTGACATTTTTTCTGTGAGGTCGCGGGCTAAATCTTCGAAAATATAATAGTGGAGCATGTTGCTCAAACCGGTGAATCGGCGATAGAACGACAGACTCATAGAAGTTGCAGACGCCGCCGGTAAAGAAGTATGCGGGGTGTGACCCGTATTCAGAAGATTATTAAGGAGACAGAAGAATGCCCCCAACAAGATTTGCAGAGAAACGACTGGGCTTACCCGAAATAAAAATGAAGGCCAAGGCCCTCGGATTGACACCATCTGGGAACATGAGAAAGCCGGAAATGATCCACGCCATCCAGACAGCAGAAGGGAATACGCCGTGTTTTGGCAAGTCAAACGGCCAGTGCGTTCATACGGACTGCTGCTTCCTGCTGGATTGCCTCGAATGCAGGCTCTGAAAGCCATCTCGTCTTTAAGGCATGTATCAGCCTTTTTTTCGATGGGAGCAAGCCCGCGTGGATGGATTATGCGCTGAGCCGGACAGGTTGACAACAAACATGGAATTTCGGGCCGTGGTTTTAAATCACGGTATTTTGTTGACAACTACGGGTCTGTTTAGTAGCATTACCCTTGTGTCAAGGAGTATGCTCCTGTCCCTCGGGGTGTACTTCTAAACAAAAACGAGGGAATCTATATGCGGGCCGGAACATGGCCTAAGGAGAAACATCGTGGACAAAGGCAAAGTAAAATGGTTCAACGAGAGGAAGGGGTTCGGTTTTATTGTTCCCGACGACGGCAGTGAGGATTTGTTTATCCATCACTCGAACATTGCAGTGGAGGGCTTCAGGTCTCTGCATGACGGCCAGGCGGTAGAGTACGAAGTGGCTCAGGGCAAGAAAGGCCCCGAGGCTGTCAACGTGCGTCCCTGCTGATGCGAAGCTGCACCATGTCTGGATTGTAGAAACCACGGGCCCTGCGAAAAGGCGGGGCCTTTTTATTTGACAATCGCCTGTTTGGATATTAAGGAGAATCTGATGCAGGCTTCAAGACTATTCATTTTAGCGGTTGCCCTGGGGGTCGTTTGCGGATGTAACAAAGACAAGACCGATAAAAAAACGGCGGAGACGGCTGCGGAAGAGGGAACGAGAAAGGAGGCTGCTATGGGTACGACGATTCAGTGGCTGGGTCACGCCAGCTTTAGGATTTGTCACCAAAACAACATCATCTACATCGACCCATGGAAACTAAAGAACGCCCCGCATGATGCCACGCTGGTCCTTATCAGCCACAGTCACTATGACCATTACTCGCCGCAGGATATTGCCAGGGTAAGCGGGCCGACCACGAAACTCATCGCCCCCCCGGACGTTGTCGCCAAGCAGAAGGGCGGCGAGGCCATCATGAACGGATTGGTGATCGAGCTTGAGAACGCCCGTCTCGTCGGCGTGGCCGCGTACAATCCCAACAAGCAATTTCACCCGAAATCCAGCAACTGGGTCGGCTTTGTGATCGAGCTCGGCTCAAAGCGTCTCTATTACGCCGGCGATACGGACCTGACCACCGAGATGAAAGCCATCAAAGGGATTGACGTGGCGATGCTGCCGGTGGGCGGCACCTATACGATGAACGGGGCCGAAGCCGCCGAGGCGATAACGTTCATAAAGCCGAAAACGGCCATACCGTATCACTGGGGGGATATCGTAGGGGGTCGAGGCGACGCCGAGAATTTCGCCAAAGCAGCCCAATGTGATACAAAGATATTGACGCCCGGCGAAACGCTGAGCCTGCAAGAATAACCCCCGGCCGGCGGTAAAAAGCCAACGAAGAAAACAGCCCTGTCGTTCAATCACTTGCGGGGAAGCTCGATTTCTCTGCCGCACCGGGGACACCCGACGGCGTCGCCCTTGAAGTTGGGAGGGATTTTCAGCTTGAGGCCGCACGCGCAGGTCAGGAAGATAAACTGATTCACCCGCCGCATAATGTCCCCAACCTGGTGCATCTGTTTGTCAACGCGCTCTTTCCTCTCAGCACCGGCTTGTCGCAGAGGAACTTCTTCTTCCGTACTCAGGGCTGCAACAGGGACAACGGTCCGGCCGTGCGTGACGCTCGTAAACGCATCGGAGTACGCTTTGAACGAAGCCCCCTGAGCCATGTTGCGCAGAATCCTTATCCTTTCGGAAATCGGCGGGTGCGTGCTGGTCAGGTCGGACAGCTTCATCTGGCCCCTCTTCTTGAACGGATTGACAATATACATCGGGGCGGTCACCTTGTTGGCCGTGGCCAACTGGGGGGATGGGTCCCCGGCAATTTTCTCCAGGGCGCTGGCCAGACCTTCCGGGTAGCGGGTCAGCCGGGCCGCTCCGGCGTCGGCCAGGTACTCCCGCTTCCTCGAAAGGGCAAAGTACAACAGGTACGCCATGATCGGCGCGACAATCGCAGCGACGATAGCGACAATCAGCATAACAATCTGGGCTTGCCCGCCGCCTTGTCCGCCGCTCGAATAGCGCCGGCGCGATCCACTCATCGAGCTGTAAAACATGCCGCGAAGAAAGACCTGCGAGAGCAGGACAATGGAGCCGAGCATGATGCCGGCGAGCGTTACAAAAAGGATGTCACGGTGGACGATGTGGCTGATCTCATGGGCGATGACTCCCTGGAGCTCATCGCGGTTGAGCCGGGCCAGGAGCCCCGCGGTTACGGCGACTGACGCATTTTCAGGCTTTCGGCCGGTCGCAAAAGCATTGGGGGCGGGGTCGTTGATGATATAGATTTTGGGCATCGCGGGCAGACCCGCGGCGATCTTCATTTCTTCAACGACGTTGAACAATTGAGGATGAACGTCGTGGGCGACCGGCGTGGCACGGCTGGCCGCCAGAAGAATCTGGTCGCCGCTGGAAAAGCTGATCAGCGTCAGAATCAGCCAGATGGCCGCGGCAATCATCAGGCCGAACACGCCGCCTTCGGGGCTAAAAGCCATGCCAATGACAAATCCCAACAGCAGCAGCACGGCGGCCATCAGGACCATCAAAACGACAGAATTTCTCTTATTGGCTCTAATCAGCTCCCACATCGTTAATCGCTCACGATTCGGCTCAAATTCCCCCCGCGGCGGCAAGCCCAGAGGTCCCCGCGTTAGATCGAACGCGTCTTCACTCAATACCGGACATCCGGCCGCCTCAAGGCAGGCCGCCCTCGGAAGTCCCCCACAGGAACTATCTCTCTATTCCCGGGCTTCAATTCTCCGCCTTCGGCGTCATCTGAAATAACGCCCGTGCCCCCCCGTAAGACGACCCTTCGAAGGCAGACTGTCTTGTCACTTGTTCTGCAGATCTCGTCCGACGTTTCAGCTAAAACTCACCTTCGGGACCTCTCGCTCAGCGCCGGATTCAATCTCAAAGAAGTCTCGCTTGCCGAAGCTGAACATGCCCGCAATGATGTTCGAAGGGAACATCTGAACCTTGTTGTTGTAGTACAGGACCTGGTCGTTATAGCTTTGCCTGGCGAAAGAGATTCTGTTCTCCGTGCCCGCCAGCTCTTCCTGGACCGCAAGGAAGTTCTGATTAGCTTTCAGTTCAGGATAGTTTTCGACGACCAGCATGAACTTGCTCAGCGCATCACCAAGCATCCCTTCGGCCTTCGAGGCTTCGGCAACCGATTTGGCGCCCATGGCCTGGCTGCGGGCTTTTGTGATGGCTTCAAAGGTCTCCCGCTCGTGCTTCATGTAACCTTTGGCGGTCTCGACAAGGTTCGGAATCAGATCGTGCCGGCGTTTAAGCTGGACGTCGATTTGCGACCACGCATTATCGACCTGATTCCGCAAGCGGACCAGCGCGTTGTAGATGCCGATCACGAAAAGGATCAGCAGAACCGGAACAACGGCAATGATGAGCAGCACTATTCCCATGGATGCCATAGGCTTTCTCCTTTGTCAGCGGCTCCTGAACTCATACTCACGACGACTTCTTTTTCATGATGAACGCCACAACCAGAACAACGACAGCCACGCCAACCAGAACAAGACTCCAGGTAGTACTCATAATCTTACTCCTTTCATTAACCTTGATCGCGACCAAACATATCGGTTAACAATTTCAGGATCTTGTTGTCCCTGTCCAACTTCGCCCTGTCGAAGATATCTCGCAGCTCTCCTTTATCGAACCACAGACCATCGCCCCGGCCGCACTTATCGACCAAAGGCGAAGGAACAGAAGAGCCCACGATGATTTTCTGCATTTTCTTGTCGCAGATGGGACACTTCCTCGCTTGTTCGGCGCACGTCGAATCGACCTTGAACGAGTCCAGCAGACCCCTGGCCCTTCCCGGCTCACCGAGCAGAAGCTCGAGCTCGCCGGCGTCCAGCCAGATGCCGCCGCAGCCGGTGCAATAATCGATCTCCGTATCCTCGAGTTCAAGGGTGATCATCGCATTTTTGCATACGGGACAATCCATAATCCATCACTCATAAGCCAGGGCCAATGAGGGTTTCTACACGCCCGGTGGCAAAAGCATACGGCCTTGACCGGGGATTCTACCATATAAAACGCGGTACAGCATAAAAAAATCAAAAAAATCAGGATGCACCATCCAGAATTGTCCCGATGCTCCCCCAAAACCGATTGGACGGCGTTCGTCTCCGCCCGTACATGAGGAAATATTTGTTCTTGACGAGACGGGGGGAATGGATTATTGATGAGCGACGGCTGCCGGGAAACCCAGCCTGATACAGGCAGGCTTGAAACAACAAACGATAAAGACAAAGTCCCGCTTAGGGGCATGGAGCGCTACGCCGATAAAAGGCATCGGATTATGATAGTTGATTGTCACACACACATCAATCTCGCCGCTGACGACGCGGAAACGTCCGAGCACTTTGCCGCGGCCGAGACCGTCGACGCGTGCATTGTACTGGCCTCCATCGATGAACCCGGCGAGGACGTCAACAAGAGGTTGGCCCAATACGTCAACAAGTACAAGGAGAAAATGGTCGGCTTTGCCGTCCTGGAGCCCAACAACGAAAAAGTCAATGTCAGTAACCTGAAACACGTCTCAGAGAAACTGGGCTTAAAAGGGGTGGTCCTGTATTGTTCGGCCTGCGGCTTTCACCCGGCCCACACGAAGGCCATGCACTTCTACGAGTCGGCCCAGGAGCTGGGTCTTCCCATATTCTTTCATAACGCCGGCGAGACGGCCCGCGCGGTGCTCGAATATACCCAACCCTACCTCCTGGACGAGGTGGCCCGGGAATTCACGGCGCTGAAAATGATTATCGGAAACATGGGTGTGCCATTCGTCGAGCAAACCTTGTTGATGATCAGCAGGCATGAGAACGTCTATGCGGACCTTACGATACAGCCCAAAAACGTCTGGCAAACGTACAACATGGTCGTGGCGGCACACGAGTACGGCGTGATGGATAAACTGCTGTTCGGCAGCGGATTCCCCTCCGGCAACGCCGGCGAGTGCATTGAGACACTGCTCGGCTTCAACATGCTCCTGGCCGATACGAATCTGCCGACCGTCCCGCGCGGCAATATTCGAAATATCATCGAGCGAGACACCCTGGAGCTGCTGGGCATAAGACCCAGGAGCACAGAGACGCAAGACGACAAGGGCGAGAAAACGAAGGATCGCAAAAACTCCACAAAGAAGGACAAGAAGAAAACAGAGAACGATGATTGAGCCCCTGGGTACTCACAACAAGAACAATGGGCAAGCAAGATAGGCTTCGTTCTTGCCGTTGCAGGCAGCGTAATTTCACTGGGGGAGCTTTTTGAGATTTCCCGTCTAAGTCGCCAGGAACGGCAGCGCCTTCATGATCCCCTACTTTACCGCCGACGGCTATCAAGGTGCCGTAGGTCCGCAGCCGGCGTTGGTGGCTTGCTCGGCCAGCCTTTGGCGGGCCATGACGCTGCGGTGGCGGCCATAGAAGATATAGACGAACATGCCGGCACCCATCCAGACGCCTAACCGCAGCCAGTTGCCCCAGGGCAGTGAGAGCATCAGGATCAGGCAGAGAATCACACCGAGAATCGGAATCACCGGCACCCAGGGGCACCGGAACGGCCGCTCCGCCTTCGGGTGAATGTAGCGCATGACCAGCACCGCCAGGCATACGATGACGAAGGCCAGCAGCGTGCCGATGTTGACCAGTTCCGCCAGGATGCCCAGCGGGATGAACGAGGCCAAGGCCCCGACCATGAAGCCCGTGAGAATCGTTGACTTCCAGGGGGTGCGGAAACGTGGATGGATCGCGCCAAAGAAGCTTTCCGGCAGCAGGCCGTCCCTGGCCATCGCCAGCAGCACGCGAGGCTGACTGAGCATGAGCACCAGCATGACGGAGGTGATGCCGGCCACGGCGCCCAGCGAAATGATGAATTGTGCCCAACCCAGTCCGGCCCGCTCGAACGCCTTGGCGACGGGGGCGTCCACGTCGATCTCGCCATAAGGCACCATGCCGGTGAGTACCATGGTTACGGCAATGTACAGCACCGTACAGATCAGCAATGAAGTGATGATGCCGAAGGGGACGTCCCGGCGAGGATTGCGGGCCTCCTCCGCGTGGGTGGAGACGGAATCGAATCCAATGTAAGCGAAAAATATCATGGCAGCCCCGGCGAGCATGCCGACGGGTGCGCCATCGGCGCCCGTCTGGCCCCAGATCGGCTTGCCGAAGATGCTCAGACCCGCCCAGCCGAACGGAGCAAACGGCTGCCAGTTGGCGGTATTGATGAAGAACGCCCCGACGCCGATGACCATCAGCACGACGGCCACTTTGACCACTACCATCGTGTTGTTGAAGCGTGCGCTTTCCCGGATGCCGATCACCAGCACGATAGTCAGAATCGCGACGATAATCAGTGCCGGCAGGTCGAACCACGTGCCGGTGGCCGCGAAGCCGCCTTTGGCAGGGTCGAACTCAAAAGGCGCATTCGATACGGCATGTGGGACGCTCAGACCGAATATCCCGATGAAGTTCTGGAAGTATTTCGACCAGCCGTGCGCGACAGTGGCGGAGGCGACGGTGTATTCCAAGACGAGATCCCAGCCGATGATCCAGGCGAACATCTCGCCCAGTGTCACATAGGCGTAGGTATAAGCGGAACCGGCCACCGGCGCCATAGAGGCAAATTCGGCATAACATAAAGCAGAGAAGATGCATGCCAGTCCGGCCATGACGAACGAGATGATCAGGGCTGGTCCGGCTTTGTAGTGAGCGGCGTAGCCCGTAATCACAAAAATGCCGGCGCCGATGACGCAGCCAATCCCCAGACTGGACAGGGACCAGGGGCCGAGCACTCTTCGCAGGCGGTTTTCACCCTTCATCTCCTCGTGGACCAGACTCAGCGGCTTTCGCTTGAACAGATGACGGACCATAGATTCGTTCCCGTGGTTTCTCCAAATTCCGACGACGCACTCTCTGGGGCTCGTTTGACTCGATGGAGCCCCTGCTTGGCTTGGGGGTATTATGGCGCAAGCCACAAAAGAACGCAAGAATGAAAACTCACGGGAAATACAAAGGAGGAAACAACGCTATCAGACAACTCGATTAACCGGGATTTCCCATATATCATCATTGACTGCACTCCTTCACGCCACACCAAGTCATTTTACCTGAACGATCTGCTCCACTTCAGCGTCCCTGGCGGTTCTGTGAGCCAGGAAACCTGCAAATCGGCCGCAAGTCAGGCATTTTGGCACTTATTCGACGCACTGCGACCAGCGATTTCTTACCACTTGCCCGGATTTTGGCTTTGCTGCCGGTCAACATCATCTGACGCCGGAAGAAACGGTCCGCAAACCTTTCCTGATTCTTTTTTCTACAGCAAAGCGGCCCTTCCATCTCGCGGGAAAACAGCTTGGCCGGCATTTCTCGCAGCCATGAATCCTCAGTCGATTTTGCGTAGAAACCTACCCGTTAACCACGTGAGCAAGATTGGCAAGAACTTTTTTTGTTGCTCTCGGCCTTTTTTCGCATAGAATCGGTCTTCTATCCGTCCGCAATGATTGAGGACGACTCTTTGCAGGTGGAAGACCGAAAATGACTCCAAAAGGTGAACATCTCTTCCCGGAACCAAACAAAGCCCGGTATGGTGAAGCCCGTCGTTCCCGGCCCCTCTTCCTGCCCAGGTTTCTTCAGGCGCCCCAGAAATTTCTGGAGGGTTCCGAACTGGACCGCGCCCATGAGATTATCTGCAAATGGGCGGATATCGAATCCAGCGGCAAGCTCAATGAAATGAAAGAGACGGCCATCGAGGGCGAATTCTGTAAGGAGGTCTTCGGTGACGCACTCGGCTATGTCTTTTTCGCCGATAACAAAGAACGCTGGAACTTTCAGCAAAAATTCTCCGTCAATGGCGGCCAGGCGGACGCCGCAATCGGCATCTTTAGCGCCAATAAGAAACCACAGGTGCGTGCCGTCATAGAGCTTAAAGGCCCAACGGTCAATGTCGATAAGGATCGCACCCAGGGGCGAACCGCCGTCCAGCAATGCTGGGACTACCTTTATGCGATGTCGGATTGTCCCTGGGGTATCGTCTGCAACTACGTTAGCTTCCGCCTCTACCACCGCAATCACACTCCACGAGTTTATGAACTCTTTACATTACAGGAGCTTCGCAAGAGAGAGACTTTCCTCCAGTTTTACTACCTTCTGGGAAAAGGCGGCCTGCTGCCGACGCCGCTGGTCAAAGTCGCACGAGCAGACTCTCTCCTTGAAAAGTGCCTCACGCGAGAAAGTGAAGTTGGCGACGAACTCTATAGCCGCTACGACGTTGAACGCAGGAAGCTGATTACCCATCTGTCCGGGGAGGCATGGGATTTCCCGCTCGATAAAGCTATTCGTATCACTCAGAAACTGCTTGACCGCATCGTCTTCGTTGCATTTTGCGAAGACCGCAACCTGCTGCCGGAAGATTCACTTAGAAATGCGTGGGAACAAGTCCCCCCATTCCACCGTGTAACCAATCCCAGATGGCAAAACTTCCTCAATCTTTTTGAGAGCATCGACCAGGGCGGCGTCAACGGGGACATTCCACCTTATGACGGCGGTCTCTTTAGAAAAGACCCCGATGTTGATGATCTTCGACTCGATGATGAATGGACCAATTTTTTCAAAACCGTGGGGGGCTATGACTTCGCCCATGAAGTCAACGTCGACGTCCTCGGGCATATCTTCGAGAAATCCATAAACGACATTGAAAAAATCCGGCTCACGGGTCTGTTTGAATCAAGAGCCGAAGAAAGACTCCAGCCAAGAATGGCCAAGTCTGCCGAACGGAAGAAAGGCGGCATTTATTACACGCCGCCTGAATTCACGCGCTTCATTACGGATCATACCGTCGGAACGATCATCACGGAGAGAATCAAGACGCTCGAAAGAAACTTCGGCATCCGCCTTGACGAAATTGACGCAGCGACGGAGAAAAACAGGGTCACGGCTTTCGCCGAAAGGGCCATCGAGGAACTTCGTGATATCAAAGTCGTCGATCCGGCCTGCGGCAGCGGCGCCTTTTTGATTCGCGCCTACGATGTCCTTGAAGATAAATACGTGGAAATCCTCAATGTCCTCGAAATCCACGAACCGGCAATGGCCGAGGAATTGAGAAACAACTTTCGCGATTTTATCCTCCACGATAATCTCTTCGGCGTTGACCTCTCCCCTGAAGCCGTCGAGATCGCTCAGTTGGCTCTCTGGCTGCGCTCCGCCCACAAAGGCAAGACGCTCGCCGACCTGTCCAAAAACATCATCTGCGGAAATTCGCTGATCTCAGACCCGGTCGTTGACCCTCACGCGCTCGACTGGCAAAAGGCATTTTCGGATGTTTTCCGTCGCCCGAACCCCGGTTTCGACTGCGTCATCGGCAACCCACCCTGGGAAAGAATCAAACTCCAGGAACGAGAATTTTTCGATACCTCTGCTCCAGACATCGCTGCCGCTACCGACGCAGCGAAACGGCGCAGACTCATTGATGAACTCAGGACGATGAACCCTGAGCTTTATCAAAAGTATCTCGACGCAAAGACAAAGGCCGAGAATTCGCTTGCCTATATCCGCCGTTGCGACCGCTACCCGCTCGTGGGCAAAGGCGACATAAATACTTATGCCATCTTCGCTGAACTTGCCCACTCCATCGTTGCTCCATCAGGTCGTGTCGGTCTCCTCGTCCCCACCGGCATCGCCACCGACAAGACCAATGAGGACTTCTTCGCTAAACTGGTCAATGCTCAAACTTTATCCGGCCTATACGACTTTGAAAACAAAGCCCCCGTCTTCCCCGATGTCCACCGCTCCTACAAGTTCTCCGTTCTTCTCTTCGGAGGCTCTAAATACAAATCCAAATCCGCTGACTTCGTATTCTTCGCCCACAGAATGGACGACCTCAAAGCCGATAATCGCCATATCGAGCTGTCCGCCCGTGACTTCAAACTTCTTAATCCCAATACTCAAACTTGTCCCATCTTCCGGTTCAAACGTGATGCAAACCTCACTAAATATATCTATAAACGTGTCCCTATCCTCATAAATAAAGCCCGAAAAGAAGGCGACAATCCTTGGGGAATCAAGTTCTTTACCATGTTTCACCAGACCAACGACGCCGAATTATTCCATACCGCAGACCAACTGAAAGCCGATGGCTTCAAACGCGACGGCCCTGCCTGGAAAAAACGAAAACAGACCTTTCTGCCGCTCTATGAGGCAAAAATGATTCAGATGTTCGACCATAGAGCAGCAAGCGTCGTAGTCGATGAATCAAACTGGATGCGTCAGGGACAAACCGATGAAACTTCTCTCGTCCAGCACCAAAACCCCGAATTTGCCGTTGAACCAAGATGGTGGATCGATGAAAAAAGTGTGGATTCCCGTTTACATAACGGAGACGATCTAGCTTATATTTCATACAAGGATGTAACAAGCCCGACAAATCAGCGAACAATGATTGCCGCGTTTATCCCAAAGGCAGGCGTGCTTAATTCTGCACCTTTGAAATTAACCGGCGAAAATATCTCCCATAGGACCAAGTGCTGTCTGTTATCTAATCTAAATAGTATCTGTATGGACTTCATTGCTCGCCAAAAAGTCGGCGGACTCCATTTGAACTTCTTCATCGTTGAACAGATTCCTATGTTCACACCTGATTTCTACAAGCAGAAATGCCCCTGGAACAAGAGAGAGACGCTTGAGAAATGGATTTCGGATCGCGTTTTGACACTGACCTGCACGAGCAATGATATGATTCCGCTGGCCGAGGCCGCCGGCTTCAAGCCTCGGGTTCACAAATGGGACCCCGCCGAACGCCTCGACCTTATGGCCGAGCTCGACGCCGCCTTCTTTCTGCTCTACGGTATCAAACGTCCGGATGTGGAATATATTCTTTCGACCTTCAGCGGCGTTCGTAAAGACAGTGAGACCCTACTGGATGGATCGAGCACCTTTGACCGGATTTTGGCCCGTTACGACGCTTTGAGCCGGTCACCGATCTAATGTTGTCCATTTTGTAGGGCCGACAATCCGTTCTCGGTTCGGAAAAACAACATCGGGTGTCGTGCGTTACTTGGGCTTGAACCCCTTGACACCGTTGCCGGTGTACTTCCCGCAGGCCTTCTCCAGGTCCACGTCGCTGATGTTCGCCAGCGTACAGAGCCAGGCGAAAACGTCGGCAAATTCCTCTTCTCTGTTCTTTTGATCCTGGCCCGCCAGTGCGGTGGCAAGCTCTCCGACTTCTTCGATAAACCACAGGAACGTACCGGGAATGCCTCTTTCCCGGTCTCGCTGTTCGTATTTCCGAGAGATCAGGCCCTGAAATTCGCTGATATGCATTGGACGCGTTTCCAAAAGAAAACAAACATGAAAGACCGTAAAAACTACCGGCGTATCCGCCGAGCCTCGTTATCATTTCTGCCTAAACGGGCAGGCAAATGTTAGCGGTTTATACCCCGGTTTGCAAGAGGGTTCGTCTGCGAAACCAGTACAATTGACGCTGCGGAAGAACCCGAGAATCCCGCAAGCCGCCCGCCGAGCGCCGCCGGCCACCTCAAATTTTCTCCAAAGGTGCAAAAAACTTGACATGAGCGGCGCTCTTTCATAGGATTCGCGTACTGTTTTTTGGTCCTGTTGGGAGGTCGTCATGACCGCGATTAAGCCGATGATCAGTGTCGAGTACACTGGGAACGCCACAATAGTGAAGTTCACGGACGAGAGAATCCTCGAGGAAAAGGATATTAAGGCCCTCCAGGATTCGATCATGCCGATTATTGAGTCCGCCTCAGGCAAAATCAATCTGGTTCTTGATTTCGGCAACGTCCGCTTTTTGTCCTCGGCGGTCCTGGGACTTCTGATAAGAATCAGCAAGAGGATTTACGAATACGACGGGCAGTTGCGGCTTTGCAGCATAAATCCCAAAATCTATGAGATTTTTAAGATAACGCGGCTGACCAAAACGTTCGATATTTATGAGAATATTGAAGGTGCGATTGAAGACTTAGCATAGACCGGTGAGGTAAGAGTTTTTTGCGTTTTGAGCATATGGCGTCAGAAGCACCAATTAGCTGCTCCATTGTGGTCGAGAGCAAGCCTTCTGCTGTCGTCGAGGTGTGCAAGCAGATTCTGCCCAAGCTCGAAGCCAACAGCTTCGGAAAGGACGATATTTTCGCGGTTCATTTGACGTTGGAGGAAGCCTTTCTCAATGCCGTCAAGCATGGCAACAAAATGGATCCCACCAAGAAAGTCAAGGTGGACTATTCCGTGGATTCGGACAAGGTCGAAATTTGTATCACGGACGAAGGAAACGGATTTCAGCCGGACGCCGTGGCGGACCCGCGGTTCGGTGAAGGGCTTTACGAGCCCGGAGGAAGGGGATTGCTCCTGATGAATTCGTATATGGACACGGTGAAATACAACGAGCGAGGCAACAGTGTTTATATGCTCCGATACAAAGAAAAACCGCACCTCACAAGAGGCCCGAGCAATACAGAAACAGAGATTTAGTCTCAGGCCCCCCTATACCGCTGGATTTAAGGATGGAATTTCGTGTCAGATCAGAAGGAATGTAAAAGGACGTTTAACAAATCGCTCGTTTTCTGTGGTTGTTTGCTCATCATGGCAGGCTGTGCGTCGAAAGATGACGGAATGCCGCAAATCGTCTATACCCCTCCCGCCGGGCCTGCGCAGCGCCCTCCGATCATTATCTACCCGAAGACAACCCCGCCGCCCGTCGTTAGAGAAAACGTTCCGGCGGACTGGTTTCCCCCTTCCAGTGTGGAGAAGAGCTGGAGAGCGATTATCGTTCATCATTCCGCAACACAGAATGGAAACGCAGCTATCTTTGACAAAATGCACAGGGAGCAGAACGGCTGGGATGGTATCGGGTACGATTTTCTCATCGGCAACGGAACAGACAGCGGTGACGGGGAAATCGAAGTAACGTTTCGCTGGCGAAAACAAGTCCCCGGCGCCCATTGCGGAGGAACGCCGGGTAACTGGGCCAACGAGGACGGCGTGGGGATCTGCCTGGTCGGGAATTTCGATCAGACAACGCCCACGGCGCAGCAGATGCAGTCCCTGGCGAAATTGATTCGCTTTCTAAAGAAACGGTATGGGATTTCGCAGGTTTACGGTCACGGCAGCACTCCGGGGGCACATATCACCCACTGCCCCGGCACCAGGTTCCCGATGAGCAGGCTCAAACAGATGGTCGGTTCGTAAGCCAATGCCGCCATCGATGTGCCTGTAAGCCGCCGAACGTCCTATAACGTCGCACCCGCGACCGACAATCGCACTTTATCCGCAGAATTGGGGCAAAAAAATCCCGCTTGGAAAGTCGCCGTGCGATTCTACCGAAGTTTGCTTTGATAGCAAAACTGAGAAAGCAAATAAGGAGTTCATCGAATGAACATATACGAGTCGCTGTCTTCTCCGAGCTTTATGCTGAATGAACAGATCGCACGAGAAGTGTTTGAAGTCCTGCCCGAACGCGGGCCGCTGGTTCTCATCAGGGACAGACGCGGCAATAGCTGGCCCAGCGATTCGGAAGAATTCACCAAATTGAACATCAGCGAGCCGTTTCTGAAAGAGCTCTGCGCCAAGATCGACGACGGCGCCGAGCCGGTTGTCACACAGTCCGACGACTGCAGTATCATCGGCGCAGAATTGGCGACCGAGCGGGGCAACTGTGGATACGTGATTATCGCTCTTTCGAACTACAGCCCTGAATCGACCCTGATCAATATCGATTTGATCGAAGTACTGCTCAATCAATTCAGCCTGATCGCCAAGCTGATCGAGAAGAACAATCTCCTGTACGAAGCCCAAATAAAACGGTTTGGCATACGTGGTCCGGGCCAGACGGTATCCAATTGACCTCCACTCTGCGCCGGTCGCACTTCTTCGCACAGTTCCGCACGGGACAAAATCACCCGAACGCGAAGTTTGAATTGCGTTCCCTGGAGACGTTCACTATAATGGGCCGGCAGTTGCAGGGCGCGGCGGGCAGCAGATTTCTGCCCCTCCGCGGGCGGGCGTGGCGCCGCCGGACGCCCTGTCATCAGGTAATGAACGCAGAACGCTGATAAGCAAAGGGAAAAAGTGAAATTCCAGGTCTTTGCGAACGGTGAGGTTGTCCGTCAATTCACCTTATGCGGCGCCTATCTCTTCGGCGGCGACGGACTCGGTATCCGCCGGGCCCAGATTGCCTTTAAGGACGGCATGGTGGACTGTACAAAGCCGAACCTGGAAACCGCCGGACTGGCCCTGCTCTGGCCCATCGAGGGTTTTGGCAAGGTGCTTTTGCCGACAACCTGTCTGCCCGAAAGAGAACGGCCCTACAACCTCAACGTCGAGATTGCACGGGCAAAGCTCATGCAAATCGTCAACAAAAGGGAGGACTGGCTGTTTTTCAACAGCATCGAGGGCCTCGCAGACTTGTCGAAAGAAGCCCAGGACCTGTTTATTCAGGCGATTCAGAACGTTTCCGTTCCGTCGGAGGCTTCCAAACTGGCGGATGAATCGCTTAAGAAAGCCATCGTCTTCTCTGAGAAGCTGGCGATCAAGCAGGCTGAGTCGCTCTTCAAGACTCGCAGCAGAAGCCACGGCTTCGGCCGGGGCTGTTTCGGCTGCAAAGCAGACCCCGCGGAAATCAACAATCCCCAGTATGTTGAGCGATTGATGGAATTGTTCGGCTCCGTGACGATTCCCATCAACTGGGCCCAGATAGAGCCGCACAAGGGCAGTTACGACTTTTCAAAAATTGACGCCTGCATCGATGTGCTCGCCAAGAAAAAACTGACGCTCAGCGCCGGCCCCCTGCTGCGTTTCTCAGAAGAATACCTGCCCAACTGGCTGCTTCACAGCGGGGCCGGTTTTGAAAAGATTCGGGAAACGGCTTATCAGTTCGTTTTAAGTGTCGTGTCTCGCTACGCCGGCGTCATTCGCGCGTGGTGCACGATCAGCGGTCTGAACGCCTTGAATCACTTCGGGTTCGGATTCGAGCAAATCCTGGAGATGACGCGGGCTGCGAATATGGCGGTCAAGCAGGCAAGTGACAGGGCCTTGAAGATCATCGAAGTCTGCAATCCATGGGGCGAATATTATACAACGACGCCGAACAGTATTCCGCCCCTGGTTTACATGGACATGGCCGTGCAGAGCGGTATCAATTTTGACGCCTTCGGCTTGCAGATACGATTGGGCAAGAATCAATCGGGCATGCACATCAGAGACATGATGCAGATATCCGCGATTCTGGATTATTTCGCGCCCATCGCCAAGCCTTTCTATATAACCGACGTGGAAGTCCCGAGCCAGGATGGGGACGGCCTGCTCAACGGGCAGGTCGCCGGGATCTGGCACGATCAATGGAATCAGTCGCTGCAGGGCCAGTGGATCGAGCAGTTCTATAGAATTGCGTTGAGCAAATCGTTCATCAACGCCGTAACGTATTCGAACATCCTCGATAAAGACGACGGTCCAATACCGCACAGCGGCCTGCTGACCGGCCGGATCGAGCCGAAAGAATCGTTTCGAATCATGAAGCAACTACACGACGGTATTTTCAGCCGATCATGAGATCCCGGCCCGGGCCTCGCGACGGGGAACTCAGGCATGCGGCTCTCTACGATACGTGATATGAAACAGACAAGCCAAGACAGGATTCAAGCCTTCGCATTCGTCATCAGCGTATGCGCCGCCGTCTGCCTTGCCTGTGGGTTCGTCCGACACGTTCGGCCAGGACAATCAGGGTCCCTCAACGGTCAAATCCAGTTGGAGAACCGGATAAACCCGAACCAGGCGCCCGTGGCAAGTCTGACGCGACTGGCCGGCCTGGGAGTTGGACGCGCGGGGGCCATCATCGCATACCGTGAAAATCTCAGTCGAGAAGGCACGAGGCCGCCTTTCCGGAATTGCGACGATTTGCAGAACGTCCGCGGCATAGGCCCCAAGACCGTGCAAACCATGAGCGAATGGCTGAAGTTTGAATAAGCCGTACATGCAGCGTATGAGGTGATAGCAGAGCAGACAATGGACGAATGGACAATCAATAAGCCGTTAGGTCAGTGCTACGGCACGGGCAGAAAAATCGAGTACGGTGAAGAGTACTTCGGCGCTCTTGTCCAGACTGAGGAAGGATTGCAGCGGCGGGACTTCAGCGCCGACTACTGGGAGAGCCAGAAGCCGCAGACGTTTTGTCACTGGAAAACCAGGCTGCCGCAGCCCGGCCAGAAGAAACAGTTGTTTGTTGACGACCAGATGCTGATGGCCTTCTTCGAGCGGCTGGAAAAGGAAACCGAACAGCAGAAGGTCAATTTTCGCTTCGTCCTGGCGCTGATCCTGATGCGCAAAAGGATTCTTAAATACGAGGACACCCGGACCGACGGCGACAAAGAAATCTGGGTTTTGAGAACGGTCGGCGACAGACAGAGCGTCGAGGTGGTCAATCCGCATCTCGACGAAGGGCAAATTGAGCAATTGTCGTCGCAGATAGGCGAGATTCTCCAGACCGAGGAGCTATAAGCTCGCGGCAGGGACCGTTGGAAAACTGATTGGGAGATCGCACAAAATGCCAAGACGACTTATCCCGCCCATCGTTTCGGCGCTGTTGATTCTTACCGGCTGCGCCCCTGAGATTCAGAAACGGCTGGAGATCTGCCCGGGCAAGGGATCCGTAGCCGAGGCGCTGGCCGCTTTGCAGGCCCATTCCCAAAACATGGCCCCGCTGAAAGCCGGCGGGCAGTGCCGCCTCGAGTATTATCTCGAAGGAAAGAAAAAGCCGCAGAGCGAAAACCTCAGCATCAAGCTCTGGGTGAATCCGCCCGTGGAGATATACCTTCAAGGCGACAAACCCCTGATGCCAAAGGCTATCGTGCTCGGCTCGAACGACCGCGAGTTCTGGCTGTCCATAAGCCCGAAGGAAATCAGCACGCACTGGTGGGGACAATGGTCGCAGCAGGGTTCATTTGAGGGGCCTCTGATAAATCCCAAAACGCTCCTTGAAGCCCTGGGGATTGGGGAAACAGGACCGGACCAGGACTGGTCGCTGGAGAGCAAAGACGCATTCGACGTGCTGACAAAGCGCCAACAGGGCGTGATAACGAAAAAAGTATATATCTACGCGTGCGACTATCACGTCCGGCAGATCGAGTTCTTCGATTCGAACGGCCAGGCCGTTGCCTCTGCGGACCTCGACAAATACCAGGAGGTATCCCCAGGTTTCTTTGTCCCCGCTTCGATAAAGCTGACCGCGCTGGGCCGCAGCAGCGGTGAAGATGCGCTCAGTATCACTCTCGACCTTGAGAGCATCAAAGCGACGGAAATCAACCCACAGCAGCGGAAGTACCTTTTTGAGCGCCGGACGCCGCAGGGTTTCAAACACGTCCGCAGAATCGTAAACGGAAAGTGGACCGAAGAGCCTCAGTGAGTAAGTGAAAAGGCATTTGGCCGGCGCAGCAGCTTCATTCCAAAAAGAAACCGCGGCGGGTTGAGCCTTTTTATGAGCAGCTCATACACCGTCAGCATCCCCAGGACCCGCAGCCAATCAACATCATCCCGCCTGGACGTTTCCGAATGGCCGCGAGTCTGGCTGAGAATTTCCACCTCTGTCATGTATTGCGCCCACCTTTTGCGCGAAGCATCATGGAGAGAGCCTCAATGGTTCTGGCCGTGGCCCCCTGGTTCTGCCTGATGACTGCCTGCCCTGCCTGGGCTATCGTCCGGGCGTACTGCGGCTCAGACAAACACTTTTTCAGGGTGACCAGCAGGCCGGCGCCATCTTGCACCTCGATAGCACCGTGGCCGGCGAGCAGCGCATCGACCGTCTGCCTGAAATTGAAGGCATGAGGTCCGAAAATCGTGCATTTGCCGAGGGCCGCCGCCTCCATCATATCCGAGCCACCCATGGGAACCAAAGACCGCCCCACGAATATGATCGTCGCAAGGCAGTAGAATTTCCGCAGGTCGCCCATTGTGTCGCCGAGAATCACAGACTCGATCCCCGATGCTCGATCCTCGATATCCGCTTTTCCTGCGGCCTGGTTTTTTAGCTGGCTGTACCTGACCAGCTTGAAGCCGGATTGTTCTATTAACTGGGCGACTTCGTCGAACCGTTCAGGTTTGCGCGGGACAACGGCAAGACACAGGTCGCTGAATTCATCCTGCTGCTTCAGGCTCCGATAGACATCGAGCACTATTTCTTCTTCGCCGGGACCCGTACCGCCGGCGACCCACAGCCTCTGGCCGCCGATGTTCAATTGCCCCGCGAGGGCGTCGGTGCCTTCCACTTTGTCGGCGACCTGGGCCGTGTCGTATTTCAGTGAGCCGGTGACGATGATGTTTTCGGCGCCGACGGCGCCGAAGCGCTCGGCGTATTCGTCCGTCTGAGCAAGGATAAGACTGATCTTCTGAAAGACTCTTTGGGCAAACGGTTTGATTTTTTTATACCGGGAGAAACTCCTGTCGCTGATTCGGCCGTTGACCACAACGACCGGAACATTCAGCCGCTGCGCAACGCTCACAAAATTGGGCCAGACCTCCAGCTCCATCAGCAGACACATCGCCGGCCGAATATGGCCAAAGGCGCGGCGCATCACCCGGGAAAAATCAAAAGGAAAATAGAACACGTAATGGCTCTTACCGAAAAGATGGGTCGCACGGGCAAAGCCGGTGTCGGTCGTCGTGCTGATAACGATCTCGAAATCACCAAACCTTTTCTCAAGCTCGTCGATGACGGTCTTGGCCGCGTTCACCTCGCCGACGCTTACGGCGTGAAGCCAGATACATTTCCCCGCCGGATTTCTGCGGCTGATTTTGCCAAATCGCTGGCCCCATCCCGTACGGTAGCGATTGTGTCTGATGGTTCGATAGATGATGACGGGACTGTAAGCCAGCCCCGCGAATACGTACAGCAGATCCAGTATGAAGCTCATTTGGTCGTCCTACAAAGCAATCAACGTCTCAGCAGGATATGAATGATATTCGCAGAGTGCGGCGATGTCAAACAGTCACATGACCGTCAGACAAAAGCCATGAAGTGTTGATGTGCCGCGGGAACAACAAAGTCGGTTCTGGTGAGCCTAACGAACAATACCAACGAGCCAGAATTCCGCCAGAACGGCCAGATCAAGGAAATCAACGCGGCCGTCAGGGGTCTCCAACGGCCCTATGTCGGCTCTTGCGTTCCAGTCAGGCGAGGCCGAAGTGGAAAGCCAGGCCTGGGCCAGAGCGGCCAGGTCGCGGTAGTCCACTACCCCGTCGCCCTCCGGCGGCGCGATATCGGCTGCCAGGCGAGCGGGAATACGCTCGAATTCCAACGACGGCGGATCCTGCCCGAACAGACCGCCGCCGCGCAGCACCAGATTGAAATCGACAAAAAGATTCGTTCCGATGATGCCGTCCATCGTGCCGCCTTCGGGCGAAGCCACGTCCAGAAGCACCACGGGGACATCCGTGAAGGTCAGCCAGCCGCCCAGGGCCGGTATCTCAAGCGAATCGAGGTAGAAACCCGCCTGGATGGTCACTTCGCCCGTGGCGTCCTCGATGTCAACTTCGAAGTCCGGGTGGGCGGGATCCAGGCCGAGGCGGGAAGCAACACCCGAGCCGATCACGGTGATCTGGGCGCCGGTGTCCAGCATGAAACGCTGCTTGTCGATTGCACTGCGTGGCCCGTCGTGCAAATCCACGCTCGCCACGAAGAACAGGCTTTGCAGGAACCCTCCTATAACCGAGGGGCTGCCGGGGCGGAGAACAAATTCCATGAGGGCCTCGAAATCCGGGAGGTATTGTATATCGGCCGCTCCGGTGGGTATCAAATTCAGGGGTATGCTGTTGGCGTAATCGGGTATCTGCGAATCCTCGTGGCCGTAGAAATGTATGTCCGGCCCGGTGTAGTCGTTGCCGTCATAGGTCACGGTAATCGGCCGGTCGTTGCGGATAACCGTCGCAAAATAGACACTCATGGGCGAGCCGACAACCGTTGGCAAATCCGCCTGGTTAGGTTCCGGCGCCTCACCGACAATAATCGAGACGTTGCTCTGGCCGACCATGTTCGAGTCGTCAACTCTCATTCCGTTCGGATCGATCGCCGCCAGACCATCCATGAAGACGGCCAGCGGCTGGCTGACCCACGCGAGAGTCGAGCTGGTCGCGCCCACCAGCTCAACGAAATTCGGTGTCAACAGATCGGCGGCATAAATGCCCGTTTGATTGGCGGCGGCGTAGCCCATTAAGTGAACGCTGGCCCCCGTGTCGAGAAGGCCTATTGTAAAGTCCGCATCGGGATTCTTCGTCAGGTACTTGCCGACAACGGAACTATGGGCCTCAGCCACCCAGTCAAAGTCGTCGGAACGCTTATCGGTGACGGCCACGGCTACCCAGGGCACGAATCCCGCAACGGGAGGTGATTCGACCGTCTGGGCGATATTAGCCGCGGCACCAGATTCGTCAGAAAACAGGTCAAACCACGGAGCCGGCTCAGCCGGCAACGCCCTTCTTCGAGCGGTTGCTGATTCTCGAGCGCCGGGGCCGACGAGCAAGGGCAGGCTCGTGCCCTGCGGATAGCTGATGGACTTGATGTGACCGCCGGGCCCTGCCAGCCAGTCCACACCGCGCTGCTCCCAGTCCGGCCGCCCCCCCTGTACCGCGGAGGTCAGGCAAACCACGCCGGCAAACAGCGAAAACAAACATCCTCGTTTGAAATTGTCCATGATCATACTCGTTACTCTATATATCTGTTCCCGACGCCACCTCTATTATAACATATTAGGGCTAAAATGTTGACCCGGAAAACGCAAAATGCCGGATTATCCTCGTGAATCAGGGAAGAGTCACATAAAACTTTAACACAGCCTTAATAATATGCTAACATGAGTACCTATAATATTGTCAGGAAACAGTTCAAAAAGAAGGCCTTATTCATGGCGAATGAGAACATTCTGATCGTGGATGACGAAGAAGACGTCCTTGAGCTGGTACGGTACAACCTTGACAGGAACGGCTATCAGGTCCAGACCGCAAGCTCAGGTGAAGAAGCTCTTACAAAGGCCAGAAAAAGACTACCGGACCTTATCATCCTGGATTTGATGCTTCCCGGCATCGACGGGCTGGAGGTCTGCCGGCAACTGAAACGCGACGCCAAGACCGATCATATCCCCATTATCATGCTTACAGCCAAAGGCGAGGAAGCCGATATTGTGACCGGGCTCGAGCTCGGGGCCGATGATTATGTGACCAAGCCGTTCAGTCCGAAGGTTTTGAATGCACGCGTTCGAAGAATTCTGCACCGGGCGACCAGTCGAGACCTCAAGCAACCGCCGATGAAAATCCGAGATTTGACCATCGATCCGGCACGGCGCGAGGTGCTCGTCAAAGGAAAACCCGTGAGCCTCACGTTCACGGAATTCAATATTCTGTATGCCCTGGCGAAACGGCCGGGCCTGGTCTTGTCACGATATCAGATTATCGATTCCATACACGGCGACGATTACCTCGTGACCGACCGCGCCGTGGACGTCCAAATCGTTTCGCTGCGCCGAAAGCTGGGCTCCTGCGGCAGCTACATAGAGACGGTGCGAGGTGTAGGCTACCGCTTTAAGGACTAACCGATGTTCAGAAGACGCCTGTTATGGCAGCTTTATCCGGCTTATCTGCTGACAACAGTCATCGCATTATTCGTCATCACCTGGTACTTGTCGCAACTACTGCCTGAATTCTACCACAATCAGGTGGCCGGGGACCTCCTGGCGCGTGCTCGTCTGATAGAACAGCAAATAGTCCCTAACTTGAAAGCAGCCGACTTCAAAGCGATGGACAGCTTGCTAAAGAAACTCGGAGCCAACAGCTCGACAAGAATCACCGTCATCCTTCCCCACGGCGAGGTTGTCGCCGATTCAGATCAGGACCCGGCGCGGATGGAGAATCACAGCGACCGCCCGGAGTTCAAGAACGCCCTCAATAAAGGTATAGGCAGGTCGTTGAGATTCAGCAGCACGCTGGGCAAACGCATGATGTATCTGGCGGTGCCGATACAGGAACAGGGACAGACTTTGGCCGTCGTGCGAACATCCATTCCCGCTGTGGCCATGGACGAAAGCCTCCGAGACATCTATAACAAGATTATTCTGAGCACCGTGATTGTTGCGGTTGCCGCAGCCGCCGTAAGTCTGGCGATTTCCCGCACCATCAGCCGGCCCATCGAACACATGAAAGAGACGGCCCAGCAGTTTGCCTCGGGCCATCTCGAACGCAGGGTCCCCATACCGAAGCAAACAGAGCTGGCGGCCCTTGGAGAGGCTCTGAATGAAATGGCCCGACAGCTCCAGGACAGATTCGAGACCATCTCCAGACAACGTAATGAGCTGGAAGCAATCCTGTCAAGTATGGCAGAAGGCATCCTGGCGGTGGACCAGCGAGGTCATATCGTCAGCATAAACAAAGCGGCGGCGAACTTTCTCGGCGCCGAACCGAGCAGGGCTCAGGGACGCAACATCGAGGAAATCGTTCGTAACATCGATTTTCAGGAATTCGTTCGCGCCACGTTGAACGAAGAACATCCAGGCCAGAGGGACGTCAAATTGTCCGGTCACGAGGACCGAGTTGTCCGGCTGGACGGCGCAACCTTAGCCGACAGCAAAGGGGGCAAGAGCGGGGCTGTAATCGTGATCAGCGATATGACTCGAATGCGCCGCCTCGAAGAGGTCCGGCGTGACTTTGTGGCCAACGTATCACACGAGCTGAGAACCCCCATCACTTCGATCAAAGGGTTCGTAGAGACCCTGCTGGATGGCGCCTCCCGCAAGCCGGAGGATGCCGAACGCTTTCTTCAGATTATCGCCAAACACGCCGACCGCCTGAACGCGATTGTCGAAGATTTGCTGACCCTGTCCAGCCTGGAAGACGGAACTGAGAAGAGGAAAATCACTTTTGAGAAGACTGCCGTCAAACCGGTGCTGAACTCGGTCATCGAGATGTCCATGATTAAGGCCCAGGAGAAACATATTGCGGTCGAGCTGGACTGTGACGAGCAGATTGAGGCCAAAATCAATACCGTCTTGCTGGAGCAGGCCCTGCTTAATCTTGTTGACAATGCGATTAAATATAGTGAGCCGCAAAGCCGCATTCAGCTCGAAGCCCGGTGGGTAGAGAATAGGATAGCGATTTCGGTCCGCGATAGCGGCTGCGGCATACCCAAAATGCACCAAGATCGCATATTCGAACGATTTTACGTGGTTGACAAGAGCCGCAGCCGCAAGCTCGGCGGAACCGGACTGGGCCTGGCTATCGTCAAGCACATCGCCGAGGTGCACGGCGGACACGTCACGGTCGAAAGCGCACCCGGAGCAGGCAGCACCTTCACCATCCATCTTCCTGCCGAATAGAAAGACAAGTCCTCTCCATTCAAATCGTGAGATAAGGTCGCCCTTCTGACCTTGCATGGCAGGCATTCTCCCCATCCGGCAATTTTTTCGAATTTAACGCATTTCTGACAGCGTGCTTACATGGCTCTAACAATTCCCTCGTAGGATTCAATAGGTGGCATGAAAGTCATAGAACGCTCTTTTTCATATTCAAAGGTGGAAAGGACAGTACCGATGGAGCCAATACACAATATTCTGTTCGTAACGTTTGTGCTCAACCGGCGGCAGCGCGACCTGGATGTTCGCTGTTGTGGGTGTAAAGACATCATGGTTTCAGACTACAAGAAGCCCACCCACATAAAGGGGATGATCGAATTCGAGGGACAGATTATTCCCGTCGTGGATCCCGGCACCTGGTTCTGCGGCGAGCCGACGCGGTTGACCGGCTCGGCGTGCATCCTGGTTGTCGAACACAGCCACGAGCACCGGCAGCTCAAGACGGGTGTTCTCGTGCCGGATACGGAAGAAATCATGAATCTGGCTGCGGGCAGCTATGCCTCTGGCACGCCGAAGGGGACCAGCTTCAACATGCGTTTTGTTCTCGATATCCCCAAGAAAACTTTGGCGAGCAAATTTCTGGCCGACAGTCACCTGGCATTGAGCCTGTGCGAGCGAAAGAAACTGATGGACGATGACTTTGAGACGTTCAGAGAACTTATCTCCCGAAGGCTCATACCTGCTTGAGACACTCAGGGGCATATTAGGCCGGCTTGATGTCTCCTATCTGAATCGTCCACATCTTGCGGCTTGCCGGATTGTACAGAGAAAGAATTCTTGACATTTACACAATTCTAACACAAACCTGATATGAGCCTAACAATGGGGGGATATTCTGTCGTGGTGAAGTGTGAAGCCGCCGCCTAAGATCGGCTTGGGACGGCGCATAAATGCGCGATTGTTTTTGGGAGACACACAAAATGGGAAAGGACAAAATGAAAAAAGGGATTTTGCCTCTGGTGAGTATGGCCATCCTGGTTCTGCTGCTGCCGGCCGCCAAAGCGAAGGCGGAAGAGCTGGGCGACCTCAAGAATCAAGTCTCGGAACTGCAGAACCGAATCACTCAACTGGAACAGCAGCAAAAACAAAAAGAGGCGGACCTGACGGAGAGAATCGACGAGGTGGCCAAACAGAAAACCGCACCGGCCACCCTGCCGGAGAGCCTCAAGTGGGTCGAGAAAGTCAAGATCTCAGGCGACCTTCGCTATCGCCACGACCACCAGGACGAACAGGACAGCGCCGGCAACTGGGAGAATGGCGTGGACCGAAACCGCATACGCGCCAGACTGAAACTCGATGCCGCCGTCAATGATGAGTGGGATGCCATCTTCAGGCTCGCCACCGGCAGCGATAAGAGTCCCATTTCGACAAACCAGGACCTCGAGGACGGTTTTTCCAAGAAGGACATCTGGCTGGACCTGGCTTACTTCAACTGGCATCCGGCTGCCGCCGACGGGATCAATGTGCTCGGCGGAAAAATGTTGAATCCGTTTTACAAAGTGGGCAAGAACGAGTTGATCTGGGACAGCGACCTCAATCCTGAAGGCATCGCGGGCCAGATATCCCGGCCGCTTAATGATGCGGACCGGCTGTTCTTCAATGGCGGCGGGTTCTGGGTCGATGAAAACAGCAGCGGCACCGATACGTCGCTGTGGGGCGCTCAAACATATATCCAGCACGATCTGGGCGATTCCGATTACGTACTCGGCGGCGCCGGCTACCTGGACTACGGCAACATAGAGGGACGCACCGACCTCAAGAGCACGTGGGGCTCGTCAGATTTCTTCGGCAACACCTCCATGGGCGGCGTGTACGCGAGCGACTACGACATCTTCGAGGCCTTCGGGGAATACGGATTCAAGTGTGTCGGGATGCCGATGGCCCTCTTCGGCAGTTGGGTCCGGAACCTGGTGGCCAGCACCAGTGAAGACACGGGCTGGCTGGTTGGGGCCAGACTCAACAAAGCCAAAGACCCCGGCTCCTGGGAATTGAGCTACGACTACAGGGAATCGGACGCCGATGCTGTTGTTGGTGGTTTCGCTGAATCAGATTTTTTTGAAAGCACGACGAACTCCAAAGGGCATAAATTCGGCTTCGCCTATCAGGTGGCAAAGAATCTCCAGTCAGGTCTGACTTATTATCATGCTGAAGATACCAGCGGCACACGGAATCTGGACTCTCGAAGGCTGCTGGCCGACCTGGTTCTGAAGTTCTGACGATTTGCTAACACAAATCTAACATGGCCCTGACAAATCCTGAACATATAAAAAGTATGCTCTTAAGAAAGGCAACATCTTTTGAAAGGATACAGATATGAAAAAAGCAATGGTGTTGGCTATAACGGCTGTTATGGCTTCTTCGATTCCCGGATGCGCCAAGAAACCGCAGGAATCAGAGCTCATTAAAATAGATGGTTCCAGCACCGTCTTTCCGATAACGGAGGCGGTCGCTGAAGAATTCCAAAAAAGCAATCCCAATACCCGTATCACTGCTGGAATTTCCGGCACGGGCGGCGGCTTCAAGAAATTCGGGACCGGCGAAATCGATATCGCCGATGCCTCAAGGCCCATCAAGCCCAGTGAAGTCGAGCTGTGCAAACAAAATGGGATCGAATATATTGAGCTTCCCGTGGCCTATGACGGACTGGCCGTGGTCATCCATCCGCAAAACACATGGGCCAGGTCAATTACCGTCGCAGAGCTCAAGAAACTCTGGAGCCCGCAGGCCCAGGGAAAAGTCACCAAGTGGAGTGACGTTCGCTCGGACTGGCCAAACGAAGAAATCCATCTGTTCGGCCCCGGCGTTGACAGCGGTACGTACGATTATTTTACCGCGGCCATTGTGGGAACCGAACATTCCAGCCGAGGCGATTTCACTTCCAGCGAGGACGACAATGTGCTGGTGCAGGGCATCTCGACGGATAAGTATGCCCTCGGTTTTTTCGGGCTGGCTTATTATGAGGAGAACCAGGACAAGCTCAGACTGCTGCCGGTTGACGATGAAAATGACGGCAACGGCAAAGGACCCGTTGCGCCCTCGTTTGAAACGGTGGCTAACGGGACCTATCAGCCGCTTTCCAGGCCCATCTTCATCTACGTCAGCACAAAATCGCTGAACCGTCCGCAAGTGGCCAACTTTATAAAATTCTACCTGGCCCATGCAGCCGGCCTGGTTAAAGAAGTCGGTTATATTCCTCTATCGCAGCAGGCGTACAGCCTCGCTCAGAACCGGGTCGATAAACGGACGACCGGCTCGATCTTCGGTGGAAAAGGCTCGCAGATCGGTGTATTGATCGAAGACCTTCTCCAGAAAACGGGACAATAGAAAAGCGACAGCGATGAATACAAACTCATTGCAAACCGTTTTTTTCCGGCAGCGCTCCGTACTGGAGCGGATCGTTGCCGGCCTGTTGTTTATTTGCGCAACAGTCTCCGTACTGACGACCGCAGGCATTATAGCCGTCCTGCTCAGCCAGACCGTCGCCTTCTTTCGGGAAGTCTCATTCACTCAGTTCTTCGGCGATACGCAGTGGACTCCTTTGTTTGCGAACAAACACTTCGGTATATGGGCGCTGATTTCCGGAACGGTCCTGACCAGCTTTATCGCGATAACTACCGCCGTACCGTTTGGTTTGCTTGCGGCGGTCTATCTGAGCGAATATGCGGATGGCCGGGTCCGGCGCTTTCTCAAACCAGCTATGGAAATACTGGCGGGCGTCCCGACAATTGTTTATGGTTACTTTGCCCTTGTCTTTGTTACCCCAATCCTTCAGAAGGTCATTCCCGGCCTTGCCGGGTTCAATGCGCTCAGTCCGGGCGTCGTCATGGGAATTATGATCATTCCCATCGTCGCCTCTCTGAGTGAAGATGCCATTCACGCCGTTCCGGACAGTCTGCGGGAAGGTGCCTACGCGCTGGGGGCGACCAAACTGGCAGCCATTTGGCGCGTCACGATTCCCTCTGCGTTTTCAGGCATAGGGGCATCGATCATGATCGGGATATCCAGGGCGATAGGCGAAACGATGATCGTTGCAATCGCCGCCGGCCAGCAGCCGCGTTTCACCTTCGATCCTCGTGTTCCCATAGAAACCATGACGGCCTATATCGTTCAGGTAAGCCTTGGAGACACACCGACAGGTACGCTGGAATATCACACCATCTTCGCCGTTGGAATGACTTTGTTTCTGTTTACTTTCGCATTGAACTTTGTTTCTTTCCGCCTGCGGCAAAAAATTCTCAAAGGAGCCAGACTCTGAAAAATGACAGTAATCTCACTTCCGCGGACAGAGAAAAATATTTCAAGGAGCTTTCTCAAAGCCCTCTGAGCCCCGAGCGCGCATTCAAGGCGATATGTCTTCTGGCGATGCTGCTGCCTCTGTTGCTGTTGGTCGTGCTGATCGGCAAAGCATTTGCGGACGGCCTGCCGCGTTTACGATGGGATTTTCTGACCAGCTATCCTTCGCGCAAACCCGAAGACGCGGGCCTGCTGCCCTCGCTGGTCGGCAGTATCTACCTGATGGGACTGACTACCCTCATGGCTATCCCGCTGGGCGTTGGAGCAGCCATTTATCTGGAGGAGTATGCAAAACCCAACTGGGTGACATCAATCATCGAGATCAATATCAGCAACCTGGCGGGCGTCCCATCCATTATTTACGGGTTGCTTGGTCTTGAGCTGTTTGTCCGCACGCTGGCCCTGGATCGCAGCCTTCTGGCCGGTGCGGCAACATTGGCGTTATTATTGCTGCCGATGGTGATCATGGCGTCACGAGAAGCACTTCGGACCATCCCCCAGTCCCTGCGGGAAGCCAGCTTTGCCCTGGGGGCCGACCGCTGGCAGACGATTCGAAGGGTCGTCCTGCCCATGGGCCTGCCGGGGATTTTGACAGGCGTTATTCTGGCTCTGGCCCGTGCTATTGGAGAAACCGCGCCCTTAATTACCATCGGGGCGTTGACCTACGTGGCCTTCCTGCCCGATTCACTGCGAAGTCCTTTCACGGCGCTGCCGATCCAGATTTTCAACTGGATTTCCAGGCCGCAGTCCGCCTTCCATACGAACGCCGCCGCAGGAATAATCGTCTTGTTGTTGATCATGCTGGTTTTGAATGGCGCTGCCATCTGGTTGCGCGATAAATTACACTGGAGAGCTTCGTGGTGACCAAGATACAGGTTGAAAATCTTGACGCCTGGTTTGGCGATACCAAAGTGCTCGACGGCATAATGATGTCGATTCACGAGAAACAGGCCACGGCTATTATTGGCCCGTCGGGATGCGGAAAAACGACCTTTATCCGCTGTCTGAACCGGATGCATGAGGTCGCTCGCCAGGCGAAAGTCCGCGGCAAGGTGCTGCTCGACGGCTTTGACATCTATGAAGCGGGCGTGAATCCCGTGCAGGTGCGAAAAAAGGTGGGAATGGTTTTTCAAAAACCGAATCCTTTTCCGATAATGACTATCAGAGAAAACGTTCTGGCCGGACTCAGGCTTCAAGGGGTCCGAGTGAAAAACATGGATGAACGGCTGGAACAATCCCTGCAAGGAGCGGCCCTGTGGAACGAGGTCAAGGATATCCTGGATAGGCCCGGGATAAGCCTGTCCGGCGGCCAGCAGCAGCGGCTGTGCATTGCACGGGCTCTGGCCCTGGAACCCGAAGTCCTGCTCATGGATGAACCGTGTTCTGCGCTTGACCCCAAAGCCACGGCCAAAATCGAAGACCTCATTGACGAGCTGCGTCGCGACTATACCATTGTCATCGTGACGCACAACATGCAGCAGGCGGCCCGAGTTTCCGACCTTACGGCCTTCCTGTATGAAGGACAGCTCATCGAAACGGGCCCGACGAAACAGATTTTTACCAAGCCACAAAAGAAAATGACCGAAGACTATATTACCGGAAGATTTGGTTAATAGGGTGACTCGCAGATACCGAGAAGTCACGGGAGTTCAAAAATGCCCAAACACTTGCAGCGGGAAATTGAGAACCTGAAAAAGAAAATCCTGAGTCTTGGGGCGCGCGTCGAGATGACGGTCCACGAAGCCATACGCTCGATCGAAACCCGAGATGCGGCTCTGGCTCGAAAGATCATAGACGAGGACGTTCAAATAGACCGCACGGAAGTCGAAGTCGAGGAAGAGTGTCTGAAGATACTCGCTCTGTATCAGCCGGTGGCAGCCGACCTTCGCTTCATCGTGGCAGTGCTGAAAATCAACAACGATCTCGAGCGCATCGGCGACCTGGCCGTGAACATTGCAGAAAGGTCCGCTTATCTGGCCGGTCAGCCTGAGGTCAATGTATCTTTCGATTTCGCCCAGATGTCCGAAAAAACCGAAGCCATGCTGAACAAGAGCCTCGATGCGCTGGTGAATCTGAGCTCCCAGCTTGCTCACGAAGTCTGTATAAGCGATGATGCCATAGACGATATGAATCGTCAAGCGTACTTGAGAATTCAGGAGGCTATTCGCAAGCATCCCGACCAAATGAGTTCCCTGATTCATCTGCTGTCTGTCTCGCGGCATCTGGAGCGAATAGCAGACCACGCCACGAATATAGCCGAGGATGTAATCTACATGATCGATGGCGAGATCGTCCGGCACAAGACCGAGGATTACAAATAGGGCGTCTTGCAAGTCCAAATCCAGGAAAAAACGCCGCCCCGATCAAATCTGCAATTGCGATAAATTGCTTCTGGTCAGCAGAAATGGCACAGGATAAGGGATATGGTTAGGGGTGAGTTTCAAGCGGTTTCCTCGGGGGAAGGAACCATCACCTCTTGGAATCTACAATTTGTATGGTAACAGGGCCAAGCAGGCCGGATTTCAACAGAGGCAGTTTCACTTCACCGAGACTCATTGTCGTAAAGGTGTAGCGGCCGGCCGGCCACGGCTTGCCCTCAAGCAATCCGGAAGGCCACTGCACGGTTCTGACGTTAGCGTCCGGTTCCTGCTGGTCACCGAGCAAACGGTTTGTCCATAGGTTAGCCACCTCGATCTCCAGGTGGTTGCCTCTCGCCCGTGCCACGCGGGTAATCTTCCTGCGCCACGGAGCAGTCCATACCACGCCAAGGTCTTCCCCGTTAAGGCGTACTCTGGCTATATGATGAACATCGCCCAGGTCAAGGTAGAGATCGCCCTCGGAGGGAGGAACATCAGGCAGGTCGAACGATTTGCGGTAGGTCGCAAGACCAGAGTAATATTTGATGCCGCGTTCGCTGTTTTGCGTCCAGTCCTCAAGCTCATTGAACACGATCTTTTCCGGGCCGCCCCATTTAGTATCAAAGGAAACATCCCAGGGTCCGCTCACTACGGCTATTGGTTTTGGCTCTGTGAAGCTTACGGCCTGCAAGACATTGCCCGGCCGCTCTACCTGCTTGTGTGAAAAGACTACGAAGAAGCTCTCGTAAGGCTCAAAGCGCATGGGAATCGTGGTCCGTCCGTTTTCGCCGCAATAGTATTGTGTCAGACGGCACATATCGCCTGTCACCGGTATCCACAATTCGGGCCGGTCGCCGCCGTCCCTGAACGTGCAGTCTGCTTCAATCGCATGGGCACTCTTATTGGCGACGAAATAAATATCATGATTGTCTGTGCGGCGATGCGTGTAGCGGATCGGTCCGGCAGCGGTAAAATCCTCCGGCACGCCCATGTTGGCCAGCATCTCGGCAGTAGCCTCGTATGTGGGATACAGCTCGCTTTGCGACTTCGAAAACGGCCCGCCCCAATAAATCCGGCCCCTGTCGTATTTGCGCTCCGTGGGTGTTGCGGGTGTGTCGAGCGAACCCCAGAGACGCACGGCGATTTCCTGCAATTGCCGGTCACATTCCGGATAGTCCACGAGACTCGGTGATTCAAGTGGCGGAGAGCCGACGATAGTAGCACCGGCGCGCACGAGCTCCTCGATTTTCCGCAGAACGGCCGGGAGCATGGTCTGCAAGCCGGGCAGAACGAGCAGGTGGTAGGTAGTTCCTTCTGGAAATGAAATGCGCCCGTCACGCACTTGCGCCCGTTCGATGAGGATGTTCGGCGAACAGCCGTCAAAGGAATAGCCTCGTTTATCAGCCAAAATCCCATCACCGTCTAACGCACTTCGGGGCGGCTGGAAGACATGCGGCGCCCCCGCAGGAGTCAGATAAAGAACATCTGCTACCGCCGTCCCTTGCCGCAGCATGAACGAACAGCGGGTGATGTAACGATGATAATCCGGAGCCATGGACCACCACGTCTGGCCTCTGTCCCAGTGCACGCCGTAGGGCCCCATGGTCATACCGGGACGATGTTCCTGTCCGAGCGGTTTATGGGCAAAAGTATGATAAACGAAACGGTTGATTCCCATGCAAAATGCCCAATCCCCCTGCTCCTTCATCGAGCCGGGATACTGCTGCCAGGCCTCCTGTGACCCAGCCGTAAAAGCCTCCGCCGCCAGGACCGGACGCCCCATCGTATGTGCAATGGATGCGCCCTCGATACAGCTATAAATGGCATCGAAGTAGCCGGGACTCCAGAATTCGCACATCGGCACATCAGCCACGGCGCCCAGATCCAAATCCGCAGTGGGATTCATATCATAAGGCTCGATGGACAGCCCTAAACCATACTTACGGCCAAGTGACTTTAAGTGCTGCGCGTGATTTTCCAGGACCAATTCCTGCCCCGTCAGGCGCAAGTCCCACAAAAAACGCTCGGTCAGCTCAAGGTTGCCGACGATAAGCCCTGTATAAGCCGGATAAAACGGCTGCGGATCGTAGCCCCGCCGCTGGAGAAATTCCTCGCGAAAATTCTGTGTCCAATTCTGTGCCCCCATTTCCCAGCTATCAATGTGCAGCATCGTCCAACCGACGCCGGATTTCCTTGGGCCGACCTTCTTCAGCAACCTGCCGATGTAATTGTCGAAGTGATCATCGAGAGCGCTGCTGGAGAATTTGTCACACTCGAACCCATAGCCGGGTTGTGGCGCCGGACGAGTATTGGCCCCATTATTGCGGCTGACAAATCGCATGATTGTCCAGTCCCCGGCGGGCACTTCCCAATCCAGCGTTCCGTCCGGTCTAAGCCGATGAGTCAAATCGACAATCTTCTCCATATCTATACACGCAGGTTCGGGCGCTGCAGGATATTCGGCCGGCGCCGGCAAATAGGGTTTGACACCCTGTACGGAGGAATAGGGCGCACGATAATATAAAGCCTTCTCGTCAACAAACTCGACCTTTACGTCTGCTTTAAGCGCAGGATACGCCAATACTGCCACGTCCTCAAAGTAAGCCTGTCTTTTTTCCTGCAACTCCTTCGTGACGGTTGGAAAGTAGGGGCTGCAAGGCTCAGGAATCGGCAGCGGCTCATTGAAATGGACAGGCCCTTTAACTTCGACGGAACCAGCTACTAAATGCCGCATGGATTGCTCGGGCTTCACCCAGGGGCCGCCGCTGCCGGCCCAGCCGGGGCCGCTGCCCAGGGTAATCTCAATACCCAGCCGCTCGGCTTGGCGAACGGCGTGAACAAAGAGATCTTGCCACGGCTCGCTCATGAAATCGACAGGCCCTCGCGGCACGCCCACGTTGACCTCCAGAAAAACCAGGTTGCCGATGCCGGCCTGCTTCATAGCTTCCAGGTCAGCCGTCATCTCCTCTCGGTTCAGATTGCCGTCCATGAAATACCAATATACACCTGGCCGGGCTGAGTCTGGCGGATTTTGAAAGCTCTCGGCAAGTGCATCGTGCCGGCGACCGTCTTGGGGCTGAAGGAAAGCAGCTTCTCCAGACTCATTACTGTTATTCCTGGATGACTGCGCCGGAGCCAACTGAGCAACCGGCAAGACGCCCATTACAATCGCGGCGAGCGGGGTAAGAATCCTCATTATGTCCTCCAAAGAAAGCCCTGAAGGAGGCGGGAAACGATGATGGGCACACAAAGACCTCCGGCAAAAGGCGATTCGAGCCGGGGCAACAGCCTCTAATCGACTTTGGGGCCGAAGCAGAATAAATGCTTGAAGCCGCGTAGGAAGACGCGGCCGTCGCTGATAGCCGGTGAAGCATAGCATGGCTCACCCAGCTCATACTTCGCGACGCACTGGAACTCCACACCCGGCTTGATCACGTTCACCTGGCCGTCGTCGTTGATAAAGAAAACCAGCCCGTTCACTAAGACGGGGGAAGCGTGGTGCCGCCCGAGCTTTTCCCGCCAGAGGACCTTGCCGCTGGCGGCCTCGTAGCAGAAGGCCACGCCGGAATTGCTGACGCTGAGCAGGAAATCGTCCGCTACGATCATGGAGGGAACATAAGGGGCTCCCTCCGTGTCCTGCCAGGCGATGTGGGTCTGGGTAACGTCACCTCTGCCATCGGGCCGGATCGCCAGCAGTACTCGCTTTGGCCAACTGCTACTGACGAAAACCAGCCCGGCCTTTTCGCTGTAAACCGGCGTGGCGACAAATTCCTCCGACGGGCCGTCAACTTTCCAGAGCTGCTCGCCGGTCTCGGGATCGAAACCAGCCACGCACCGGTCGCCGCACTGGATCAATTGAGTGCGGCCGGCCAGCTCACAGATCAACGGAGCGCTGTAGCTGATTCCCTTATTTGTGCGGCTGACGCGCCAGCGTGTCTTGCCGTCCTGCCGGCCCAGAGCAATCAGGAACGAATCGCCTTTGCTGTCGCCATCGACAATCACCATGTCTTTGAACAGCACGGGCTCATTGCTGAATCCCCACTCGCCGGCGTGTGTCCCCACTCGGACCAGCCAGAGCTGCTCGCCGCCGGCCAGGTCATGTGCGGCCACAAAGATATCATCGCCGACGCGGAAAGTCACATAAACCCGCTGTCCATCGGTGGCCGGCGTACCCGAAGCATAGCTGTTCTGCTCGTGTATCTTCTCCAGCGGCCCCTCCACGACGGTGCGTTGCCAGAGAATCTTTCCGGTATTGCAGTCCAGGCACAGAAGCGCGCGCTGCCGCGTCACAGGCTCAGCGGTGACAGTCAGAACACGACCGCCCCAGACAATCGGGGACGCATGCCCTTTCCCGGGAAGCTCCGTTTTCCAGATCGCTTCGGCCGGGTCCCATCGGGCCTGGACGTTCCTCTCCACACAGATGCCGTCGCCGCGCGGGCCGCGCCAGCCGGGCCAGACTTCGGCTCGCGCCGCGACGGCAAAGGGAGCCAGCAGGCCGGCGACCAGAATAACCAAGGCCGGATCTCGTTTCATGAAGTCGGGAACTCCCTCAGGACAGAACATCTTGCCGGCTGGGGACAGCACTACGACAGATCATCTGACGCGGGCCTGCGACATCCCTCACGACCCTTCTCGGGGTCAGACCATGTCTTTCAGGTTCTTCAGCGGCCGAATCTTCACCACGTTGCGCGCCGGCTTGGCCTTGAACATGGTCTCTTCACCGGTAAAGGGATTGATACCCTTACGAGCCTCGGTTGCAGGTTTCCGCACGACAACCAGCTTCATCAGGCTCGGGACCGTGTAAGCACCGGCGCCGCTGCGGCCCAGGCTCTTCTTGATCTGACCCGCCATCGTCTCGAACACCGAACTCACCTGCTTCCTCGTCAACCCAGTCGCGTCAGCAATCCCCGATACAATTTCACTCTTGGTCATCGGTTTTGCAGGTGTCTTCGCAGTCGTACTCTTTGCCATAATATTTGCTCTCCTTGCACTGACAAAATAAACAAAACAACGCTCGAATAAACACATTCATCGAGCCAACAGTAAGAATCTGAGCCTTTATATGTAGCCTTTTGCTCCGATTGTCAAGCGAGAAAAATAGAACAAATCAAGAATAATGTTCTGTACTAATTCAGGCAGTGTCTCAGGATTTCTCGCCGGTAAGAGGCAAAATCGCAGGCTGTCGCGGCGTGCCTGTCAATTGGAAAGGGAGTTGTCCTGCGAAACAACCGCCTCGATCCGTACAGGAAGACCTGCCGGAAGAGCCGGTCTTCTCGCCCGCAACGCAGGCGGATCGGCCCCTCAAACCGCTCCTAACGCTGGATCGCAGAGTAGAGGATTAGCCCCGCACCCCTTATGCAACAACCTCGGCCGATTCCATTTCGCGTATGTAAATTTGCTCGAGGTCCGCGTGCTTGAAATCCTCCCGCTTTCGGATGGCGACCAGGCGCCCCTGCTTCATGATGCCCACCCGGTCGGCTATCATCTTGGCCCGGAAGATATCGTGCGTGGTCATCAGGATCGCCTTGCCCTGCTCCCGCAAACGGCGCAATTGATCCAGGAACTCCTGGGCGCTGGTCGGGTCCAGGCCGCTGGTCGGCTCATCCATCAGGATCGCCGGAGGGTCCTTCAGCAGCGCGATGGCGATGCCCAATTTCTGCCGCATACCCTTCGAGAAGTGCTTCAGCCGCATCTTCAATGCGCGCTCCGGCAGACCGACCATCCGCATCACGTCGTCGTAATCTTTCTTCTTGAGACCTTTCCTGCCCGCCAGCTCTGCAAAGAACGCCAGGTTTTGGCGGGCCGTGAACATCCCGTAAAGCTGAACGTTCTCCGAAACGTACGAGACGTACTTCTTGGCCTCCAGCGGGAACTTGCTGCAGTCGTGGCCGTTGATGCTCGCCGAGCCGCTGGTGGGCGGAATAAAGTCCAGCAGGATGTTGATCGTGGTCGTCTTGCCCGCCCCGTTGGCGCCCAACAGGCAAAAAATCTCGCCCGGCTGGACGCGGTAGCTGACGTGGTCCAGCGCCAGCACCCCGTCCTCATACCGCTTGGTCAATTCGTTAATCTCAATCATTCGTTGGTCCTTTCGTTAAGAGTTAATATCGCAAGAATTTTCAAAAGTTCTTTATTTTACCGCACGTCGTATCTCATGAATCTCGCGAACGCCGCCACAAAGAACACGACGTTGAACAAGCCGAGTATCCCCCAGTAAGGCAGCACTGCGCCTAATTTGCCTCTCAACGTTTCCTCTTTGAAGACAAAACGCGGCCGGTCGCTTATATCAAGAAAAGAGTAATATGTAGCCGTTGGATCTTTTTTCTGTAGATCCTGAAATTTTTTCTCCACATACGGCGAAAATTTACCGCCATATTCTCCTTTAGTTAGTTTAAAGTACTCCATGCTTCGCATACCTGTTCCTGTCAGATCTCTGGCAACGTAAACAAAATTTGCCAAAGGTGAAATGCAGGCAAGGTTTTTTGCAAGATTTGTTTGAAAAGCAGCTTTTTTCTCCAGGTCTTCACGAAACTTGCCCCCTTCATTCCGTATACGCGACATTTCATCCCGTGCCTTTTCAACTTCCACGACGTATGCATCCATCATGGCCTTAAATTCAGGATCTTCGGCTGCTCGCTGCTGGGCTGCCTTTACATGCTCAGGTTTAACACTCCCAAACCTGCCAATGCCTCCAAAATCCATTGCTTCAAATTCAGACCATAGCTCCCCGTATTGGCTTTTAAATTTCCTTGCTGTTTCGTTATTACGTTCCATAAATACTTGAATAGAATATCTCTCTACTTCTGACTCCTTCCTTTCAATTTCTTTAATCGAAGGGATACGACAGAACTGGGCTGAGATATAGGGGCATACATTGGGAATGACCAGAATCAGCAGGACCCAAAGAAAAAGGCAGTTCAGAATCGAGATGGCCGAGTATCGACAAAACGTAGATACCATGAGTCCCAAAAGATAAAACGACGTGATGAAAGTAATAGAGGCTGCGGTTAATAAAGAGAATTCCAACCACGCCGAACCATCCCACTGAATAGAAGGATTTATAGAGATATAAAGTGCCCCGACCAGAAGTGATAAGATAAATGGTATTAGCAGGCTGGTGATTCCTCCGATAAATTTACCGAGAAGAATCTTTGTTCTGGATACGGAATTGGCTATCACTAATCTCAACGTACCGGTTAGTCTTTCCCCGGTGATAGCATCATAAGAGAATAAGATCGCCAACAGACTCATAATAATCGTCACAATAAATAGAAAATCCAGAGGAGGAAAGAGTATTGGCAATGGACTATCATCAAAAGACTCCGCATTCTGCCTGCCTGAGATACCGATGATGAGTGGCCGAAACCTTTCCGGTGGCTTTTGCTTTACATTCAATACGCCTAAATTGATGCAATAATATTTGCTCAGAGCTTGTTCCTGCAAATTGACTCGAAGGCTATAATCAGCCAGTTCCTCCCGGTAATCATGGGACAGAATAATAATGCAGGCAACGGTGATAATAACACATAAAACAAGGCCAATCATAAACCGCAAATTAAGAATGTTGTCCAAAAACTCTTTTGCTATAATTGTTTTTAACATCAATGTCTCCTTCGATTAAATCAGCGCGCATCATACCGCAGGAAAGTCACATACGCCCCTGAGAAAAACAGTATGTTAAACAAGACGAGAATTAAACCATTACTCAGACCTCCCGGGCCTAAAGCTTCGATGATTGAACTGCGCTGATAACTAAAAGACGGACGATTGCCCTTTCCATTATCCCAATTCTTAACAGTATCCATGTACTGCAAAACGGCCCTTTTCAACCTTCGCTCCTCCCGCATACCCGTTCCAGTAATATCGGTTGCCAGGAAAGTAAACGCAGCCGCAGGAGAAATTCGGGTGATATTTTGAGACACTTTTACCAGCCTATTGAAACGGTTACGATAATCTTCGGTCAACTTATCGTTTTCTATCTCAAGGCGCCTATTCATTTCGGCATGCTCAGAGCGATCTGTCCTGACTTGCTTAAACCTGTTTATGACCCAACTCTGTGTACGTTTCAGTTCAAGCTGCTGAACCGTCGGAATCTGTACAAGCTGGCGGGCTAGAATATTACCAAGATTAGGGATCAGAAAAACAAGTATAACCCAGACAAACAAAGAAAGGACCAAAGAGGTGGAAGTACGATGTGTAAGGCATGAAATTAAAAGACCCAGGGAAAAGAAAATCGCCAAATAGATTACACTGCTTAGCATGAACATACCCAGCTTTAACAAATTGTATGTATTCATATCTACCATAGGCGACAAGATTATAAAAATTGTGCCTAATAGTACTGCTATAAAGAAAGGTAGGATAAAGCTGGTAAATCCACCGATCCATTTGCCGGCAATAAGGATCGGTCTTCCCAAGCTGTAACTAAGTGATTGCCGGAGTGTCGCTGCCTCTTTTTCGCCGCAAACCATATCGAAAGCAAACAGCATCGCACAAAGAGACAGTATGATCTTGACGACGTACAACAGGTCCGGTGTTGTGAAGAGTTCGAATAGATTATTCACCGACTGCTGTTTACTGCTAACACTGACTTGTCCACCAAATCCACTTTGATGGGACCGGCACAAATTCTCATCTAATCCCTTGGCAAAAATAGAAAGTGGTGTGGGCCGAATGACTGCGACAGTGTCCTTAGGCTCTTGCTGTAAGATTTCATAGTTCTCCACGGCCAGGATGTAATCGCGATACATAACGAATATGCTGACCAGAATCAATATTGTAGAAAGAATAGTTATGATCGAAAACTTGTAGCTCAGAAGGTTTAGAAGTATCTCTTTTCTGATTATTGACTTAAGCATGGGTTCTTTCCTTCCTCATCGCACATCATATTTTAAGAACGACACAAATGCGGCTGCAAAGAAAACCAGGTTGAAGAGCACCAATAGGCCGATGTCCCAGATAGCCAATTTTAGGGATTCGCCAAGTGCAGGGTCTCGCTCCTGAAACTTCGGCACGCTTTCAAAGGTCACGGGCCTTTTTGAAATCGCATTCCACTCCGCAACCGAGTGCTCTTCATCAAAAAGAAGATGAAGACTATCCGGGTCTTCTCGGTCACTATTGCGTATATATTCTTTGAGCTGCGCCTGGTATTGTTTGATTTGCTGGTAAAGGTTCACGCAGCGGCTAATTCCTGTGCCAGCAATGGCCTCTGATGCCCTCTGGTAAATTACAGCCGGTGATATACACGTCAAGTTCCGTCCAACGACCGCCTGAGCGATCATCTTGTTGTGGTGCTCTTCTATGATTCGATTCTCGGCATCTGCATCAGCATTGGCGTAGCGGGCTCTCGCCGGCGGATTACACTCCTTGGGATTGGGGGTTCTGCGGCCTGCATTTTCGCCGAACTTGCCTGCGCTCATATCGTTCTCAACCCGCTGTAAGGCTTCAGCCTTGGCTCTGCCGAACTCTTGCGGAGTAGGGCTGCGCTGGAGCCTATCAGAAATGAGCCTGCCTAAGCTCGGTATGAGGATTATCAGAACGACCCAGACCAGAAGCAAAGTGGCCATCGAAATAGAGGGCCTCGCTGTTCTGGCAGATACAAAAAGCCCCAGGAATACAAATATGGATACATAAAGGAAAGATAGTACAATAATGCCAAGAATCCTGGTCCATAAAGCAGGGCTGACCACATCGACCCTTGAGGCGATGACAATGATAAGACTAATCAGCAGGCCCAGCAGCATGGGAATGCCCAGCGTAAGCATCAGGCCGAGGTATTTGCCGAGCAAAATGGTCGCTCTTGGAGTCGCCCCTGCCAGAATCAGACGTAGAGTACCCTTTTCTTTCTCCCCGCAGATACTGTCGTATGCCAGGACAAACGCAATGAAACTGAAAATGAGCGAGACCATGAAGGACCAATCCAGGTTGATGAAACGCGGCAAGGTGAAGTTGCTCTGACCCGCCAGTAGAGGCAGACTTGTTGAAAAGGCATCGAAGGTGAATTGACCTGGAAGCGATTCCTCGAATCCACCAGCGCAAAGGGCAAGCAGTTTGGGCTGCCTGTATGCGTGGTGGTTGTAGAAAGCCAGTTTGTAGAGTTGAGCCGACTGCTCCCTGAAGCCTGAGAGGTTCTGGTTTGTCTTTTGCCAGTATTCCTGCAATTGGTCCCGGTGGTCATCCACAAAGACAAAGCTGCTGGCTGCAAAAAGGGATACCGTCAAAACCAGTGACAAGGTAAAGCGCAGGCTCATAAGATTCTCAAGGATCTCTTTGCGAACAATCTTCCAGATCATGGTCACTTCTCCGGCCAGTTCTTATCTCACATCATATTTTTGGAACGCCACAAAAGACAACGAGAAGAACACGAGGTTGAAGGCGACTAGTAACAGCAGATCGGGAGCGGCCCTTTGGATGCCTTGCAGTATCCCCGTTGAGTAGGTGAAACGGGGCAGGTCTTCAAGATTAAGGGGCAACGTGTGTTTGCTGGCGGCCTGCACTGCACCTTTGCGGAATTCACCTCCTTTTGCCCATGCAACTTGCTCGGCCTCTGTGGATTGAGTGACATAAGATGCAGAACGCAAATCGTCTGTTTTGTTGTGAATGTACACGATCAAACTGTCCCTGTAAGTCCTGGCCGCCGCTGTCCAGGCTTGAAAATCGGCCAGGTCTGTCCCTGCCAGCGCGCTCATAATATTGTCATAGAGGCATGTCGGCGAGATCCTCCCGATACTCCTCGCCAAGTGCGTTTGCCGAAAAAGGCCTTCAACGTAGGCATGTTCGACTTCCCATAGTTTGCGCCCGAACTTGGAATTAAGCGCCATCTCAAGCGAAGCTCCTTTCTTCCAGTATTCTGCCTCTGCCGGGTCACATACGATTATGTACCAGTGACCTCTGCCTCCAAATGGGCCTTCCTCAGCGTCCGCGCCACCTCCTTGCGGCAGCTCACTGCGCTTTTCATCCCACTCGTGTCTGAATTGTCCTTTGAGTGATTCGATTTGCTCGTTTCTGGCCTCCATGTCTGGCACACGCTGGATCCGTCGGGCCAGATATACACTTCCATCGGGAACCACCACTATTGCAAGGACCCAGAAGAATAATCCCAGAACCAGGGCCAATGCAGAACTCCTCGTCAGGCATGAGAACAGCAGGCCGACGTTGTACACGGCCAGCACGAAAGCCAACGAGGCAACATACATCACGCCTATTCTTGCCCAATCTGACGCTTGCAGGTCAATCGAGGGAAAGCCCAACAGCAGCAACAGCCCCACGATGAACGCAACTGTGGTAGGAACCGCCAGTGTTATAGCCCCCGCCACGAGCTTTCCCATCAGTATATGCACTCGGGCAACGCGATTCGATAACGTAAGACTCAATGTGCCTTGCTCCTTTTCCCCCGAAACCACGTCATAAGCCACCAGCAGTGCCAGAGCACTTATCACGATCTTAAATATTAGAAGAACGTCAAAGGTGGAAAAGATGGACAGGTATGGATTCAATTCAGCCGGACCGGCGTTAATTTCGGGAATCATATCGAAATCTGGAATAATACCAAATCCGATCTTTGCGGAATCCCCCAGCCGCTTTTCCAGACCCTGGCTGAAGACAGACAGCACTTGGGGTCGGCGGAACAACGTAGGCGTAAGAACTCGGTAAGCCTTGACTTGCCTGAGCTTGGCCTCGTTGTCCGTGACTTGTTGGCTATATTTTTGCAGCCTCTGCTGATAGTCATTCGCAAGAACCGGAACGAAAACGGCTATCAGGACTACGCATAGTATCGTCCCCACTGCAAACTTGAACGTCATCAGGTTCAGGACAAACTCTTTCTCGGCGATTTTCCAGATCATGTTCCGTCCCCTGCCGGTTTATCTTCTGCTTAGTTTGACGCCCATGAAGACGATTCCGCTTATCAGGACGACCAAGCCCGCCACCAGTATAACGGTGGCGGTGATGTTTGTCTGGGCGCTGATGCGGACCTTGAGCCGCTTTTCAAGGGCCTCGACGACCTCGCTGCCGCTCTGGCCTTTGGCCTCGATCTGGGCCTCATATTCACCGACGCCGACGTCCGGGCCGGGGCTCAGGTGTATTTGCAGCGATTGTTTGTCGGCCGGCGAGAGTTTTTCTATCAATTTCGGGAGGACTTCGGCCGTCCAGCCCAGCGGCGGCGAGATCTCCGGAACGATATTGAACAGGGTCAGCGTGCCGTCATTGTGCAGGTCAGCGGTGATGTCCACGTCCTGCTGCGGTTTTATCTCCTGGAACAGATTGTTGATGAGGATTTCCAGCCGGCCCGTTCCTTTGGGAATCAGCGCCAGGTCGGCCCGGCCCGCCTTTATCGCATCGAGCTTCTCGGCGGGTATCACTCGCCCGGCGTATTCTTGTCTGAAGGCGTTGAGCATCTCGGCCTGTTTGGCCGTGACGACCCAGACCTCGAAGTCTATCGTTTTATCAATCATCGAAACGTCGAGCTTCTGCGGAATCGAGAGGCGCAGCGCCAGGTCGTGTTTACTGACCAATTCCGTGAAACGCACGCTGGTAATGCGGGCGCTGCTGCTCGAATCAAGAAAGGAGTAGTTGATCTGCGGCGGAAGGTTCGTCACCAGCAGCGAAAAACTCGTGTCGGACGTGACGAGCATTTCCAGGTCCAGGTCGTACCGGATTTCCGTACCGAGCTGGCCCTCCTGGGAAAATTGAGAAGCGACCATCGTGGGGATCTCCTGGAGCGACTCCTTCTCAAGGTAAATGTTCTCTATGACGTCCTGGTCCAGGTATTTCAATTTGACCCCCGCTTCCTGGACGTCGGTGAGCAGTGCGAACGTCAGTTTCATTTCCCGGCCGTACGGCAACAGCGGTATGATCTGCTCGTACGGCTTGCCGATACTCGCGGCGCTGCTGACGATCGAGACGATGATATTCTCGATGTCCAGCAGGGCTTTGATCTGCTCGGGGTTTTGCCACTGCGATACGGAATTCGAATCGCCGTCGGCCAGACCCAGCGCAGAAGCGGCCTGTGTGAGATTGGACGTGTTCTTGAGAACCACATCGAGCATACGGCGGCCTTCGCTGTCGTAGTATTTCTTGGCCTCCATAATCGTGATGTGCGTGGCGTTGGCCAGAAAGCTGAGCTTTGTTCGTTCAAGCTGAATCTCGGCCTGTTTGAGCTGCTGCTGGGCCTGCGTGTAAGCCGAGAGGGCCTCGTCAAGCTCTTTCTGCGAGATAATGCTCTTCTCAAAAAGCATTTGCGCATTCTTGTACGCACTTTCGTAGCGGTCGTGCGCCTCCTGCGCGTGTTCGAGGGTCACCTGGGCCGTTCTGAGGCTCAGCTCATTCAGCAGCTCCGTGCGCGTCTTGGTCGTTTTCTCCGTCTCGACGGGTAGTGTCTCGTTCTCTTCTTGTTGCGCGTCAACAAAACCGCCGAGGAACAGGGCGAGAATCGCCGGCAGAAGGTATCGTGAATTATGGACTATGCTCATCTGAAATAGACTCCTACTGAAAATAGCGTATGGCGTAGCGTAAATCCTCCTGACGTTCAATCATCCTCTCCTGTTCCGAGAACAACCTGTCCTGGGCGGCGAAGAACAATCCTCGAAAAGTCTCCAGTTCATCGTCCGTGATTTTCCCGACGTCTCGCAGCTCGGTCTTTATCAGGAATCTCTGGTTCTCGATATTGACGTTCTCCTGGGCCAGGTCCACGGCGTACTTTTGCTCTGCAAGGAACTTGTAGCTTTGACGCACCCTCAGCTCGATGCGATCCTTCTGATCTTCGAGCGCCGCTCTGAAGCCGTTGAGTGTGGCCTTCGCCTGGATTTGCCGTCCTTTGCGAGCGCCGCCTTCGGTAATCGGTATCCGCAGTTGCAGGCCGGTGAACCAGCCGGGATCGGGCCCGCCCATACTCATTTCGTCGCCGAACACGCCCAGGCTTTGCGTTCGGCTCTCTTTCGAGCCCGGCACCTTTGGCTGGCCGAAAACATCCAGCCCCCAGGTATCATCCTGGTTAAGCAGGTCGGCCCCCATCTTTCCATTTTCATCCTGGTAGCCCGTGCGAAGGCGCAGGTCCGGGACGTATTCATAACGCAACTGGTCCAGGACGCGGCCCTGCTCGGCCACAACGGCTTCGGCCAGCGCCACTTCGCTGCTTTGGGCCAGGGCCAGGCGGATCATTCCATCCGTATCAAAATCGTCGAGGCCGAAATTGTCCATTCGGCCGTCGAATTCCACCGCGTCGGCCCCGACGGGCAAACCCGCCAATCGCAGTAAGTCCATCTTGCGATTGAACTTCTGACGCTCCAGCGTGTTGATCCGCGATTTTTCGTTCAGGACGTTCAAGTTGGCCGTCAAAACCTCAATTCTGACGCTCAGGTTGCCCGCGTCCATCCTTTGCTGCTTTATCTCGTGCTGCTTTTCGAATTGTTTGAGCAGCTCCTCTCGCGCGGCAACCTGCTGCTCCTTCAGCTTTATGAAAAAGAAGGCCCTGCGTACCTGCGAAAATACGGCGGCCACCGCATCCTCGTAATTGAACAGTGCGTCCCGCTGTTCGGCGCGCAGGCTCACGTCGAGAGGGTTGTCCTTGCCGTATTCGAAAATCCGCTGGGTGATCCTGGCGCTTATCGCGTGGGCGTCGTCGGTGTTATTGTCGGACCCGAAATTTCTCAGATGCTCGTACTGGTCGATCAGCTCGATGGTCGGCAGGAATCTCGAATTGGTGATGTACTTGCTGCCTCCGACGGCGAGGATCCGCTCTCGCGCCTGCTTGATTTCGTTACTGTTGGCGAAGGCTAATCGAAGACACTCCACCATTGCGAGCACGCGTGCGGCTTTCATTTCCTTCGGCTCTACGGTTCGTGCCGGCTGCTGCCCGACGGCCCGAAGATACGCCGGCGAATTCGGCTCCGCAGGGCTTGCCCGCGTTTCTTCGTCGAGGCGTTTTTCAATCTGCACAAGCGGACGGTCAAGCTCTTCGGCCGCCAGGGCCCGCCCCCCCCACTGGAGCGGCCCCAGCACGGCAGCAGCAAGGAGCGACATTTTGTAAGCGTGATTCATTTTCTTACCCTCTTTCTGAATTGCACGCGGCATTCTCTCAGCGCACGTCGTATCGCAGGAACGACACAAAGGATGCCGCGAAGAAAATAAGGTTGAAGAACGCCAAAAGCCCGATGTCCCAGACGGCCGATTTCAGCGATTGGGCCAGTCCAAGGTCTCGCTCCTGAAACTTCGGCACGGTCGCGAAATCGGCGGGATTGGGAGAAATGGCTCGCCAGGCCCCCACGAGCCCTCCCTCGGGGAATAACAGGTGCAGGCTGAGCGTGTCTTCGGCGTCCTTGCTGCGAATGTATTCCTTTAGGTTGGCCTGGTATTCCTTGATCTGTTGGCGGAGATTGACACAGCGGCTGATTCCCGTGCCGGCAACAGCCTCGGAGGCGCGCTGGTAGATCACGGTCGGGGAAAAACATGTGAGATTGCGCCCGGTGAACGCCTGGGCCAGCATTTTGTTATGATGGTCTTCACGAACCTGGTTTTGGGCGTCCGTCAGCGCGTTTTTCAGCCCGGCCCTTGCAGGCGGATTGTTGCCCGGCCAGCTCAGGTTGCCGGAAGCGTTACCCGCCCTCTCGCCATACCTGTCGCTATTGCTCCATATCTCGCTCGAGATTTCAGCCAGCTTTCTCTCCAGCTCGGCCGGATTGGGGGCCTTGCCGGAGACCTCCGAGATGATTCTTCCGAAGCTGGGTATGAGAATCACCACCACTACCCAAACCAATAACAGGATAACCATGGAATTAGCGGGATAAGCGGTTCTGCTCGACACGAACATACCCAAAAGGATGAAAATGGAAAGATACAGGAAAGACACCAGAACAACGGCAAGAATTTTCAGCCAATCCAATCCGCTGATGACGGCAACATTAGAAGCGACCACGATGATGAGGCTGACCAGCAGGCCAATGAACAAAGGGATGCCGATGGTGAGCACGACGCCAAGATACTTGCCTAAGAGCACCTGATACCTTGGGATTGTGTTGGCCAGCATCTGGCGCAGCGTCCCATCCTCTTTCTCGCCGCTGACGCTGTCGTAAGTGAAAACCAGCGCCAGGAAGCTCAGGATCATAGAAACGATGAACCCCCAGTCAATACTGCTGAAATGAGAAAGCGTGAAGTTGCCCCGGCCTTTTATTTCGGGCAGCTCACTGCTGAATACGTCGAATGTAAAACTGTTGGGCAAAGATTTTTCAAATCCCTCGGCGCACAGAACGAGCGGCTTGGGCTTTCTCCAGACGCTTTGTTTGTAGAACGCCAATCTGTAAAGCTGGCGCGATTGTTCTTTGAGGCCCGCCAGATTCTCGTTCGTTTTTTGCCAGTAGTCGCTCGACTGCTGCTTGTACTTGCCCACAAAGACAAAACCGCCCACCGCAAAAAGCAGGATGATGAGCACCAGCGAAAGGATGAAACGAGAACTCAGAAGGTTTTCAAGGATTTCCTTGTGTATAATCTGACGAATCATATCCGGCCTCCTATGCTTGCAGGAAAATGTATTTCGACAACCTCTGCCATGCTACCTTACGTCGTATCCCAAGAATGCCGCAAAAGCCAGGGCAAAAAACAAGACGTTCCCAAGCATCAAAAACGCCAGATCCGGAATGATTCTGCGGAGCGTTGCTACCATATCGGCCTTGTAAGAGAATCGGGGCAGATCGCTCAGCTCGAGAGGCGTCGCGGTATCGCCCGTTGGCCGTGTTTTCATCTCCTCTTCGGTACAGGGTGTGAAGAAGATTGGCAAAGAGAAGTTGTTGGTTCGAGAACGCATGTACTCGACGATGTCTTTTCGGTATGACTTGACGGCGTCGATGAAGTGCCGAACGCCGGCCATGTCTGTCCCGGCCAGAGCCGACATCACGTTCTCATACAGGCAAACCGGCGAGCTTCGCGAGATATTGTTGGCCAGACGCGTCTGCTCGAACAGGCCGCGGAGATAACTGTATTCCACTTCCGAGTACTTGTCGGCATATTTGATTTCAACGGGCACGCCAATACTGCTCTCGATCAGACTGTTGTGCATAAGCACATCGTTACAGGATCGCATGTAACCATGCCCAAAGCCACCCGCACCGGGAACGTCAGATGTGGAAGAAGAACCGGACCGTAAGCTCTGACCGGAGCGCTCTAACTCCCTGGCGAATTCCGTCTGGGCGTCTTTTTGCAGTGAAGTAATCTGCTCGTTAATCTTGTCCTCCGGCTCAACGGGCCGAATCTGCGTGGCCAGGTACACACTGGCATTGGGAATCACAACCACAAAGATGACCCACACAAACAACGCAAGCACCAGCGAAAGAGCGGACCTTCTCGCCAGGCAGGAAAACAGCAGCCCCAGATTGAACATCGTTGCGATAAACACCAACGAGGCAAGATACATCAGTCCGATACGAACCCAATCCGAGCCGGCAAAACCTATCATGGGCAAACAAAGCAGAATGACCAACCCCAGGACAAAGGCGATTGTAACGGCGACAACGAGGACCAGCAGCCCCGCCAGGAGCTTGCCTAACAGCACCTGATAGCGTGCAGGCGTACCGGAAAGCATCAGCCGCAGTGTCCCTTGCTCCCTTTCGCCGGATATGGCGTCGTAGGCCAGTAGCAAAGCCAGGATGCCTATGACGATCTTGAAAATCAGCGATGCGTCGAAGACCGAGAAGATGGACAGGTAGTGATTAGCCGCCGCCCCCGTTATCTCGGGGACCTTGTCATACTCTATCGCCGCGGAGTTGCCGAGCTGCTTTTCCAGCCCTTCGCTGAAGACCGCTAACACCGATGGCGGCCGGTAGATCGTGGGCGTAATGTTCTTATAGACCACGACTTTGTGCAGCTCGCTTTCGTTATAGGCCATGTTCTCGTCATAGACTTTGAGCCTTTCCTGATAGGCCATCGCCAGGATGGGCATAAATGCGGCCATAAGGACCATCGAGAGTATCGTCCCCACGGCGAACTTGAACGTCATCAGGTTCAGCAGGAACTCCTTTTTGGCAATTTTCCAAATCATGGACACCTCCCGTTTTATCTTCTTATGCTCGATCTGACGAGGAAAAGCACTATGGCTGCGACGACGCCGGCCAGAACGAGGACCAGGATCAATGCCGTCGCTATCCTGCCTGTGCCGCGCTCCTCAACCTGGAGCTGTTCCGGCGAGGCCGGCGCCGCTTCACTCGGGGTCGCCTCGATGCGCTTCAGTACAACCGCCCTTGTTTGTTGTCCTTCTTGCTGGAATTGACCTTCGATGGTCAAGCCATCTTCTTTCATCGTGCCCTCAAAGACACCCTGGTTGGACTTCATCTCGAAGTGGAGCTTACCATTTTCGAACGTGACTTTGTCCAAAGGTATGGTGGGTGCTGCCACGTCGGGGCTCTGGGCGACAATGGCAGCCGCAAGGGTGCCGTCGGGTTTTCTTCGGATTTCGACAATAGCCTGACTTGAGACTAACTGCCAATCTCCTTCGATACCTCCGCGGGCGCCGGCGCCCGTCACCTGTCGCGGCGGAGGTTGGGACGCGGCGCGGGCAATGATCGCTTTTTGTGCTACTGTTATCGGATTCTCGCCCGCATAGAGCGAGCGGACACCGTTGTCATCAATCGCACCGCCGAAGATGCAGACCTCGTCAATCAGGCCGACAAAATACTTGAACAGGCTGTTGTCTCTGTGGTCGGTGATGGCTCCGATATAGGCATTGTGCTGGGATACGCCGGAAAGATCGTACCCGGCAGGAAGGGAGACGCCTCCATCCAACGCGCCGTCAACATAGACCCGCAACTGGTCTGCGTTTCTCATTCCTGCGACGTGGTGCCAGTTGCCGTCGTTCACGGCGGTCTTTCCGAATGCCTGGACCTTGTATGTGTCGTTATCGGTGGTCAGGACAATCGTACCTAAGTACTCCTCGTTGACAGCGAACGCGTACCGTATTCCGCCGGCTTCATCGCCTCCGTTGGCAAAGATCGTTCCTCGATTCGCAGGTTCCGTGCCGGACTGCGTCGTCTTTATCCAGGCCGATATGGTCCAGTCACCTGCCCCGAAGTTCAGCGAATCCGGTTTGCCGAGGTCCACGTAGTCGTCACCGTCGAAGCTGATGGCCCGGCCAACCTTGCCGTCCGCGTATTGAGGATTCCCATGTACGGTCCCATGATTGGCCCCGGCACTGTCGTTGGGGTCATTTTCGAACTTCCACCAGGCGACCAGCTTGTTTGCCTGTCCTTCCTGAGCGGCAACGGAGGCCGTCCGAGGGGATTCCGCAATCCGTGCATCTCCGCTGAGGAGTCCATCGTTGCCGTGGCCGGACAGGTCTTTGGCGGTGCCGTCGTCGAAGTTCCAATAAGCCAGCAGGCCCGCTTCTTTGCCGGTCAGCGGCGCGTTCAGGGCCGCCCGGATTTGCTCCTGAGACCGCGCGACGCTCCAGATGCGGATTTCGTCGAACTCACCGTGGAAGTACTCCCCGGAACTGAACGTCGGGTCGCCCTTGCCGGCGTACAGATCGGATGGGTCGATACGCAGCCGCCCGGAGGCACTCTGGCTCGCGATAGCCAGACCATTAACAAGAACTGTAATCGTGCGTCCGTCATACGTGCCGGCCACGTGATGCCATTTGTTCAGGGCAAACTCAGAAGGCGCCCCCAGAGTCCCGATCTCGCCCAGACCCATCTGGACACATGGACTGCCATCCATATTGCGAAATCGCAGAAGGAAGTTCTCGGCTCCCGGAATAACGTTCTTGCGGATAATGGAGTTGACCGATCCATCCTCCGCATAGAACGACGAGGCCTTCAACCAGACCTCGATTGTAATCGCGTCTGTGAACGATTGGAGCGATTGCGAGTCCGCAACGCGCATGCAATCCCCCTGGCCATCCAGACTCAGCACGCGATTGCCCTTCGATTCGTTAGGAAGCGCCAATTCCTCCGCAGCAGCGATGGAGCTGCTTTGTCCTATCAGAAGAATACAGGCCAATCCATAGATTAGCCTCCTATCATTCTTATTGGTTAAATTAGCATTTTCCATCCTTAGTCCTTTCCTTTGGCTGTTCTGTTGATTGCAATCATGGCAAAGTGCGTGCCAAAGAAAATTTGATTTGGTATTATCTTCTCAAGTTGTTGCGTGACAAGGAGATAGAGGCTAAACAGTACCTTGCCGGAATGCAGCGTCGTGGCGTCCAGTGGGTCATGGCCGACACGTTTGGGTCGCGAATGACACACTCATACTGAGTATGCGAATCATTCCATCCCGTACTGCTTCAACTTTCGGTAGAGGGTCTTTCGGCCGATGCCGAGCAGCTCGGCCGCCTTTTCGCGATTGCCCCCTGTTTCAGCGAGGGCCTTCGTGATCGCTTCCTGCTCGGCTTTGGCAGTGGCCTGTGCGACCGCCTCGGCCAGTGACATGCCCCCGGCCAGGGCCCCGGTGACATCCAGCGGCCTGGCGTCGGAGCAGATTCGGCTCGGCAGGTCGGCAGGCTCAACCGTGGCGCCGCCGGCGATGGTCATGGCGCTGTAGATGCAATTCTGCAATTCTCTGACGTTGCCCGGCCATTCGTACGCCATCAGCAGCTCGAGGGCCTTGGTGGAAATCCTCGGCTGCTCCACGCCCGACGGCGTAGCGTATCTGTCGAGAAAATGCTCGACCAGCAGCGGTATATCTTCTTTACGCTCGCGCAGCGGACAGACGTTCAGACTCAGGACGTTCAATCGCCAGTAAAGGTCTTCTCTGAATTTTCCTTCCGCGACCAGGGCGGCCAGGTCGCGATTCGTTGCCGCCATCACGCGGACATCGACGCCGATCGGCGTATTGCTGCCCACGCGGCAGAATATTCCTTCCTCAATGACTCTCAGAAGCTTGACCTGGGCCTCAAGGGTCAGCTCGCCGATCTCGTCCAGAAACAAAGTGCCTCCGTTGGCGGACTCGAATTGACCGACCCGAAGCTTCTTGGCGTCGGTGAATGAACCTGCCTCGTGGCCGAAAAACTCACTCTCGATAAGATTGGCGGGAATCGCGCCGCAGTTGACCACGACGAACGGCCCGGATTTGCGCCTGCTGGCCTGATGAATAGCCCGGACGATCAACTCCTTGCCCGTGCCGCTCTGGCCGCAGACCAGCACGGTGCCGTCGGTCGCTGCGAATTTCCGCATCAGAGTGAACGTGGACTTCATCTTGTCGGAGACGCCGATGATATTCTCGAACCGGTAGGTCTTTTCGAGCTGGTCCTCCAGTTGCTTGACTCGGCGCTTGAGAATCGCCATTTCCACGGCGCGAGAGAGAATGGCCAGAAGCTCGTCGTTGTCAAAAGGCTTCTGGAGATAATCGAAAGCGCCTTTCTTCATCGCCTCTACGGCCGAACGAACCTCCCCGTGGGCCGTCATGATGATAATCTTGCAGTCGGCGTTGAGCCGGCTCTCGAGCGTTTCCATCACTTCCATGCCGTCGATTCCGGGCATCTTCAGGTCCAGCAGGATAACGTCAGGCATGAACCGGGCGTACGTCTGAAGGCCCGACTCCCCGCAGTCGGCGATCTCGACCTCGTAACCGTTCTTTCGCAACAGAGCAGACAAGATGGAACGGATACTCGGCTCGTCGTCAATAATCAATACTCTCGGTTTTTCCACGTCTCCTGACTCCCAACTGGCTCGCTTATCGAACAGGCAGGGAAATCTTCACCGCTGCGCCGCCGTTTCGGGCGGCGTCGATCCAGATTTCCCCGTTATAACGTTTGACAATACTGTTACATATAGCCAGCCCAAGGCCCGTTCCGCCGGCTTTGGTCGTAAAGAAAGGTTCAAAGACCTTCTGCCGCAGGCTGGGCGGCACGCCGGCCCCCTCATCCTCAACCTGGATGAGTATCCTGTCGCCGCCTCGCGTGGGGCCGGGGATGCCTTCGGCCGGGCAGGACGACCTGACGCGGAGCGTTCCGCCCCGGGGCATGGCCTGCAATCCGTTCATCATCACATTCAGAAGCATTTGGCGCAACTCCGCCGGATCGAACGTGAGCCTGGGCAAGTCCGGCGTGAAATCCATTTCGAGCCTGACGTTCTGGCTCTTCGCTTTGGCCTCGATGAAACTCATGCAGCGTTCGATTTCCTGCCGGAGGTCTAATTCCTGCGGATTACTTTGCGCCGGTTGAGCCAGCGACAGCAGATTGCCGACGATATTATTCAGCCGGTCAACCTCGTCCAGAATGCCGTCCGCGAGCTTTCTCTGGTCGCAGTCCCGCTCAAATTCGCTTGCCAGGTACTGGACGGTGCTGCGAATGGCCGTCAGCGGGTTTCGAAGCTCGTGGGCAATGCCCGCGGCGAATTGGCCCATCGTGGCCAGTTGCTCGGCGCGGAACATTCGCTCGTTCTGGCGCAATCGCTCCTTGAACAGAAGCGCGTTTTCAAAAGCCAAACCGGCCTGCCGGCTGAGAACCTGCAGGTTGGCCGTCTGAACGCCGTCCAAAGGTCCCTGATTCAAGTGGAGAAACACGATACCAATCAGCCTGTCCATCGAGATCAGGGGGAAGGCGAGATTCACGGACAAATCCAGGAAGGGCTGAAGCTCCGCCCGCAGATAATCTGCAACCTCCCGGTTTTCCTCGAAGAAAAGGATTTGACGATTGACGCGAAACCACTGGGCGATCAGGCCGTTGGAGGCCAGGCTCGACAGTTGAGGCTCGCTTTGACCGGCCTTGTCCACCGCAGAAAAGCTTCCCGGCGATTCGCCGTGGTCCGCGAGATAGACGAAGGCTTTTTCAACGTCCATCAGCTCATTGAGTTTGCTGAGCAGATTGCTTGTAAGCTGCTCCGGATCGACGATGAGCATCAGGCTGTCTTCGAACTCGGTTAACGAGCCGCCGTCCGCCGCCGGTTTGTCGAAAAGATGGACGATTTTTTGCCACATGTCCATGTCAACGTACTCGAACCTCATGGAGAACCGCTTCAATCAGAACACGCGTGAACATTATATACTTGTCCCGCAGCGTGGCAAAAGCAAAAAGCGTGGGACTGAGCGGACGAGTACGGTCGGCATTCGGTGGCGGATTGCGATTCATTCTCGCCGCGTGTCATCTCGACCGGAGGCCAAAGGCCGCAGTGGAGAGATCTGGCCGCGAAGGATAGACACTCCCTTTCCGCCGCCGGAATGGCGCCCTATCCCAATTGTGGCCAATAATGACGAAAGTTTAGTTGCACAAGATGTGGGCAAGAACTTATAATATAATGGGTTATGCAGTTTCGTCCCCGTAGCTCAATTGGATAGAGCGTTGGCCTCCGAAGCCAAAGGTTGTGCGTTCGAATCGCACCGGGGATAGTGGATACGTCATTCGCAAATCAACAACTCGTCATTTCATATCGCCCATGACTTTTTCGAGGAGCCGGGCAAGGTAACCTTCCGTCCTGGGCGGGGCTTTTTTCGGCTTCTGGGGCAGTGCGGCGATTTGCTCTTTGGCGCTGCTGGCACGCTCGCCCATCTCGTCCAGGGCCGTCACGGCAAGCATCGCAACAAACACGCTGTTGTGCTCCACTGAAGCAAGCTCAAGAAGAACATTTAACGCCTCGGCGGCATCGGCATCGGCATCGGTTCCGTACAGACCCAGCGCCTGGGCGGCTATCGCCCGTACCGAGCCGGATGAATCCTCTTTCATCGCCTTGACCAGCGTGCCTCTGGCCGCCTCGACGCCGGCCCGCTCCCGCATCAGTATTCCCATCGCGCCCCAATACCTAACGGCGCTATCCTTGTCCCCCATCGCCTTGACCAGTTTCGGCGTCGCCTCGGGCTCCAGCATCGAAGCTAATTCAGCCGTGGCTATGATTTTCTCCATCGGATACTTCTTCGGATCGTGCCCCATTTCGTATGGCGTCGTCCCTATCGACCGGCTGTGTATCTCATCTTCCGGCAGAAAACCGATGTCTCGAATCTCCCGCACCCACTTCTGCTGGGCCTTCCGCAATCTCTCCAAGACGGCTTTATGCTCCGGCGAATCCGTTAGGTTTGTCACCTCATCCGGGTCCGTCTGCAAATCGTAAAGCTCCTCCGGCGACTTCTTTTCCCAGAAGTGCCGTTGCGCAGCGTTCAACTTGCCCTCATCGTAAAGCTGTTTCCATACCTGCGTGGTGGGCGTCTCGAACATATACGAGACGTGCTGGCCGTAAATCTTGTGCGGCATATACTGACGCAGATAAACGTAACGCCTGTCCGTCACCGTCCGTACCATGTCATATCGCTCGTCCATGCGGCCCCTGAATCCGAAGTTGTACTGCGGCCCCTTCGTGACATATTTGCCCGCGAACGCCCTGCCCTGCATCCATTCGGGCGGCTTTGCGCCCACGATGCTCAGCAGCGTCGGCGCCAGGTCCACGAAATTGACCAGCCGCTTCGAGCTCCCGCCGGCCTTGTATTCAGGCGGCGCCAGGTGCTTGTACTTTTGCGGAAAATGAACCACTATCGGCACGCGCAGCCCCGAATTGTAAGGCCACCGCTTGCACCGCGGCATCCCCGGGCCGTGGTCGCCGTAGTAAAAAATAATCGTATCGTTCTCGATACCGTCGTCTTTGAGCTGCTTGAGGACCTCGCCTACCTGGTCATCCATCTCCGTAATCTTATCGTAATACTGCGCCCAGTCCTGCCGGACCTCCGGCGTATCCGGATGATACGCGGGCACCCTCACTTTGGCCGGGTCGTGCACCGGCTTGTGGGGCCGCTTGCGAACCTGGCTCTCGTGGGTCGTGGTGAAATTGAATATCGCAAAGAAGGGCTGGCCCGGCTTGCGGTTCCGCCAGTGCCCCTTATTGCTCGAATTATCCCACACCTTGCCGGGCGCAGTTAGGTTATAGTCCGTCTTCGAGTTGTTCGTGCAGTAGTAGCCCGTCTCGCGCAGAAATTGCGGATACATCTTCATAAAGGCCGGCATGTCCACCTGGCTTCGCATGTGCTCGGCGCCCATCGAGGGCGGATACACGCCGCTGATGATCGTCGTGCGGGCCGGCGCGCAGACCGGCGCCGCCGACCATGCCCGCTCGTAAATCATTCCCTTAGCCGCGACACTGTCGATGTTCGGCGTATCGGCAAAGGCATCGCCGTAACAGCCCAGAGCCGGGCCGTTGTCCTCGCTGGTCAGCCACAGGATGTTCGGCTTATCGGACGCCCCGGCCCAAACCTTCTCTGCTGTCATCATGCCAACAGAAACAACACCCGCCGCCCTGATAAAATCTCGCCTGCTCAGTATTCCGCTCATCATAGTTATCTCTTCCAAATTGATTCCGATCCGAATCATGCCCAGCCGCAGTGCAACCCGCAGCAACCACAGTGTCAATATAAGCCATCGCCTCGATGCCGGCAACATTCTATCCTTGCGAGATGCGAACGAATCATATTTAATACCATGCGAACTTAAAGGGTGAAAACCGCCTTCTGCGTAATGATAAGGACTCTATGCGGCAAGTCAGGGCCATTATGAATGTGCTCACAACCAGAAATCGAAAAACCATTCTGTTGGTTTTTGCCTGTGTTGCTCTGGCGATCCCATTGGATTCGTTCGGCAAGGATGGTCCCAACGCCGCCGTTTCGGATGATGCTTTGCTTGAGGAGATTTCCCGGGCCGCATTTTTCTACTTTGTCCGGGAGGCCGATCCCGAATCAGGACTCGTTCGCGACAAAACCGGCGCCGAATATTGCAGCACGGCGTCGCTCGGTTTCGCCCTGGCGGCGCTGCCCGTCGGCGCCGAGCGGGGCTGGATCGACCGCCGGGACGCCGAGAGGCAGGCCCTCCGCGCACTTCGCACGCTCAGCCGCTCCTCGGCGCACCACGAAGGCGTCTTCTGTCACTACATCGACCTGCACACGGGCGGGCCGAGCAAACGCGGCTACGAAAAGGCAGCCTCGACCATCGACACCGCCCTGCTCATGGCCGGGGTAATCACCGCCGGTCAATATTTCCAGGGCGAATGTAAGAAGCTGGCGGATGATTTATTCGCCCGCGTCAACTGGCGCCGGTTTCTCAATCCCAACAACGGCCAGGTGTACATGGCCTGGGAGCCGGAGAATTTCGACCGGATGGACGGACCCGGGCAGTTCAAGAAGGCCACGTGGAACTGGTACACCGATGAGACCCTGCTGATTTGCCTGTTGGGCGTTTCGGCGCCGAACGAGCCGTACCGCCTGCCCGCCGAGTGCATGACCAAATGGAAGCGGCCGACGGGACGCTACGGCAACGGTGAAGAGTTTATTTACACCTGGCCCGGCACACTTTTTACTTATACGTTCGCCCACTGCTTCTACGATTTCCGCCGAACGGGCGCCGATGCCCAGGGCGTCGATTGGTTCGAGAACACGCGGCACGCCGCCGCGGCCAACCGCGACTGGTGCCGGGACAATGCGGAGCGTTTCAAGAGCTATGGACCCGACCGCTGGGGCATCACGGCCTGCGGGGGACCGGGGAACAAGTACGTCGTGCCCGGCCATCAGCCGCGAGGCGCAAAGGCCGACGAGCCGGCCGGGGGAACGTTAGCCCCATACGGCGTGGCCATGGCATTGCCGTTCCTGAAGGAAGATGCGATGGCGGCGCTGCGCCATATACGGTATCTCCAGATTGATGGCCGTCCAATCTGGCGGAACATCGAACAGGGAGGATACGGTCTTCCCGACGCATTCAACATCGACGAAAACTGGATCTCGGATCAGGTTTTCGGCATCGCCCACGGCCCCATGGTGCTCATGATCGAGAACGCCCGAAGCGGTTTGATCTGGAAGCTGTTCATGTCCAACGAGCACATCCGGGCCGGAATCCACCGGGCCGGCTTCCGCCCGATTTGACAACAGATTATTAACCTGGAGCAACAATATGATCCAACTGTGTTCATCGAGGAAACTTCTGATGATGGCTATAACGGTGGCCTTGCTGTCTGGCGCGGCGGAATTGGCGGTAGGGGCAATCCCAGGGCAGGCACATGGGCCTGCCCCTACGAATCCGAAAGCATCCAATAAGAACGAACTGCCGAGAGTTTTCTGTCTGAATCCCACAAAGCTGGCCGAAAGCAAGGCAAGGCTGGCTCGCGGCGACGATTCACTTCGGGCGGCGATGAAGAAACTGCGAACCGAAGCGGACGAGGCGTTGAAAGCAGGCCCGTTTTCCGTGATGGATAAGAAGCTGACCCCGCCCAGCGGCGACAAGCACGACTACATGAGCCTCGGGCCGTACTGGTGGCCGGACCCGAACAAGCCTGACGGCCAGCCCTATATCCGCCGGGACGGGCGAGTCAACCCGGAAACCAGGACGGCTGACACGGACCGGCTGGCCTTCGGGCAAATGACCGACGCCGCCGAGACGCTCTCGCTGGCCTGGTACTTTACGGACCACCAGCCCTACGCAGCGCACGCGGCCAGGCTGCTGCGCGCCTGGTTCATAGAAGAAGCCACAAGGATGAACCCGAACCTGCAATTCGGCCAGGCCGTCCCGGGCCAGAACCAGGGCCGTGACATAGGCATCATCGACACAGCAAGGCTCACCCACATCGTCGATGCCGTCGCCCTGCTCGAATCCTCGGATGCCTGGACGCCCGAAGACCGCCGGGCAATGCGAGAATGGTGCGCCGCTTACCTCAATTGGCTGCGAACGAGCAGCCACGGCCTCGGCGAGCAAAAGAAGCTGAATAACCACGGGACATGGTACGACGCCCAGGTTGTCAGTCTGGCGCTTTTCACCGGCCAGGACGAGCTGGCACGGGCTATCCTGGAGCAGGTCACGACCCGCCGGATAAGCAGGCAGATCGAACCGGACGGCAGGCAGCCCCAGGAGCTGGCGCGGACCAAATCGCTCGGCTACAGCACAATGAACCTCGACGGCTTCTTCCGCCTGGCGGCGATGGGCGAAAAGCTCGGCGTGGACCTGTGGCGCTACGAATCCGATGACGGCCGAAGCATCAGAAAGGCCCTGGACTTTCTCGCCCAGTACGTAAGTCCCGACAAGAAGTGGCCTTACCAGCAGATTGCACCTTCCCCGCCGGCGAGTCTTTTTTCGCTTCTTCGGCGGGCCTCTATCGCTTACAAAACCGACCGGTACGAGGCCCTGATCGAGAAAATCCCGCCCGAAGAAATAGCCGCCGAGCGAACGCACTTACTGTGGCCTTGTGACTGAGGTGCTGATTCTCCGCCGGATGAATCCGGCTGGGTGGCATCCTCAAGCGCAGCTTGGGGATGGCTTCCGGCGCATCGCCCATCCCCATCCCGATAAACGACATCGGGATGAGGCTGCCACCCGGCGACGATTTTCTCCCCGCGAGGTTGGTCACTTCAGAACCGCCTTCACACGGCAGGCGTATTGGTTTATAATGGCGTGCGGAATCTTATGATTTTGTTGTATGGCATTTAGGGAGACAAACGTTGACTACCGCCGGCACGGACCATTCACTGATAGCGCCGTTGAAACAGAATCTTCAGAACGTCATCTACGGCAAGAGCGAATGCATCGATTGTATTATTGTCGCCCTGTTAGCCGGCGGCTCGGTGTTGCTCGAAGACGTTCCGGGCGTCGGCAAGACGACCCTGGCCAAAGCCTTAGCCAAGAGCATCGACGCCAAATTCCGCCGGATACAGTTTACGCCGGACCTTCTGCCGGCCGACATCCTGGGCGGCTCCATCTACAACCCGGTCAGCGGCGAGTTCCGGTTCGACCCCGGGCCTATCTTCTGCAACATTTTGCTGGCCGATGAAATCAACCGGGCTTCGCCGCGGACCCAGTCGGCGCTACTGGAGGCCATGAACGAGAACCAGGCGACGATTGAAGGCCAGCGCCGTCCGCTGCCTAAGCCGTTCCTGGTAATCGCCACGGAGAACCCTATCGAGTTCCACGGCACGTATCCGCTGCCCGAAGCCCAGATGGACCGTTTCCTGGTCCGGCTTGCCATCGGGTATCCGGCGGTTGACGTGGAGATCGACATTCTCAAGTCGCACGCCCTGGCCGAGCCGCTCGAGCGAATCGAGCCGGTCCTAAGCCTCGAACAAGTCCAGCAGATTCAGCAGGAGGCGGCCGCGGTTCACGTCGATGAGAGCATCCTGGAGTATATCGTTGAAATCGTCCATGCGACCCGCAGCGACAATCGTCTGCAGTTGGGCATCAGCACCCGCGGAACGTTGATGATGTCGCGGGCGGCCCGGGCCCGCGCGTACTTCCAGAAACGCGATTTCGTCATTCCCGACGACGTGCTGTGGCTCGTCCCCTACGTGCTGCCGCATCGCATTCTTCTGACGACCCAGACGCGCCATAGCGGCACAACCGCCAGGCAGATCGTGGCGGACATCGTCGGCCGTATTAAAGTGCCTGTTTGAAATTTTCGATTTGCGATTTTCGATTTACAAATCGGAAATCGAAAATAGATTGAGGATTTGCGCGATGAGTAGAACCGATGCAAGGCTGCGTTTCGGCCTGACCGAGGCCGGCAAAGTGATTCTGCATGGAATTGGCTTTGTCGCCCTGGCCGCTCTGATTTTTCCCGCGTTCGGCGTGCTTTCAGCCCTGGTCTGGATCGTGCTGGCGGCACTGGCGGCGGGTTTTATCCTGCGGCCCAGAATCCGGCTGAGTCCGGCACAACGTGACGGACCCGACCACGTCATGGCGGGCCAGACGGTCCGGCTCACGTACGTGCTTGAGAACGTCGGGCGATTCGCCGCCTACAACCTCGCCGTGAATTTTGCCGCCCTGCCGGAGGGAATCGAGCAGATCGAAGACGAACAGGTGGTTTCGCGCCTGGCCTCCGGCGGGAGCGCCGAAGTCACCGTCGCCATACGACCGGGGCGGCGAGGCCGCTATAACATCAGACAGCCGATCTGCCAGTCGAGCTTTCCTTTCAACCTGTTCAGTTTCGGCTGCGCCGGCCGCGATGAGCAGACTCTTGTCGTCCTTCCGGCCTTTTCGATGCTTCGAATGATTACCAAAGGCCCAAGCCGGCAGGTCCTGGCCGGCAGCACGAAATTTGCCGGCAGGATGGGATTTTCCCCTGAATACGCGGGAAACCGACCCTTCATGCCGGGGGATTCCCCTCGCAAGATCGACGCGCGAGCCTGGGCGCGCCTGTCCGTGCCGGCCACGAAAGAATATCACGATGACTTCGACAACTATACGGCCCTCGTGCTGGATACGGCTGTGCCCGAAGCGCTATTACGGCCCAAGCGGCATGAAATCATCAAAGAGCTGGAAGCCGCCGTCTCGCTTTGCGCGTCTGTGGCCTTCTCAATCAACAATCAGAGCCTGATCGAGCTGCTGCTGGCCGGCCCCGATCTGCACCAGTTCACGGACCGGCCCAGGACCGTGCGATTGCAGATGATACACGAGATTTTAGCGGGAGTTGAACCATCCCGAAACAACTCTTTGGAACAGACCGAGGCGATTTTGGCAAAGCGCTTCTTTGAGATATCCGAGGTTATTTTTATTTTGTTAGGCTGGAAGAAGGCTTACGGGCCGCTCATTGAGCTGGCGTCTGAAGGCGGTTGCCGCTGCATGGTGCTGGTTGTGGGCGGGCCCGGACCCGCCGAACCGGACCATTGGAGCCGGGCTTGCGACGTCCAGGTTCTGTCCGCCGAGCAGATTTTGGCCGGACGGATGAAAAGCTTATGAAAAAAGTCATTGCCGCTACCATGATCCTGACCAGTTCGATCCTGACCGCCCTGGTATGCGGGGACATCGCCTACCCGGCCCTGCTGGGCGTCCTGGGACTGTTGGGTTTGCAGCGGCGTTTCACCTGGGACATCCGGCCGGAAAGACGCGCGATCAAATCATTCCTCCTGCTGTTCTTGGCTATCATGTTCGCTCTTCAGTACCGGTATGCCGGCCCCCGCCGGGTCCCCTTCGACATGGCCGCCGCCGTCGCATGGCAGACCATCGCACGTTACTTTCTGGCTTCCATGATTCTCGTGCTGTTCCTCGGATCCCCGCGGCAACTGCCGGCGACGCTGGGTTTGTTCCACGTCGCGATCACGATTTCAGCCGGCCAGGTCCTCTTACTGGACGATCTGTACGTCGCATTTCGGCTCTCGGAGGTGTTCAGCGTTCTGCTGGCCGTGCTCTACGCCGCAGCAAACAACGAGGGACGAGGGTCGAGGGACGAAGGACGAGTCCCCGTCACTGACCTCGTCAATCGTCCATCCTCCTTTCATCCATCGCCGTCCGGCTGGCTCACTTTCATCCTTGTGCTTTTAGTCGCCCTCAACTGCGGCTGGGTCACCAGCTCCATACTCTACCGCCACGTGGAGGTCCTCAACTATCTGCCCGTCTGGTTCTGGAGGACCGGGGCCGGCCTGGGCGGCGGGCCGGAGAGCGGCTCGCTCGTAGGATTCAGTAACAGCGGCAAGCTCTCGAGCATTCTGTCCATGAAGGGAGAGCAGGATCCGACGCCCGCGCTGAGCATTAAGTGCGACAGCAGCCCGGGCTACCTGAGGGCCAACGCCTTCGACGTTTACCGCGAGTCCGAATGGCTCGGTTATACGCACAAGCAGGAAATCTTTCCGCAGCAGAGCGGGCCGTTCGGCATCTACTTCGCGGGCAGAAGAAATATCTTCCGCCTCGACAAGAGAGACCCGGCCGACTGCCAATACATGACCATTCAGCACGAATCCCGGCTTGCCGACGCCGTGTTCACTCCGCTGGGGGCACTGTCTCTTGAGGCGCCCTTCCATGTGGTCTTTCGGGATGAAAACGACATTGTGAACGCATCGGGCATTCGCAGCGGCCTGAACTACCGCATTGGATATCGAGCATCCGATTATCAAAGGCCGCCTGATGACCTGCAGGAGCACCGGATGCTGGGCATTCCGAGGAACCTTGACCCAAATATCCCTAAACTGGCGGAGAAGATATTTGCCGGATGCAGCACAACAGCTCAGAAAATCGAGGCCGTCATACGCCACTTCAACACCAGGTACACCTATGCGCTGGGACTGGACGTCCCGCCCAACCAGGACAAATTGACCTACTTTCTGCTGGACGCCTCTACCGGCTATTGCGAATACTTTGCCTCGGGCACCGCAGTTCTGCTGCGATTAGCCGGCGTGCCGACCCGGTACGTCACCGGCTTCCTGGTCACCGAGCAGGACCCCCAGAGCCAAATGTGGATTGCTCGGAATATGGACGCTCACGCCTGGGTGGAGGCATGGGACCAGCAGCGCAATCAGTGGACCATCGTCGAGGCTACGGTCGGAGAGAATGCCGTTTCGACCGCCGCGACCGATACGGCCGGCGGCCTGGGCGGCGGTACGGGTGCTCTCTTGAATCAGCTCCTGCGGGCCCTCTATGAGTACGGTCTCTTTGGCGCGCTAAGCTGGCTGTTTGAATCTTACGGCCTAACCGCGGGTCTGCTGCTATCGGCGCCTCTGTTTGGCTTAGCCCTGGCGCTGGTGCTCTTGCGGCGCGGGAAAAATCGTAAATCGAAAATCATAAATCGAAAATCAGGATCTGCGGCCCTTGTCAGTCTGCACAGGATATTGGCCAGAATGGATCGCAAGGTTGCAGCGGCCGGACTGCGGCGAGAATTCAGCGAAACGTTGCACGCCTTCTCGCAACGCTTAGGGGATCGAGACGGCGGCGACGGACTCTGGGGGAGGATATCGGACTGGTATCTCGAATACGCCAGCCTGCGCTACCGCGGACCTATCAGCGACAAGAGTGTTCACGAGCTGCAGCAGCGGGCGCGGAGTTTACAGGACTCCTCGTGAGCGTTCCTCAACGCCCCGTCGGAACCTGGGTGAGAATGTAGGCCCGCCGGTCGCGGACAAACTGTTTGATCGCGTTGCGCCGACCGTCGCCGAGACCCTCCGCCGTCAAGGCGTTAGCGGCATCGTCCAGAAATCGGTCGAAGGCGGTCGCCAGATTCGCCGTTCCGTACGACGTCTGCCACGGACCGGCCACCAGCTCGGCGAACGCCTGTAAATACATCTGGCGATATTTGGGGTAATTCAAAAACTGAACGACTTCCGGGAACTCACTGGCTGTCACGGAGAATAGGTTCGTAGTGGCCCCGTCGCCCGAGCCGAGGGTAAAATCAATGTCCCACGGCAGCAGGTACCACTTGCCCTCCGGAAGAGCGTAGTAGAAGGCATTGTTCTTGCCGCGTGTATAGCCATAACTGTCCCAGTCACCGACGGCGTGGCGAATGGCCAGGACCTTGGCGAAGTGTTCGGGATGAATGACCGATTCGATGGCCTGTTCATACGTCGCGCTGCCTGACGGCGTGTTCATCGCCACGGCAAGATCAAAAAGAGGATCCCAGTTGTCATTTTCGCGATGGGAGCGCTTCTCGAATTCCCAGCGGTACGTCTCCTTGAGCAGCGGGTGTCTGGAGTCATACTTGAGCCCCTCATCGAGGTTCGTGTGCGCGGTGCCGTCGGCCGAGTACTCGAAGTAATCGTCGATCTTGTGAATGTAACCCTGGTTGTCGGCGGGGAACCATTTGTCGATGTAATCGCCGTCGATCTTCTGAACGTCCTCGTAGATGCCGTTGTTTCTGCCGTTGATGATCGGGCGAACGTACTCCTGCATCGAGTATTGCAGGCCCATTTGCCGGTAGAACCAGAAGGAAGCACGCTCCTGGAGGGGGCCGCGATCACTGCCCTCGGTGTTGTCGAGATTGACCTCCTCGCGGCCGCGGAATTTCCGGTCGGGACTGAATTCGAGCCGGTAGGCGTAGCGGTCTCGCGGATCGCGGTTCGAGCCGCTGCGGATGAACGGGCTGCCGCGATACCGGATCCCAACGTTGTAGAAGACCTCAGTGTTGTTATAGACAAACGTGCAGTCCATCAGCTCGTTGGACAGATTGGGCCGAGACCGGAACGTGTTCAGGACGTCATCGGACAGCCAGATGCGGTATGTTGCAAACCGCGTGGTCAGCGAAGCGTCACCCACGCGGACCAGGCAGGTTCGCTCAGGCACGTCGGCGGACGGCTCCAGCCGGGTCGGGAAGCGCGTTGAAGCCGAGCCGTCGGAAGCTTCAATGTAAAACGCCCGCATCGCACCGGCGGCAGCGCCCGGGATCGTCGCCGTGAAGACACCGTCGCCGGCAATCTGGTCGTTCCCCGAGCCGTCGTCGAGCATGGGCGAGTTCAAGAATGTGCCGGCTCCTTCGGATCGATAGTAAAGCGTGACGGACCGGACACCGTCGTTGTCGGCGGCGCAGGCGGTCACAACGATCGGCTCGCCTGCCGCCGGCAGGATGGGAGCGTGCCGGACGTCGAGAATATCAGGGCCGCGGTTGGGCACAAACGCCGTGTTTTGCAGGCCCGGCGTCCCCAGGTTCAACGGCATATCAAGCTCGAAGGCGTAGGCTGGCCGCGGCGGCTGAACCGGCGCTCGCTCGCGCGTCACCCGCAGCAGCAGGAAGCGGCTTCCCCGCAGCCATCGTGCCCAGCCGCTGAATATCACCCGGCCGGCGTTCACGCCGGCAATCGACTGATTGATGCGGTTGGCGCCGGGGTCGCCGTGCCCCGTGGCAATCAGGTGCAGCCCCCGCGAGCCTGAGCGGCGGTCCGCATTGGTCACGAACGACCGGACGTGGTTGCCGAGAATGCGCCAATTCAACTCGCCGTTTTCGAAGCCGGCGTTATCCAGATGGTTCGAGCGAACAATGGTCAGCGACAGATCATCCAGGAGCACCTCGCCGCGGTTGAGCAGCATTAAATCGAAGACATTGACCTGATCGTGCGTATATCTGGAATCACTGCTTTCGATGGTGAACGAAAACGGTTTCCACGTTGTTTTGCCGCTCTCGTTGCTGTCGGCCCAGGCGTCGGGCGCATCGTTATTGCCGCGCGGGTCGCGCAGCTCGAGGCTGGCCCCCTGCCCGTCGGCCCAGCTCGGCCATCGGCCGCCGTCGCAGTAGGTCACCTCGTCGGCGGTAATCATGGCCGTTTCGGCGTCGCCCGCATCCGGACCGGCCTGCTTGAGCGGATACGACAGCCGGATTCGCTCGCTATGGTCGCCGAGTCCGCCCGTGTACGGCCCAACCAGATTCGAGCCGACTACCAGATTCGGGTACACGCCGGCGAGAAATTCCGGGTCTTGGGCCACGACCAGGTACGAGCACGGCGCCATCCTAATTCCGGCGCCGAACGTGTAGTCGATGCCGTCGGTGAACGCCCAGCCGCTCAATGAAACACTCGTAGTGCCCCGATTGTACAGCTCGATGTACTCGTAGCGCTCGTCAGCGGTAGCATGGTGGTACATGATCTCGTTAATGACAATATCGCGGACCAGCGGCTGCGCGTTGGACGCGTTGAACGTCGCCGTACTGAGAAAATCGAAGCGGTCGGCGCCGTCGGGGAATCGTCCGAAAGTCATCTCCGGCTCCATAGCGTCGTACCGAACCGCGTCCAGAATGCGGACCGGCGCCGGATGGGCGTCGCTCGTGGCCGCCGTGACATAGACGGTTTCGCCGCCCGAGCTCAGCGCGAAGCGAAACTCGCCGAGCCTCGTGCCCTCGCTAACGGTCCGGAACTCGCCCGGCTGCATGACAACTCCGGCCGGCATCCTGTACTTGAGCAGGTCGAGCCGGTCGTCGCTCAGATAGACGTTGCTCAAATCGACGGCAGCCGGCCCCGGATTATAAAGCTCGATCCAGTCGGTCCCCGCCGCCGCGTCGCTGTTGGCCAGCAGCTCGTTGATCACCAAACGCGCGCGAGGGTCGTCGCCGCCCCCCGGCTCTCCGACAATCGCACGCAGGATGGGGCTGCCGAAGCAGTCTGAACTGCCCGAAAGAGTCGCATTGTGCACCTGGATGGCGAGCATATTTGTGCCGGGGACCAGCAGATTCAGCCGGCTGGTCAGGTCCACGTTGGCCGCGGGCGGATCGGTGGCCGGCCCGCCGCTCGCGTTATAGGCGGGAGGAGTGCCGGAGATTCCCGCCGAAGCCGCGACGCGCACGCCGTTGAGATAGAGGACGTAGCCGTCGTCATAGTGGACCTCAGCCTCCAGCCGCGAGAAGGAGGCGATTTGTTCCTGAGTCAGGCTGAACGGCAGACGCGCATAGATGGAGATATACCTGCCGCTCATATCATTGGTCTCAGTGCCGATATATTGCAGCTCGGCCGGATCGTAAGTATAGCCGTACCCGCTGGGCCCTTCTTTCCAGGGGGTCCTGGTCACATTGTCGTAGAATTGCACCTGCGCCCAGGCCGTCGTCGCCTGCCCGTTCGGGCCGGGCGAGGGTTCCGAGAGCCCCTTGAAATACCGCCCCGGATGGCCCACTCCCACGAGCGTAGAGACTGTCGGGTCCTCGCCGGCAGCCTGCATTTGGTCCGGCCGGCCGGGCGTGCCGCCGATAAACGTGCTGGGCGACCAGGATGACGCCTCCTGCGGGTCCAAGCCGGGCCGGGCCAGAACCAGCGAGTGCCCCGTCCCGTCGGGTGAGGCGGGCCACGGTCGTGCGTCGCCGTATCGCAGCGAGATGAGGATTTCCCCGCTGCCGTTGGATAGCTCGATTCGCTCACCGTCGTTATTCAGCCGGCCCGTAAAAGGACCGCGAACGCCGCTGATATCGTACGCCGCCTGCAAAGCCGCCGGATCGCGAGCCGCCACAAGGTACTGCTTCGACGCGAGGGTCGTACCGGGTGCAAACGTGTATTCGATACCGTTGGTGAATTTGTATCCGCCGAGGTCCTCGAACACGGCCTGCTCGTTGTAAAGCTCGACGAATTCGAGCTTCTCGTCGGCATCGACGGGATGGTACATCACCTCACTGACGATAAGAGCCGTCGCGGGCGGTACCGCCCACAAAAGGCAGATGACGGAACACAGAATACAGACTCGTAGGATGGGCAACTGGTTTGCCCATGCTGTATAACTGTCTGCTGTATTCTGTATTCTGTTTCTTAAAGTTTCCATCAGAACCTTCCAGCACCCTATTTTACCAGATTCGTCCTGAGACTTCCATTGTTTTTGCCCTTTTGGGGGCTGTTAAAAAAGAAAACGCAGGATGGACAACTTGCCCTGGGCATGGCAAGGCCACATTTGCCCATGCTGCGTCTGCTGGTCTCAAATGTCAAATGGAATCAAAAATACGTAGTCACCACAATAGACAGACGCGGGTCTTGATGGGATACTCAGCCTCAACCATCAACCAGGTGCGGCAATGAAAGGAGCTCATCGTGTCCACGTATATGTATGCAGAATACCCCACCGTGAAACTCTACAAGAATAAAGGAGACAAGAAAAACGCGCATGAGCTGCTGTGGGGCGATTGGGTGAAAATCACCGGCGCCAAGTCCGGAGAATGGTATCCCGTCCACGCGAGGGGGGAGGATGGCTGGATGAAGGCGAAAGACCTCCGGGAAGACCGGATTCTTGAGATTGTATTTGTTGACGTGGGCCAGGGGGACGGGTGTCTGGTCGTCACGCCGGAAGATAAACATATCATCGTGGACACCGGCGCCAGTGACAACATGTACAGGTATCTCAAATGGCGGTATGGAGGCTTCAAGAAGAATTGGAAATTCGAAGCGGCGGTCATTTCCCATCCCGATAAGGATCATTACTACGGGTTCAGGAAGCTTTTCGAGGAGCCGAACGTATCTTTTGACTCGGTGTTTCACAACGGAATCATCGAAGCGAAAGGCAAAAAAGACGAAGAAGAACTGGGCCAATCGCAGGACATCGGCGGCATCCGCTATATTACGGAGCTGATGGAAACACAGAGTGACTTAAGCACGTTTCTGGCTGATACGAAACGCTGGAAAGACAAGAAGAGCCTGCTCTATCCCGATCTGCTGAACGCCGCGATGACCAGCGGACGGGTGGCGAATATCGAAATGTTGTCAACCACTCAGGGCGTTCAGAAGTTCCTGCCCGGCTATACAAAGGACAAGGACTTGTCCATCCAGATTCTCGGGCCGGTGACCGAAACGGACGGCGGCCAACGTTCCATGCTGAGGTGGTTTAAGAAATCCGGCAAAGGCAGCTTTGACAAGGGTCAGACCAAGAACGGCCACTCCGTATTGCTCAGGCTCCGATACCGGGACGTATCCATAATGCTGGCCGGGGATCTCAACGCGGCCGCCGAACGTTTCCTCCTAAAGCAGCACGTGCAACAGGACCCTCCGGCGGAAAATGCACCGGAAGAAGACAAACTGGCTTTTATCCATCTTGCCAGGGATTTCTTCGAGTGCGAGATTACCAAGAGCTGCCACCACGGCAGCGCCGATTTCACCGACCTGTTCCTGCAAGCCTGCAATCCTATTGCAACCATCATTTCAAGCGGGGACGAAGAATCGTACGCCCATCCCCGCGCCGACACATTGGGCGCTATCGGGAAATGCGGACGCGGCAACAGGCCGCTGATTTTCAGCACCGAGCTGGCGCGTTCCACCAGAGAATCTGAGCCTGCCGATCTACAGGTCAAACTCCGGAAAAAGCAGATTGAGCTGGAAAAAGCCGACGATCCTGAAAAGAAGAAGGAAATCAAAGCGCAGCTGGATAAGATCACCGATAAGATTCTGACCCGCAATGTCACGGTCTATGGGGCGATCCACCTGAGGACCGACGGACGCAGGGTCGTCGTTGCTCAGAAGCTCGAAAAGGAGCGTGAATCCGCCAGCAGCCTTCAAGTATGGGACGTGTACAGGCTCGAACCCGACGCACAAGGCGCGCTGCGTCTTGCAAACGCATAACATTCTCATTGCCGAGTGGAATCGAAAATCGGAAGAAACGTTACGTTCGGCCTTCCCGGCGGCACTTACCTGCAGAAAAGATGTCCTGGGTAAACGTGTTAAGCGTACCCCATCAAGCCCCTGCCTTATTCAATTGCCTCCTGCCTGAGGCCGGGGCTTTATAGATTGACAAATGCCCCTGCCAGCAACAAGCAGGGGTTGACTATTTGCACGTAATCGCCAGGCCGATACGGGCGAGTCCTTCAATAGTCAATAAACAATAGTCAATATTCAATCCCTACGACGCTTTCTTGTTTTTTCCGTTGCCGTAGCCCCTGCCGTTGTTGCCATCGTCACCCTTGGCCTGCAATCCCGGCGGCAACGAGGTCATGGATACGGCCATCCAGCCGGTGTCAGGTTTCAGGCTCATTTCCCATGCGCCGCTGCGAAGGCGATAGAAATAGCCGTCGTGGTAGTAATGGTCGGGAAGCCCCACAACGACATAGAGGCCCCGTCCCGAATCAAAAACAAGCTCTACGCCCGAGACGTGTTTGCGACGATAGCCGTAAGCCTTCGCATGCGCCGGCGGCCCGTTCCCGGGACCCGGTTTCACGACAGGCCCCGTGCGGACCGACCATTCCGAGCACGACGCCGTCAGAAGCAGCATGCAGGCCGACGTGGCCGCAAATAGGGCTAATTTTCTGAGTGTCATGTTTGAACCCTCCGAAACGTGTTCGCGAAAACGCGATAAATCCCCCCATTGGAATGCGAATAAACCCACGTAAAGTCTAAGAAACATTCGTGCCCAATCCAAACAGGCTCGACGAACACGACCGATAAAAAGAAAGCGAGGAGTCCCCGCTGCACGGATGCATGTCATCTTTGTAGGTAAAGAACAGAAAGAGCCATCCCCATCCCGATAACGACAATCGGGATGAGGCTGCCACCCAATCAGGATTGGTGGAAAACGGGTGGCAGCCTCAAAGCCGCAGGCTTTGGGGATGGTTGCACCTACAATCGTGGCATGCACCCCCACTGCACTTATACATAGGTAAATCCTTGCCGGCAGACGCAACCCAAGATAGACTTGTCGCGTGGGTCGAATAACCTCATTAGCGAACGAAAGGAGCCAACCGATGGTTAAAAAACGCAAGAATCACGTACCAGATGTCGATTTCGTAATCTCTTTGTTTTCTACCTCGCGTCTTCTGCTGTTTTGCAGCTTCCTGGCGATTGGGTTTGGTGGGCTTCAGGCCCACGCCGCTGATTCGGACCAAAGGGTCCCCGATTGGGAGAATCCCGAAGTCGTCGGCATCAATAAAGAGCCCGGCCACTGCACTCTCATCCCCTACCTCGATCTTGAGCAGGCCCTGACGGCCGACCGCACCGCTTCGCCGTTCCGCAAGTCGCTGAACGGCAACTGGAAATTCAACTGCGTCCGTACACCCGCCGACCGGCCCGTCGATTTCTACAGGCCCGAGTACGACGTCAGCGGCTGGGCCGAGATCCCGGTGCCCTCCAACTGGGAGATGCAGGGCTACGACAAGCCGATCTACCTGAACATCCGCTACCCGCACCCGACGAATCCGCCGTACATCGCACATGACTACAATCCCGTCGGCTCGTACCGGCGGCAGTTCACCATCCCGGATGCGTGGAACGGCAAGCAGGTCTTCCTCCACTTCGATGGGGTCATGAGCGCGTTCTACGTCTGGGTCAACGGCCGGATGGCCGGCTACAGCGAAGACAGCATGACGCCGGCCGAGTTCAACATCACCGAATACCTCAAACCCGGCGCCAATACCCTTGCCGCCGAAGTCTATCGCTGGTGCGACGGCAGCTACCTCGAAGATCAGGACATGTTCCGCATGAGCGGAATCTATCGCAATGTCTATCTTTTCGCGGCGCCCGAGGTTCACATCCGCGACTTCTTCGTCCGAACCGATCTTGACGAGAACTACACCGACGCGACGCTGATGATCCGCCCCAAGATCGCCAACTACGCCGGCCGGGACGTTAAAGGATGGAACATCGAGGCCCAGCTCTATGACGGCGACAAGAAGCCCGTTCTTCCAGAGCCTCTGAGCCGGCCGGTCTCTTCGATTATCGGCGAGCGCTATCCGCAGCGTGATAACGTGAAGTTCGCCCTGCTCGAAGCACAAATCAGGAATCCTCGCAAATGGTCTGACGAGACACCGAATCGCTATACGCTTGTGCTCACGCTGAAAAACGCCGCCGGCCAGATCGTCGAAATCGAAAGCTGCCGCGTCGGGTTCCGCAAGGTCGAGATTAAGGAGGGCCAGTTCTTTGTCAACGGCCGGTCGGTGCGGTTCTTCGGCACCAACCGCCACGAGCACGACCCGGACCATGGCCGGGCGATTCCGGTCAGCCGGATGCTCGAGGACATAAAGCTGATGAAGGCCAACAACATCAACGCCCTGCGCATGTCGCACTATCCCAACGACCCGCAAATGTACGATCTGTGCGACGAGTACGGCATCTATGTGATGGACGAAGCCAACCTCGAAACACACGGCGTGGGCGGCCTGCTCTCCAATATCCCCGCCTGGCACACAGCCTTTATGGAGCGCGCCATCCGCATGGTCGAGCGGGACAAGAACCATCCCTCGGTGATCTTCTGGTCGCTGGGCAACGAGAGCGGCTGCGGCCCGAACCACGCGGCGATGGCCGGCTGGATAAAGGATTACGACCCGACCCGGCCCATCCACTACGAAGGCGCCGCCGGGAATCCCGACTATCCATACGTCGATGTCATCAGCCGGATGTACGAGAGAATCCCCGGGATCATCCGCCTGGCGACAAACAACGACACCCGGCCGATGGTCCTTTGTGAGTATATGCACGCAATGGGCAACTCCGTCGGCAACCTCAAGGAATACTGGGACGCCATCCGCTCGCATAAGCGGCTGATTGGCGCGTTCGTCTGGGACTGGGTCGATCAGGGCATCCGCAAAAAGGCCCCTGACGGCACGGAATTCTGGGGCTACGGCGGCGACTTCGGCGATAAGCCCAACGACGATAACTTCTGCTGCAACGGCCTGGTCCAGCCCGACCGCAAGCCCAATCCCTCGCTGCGCGAGGTCAAGAAGATCTACCAGCGCATCCACGTCACTCCCGTCGATCTGAACGCCGGGTCATTCAACGTCGAGAATGAATACGACTTCCGAAGTCTCGATTTCGTGGATGGCTCGTGGGAGCTCCTCTGCGACGGCAAGGTAGTCCAGCAACGTAAGCTGGAGAAGCTGACGCTGGCGCCGAAGCAGACGCAGAAGATTCAGATCCCGTTCACCAGGCCCAAGCCCAAAGCCGGCGCCGAGTACTGGCTCAAGGTGACGTTCGCGCTGGCCGAGGATGCATCCTGGGCGCCTGCCGGTCACGTCGTCGCGTGGGATCAGTTCCTGATGCCGTTCGAGGTCCCTGCCGCCCCAACAATCGCACTGGATGATATGCCGCCGGTGAAGCTCCAGGAGCAGGACAAGGCGTACGTCGTCGCGGGCGACAACTTCAAGGTGACCGTGGGCAAGGGCAGCGGAGCGATAGAGTCGCTCACGTTCAAAGGCGCCGAGCTGGTCGCGAGGCCGCTGATTCCGAACTTCTGGCGGGCGATCACCGACAACGACGACGGCAATGGGATGATCCGCCGCTGCGGGCCGTGGCGCAAGGCCGGCGCAGAGCGCAACGTGCAATCCGTCAAGGCCGAGCAACCCCGGCCGCAGGTTGTCCGCATCGTCGCGGACGCCACGCTGCCCATCGGCGACGGCACGAAGTACCGCACGATCTACAGCGTGTACGGCAGCGGCGAGGTCGTCGTCGATGTGAGTATGGAGCCGGCCGGCGGCAACACCGCTGAGCTGCCCCGCTTCGGCATGCAAATGGCCATCCCCGGCCGCTATTCGACGATGACTTACCTCGGCCGCGGCCCATACGAGAACTACTGGGACCGCCACACGGGCTCGGCCGTCGGCCTCTACTGCGGCACGGTCGAGGAGCAGTTGCACATATACACCCGCCCGCAGGAGAGCAGCAACCGTACGGATGTCCGGTGGCTTCTGCTGGCGGATAAGGACGGCGCCGGCCTGCTGGCGGTGGGCATGCCTCTGCTGAGCATCAGCGCGTGGCCCTACAGCATGGAAGACCTGGAGAAGGCGATGCACATCAACGAGCTGTCCCGGCGTGACTTCATCACGGTAAACCTCGACTACAAGCAGATGGGCGTCGGCGGCGATGACAGTTGGGGGGCCAGAACGCATCCTGAATATACCCTGCCCGCCGGCAAGTCTTACCACTACAGCTTCCGCCTGATGCCCTATGCTCCAGGCCTCGGTGAGATTGGCCAGGCAGCGCGTCGCAGCGTGCCCGAAACGCCGTGATCACGTCAAAAACAACGGGGCCTGTACCGAATCAATCAGTACAGGCCCCGAACGAATCTGAACGATTCGTGATTCAGCGAAGAACCACGAATGGAAACCACCCCTTAAGGAGCGGTTCTCGGCCGATACAGGCGGATGTCGTCGAAGTACATCTTGCCTGAGCCGCCGGCTGTTGTCATGTTACCCCTGGTGCCCAGACCGACTGCAATCCTGTCCACATTGGTCAGGGTGATGCCGGTAAGGCTCTGCAGAGGAACCACCCACTCCGTCCAGGTGGTAATCTGTGCCGCCTTAGGATCAGGATGGACCACCACCGCCGGCTGGCCCGCCGCGTTGGAAACCGCTACGTAGAGCGGCTCGGCTGCGTTGCTGGCGATGCCGATGTCCTGGTGTGCCCACTGCGGGCTGACAGTACCTGTGGTCGTGACATTCGTGAACACCGCCTGACACGTTAGAGCGGCAGCATGGCTGGTCACCGCCAAACCGACATAGACCGTCGTGCTCATCGGGATGTTCCGCGGCGTAGCGCCCGTGACCGGCGACCAAGCCGTCCCGTTCGCCGAATGTGAAACCGTGAAGTTACCGGCTGCGTCACGCTCCAGCTTGACCCAATACGGAGCAGCCACGCCAGTCTGGTTCGTGTTGAAGCTGGCGCCACCCGTCGTGTCGCGGCCCTGAGAGGCCACGCCGTTGGTGGGCGTAACCGCCGCAAACGCATGTTTCGAGCCGCCATCCAGCGTCTCGCGAATCATCACGCCGGCTTTCGACCAGGCGTTGCTGTTCTGGACGCTCTGGATCCTGGCCACAATCGAGCCGGCCCCGGTGAGCGTCTTGTAGGCAAAGTGGAACTCGTCGTGATAATTGCCTGCGACACCGACGTCCCAGATGTCCGTGCCGGAGGCGGTCATCGTGTAAGTGCCGGCCGGAGCCTCAACGAAGCTACCGACTGACCCTGGAAGACCCCTGAACCAGATCGACAGCTCGCCGACGCCTTCCTCA
>Ga0210377_10000044_pt1 | contig 116122 bp, 92 predicted proteins | sample PLM4_65_b1redo_FD_155480 | JGI IMG/M metagenome (GOLD analysis project Ga0210377, IMG submission 155480) | Groundwater sediment microbial communities from an aquifer in East River, Colorado, USA - PLM4_65_b1 redo | ecosystem: Environmental > Terrestrial > Soil > Riparian zone | place: USA... | reverse complement strand
CTTCGCGCAACTCATCACCTCGCGCTTCGCCTGGGTCCTGCTGCCCAAGGTGCATCAGCCGCGCATCGAACGGCTCTTCCCCGCACCGACGCACTTCCACTCCCACGTCGATGACTCCGTCCTCGACCGGTTGCTCGTTCCAGCCGCCGGGGGGGCCCTGCGGGTCAGCGCGCGCATGCGCGCCCTGCCCCAGGGACAGTTGCAGCGCTACATCCTCTATATCCTGGCGGTGCTCGTTCCATTGCTCGTCTGGGCGATCGCCGGCGGGGTCGAGGGGCGATGAACAGGCGCGATCGCCCGCTGGCCCAGGTCCTGCCGGAGAGACTCCCTCATGGCCGTTCCTAGCGGCGCGGCCCTGTCACTCCTCGTCGCAGCGGGGTGCATCCTCGCGATGGGCGGGGTCCCCGGACTGCTGCTCGGGTGGCGCTCGTCGTGGGGGCCGAGGATCGCCACGTCGGCGACGGTGCTCGGCTCGCTCCTGGGTCTGGCCGGCTGCGCTCTGGTGCTGGGAGGGATCGGCGCCGGCGTCGTCACGTTGCCGTCCCCCGTTCCGGGCATGCGGCTGGTGTTCGCCGTCGATGCGCTGAGCGGCGTCTTTGCCCTGCCGGTGTACGTGGTGGGGAGCCTGGGCGTGCTGTATGGCCTCGCATATTGGCCCCCGGCCGGGAATCCGCGGAGCGGTCGTCGCCTGCGTTTGTGCTACGGATTGCTCCTCGGCAGCATCACCTTCGTGACGCTCGCGCGGGACGGAATCGGATTCCTCGTGGCGTGGGAGGTCATGGCCCTGTCCGGGTACTTCCTCGTGACCACCGACGAGAAATCACCCGACGCCCGCAGGGCCGGATGGATTTACCTCCTCTACAGCCACGCCGGCACACTGTGCCTCGTCGGGTTCTTCGCCGTGCTGGCGCGCGCGGGCGGTGACTTCGAGTTGCGGGCCCTGCTCCCGGGGAAGATCGGCGTCGGCGTCTCCACGGTCCTGTTCGGGCTGGCATTCGTCGGCTTCGGCATCAAGGCGGGAGTGATGCCGCTGCACTCGTGGCTCCCTGCCGCGCACGCCTCCGCTCCCAGCCACGTTTCGGCGATCATGTCCGGGGTCATGCTCAAAATGGGGGTCTACGGGATCGTCCGTGCCGCCAGCGTCCTGCCGCCGCCTCCGGTTTTCTGGGGAGCCGGGGTTCTCGCCTTCGGTTCGCTGACCACCGTGCTCGCGATCGCCTTCGCCCTCGGTCAACGCGACCTCAAGCGGCTTCTCGCCTACAGCAGCATCGAGAACATCGGGATCATCCTGCTGGGGTTGGGGCTGGCGATGGTCGGGCGGTCGGAGGGGCGGCCCGACTGGGTGATGCTGGGGCTCGGTGGCTGTCTCCTGCACGTGTGGAATCACGCTCTGTTCAAGTCGCTGCTGTTCTTCGGTGCCGGTTCGGTGGTGCATGCCACGGGGACGCGTGATCTCGAGCAGATGGGGGGCCTCGCCCGGCGGATGCCGGTCACCGCCGGTTTCTTCCTGCTGGGGTCGATCGCCATCTGCGGGTTGCCGCCCCTGAACGGCTTCGTCAGCGAGTTTCTCGTCTACCTCGGCCTGGCGCGCAGCGCGCTCGCCCCGGGGTCGGTCTGGGTGGCCCTGCCGGCGCCGGCGCTGGCGGCCACCGGCGCGCTGGCGGTGGCGTGTTTCGTCAAGGTGTTCGGGGTTGTTTTTCTCGGCACGCCGCGCTCGGCGGCTGCGGGGGAGGCGCACGAGTCTGCGGCTCCGATGCTGGTACCGATGGCGGTCCTGGCGGCCGGCTGCATCCTCATCGGTGTCGCGCCCCTGCTGGTCGCCCCGGCGCTCGAGCGTGCCGTCGCGGTCTGGGCCGGAGGACCGTTGCCGGGTCAATCCCTGGCGGGGCTGGCTCCTCTGGGCTGGGTCTCCGTGGCCGCGGCGGCGCTGCTCATGGCCGCGGCGGTCCTGCTGGCCGCGGTGGTTCCGGTCTGCCGGCGTGGCCGGCTGCGCCAGCCGTCGCTCCCCACCTGGGACTGCGGCTACGCCGGCGGGTCGGCGCGGCTGCAGTACACGGCGTCCTCCTTCGCGCAACTCATCACCTCGCGCTTCGCCTGGGTCCTGCTGCCCAAGGTGCATCAGCCGCGCATCGAACGGCTCTTCCCCGCACCGACGCACTTCCACTCCCACGTCGATGACTCCGTCCTCGACAGCATCCTCATGCCGAGAGTGCAAAGGCTGAGGGAGTTGGCAGGACGGGTGCGCGTCTACCAGCAAGGTAATTTGCAGGAATACGTTCTCTACATCGTGGCGGCGATCGTGATTCTCCTGCTGTTCAATCTTCGACTCGACTGGCTGGTGACCGAGATATGCGGGAAATGAGGGACGGATCGTCCTGCCGTGCCGGCCGCCCCGGGCGCCCGGCCCGGCCCGGCCCCCGCGGCGGCCCGGCGGACGAACAGGGGGGCGCGAGGTGAGGCCGACGTTGATCGCGCATCTCCTCGTGCTGGTGCTCCTGCCGCCGCTGCTTCTGGGGGTCATCAACAGGACCAAGGCGGTTTTTGCGGGGCGCAGGGGGCCAGGCCTCCTGCAGCCCTACTTCGACATCGCCAAGCTGCTGCGCAAGGAGGTCGCCCTGAGCGCGACCACGACCTGGGTCTTCGTCGCGGCACCGGTCGTCGCCGTGGTGACGGTGGTTCTGGCCGGGCTGCTCGTCCCACTCGGGTCGTTCGTCGCGCCGGTCGCGTTCGCGGGGGACTTCGTCCTGTTCGCCTACCTGCTGGCGCTCGGCCGCTTCTTCACCGCGATCGCGGCCCTCGACACCGGATCGCCGTTCGAGGGGATGGGGGCCGCTCGCGAGGTCGGCTTCGCCTGGCTGACCGAGCCGGTGCTCGTCTTCGCCTTTCTCGCGCTGGCCCGCCTGGCCGGGTCGCTGAGCCTCGACGGGATGCTCCGGGCCACCGAAGGGGGCGCATGGCTCGAGCGGACCGCGCCCCTCGTCCTGACCGCCGCCGGCGTATTCATCGTCCTGCTCACGGAGTGCAGCCGCATCCCGGTTGACGATCCGAACACCCACCTGGAGCTGACGATGATCCACGAGGTCATGGTCCTGGACCACAGTGGCCCCCTGCTCGGCCTGGTGGAATACGGCGCGGCCGTCAAGTTTTTCGTGCTCGACGCGGTGCTGCTGCACGTCATGGCCCCGACCGCGCGGATAGCGGGCTGGCCCGGGTTTGCCCTGTTCACCCTGGGGCTCTTCGGCATTGCGATCGGCGTCGGGATCGTGGAATCGATGATGGCTCGCCTGCGGCTGCTCCATGTGCCCATATTGCTGATCGCCGCGATCCTCAGCTGCGGGTTCGCGTTCCTTCTCCTGAGCGGCTCCATGCCATGAGCTCCCTGCTCAGTTCTCTCGTCGCCGCGCTGCTGCTGATCAACCTGGTGGCGCTCGGTACCAGCCGGATTGGAACCGTGGTTCGCGCGATCGCGGCGCAGGGTGTTCTGCTGGGTCTCCTGGCGGTCGCCGCGCACGGCACCCTCGACGGTCGCGTGCTGGCGCTCGCCCTGGCCAGCATCGTCCTCAAGGGATGGCTCATCCCCTTGATCCTGTTCCGCGCCCTCCGCCAGGTGGCGATCAAGCGCGAGGTCGAACCATCGCTCGGGCTGCTGCCGTCCCTCCTTCTCGGAGCCTTCGCGACCGTGCTCGCGGTCGTGGCCGGCAGCCAACTCCCGCTTGCCGAGACGCGACTGGCGCCCCTCCTGGTTCCCGCATCGCTCGCGACCATCGCTGCCGGCTTCATCCTGCTCACCGCGCGGAGGAAGGCCATCAGCCAGGTCCTTGGCTATCTGGTGCTCGAGAACGGGATTTTCATATTCGGGCTTCTGCTCGTCGAGGCCATGCCGTTCCTTGTCGAGGCCGGGGTCCTGCTCGATCTCTTCGTCGGGATCTTCGTGCTCAGCATCATCATCCATCACATCAATCGCGAGTTCGCGTCCCTCGACACGCGCCGCATGTCGCTTCTCAAGGAATAGCCGATGCTTCCCATCCCGGTCATCCTGCCTCTCGTCATGGCCGTCGTGGTGTTCTTCACGCCGTCGCGCCGCTGGCGTCCCCGCCTGCTGGCGGCGACGGCGACGGCGCACCTCGCCCTGACCATCGTCCTCCTCGGTTCTCCGGCCCAGGCGGGGCCGGGCGCGTGGCTGCGTCTCGACGCGCCGGGTCGGCTGCTGCTGGGCCTCGTCAGCGTCCTCTTCTTCGCCTGCGCCGTCTACTCGGTGGGGTACCTCGGCTACCGCGTCGAGCGCGCCAACCGCCGCTTCTGCGCCTGCATGCTGGCGGCCCTGGGGACCATCAGCCTGGTGTCCTACGCCCAGCACCTGGGGCTCCTGTGGGTCGGCATCGAGGCGACCACCCTGTCGACGGCGCCGCTCATCTACTTCAACCGGACCGCACGTTCGATCGAAGCGACCTGGAAGTACCTCGTGATCTCGTCGATCGGGATCGCCCTCGCTCTCCTCGGCTCCTTTTTCGTCGGCTACGCGGCCCTTCTCGGCGGCGGCGAGGCCTCTCTCCTGTTCGGCGATCTGCTGTCCGAGGCGGGGATGCTGTCGAAACCGTGGCTTCGCGCCGGTTTCACGCTGTTGCTCGTCGGTTATGGCACGAAGATGGGCCTGGCCCCCATGCACACCTGGAAGCCCGATGCTTATGGCGAGGCGCCGGGGGTCGTCGGTGCCATCCTCTCGGGCGGTCTGACGAGCTGCGCCTTCCTCGCGATTCTCCGTCTCACCCAGATCACAGCGGCGGCGGGGGAGGGCGCCTTTGCGAACCGGCTGCTCATCGTCATCGGACTCGCCTCGATGGGCGTCGCCGGGGCCCTGATGCTCGGCCAGCGTGACCTCAAGCGGATGCTCGCGTACTCCAGCGTCGAGCACATGGGGATCCTGGCCCTCGCGTGCGGCATGGGCGCCGGCGCCACCTTCGCGGCCCTTCTTCACCTGGTCGTCAACTCCCTGGGCAAGGGGGCCATGTTCCTTTCCGTCGGCAACATCCACCGCGCCTTCGGCGGCAAGACGACCGGCGAGGTCCACGGGGCGCTCAGGCGGCTGCCGCTTTCCGGCACCCTTTTCCTCCTGGGCCTGTTCGCGGTGACCGGATCGCCCCCCTTCGGCCCGTTCGTGAGCGAGCTCCTGATCTTGAAGTCGATCTTCGCAGTCGACCGCTGGATCGTCGGCGCGCTCTTCCTGGCCTTCCTCCTGCTCGTGTTCGCCGGCATGGGGGCGACATCGCTGTCGGCCCTGCAAGGCCGCCCGCCGCTGAGCGCCCGGCGGTCGACCTACAGGGACAGCGTCACGACCTTTGCGCCGGCGCTGTGCCTCCTGGGGCTGGTGCTCCTGTTCGGCCTGCACCTGCCCGACCCCGTGCGATTGCTGATCCAGGACGCCGCCACCGCGCTCGAGATGGGGCGATGAGCGCAACCCCGCGCCTGGCGCGCTTCAAGGCGGGCACGGCGGTTCCGCGGTCGGCGGTGCCCGATCTTCCCTGGGCGGAGTTCTCCGAGGAGCTCCTTGCCGGTGTGACCCGTGGTCTGCGTGCGGTGGCGTATTTCGCCGCCGCGGATGAGGGTTCCGTGCGGCTCCACCTGGTCATGGCCGACGATCAGGAATCCACGCTGGCGGCCTGCACCACCATGATCCGGGGGGATGCGTTCCCCTCGCTGACCCGGCAGTGCCCCCAGGTCCACCTGTTCGAGCGCGAGATCGCCGAGCAGTTCGGCCTCCGTGCCGAGGGGCATCCGTGGCCGAAGCCGGTCCGGTTCCCGCCGCCGCCCGGGATCCGGGGCGGGGAACCGGCGGCTCCCGTCCCCGGGGTCGTCGATTTCTACCGGGTGGAAGGCTCGGAGGTCCATGAGGTCGGGGTGGGCCCGGTCCATGCCGGCGTCATCGAGCCGGGTCACTTCCGCTTCCAGTGCCACGGCGAACAGGTCTTCCACCTCGAGATCAGCCTCGGGTATCAGCACCGCGGCATCGAGAGGGCGCTCGTCGGCGGGCCGGACCGCCGGTCCGTCCACTACCTCGAGACCGCGGCGGGCGACACGACGATCGGCCACGTTACGGCGTACAGCGAGGTCGTCGAGGCGCTCACCGACATACGACCGCCGGCCCGTGGCTCGGCGCTCCGGGGAATCGCCCTGGAGCTCGAGCGCCTCGCCAACCACGTCGGCGACCTCGGCGCCCTCGCCGGTGACATCGGCTTCCTGCCGACGGCGTCCTATTGCGGGCGTCTGCGCGGCGATTTTCTCAACCTGACGGCGGAGATATGCGGCAGCCGCTTCGGGCGCGGCCTGGTCCGCCCGGGGGGCTCCCGGTTCGATATCGAGGAGGCGCTCGCGGCGCGCCTGCTCGAGCGGCTCGAGCGCGCCTTCGCCGACTGCCGGTCCGCCATCGAGCTGCTCTGGGATACGCCTTCGGTCATGGAGCGGTTCGAAGGAACGGGGACCGTTCCCGGCGATGTGGCCGGGGCGCTTGGTCTCGCGGGGCCGGCCGCGCGGGCCTCGGGACTCGACCGGGACGCCCGGCGCGACCATCCGTCCGGCATCTTCCGGTTCCACCACATACCGGTGGCGCTCGCCGATTCGGGGGACACGTTCGCCCGGGCCTACGTTCGCTGGCTCGAGATCCAGCGCTCCGTGACCTTCGTCCGCGAGCAGCTCAAGGCCCTGCCCCGCGGCCCGGTCCGAACGGATGTCGCCGCCATCGGGCCTCTGCGACTGGCCGCAGCGCTGGTCGAAGGGTGGCGCGGCGAGGTCTGTCATGTCGCGCTGACCGACGAGAGCGGGCGGTTCGCGCGCTACAAGATCGTCGACCCGTCGTTCCACAACTGGGGCGCGCTCGCCTACGCGCTGCGTCGCCAGCAGATCTCGGACTTTCCGCTGTGCAACAAGAGCTTCAATTTGTCTTACTGCGGTCACGACCTGTGAGCGTCGGAGAGGAAACGCCTCGATGATCAATCTGCTGCGCGCGAGGATGGGGCAGGGGCACCGGACGATCCGCTATCCCGGCGGCCCGCCCCCGGAGTTGCCCGGGCGTTTTCGCGGCCATCCGGTCATCGCCGCCGATCGCTGCGCCGACGGCTGCCGCGAGTGCGCCGCGGCCTGCCCGACCGGTGCCGTCACCGTGCAGCCGACGCTCCGCGTGGATCTGGGGAAGTGCCTGTTCTGCGTCGAGTGTGTCGCTGCCTGCCCGACCGGAGCCCTGACGTTCGGGAAGGACCACCGCCTGGCCGCCCGCGGCCGCGCCGATCTCCTGGTCGGCGAGCATGAGCCTGTCCGCCTCGCGACCGCGCTCCAGGCGACGACGCGCCGCCTCTTCGGCCGCTCGCTCAAGCTGCGGCAGGTCAGCGCCGGCGGCTGCAACGGCTGCGAATCCGAGATCAACGTGCTGGGCACGGTCGTGTGGGACATCGGCCGCTTCGGGATCCAGATCGTGGCCTCGCCGCGCCACGCCGACGGACTCATCGTGACCGGCCCGGTGACCGGGAACATGCGCCTGGCGCTGCAGAAGACCTACGACGCGGTCGCGCCGCCGAAGATCGTCATCGCGGTGGGGGCGTGCGCGATCTCGGGCGGCCCCTACATCGGGCACCCGGAGGCGCTCAACGGCGCCGAGGCGGTCGTCCCGGTGGACCTCTATGTGCCCGGTTGCCCGCCCCACCCCCTCACCATCCTGGACGGACTGCTCAGGCTCCTGGGGCGGCTGGGGACGGAGGCGAGGGACGCAGCGACCGACGAGTAGGGTGGCATCGCACCGGCCCGGCCGGCCCGCCGTCTCAGCGACCGGGGCCCGCGGCCCGGTCGAACGCCTGGCGCGCCGACTCGAGGGCGGCCTTGTCGAGCGGCTCGAGGCGCAGGATCCGCATCGTCTTTAGTGCCGCGGCGCCTTCGGGGCTCCGGTTCAACCGCAGCAGCCCCTTCACGAGACGATCGGCGTCATGCGCCGCGAGGTGGTCGGCCACGGTGCAGACGACGCTCGCGGGAAGCGCCGCCGATCGCGCCACGACCTCGAGTTCGGACGCGAACGGCAGCGTCGGCAGCGCGGCGGTACCGGCCGCATCGAGGATGACGCCGGTCTTCTCTCCCGTGGCGGCGCGCCGCAGGGCCGACAGCGCCGCAGGCGCGAAGGTGATCCGGGTCGAGCCCGGGAGTGCCCCCCATGCGCCCAGGATGGTGCCGCGCACGAAGGCGGGGGAGTAGGCGACGCTTCCGAGGATCTCCCAGCCTTCCATGTCGGCGGGCGAACGGACGAGCCCCTTCTTTGCCACGAGACTCCAGGTCTCGCTCCCGCCCGGGTCGACCACAACTTGAAGCCGTGGCGTCAGGCGCAGACGCGCCCCGTCCTGTAGAAAAAACGGCAGCGTCACCATGGCGAGCCCGGCCTCGGGCCGGCTCAGACGATCGACACCGCCCTGCAGGGTCTCGTGGTAGACGGCCGCGAGGTCGCCCGGCTTCAGGCCGGCGGCGCGGGCTGTCGCGGCGGCGAAGGCATCCATCGTCGCCTGCGCCTCCATCGTGGTGCCCGGGTAGCCGGGCGCGCAGGCGACGAGCGTTGTTGCTGACGCGGGCGCCGGGGCCGCGGCCACAGCACCCGTGAGCCAGCCGCCAAGTACCAGGACCGTGACCAGCCTGCCGATGCGCATGGGGAAAGTGTAGCGCACAGGCGCGCCCGTGGCCGCCGGTGCGATAACCTATCCGGCCGATGAACGGATCCGAGTCCGCCGCGCTCGCGAGAGTCCTGCGCTTCATCGTCGCGCATCGCCGGGTCGTTGTTGCGATCTACGCGCTCCTCGTGCCGCTGGCGATCGTGCTGGCGACGCGGATCGAGAGCGACAACTCGATCGATCGGCTGATCGTGCAGGGCGATCCGGACTTCCGCGACCAGCAGGAGTTCAGTCGGGTCTTCCCGGAGCGCGAGCAGGTGGTCCTGCTGGCGGAGGCGCCGGACATCTTCGCGCCCGCGGTTCTGGCGCGGGTGGCGGAGATCGAGCGTCGCCTCAACGAGGTCGCGCGGGTGCGCGCCATCTCGGCGGTCACCCTGTTCGACCGCACCCACCCGGGACAGGCCGGCGCCGTCACGCGGGCCGGGGAGTTCCGCACTTTCGTCGAGGGGAGCGATCTGTTCCGTCGCCAGGGGCTCGTCGGGCCGGCCTTTCTCGGCCTTCCGCTCGAGCTGGACGTCGGCGGCGCCGCGGAGCGCGACGCGACCCTCGCGGCCATCGATCGGGCCCTGGCGCCGTTCGAGGCCGACCCGGCGCCGCTGACGCGGATCGGCCGGGTCGGCGGCCCCTACGTCGACGCCTACCTCGAGGCCGAGACCGGTCGCGCCAGCCTGCGGGCCTTCCCGCTGTTCGGTCTGTTCGTCGTGGTGATCATCCTGACCCTGTACCGCTCGCCGCGGACGCTGCTGGCGTTTCTTCTGACCCTCGCGGCGGCGGTGGGGCTTACGGTTGGTATCGGCCATGCCGCCGGCTTCGCCTTCACCATCGTGTCGTCGCTCGTGCCGCTGACGATCCTGATCACCTGCACCGCGGCCCTGGTCTACATCCAGTCGCGCTTCGTCGAGCTGCCCGGGGGTCGCTCCATCGAGGAGCACCAGCTGTTCGCCCTTGCGAACAAGTTCACCGCAACGACCGCCTCGATGTTCGCCGCCGCGATCGGCTTCGCGGCGCTGGCGGTGTCGAAGATCCGGCCGATCCGCGAGATGGGGCTGTGGGTGGCCGTGGGTCTGCTCATGACCTGGGTGGTCGTGTTCACCCTGTTCCCGGCGCTGCAGCGGATCTGCGCCACCCCGGTCCTGGGCGAACGCACCGCGACCGGCCGGCGGCTGCTGCGCCTGATCGACGCGCTGCCCTGTTGGTCGTACCGCTGGCGTTGGCTTCTCCTGCCCATGTCGGCGGTTCTGATGCTGGCCGGAGTGGCGGCGCTGCTCGGGGTTCCGGGCCATCTCGCGCCGATGGCGCTCGAGACCGACGCGCTCGACTACATCGATGGGGACCTCCCGATCGCCCGGGACACCCGCCGGTTCGAGACGGCGATCTCCGGGCTGTCGGTGGTCCAGGTCTGGGTGACCGCCCCGGCCGGCCGGGTGCTCGAACCGGAGATCCTGCGCGGGCTCGAGATGTTCGCCCGCGATCTCGAGCGCGACCCGAGGGTCGGCTCGGTGACCGGCCCCACGACGATGCTGCGCTGGATGAGCTATGTCGGCGGCGGCGGCGACCGGCTGCCCGACGACGCCGGGGCCTGGCCCGGCCTGGCGGCGCGCCTCGAGCAGCTTCTCATGCAGGAGGAAGCCCTGCGTGAATACGTCGACATCAATACGCTGGGCGAGGCGCGCCTCACGGTCGTGCACCGCGGCAAGGAGTTCACCCGCGTCGAGGATCTCAAGCGCTTCTTCGCCGACGCCTGGGAGCGCACCGCCGCGGAGCACCCCGACCTGCGCGCCTGCCGCATACGGGTCGTCGGGCAGGGTCTCCTGACGGCGAAGATCGCCCAGTACCTGGTGCCGACGCTCACCGAGAGTTTCGTCCTGACCGCGGTGATCATCTTCGTCGCGTTTCTCGTGGTGTTCCGCAGCGGCGCGGCGCGGATCATGGCGATGATCCCGTCGGTGTTCGCCATCCTGACGATGTTCGTCGTGATGCGCCTGTTCGCCATCCCGCTCAACGTGGCGACCATCCTGATCGCCTCGACGGTGCTGGGGGCGTCGGAGAACGACCAGATCCACTTCTTCTTCCATTTCCAGGAGAAGCGCGACGGCGCCGGCACCGAGGCGGCGATGCTGCACGCGCTGCACGTCGCCGGCCGCGCCATCCTGTTCGCGACGCTCATCAACGCGGGCGGGTTCCTGGCCCTGGCGATGTCGGGGCTGCCGCCGATGCGGCAGTTCGGCATCATCTCCGCCAGCGCCTTCGTCCTGTCGATGCTGGCGAGCCTGACCGCCCTGCCGGCGGCGCTGTGGGTCTTCTCGCGCCAGCGGCCCGGCGCCGCGGCGCCGGGGCCCTCGCCATAGGGGGCGCCCGGGGAATTCGAGCGGGTGGATCCGTCAACCTCGGGGTGCCAGCCGGTGAGGAGGGGCCCGGAGAGCGCCTGATCCCCCGAGCCCGGAGGGCCGGGTTCTCACCATCAACCGCGGGCCCACCGCATCTCATCGTGCAGGCGATGATACCGCCCGAGACTCGTGACCGCGGCACGACACCTCCAGCCTCCACTGGAGACCAACTCTCCGCCGCGGCGCCCGTGGGAGTGCCATTTCGCCGGGGAGTGCTCGCGCTCCTGCCCCAAGGGGGTCGATCCTGCCCGTGCCGCCGGTTGTCCCCCCCAGTGTTACGGGGCTATGATGCGACGATGGAGTCGGGATCATGCGATCGGTTTCCCTCACGGCGTTCGAGCGCAGCGCCGATCCGATTCTCGTCACCGACGATCGGGGAGAAGTCCGGTTCCTGAACAAGGCGGCCGCCGATTTTCTCCGGGGCGACCATGCGTCCGCGGCGGGCGTGCCGTGCTGGGACCTCGTCGGGATGCGGACGAAGAGCGGGGCCGCCTTCTGCGGGCCCGACTGCCCGGTCCAGAGGCAGGCCCGCGCCGGCACGCTCCCCGTGCGACGGCGCCTGTTCCGCCCCGGCCCATCCGGGCCCGTTGCCGTGGACGTCTCCACGGTGCTGCTGACCTCCGCGCGCCTGGGACGTCGAGCCGTTCTGCACCTGCTGGTTCCAGTGGGCGGCAGGCCGCGCCGGTTGCTGGCCCGGCTCTCGCCACGCGAAGGTGAGGTCCTGGATCTTCTGGCCGGCGGTCATTCCACACGCGCCGTGGCGGACAGGCTCTTCATCAGTCCGACAACGGTGTGCAACCATGTCCAGAGCGTTTTGCGCAAGCTGGATCTCCACAGCCGCCTGGAGGCGATCCTGCTCTGGCTCGGCCGCTCCGCCTGACCCGCACGTGAAGGGCGTTCTCAAAAATGATGGGATCCGATTATTGACGGATCCGGGCGCCCGGTAGCCTGATCATCGGGAAAACACTGGTTCGCATCCGATACGGGGCGCGGGGCCCGGGGCACCCGTGCCTCACGTCCATCGGCCGGCGGAACGACCCGGCCGCCCAAGGGTGACTGAGGCCTCCGCGGCCGTCGCGGCGCGCAAGGCGCCGCAGGAGGAGGTCCATGACCCGCAAGTTCGTTCTAGGGCTCACCGTCATCATCCTGATCCTCCTGTCACCATCCATCCCGGCGCAGATCAGGGGGACGCTGAGCAACTTCGACGCCCACAACGACCAGCAGCAATCCATGACAAACCTGGAGCTGGATCTGCGCAACATCCACCCCTCGCAGATCATGAGCTACTACCAGGGGCCCAACGCGTGGGGCATTCCTCCCATCGTGGAGGACGTCAGCGGCACCGAGGTGACCTGGGCCGATTTCCGCAACCCGTTCCTGCCCGGCCAGACCTGGCACTTCGGGCTCGAGCTGACCCCCGGCGCGCCGTTTCCCTGCGGCGCCCAGGCCTACTGGACGCAGCACCTGAAGGTCGTCGAGATCCCCGTCCCGTGGCAGACGTGGCGGCCCGAGCCGGGTGCGATCGTGGACGTGATCGCGCTGAATCCCGATTTCGCCGAGCCCGTGATCATCCGGCGGGAATTCTCCGACATGCCGTCCAGAGTGCCGCTCGACCAGCTGAACTGGAACAACCCGGCCATCCTCTGGCGGCCGGTCCCGCTCGATCCCGTCGTGCTGTCCCCCGGCGGTCGGGTGGAGCTGACGATCCCCCTCGGCGGTGGCGGAGGCGGAGGCGCCGTCTACGTCAGGTACACGGTGGCCCTGGCGCGCAACCCCGACAACATCCTCACCCGCTTCGTCAACGAGGCGGAGTACGAGTATCTGCCCGCCCTTCAGCCGATCCCGTCGATCGTGGGCGAGCTGAGCAACTTCGACGCCCATAATGACACCGGCAAGCCGGTCCACGACCTGGAGCTGGACATCCTCAGCATCGCCCCGGGCGACATCATCGGGTGGTACAACGGCCCCGATGCGTGGGGGCTGCATCCAGTCAGCCTGGATCCCGTGATCCGCCCGATCGCCGGTGGAACCGAGGTGAACTGGATCGATGAGTGGAACCCCATCGATTACTCCCAGCGCCGTCACTTCGGGCTTCGCCTGAGGCCGGGGACGCCGGAGCCGCTCGTGCGGGCCTTCTGGACCCGGATCGTCAAGGTGAAGCAGCTTCCGGTGCCGTGGCAGTGGTGGCAGTTGCCGTCCACCAGCGTGATCCGGGACGTCGTCCAGCTGTCGGACACCTTCGACGGACCCGTCTGGATCCGGAGGGAGTGGGCGGTGCTGCCCGGCACGGTCCTGCTCGACAATCTGACCTGGGACATTCCGGTTCCTTTCTGGCAGAGCGTTGACGAGATCGAGATCCTCATGCAGCCGGGAGATCAGGTTTCGCTGGACATCCCGCTGCTGGCCGTGCCGCCCGGCCCCGCAACGGTCCTGGTCCGGTACACGGCGAGGGAGGACATCCCCGGCCCGGGCACGGCCACCGTGGTCCGGTTCATCAACGCGGCGCTCCTGCCCGGCGTACCGGCGCTACAGATCGCCGGGTCGCTGAGCAACTTCGACGTCACCAATGCCACCAACTCCACATTCACCAACCTGGAGCTGGATCTGCGGTCGATCAAGCCCGTCCACATCGTGAACTGGTACGGGGGCGCGATGGCGTGGGGGCTGCACCCGGTCACTCAGGCTCCCATCATCAGGGATCTGCCGCAGACGGAGGTGACCTGGGCGTCGTTCCGGGATCCGCTTCCGTACTGCCAGACGCGGCACTTCGGGATCCGGATGCCGGGTTCCCCGGTGCCGTGCGGCGTGCAGGCGTACTGGACCCAGCACAGGAAGGTCGTCGAGATCCCCGTTCCATGGCAGACGTGGCGTCCCGCGCCCGGCCTCATCGTGGACGTGATCCGGCTCAGCCCGGCCTTCCCCGCGGGCGTAATGCTGCGGCGGGAGTTCGCCGTGCTGCCGATGCGGCTGCCGCTCGACGAGTTGTATTGGGACAATCCCGCCATACCCTGGCAGCCGGTGACGCTCGACCCGGTCGTGTTGTCGCCCGGAGACACGGTCGAGCTGCCGATCCCTGTGACCGGACCGATGAGCGGAGGCGGTGTTTACGTGAGGTACACGGTCGCCCTGGCGAACGACCCTGACAACATCCTCACGCGCTTCGTCAACGAGGCGGAGTTCGACCTGCCTCCAATCACGCCGATCCCCTCGATCGTAGGCACGTTGAGCAACTTCGACGCCCACAACGACACCGGCAAGCCGGTTCACGACCTCGAGCTGGACATCCAGAACATCACGCCCGATGACGTGTGGGACTGGTACCGCGGACCGGGCGCGTGGGGCCTCGACCCGGTTGTCAGCGCACTCCCGGACGGCGGCGGGGCGGAAGTGACCTGGGTCGACGACGGCAACCCGATGGACTTCTGCCAGACGCGGCACTTCGGCCTTCGCCTCAACCCGAACACACCGGAGCCTCTGGTCCGGGCGTTCTGGACCCGACACGTCAAGGTGGCGCAGATCCCGGTTCCGTCGCAGTTCTGGCTGGCGCCCGGCGGCCCCTTCATCCGGGACGTCGTGCAGCTGTCCGACACGTTCACCGAGCCGGTCCTCATCAGGCGTGACTTCGCGGTGGTGAACAGCGTCGTCCCGCTCGATGACCTCAACTGGGGCCTGGTCGCACCCTGGCAGACCGGCGATCCGAGCGCGGTGCTGCTGCGGCCGGGGTTCCAGGCCGGCCTGGACATCCCGGTCGATCGGACAACCGATGCCGCGGTCCTCGTGCGCTACGAGGTCACCCTGGCCTCGACGGGGACACTGGTGACGCGCTTCGTCAACGAGGCGATCCTCGAGTGTCCTGTGAAGAACCTCCAGTTCCTGGACCAGCAGACGTTCACGTGGGACACCTGCCCGGGCGGGGCGCCGTACGACATCGTGCGCGGAAGCCTGTCGAGCCTGCGCCCCAACGGTGGTTGCCAGGGGGCGACCTGTCTGGCCAACGACCATCCCGGACCGCCGTACACCAGCATCTCGATCCCGCCTCTCGGAGACGGCTACTACTACCTGGTGCGGTACGACAACGATACCTACGACTCGACCTTCGATCCGACCTCCCGCGAGGGGAGGGACGAGGAGGTGCGATCAGGAGGAGGTGACTGCCCGTAGGACAGTGCGACACGCAGCATTCACTGCCGGGGGCGGGCCCGTCGTGACGGCCCGCCCCCGGCAGCGTGGTGAACGTGGTCTTGTCGCCGACCTCACTTCACGCTCTGTGCCGCCTCCACGAAGAAGACGGGCCCTTCCCACCGGGGGGTGGCGACCAGATGGAACGGGTTCGTCAGCGCGGGGAGAGGCCCGGGCTCGGCGCCCTTGCTGACCTCGACGCGCAGCGCCCCGAACCATGTTGTCGTGATCTTGACGATCTCGATGGAGGCTCCGTTGTCGGGCCAGTATCCGAACATCGTCGCGAGCGCCATCTCACTCGGAAAGTCGATCCCGGGTGGCGGGGGCGGCGGCGACTGGTTGGAGGTGTGGGCGTCCCAGAACTCGAGGAACCGCGGCTCCTCGCGAAGGATCATGTTCTCGCCTCCGAAGCCGCGGTCGCCGTACCTGTAACCCGAGGTCAGCCCGATGTCGAGCGTCCGGAAGGGCCATCTCACCTCCTGATGCAGGACGAACTCACCGGGCAGGTTGCGGCACGAGACGATGTGGTACGGATTGGGGACCTGCGGCTGATCCAGGGGCGTGCGATCCTCCTCGACCTGGACGAGGAGCAGCCTGCGATCGCGGTCGTAGATGATCTCCTTCACTTCCGCCGAGCTCGCGCCCGAGCTTGAGCCCGCGATGTATGCGATCGCCATCCTCATCGGGAAGCCGACCGGCGGGGCGGGGATCTCCCTGCCGCAGGAATGCTGGCCCCAGAAGTCCAGCCAGCTCCGCCAGTCACGGAAGGCCAGCAGGTGGGGCCGGCCGATGGGAGAGGCCTCCGGCGGGACCCAGCACGAACGGCTCCCCCTGTCGAGGGTGCGGAACAGGAGATTCACCCCGGAGGGGAGAGTCGTGCCGGCGGGCGTTGCCGGGACGGGGCTGGCGCAACAGGCGAGAACCGCCGCAATCAAGAAGATTCTCCTCATCGCCGCATCTCCTTGTCTCGAGCCCCGGCGATCCGCGAGGAGTTGGCTTCTGGACCTGGAGACTCCGCTCCGGCCACACAAACGGACAACGGGGTTCTTGATGGCTGAGTCTTCACCCACCTGGGCCGGCGGTCAATGATGCGAATCCATCATCCCCGGGTGCGGTCGGCGCATAGGCGAAAAAGGGGCGGGGACCGATGGCCCCCGCCCCACGGTGAAGCCCTCGCGTCCGCTACCGGCAGGTCTTGGCGCCCGCGGGACCGCGGCACTTGCTCAAGCAGCAGTCGGAGTTCGCCGTGCACGTGGCGCCGACCGGGCTGCACACGCCGCAGCCGGGCGCGCCGCTGCAGTCCGGGTCGGCGCAGTCTGTCTGGCCGGCGCAGTCGTTGTCGATGCCGTCGGTGCACACCTCGTCGACCGGCGTGCAGCCGCCGGCCGGGTCGAGGGACTGCTCGACCGAAGGCCAGTAGTACGCCAGCGCACCGTCCACCGTAACGGGGGAACTCCACGGACCACCCGATCGGCGGACCGAACGTGCGGGAACACCCCGGATTCGTCATCGACCGTCAATGCTATAGTTCAATTGACCGTCCGGATTAATCGATATGCGGGGTAACTCCACATGACCCCCTTTGCAGCGCCCCTCGCCTCCCCCCCCGATGGTACGCTGCACGCCGACCCAGGTGCGATCGACGCGCCTCGCGGGTCGCCCGGCGATCCCGTCTCCGGAACGGCGCGGCGGCGCCAGGATCCCGGATCGCACGCCATGATGCTGCGGCGCTGTGGGCTCGTGCTGGCGCTGACCGCGCTCGTTTCGCTTGCGGGGGCGCAAACGGGCGGCGCGCTGCGCGGCACGGTGCTCGACAGCGGGGGCTCCCGGCTCGCCGGCGTGACCATCTCGGTGCGGAGCGCCGCGGCGGCGGTTGAGAACCGCGTGGCGATGACGGGCGCGGATGGGCGGTTCTCCATCACGGGGCTGCCGGCGGCGGGGGATTACACGCTGCGGGCGTCGCTCGATGGATATGCCACCGTGGTGCTGTCGGACGTCGCCATCGAGGCGGGCCAGGTGACGACGGTGGCCCTGCAGTTGACACCGGCGGCGAACGTGCAGGAGCGGACACAGGTGCGCGCGACGGGGCCGGTCGTGGCGCTCGACGAGCAGGGGCAGACCGCGCGGTACGCGTCGGAATACCTGGATGCCCTGCCGCTCCTGGGACGGAACTACCAGGACGTGCTGACGCTCTCGGCGGGGGTGACGGATGTGGACGGGGACGGCAACCCGAACATCCACGGAGCGCGGGAAACCGACGTCGGGACGCTCGTGGACGGTATCAACACGACCGACCCGTTGACCGGGACGATCGGGATGCAGCTGAACATCGAGTCGGTGCAGGAGATCGAGGTGAAGACCTCGGGCGCGAACGCGGAGTTCGGGCGGGCGCAGGGAGGATTCGTCAACGTCCTGACGAAGTCGGGGGGGAACGACTTCCAGGGGACGTTCAAGTTCTACTGGCGCGGGTCGGCGCTGGACGGGGACGGGGCCGGGCAGGACGACCCGCGGCTGCACGGAGGGGTGGGAGAGATCGGGCTGCGCGACCTCCGGTTCAACGACTACCTGCCGTTCCTGTCGGTGAGCGGGCCGCTGGTGAAGGACCACGCGTGGTACTTCGCGGCCGTGGAGTCAATCCGCAGGGAGGACCCGGTCAACGCGCTGAGCCAGGCATTCGTGGCCACGACGCGCGAGCTGCGCGCGTTCGCCAAGGCCACCTGGCAGGCGGCGCCGAACCACCGGCTGGTGCTGGTTTACAACAGCGATCCGGTGGAGCGGCTGAACCAGGGTCTGAACAGCCTGACGCGGGAGGAGACCGGGTATACCGTGCAGTCGGGGGGGCCCATGCTGACCGCACGAGGCACCGCGGTCCTGAGTCCGACCGTGGCCCTGGAAACCGTGGCGTCGTACATGCGGAGCGGGCCGGAGGTGCTCCCCAACCTGGGGCCGGACACCAACGGCAACGGGATCCTGTACGACGACCGCAACAGCGACGGGTTCTTCGAGGCCAGGGAGGGGGACCCCGGGCAGGATTTCGACGGCGACGGCGCCTTCGACGTCTGGGAAGACACGATGTTCCAGAACGGCCTGCTCGACCAGCAGGAGAGGTTGTTCTGCCATGACGAGCTCAACTTCTTCCGCCCGGTCGGGAATTCCGGCACGTGCATCGACAACCCCGTCTCCATTCTCACCGACGAGGATGGAATCCGAGAGCCGCCCGGCGTCTGGCCGATCTATCACGCCGTGGCGGGCGACGGCGACCGGCGCCTGACCCCACCGGGGGGCTGCGAGGGAACGTCGCGCGAGGACATCGACTGCGACGGCCACCTGGACAGGCACAACGAGGACGACAACGGAAACGGACAGTTGGATCACGGCGAAGACCTCGACAGCGACGGCCATCTGGACCTCGGCATTGAGGACCGCAACCACAACTTGCAGCTCGACGACGCGCCGTTCCCCACATCGCTGTATCCCTACGGGAGCCTCCGCCCGACCCCGGCCGACCGTGCTTACACCATCGACCTCAGAAGCGGTCTGGTGAGCGGCCCGTATTTCGAGAGCTACGAGGACGACCGCACGCGCGCCACGCTGCGCCAGGACCTGAGCGTGTTCGTCCCCGAGTTCCGGGGCAGCCACGATCTGAAGATGGGATACCTCCTGGAGCGCGAGCAATTCCACCGGGATTCCTCACTGAGCCCTGTTGTCGCCCTCGACGATCCGGGTTATCACACCGGCGTCCTCCTGGACCAGTTGACCCATCCCGAGATCCATTACGACTGCAATCCCTATCTGGAAAGATGCCGGGACCCTCGTGCCGGACGGATCACGGCGATCCTCCCCATCGAGCCGTCGCCCGAGGAGGAGGCCACGGGCTGGAACGTCGGGAGCTACATCCAGGACACCTACAAGCCCGTGCCGAACCTCAGCCTCGGCCTCGGAGTGCGGTTCGACCATGAGACGATCGCCTCCTCCGGCTACACCCATTTCGACCCGCAATCGGAGGGCCTTCGCTCCGGCCGCCTGCGGGCCCTGGCGGGGGGCGAGATCGGCAGGGACGATGTGGTCTCGGGGAACGGGGACGGAGTTCAGAGCGTCGGCATCCTCGCCGACCCGCTGTTTCTCGGCTCGCCCGCTGCCGCCAGCATCGGGTCGTCGCTCATCGACGACCTCCGGCGCAAATCCCTCCAGGTTCTGTTCCAGCCGAGGAGCGCCCTGCTGTTCGGTTCGCCGACGCTGGCGAAGCTGTATCCCGAGATCTTCACCGACGGCACGATCAACCTCGATGCACTCCAGGCGCTCGGCATTCCAGTGCAGCAGACGGAGGGGTTCACGATCGTCAACTCCAACCTGGCGCCGCGGCTGTCGGTGTCGTGGGATCCGGCCGGCACGGGGCGGACCAAGTTGTTCGGCACGTGGGGGCGTTACTACGACCGGCTGTTCCTGAGCACGGTCACCGGCGAGCAGGGTTTGCAGACGGCGCAGCGTTACTACGTGTACGACCGCTACGGCGTGGACGTGGTGCCGGGTCTGGGGTCGTCGATCGTGCCGCGTGCGGTCACCCCGGATCACGGCTATGGTGCGCTGCTGTCGAGCGCGCCGCCGTCCGTGACCCAGGTGTCGCGCAACCTCAGCACCCCCTTCTGTGACGAGCTGACGGCCGGCTTCGAGCGCGAGATCGCCCCCGAGGTGGCGCTGTCGGTGCGCTATGTCAGGCGCCAGTACCGCGATCAGATCCAGGACATCGACGTCAACCACGAGGTCCGCATCGACCCGGTCACCGGCGACCTGTCGGACCGGTTCGGCGTCTTGACCGAGATCACATCGCCCGTGGACCAGTCGCCGATTGCCGTCCGCCTCCCCGACGGACGTCCGGATCTGTTCGTGCGCAACGTGTTCTTCAACCAGGTGCTGGAGGTGGGCAACTTCAACGAGGCCTTCTACCATGGGCTGGAGCTGGAGCTGTGGCGGCGGCTGTCACGGCGCTGGCAGATGAACGGGTCGTACACCTACTCGCGGGCCATGGGACAGGCGGAGGATTTCCAGTCGCGGCTGGGCAACGACCCGTCGACGCTCGAGAGCGAGTTCGGGTACCTCGACTACGACCAGCGACACGTTCTCAAGCTGCATGCCTCCGTCTACCTGCCCGCGGACTGGCAGTTGGGAGTGGCGTCGGTATGGGGGAGCGGGTTGCCATACTCCGTCGTGTCGCGCTTCTTCGCGCACGACAACGTGGATTACCAGCAATTCCGGACACGGTACGGGTACACGGTGGTCAACGACACGGGGCCGCAGTTCGTGACGCAGGCGCGGAACAGCGAGCGGAACAACGCGTACCTGAACCTGGACCTGAGCGCGCGCCGCAACTTCGTGGTGGGTCGGACCTCGTGGGCGATGATGTTCGAGGTGTTCAACGCGCTGAACTCGGACGACCTGATCATCTCGAGCGTGGAGCCGTCGCAGGTGCACGGATTCGACACCGGCAGCCTGTCGGTGCTGGCATCTCCCACCCAGATCGACGCGACGCGCCGCTTCGGCCGCCGCTTCCAGGTCGGCTTCCAGGTGCAGTTCTGAGCGCTCCCGGGCGGGTGCTCGATCGCGGCACGGCCACCGGTCCGTCGTTGACCCCGGCCGGACTTCCAGGGACTGAAGCGCCATCGGCCGGCGGCGCGACGGCGCCGCCGGCGAGGAGGCGCCGGTGCACGCGTAACCGCACTGTCTGAGGCGCTGTGGGTCTTCTCACGCCAGCGGCCTGGCACCGCGGCGCCGGGGAGCGCCCTCGTCACGTGGCTCGGTGTCGGTATCAGTGGCTCTCTGGCAGCCTGGTTCGCGAGGTTCCTGTTCTTTCCACCGAAACCGGTCGCGAAATGACCGCGCGAGCGTGAAAGGGGATCCAATGAGCCGCAGGATGATCCGGCGGATCGCAGGGGCACTGTTCACCGTCGTGGCGCTTGTCCGGCCAACACCATCAGGCGCTGCCGGCGGCGCGCAGAAACCGTCCGCCCCGCCGGTCGCACCGACCGCGGATCGCCTGAAGATGCCCGGAGCCGACCTGCAGACCCTCATGCTCGGCACCCGGGCGATCCGCGTGAAATGCGCACCGGGCCCCGGGATGCCCCAGGGTGGCATCGCCGAGGGCAGGGAGGTCTGGCGTTCTGCTCCGGGTTATGCCGAGGTGAAGCGGCAGGCGGTCTTCTCGAAGGAAGCGCCCACGGGCGCCTGACGGGCGCGCCGGCCCCGGCGGGCGGCGTCAGCCAGCGGGGTGGAGGCTCATGAGCGACACGCACAGCATCGAGGCGATTGTCCACGCCATGTACGACGTCATTTCGGGGCCGGCAGGGATGGCCCGGGACTGGGATCGACTCCGGTCGCTGCTCTTCCCCGGCGCGCGTCTCGTGCGCACCTCCATCGGGCCCGACGGCAGGTCCCGGGCGCAGGCCATGGATGCGCGAGCCTACGAGGAGGACACCACCGACTACTTCCGCCGGGAGCCGTTCTACGAGATCGAGGTGGCGAGACGGATCGAGCGTTTCGGCAACATCGCACACGTGTTGAGCGTCTACGAGGCGCGCCACGCGCCGGGCGAGACGCACCCGTTCAAGCGCGGCATCAACAGCCTGCAGTTGTTCCATGACGGGCAGCGCTGGTGGGTGGTGAGCGTCCTGTGGGACAACGAGCGCGACGACAACCCGATTTCGCGGGAATACCTGTCCATGGAGCCCGGCAGATGAGCCGCGCGGGTGGTCCGACCCGGCGTCTCCGACCCTGGGAACCGGAGCAACCGGCGCCGGCCGCGGTAGGAGTGTGTCCGAGTCATGGCATGGGTCGCGCGCATGGGGCCGCAACCCCCATGCGCCCTTCGGGTTCGCGGCGGCGCGGGGCCGTCTGCGTCGTTGCCGCGCCTCGGCGATGTCCCGCATCGCGTTCGTCGCGGCGCCTCGCATACGGCCCCGCGGCGCCGCGAACCCGACCCATGCCATGACTCGGACACACTCCTGGGCGGCCTTCACCGCGTGGTCGATGACGGCGAAGCACGGCCGGGTGTCGGCGATGCGGATCAGGTCCCGGTGCTCGAGCGAGGTCCGGTCGTCGACCCGCCGGCCGTTGAGACCGGTGCCGCCGGAGCGTCTCGGTCGGTTTGAGGCAGGGTCTCCACGAACGGCAGCGCGGCGCCACCGGGACCGACAGCGACAGAACGGCGAGAACGGGGATGGATCTCCGCATCGGACCGTCCCATCGGAATGACGACCGGTCGAAACGGGATCCTGGAGACAACGGCATTGCGGGGCGCGGGCGAGGTGCTGCTGCGACACTTCGGGATCACCTCCGCCTGCGCCGGCTCTTTGAATTGACGCGGCCCGCTGTTAGCGGTAGATTCCCATCCAAGACGTCGCTCATCGCCGCGACCAGGCATACGGCCGCCCCGTCGCGACAGTTCGTGCGCAACCCGGCACTCGGGAGGCCCCATGATCGCTCGTGGCACGCGCTTCGTTCTGCCCCTCATCCTCTTCATGTTCATTTCGGTCTTGCTCGGGGTGTCGAGCGGAGCGGGGCGCGACCTGACCTTCGAGGAGCGGGTGAGTGCCCAGCACGCGATCGAGCGGGTCTACTGGAAACACCGGCTCTGGCCCGGAGATAACCCCGAATCGAAGCCGCCGTTCGACGCGGTGCTCTCGGACGCCCGGATCCGCGCCAAGGTCGCGGACTACCTCAAGAAATCGAACGCGCTGGCCGGCGTCTGGGGCCGGCGGATCAGCGCGGCGCAACTGCAATCGGAGATGGAACGGATGGCCGCGGCCACGCGTGCGCCCGAGGTGCTGAAGGAGATCTTCGCGGCGCTGGACGATGATCCTTCGCTTATCGCGGAGACGCTGGCGAGGCAGGTGCTCGCCGACCGCCTGGTCCGCAACTGGTACGCGCGCGACGGGAGATTCCACGCGGAGGTGCGACGCCGCGCGGAGGCGGCCATGGCGGGCATCCATGACGCCGCACAGTTGAAGGGCGCCGGCGGCGGACATCAGGAGTCGACCTGGAGGCTGGTCGGCTCCGGCGGATCGCACCCGACCGAGGGTCCCGGGACGATCGCGCTGGACGCCTCCGAGTGGGAGAGACGGCTCGACTGGCTGACCGGCGTCCTCGACGCGCCCGGGGGCGCGGCGCCCCGCTCGAAGGCCGGCCGGGGCGTCGAAACCTCGGGGCCGGCGCTCGATCGGCTGCCGCTCATGACGGTCAGCCGATTGTACGAAGAGGATGGAGCGTTCCTGGCTACGGGCGTGCTGCGCAAGGGGCCCGATGCGGTGACGACCGTGACCGCCTGGTGGCCGAAGACGTCGTTCGACGCCTGGTGGGCGGACCGAAGCGCCACGTTGAGCAGCGACCTCGCCCCTGCGTCCGTCGGGTTCGCGGCGGTCGAGGTCGCGCCGGCGTCCACCTGCATGCCGGACACCTGGAGCGATGTGGCACACCATGCCGTGAGCCAACGGTACCTGCATACGGCGGTCTGGACCGGCGCCGAGATGATCATCTGGGGCGGGCATGGGCAACCCGGCGGCCCCGTATTCAACGACGGCGGGCGCTACGATCCATCCACCGACACCTGGACCGCGACGACGACCATCGGGGCTCCCGAGATACGCCTGGAGCACACGGCCGTCTGGACGGGCACCGAGATGATCGTCTGGGGCGGAGATGGGGCCGTCGAGCGGCTGAACAACGGCGGTCGGTACAACCCCTCGACCGACACCTGGACCGCGATCGCGACAATCGGTGCTCCGGCTGGGCGGGAGCGGCACACCGCCATCTGGACGGGCGGCGAGATGATCGTCTGGGGCGGGTTGGGCAACCCCGGCGACCCTCTGGGCACGGGCGGTCGCTACACACCCTCGACAAACCAGTGGACGGCAACGGCGACCAGCGGGGCGCCCGCGGCGCGCGTGGACCACACCGCGGTCTGGACGGGCGGCGAGATGATCGTCTGGGGCGGGGGCGGGACAAGCGGTCCCCTGAACGGCGGCGGTCGCTACGCCCCCTCCACCAACCAGTGGACGGCGACGACGACCAGCGGAGCGCCCGCGGCCCGCCAGGGTCATACCGCGGTATGGATCGGCGGCGCGATGATCGTCTGGGGCGGGGACGATGGCACGGGCAATCCCATGCAGACCGGCGGCCGCTACGACACCTCCACCGGCGCATGGACGCCGACGGCGACCGCCGGTGCCCCCGGCGCGCGTGCCTGGCACGGTGCGGTCTGGACCGCTAGCGAAATGATCGTCTGGGGTGGGTGGAATCAGGTCGACCTGGGCGACGGCGGGCGCTACGATCCGGACACGGACGTCTGGGTCCCGGTCGGGCCGGCGGGGAGCCCGGAGGCGCGCAGGCTGCATACCACGGTCTGGACCGGCAGCGAGATGATCGTCTGGGGCGGATACAACAACGGCACGCTCGGGGATGGCGGCCGATACGATCCCGCCTCCGACGGCTGGGTGGCGATCGGCACCGGTGGGATTCCCATCGCGCGCACGCGCCACACCGCCGTCTGGACCGGCAGCGAGATGATCGTCTGGGGCGGGGAGGAGCGCCGCGTGCTCGACACGGGCGGGCTCTACGACCCCGCCACCGACAGCTGGCGCCTGACCGCGACCGCGGGCGCGCCCAGCGCGCGCACCGCTGCGACGGCGGTGTGGACCGGCAGCGAGATGATCATCTGGGGCGGGCTCGGCGCGGGTTCTCCCACTTCCGGCGGACGGTACGACCCCGCCACCGACACCTGGATGGAAACCACCACGGTCGCGGCCCCGGTCGGTCGTTCCGATCACACCGCGCTCTGGACCGGCAGCGAGATGATCGTCTGGGGCGGAAGCCTCGCCGGCAGCGGCGGCGGCACGTATCTCGACGACGGCGGGCGCTACGACCCATCCACCGATACCTGGGTGCCGACCGGGAACACCGGCTCCCCGCGCGCGCGCCGCAACCACTCGGCCGCCTGGACGGGCGGGGAGATGATCGTCTGGGGCGGCAGCAACGCCGGCAGTTCCAACCTCGATCACGGCGATCGATACGACCCGGCCGCCGACGCCTGGACCCCGGTCGGGACCGCAGGGGCTCCCGCCGGCCGCAGACTCCACAAGGCGGTATGGACGGGCACCTGGATGATCGTCTGGGGCGGGCGCGGTGCAGCCGGCCGTCTGAACAGCGGCGGCCGTTACGACCCGTCCACCGACATCTGGGCGCCGACCACCACGAGCGGAGCTCCCGCCGGCCGCGAGGCTTTCACGGCGGTGTGGACCGGGGACGAGATGATCGTCTGGGGAGGGTTGACCATCAGCGCTCCGCCCGGCCTCAACACCGGCGGACGCTACGACCCGTCTGCGGACACCTGGACATCGACGACGACCGACGGGGCCCCCGGTGATCGCTATCTGCACACGGCAGTCTGGACCGGGAGCGAGATGATCGTCTGGGGCGGCTTCGGCCCCTACGTCAACGAGCTGGGCACCGGCGGCCGTTACTGCGTCGGGAGCTGCGACATGCACGACGTGACGCCGCCCGACCTGGTCTGCCCCGGCGACGTCCTGCTCGAGTGCCCCGCGACCGCGGCTGCTCTCGGCACTGCCACCGCCGCCGATGCCTGCGACCCGGCGCCGACGGTGACGAGCGATGCCCTGTTCCCGCTGCCACTCGGAACGAACGTCGTGAGCTGGCACTCCGTCGACGCGAGCGGCAACGCCGCCACCTGCCAGCAGGCGGTCAGCGTCGTGGACACCATGCCGCCGTCGATCTCCGTCAGCCCCGCGCCCCCGACTCTCTGGCCGCCCAATCATCGCCTGGTTCAGGTCGGCGTCGCGGTGGAGACCGCGGACGTGTGCGATGCGGCGTTCGGGCAGACTCCATCGGTGGTCCTGACGGGGGCGACCAGCAGCGAGCCGGATGATCGCGTCGGGCCGAGCGACGGGAACACCGCGGCCGACATCCAGGATGCGGATGTCGGCACGGCCGACTTCCTGTTGGAGCTGCGCGCCGAACGAGACGGGGACGGTACAGGGCGCACCTATGTGCTCGTATACGAGGCCGCCGACGGCGCGGGCAATCGCGCGGTCGCCACCGGTTCCGTCCTTGTCCCTCACGACCAGGGCGGCACCGCCGAACCACTGGTCCTTCAGGTGCAGGAGACCGCCCAGGGCACGACGCTCTCGTGGGACCCGGTCTCCGGGGCCGTTTCCTACGACGTCGTGCGCGGAAACGTCGCGAGTCTCCGCGAAATCGACAGCATGATCGATCTCGGCCCGGTCACCTGCATCCTCGGCGACGTTTCCGTGCCGAGCAGCGCCGGCCACGAAGATCGCGATGCGCCGGCCTTAGGGGAGGCGTACTTCTACCTGGTCTCCTACGACGACGTCTGGGGGAGCAGCGGATACGGATCGGTGAGCGCGTTCAAGCCCAGGATCGTGGCTTCGGGAGGTTGTCCGTGAACGGTCGGAGCGCCTGACCTTCCGCGCACCCCGTCCGCCGCTGGAGGTGCCGCCATGCGGGCCCTGATCGTGGCCGCCATTGTCACCGTCGTCTTCTTGCCCGGCCCCACGCCGGCCGAGGCCTCCTGCGTCTACAGCGCCCCCCTCCGGCACAACTCATCGTATTTCGACTGGGCGGACTTCAAGCCGGTGGCCGACCTGGCATATCAGGCCGATGACCCGACCGGGGCGACCACCAGCACCGTCGACATCGCCTGTGAGCAGGCCAGCGGCTGGATCAACCCGAGCGCGGGGGTCATGGGGGACGGCGTAGTGATCATCGGGTTCGACTGGGCCTACCCGGGGAGGGTGGGGTGCCCCGGAGATCTCGGGCCGGGGGGACCGGGTCGGACACCTGCTACGACATCGAGGTCGCGTGCATCCAGACCGTGGGCGCCACAACGGACCTGCATGTCGTGATGCGGCGCACGGTCCCGGGCACCTGCGGCTGCTCGCCGGCGTTCGTCTATCCGTACGACGTGGTGACGGTGGAACGCCCGGTCGGCTCGGTCACCTTCGAGTCCCGTGACGTGCCACGAGACTGCCGGGTGTTCTGAGGCCCGCGCCGCTCGGTCATAATGATGCGGCCCGAAGGCGGTCTGCCTCGACCACGCCAGCGAGAGAGCCCCCGATGTCCGCATATCTCAGTCGTTTCGGCCGGATCCTGCCGGTGCTCGTCGCCGCCGTGGCGGCGGCGCCGGTGCGGGCCGACGTCGTGCACCTGAAAAACGGCGGAACCATCGCCTGCGACACCATCGAGGAGCGCGGCGCGGATCTCGTCCTGCACCAGGGGCGCGGGGTCATCGTCGTGCCGCGGTCCGAAGTCGCGCGCATCGAGAAGAGCGCGCCGGCGGCGACCACCGCCCCGGGTGCGGCCACCGCCCCGGCCTCCGCGCCGCCGCCCGCCGCCGGTGCCGCTCGCCGCGCGACCGCCCTGTCACCGGCGGACGCCGGCGAGAAGGCCCTGGGGGAGCGGCGCTACGAGGAAGCGCGCCGGGCCTTCGAGGCGGCGCTGGCCGGCGATCCCGGCGACAGGCGTGCCCGGCGCGGCCTGGCGGCGGCGCTCCTCGGCCTCGACCAGCCGGCGCGGGCCCGCACCGTCGTCGAGCAGGCGCTGCTCGAGACGCCCGCCGATGCCGATCTCCTGGTGCTGCTCGGCACGGCGCTGGCGCGCCAGGATCGGACCGCCGAGGCGATCGCCGCCATGGAGAAGGCCTACGCATTGCGCCCCGACACCGGTCTGCGCGAGCAGATCGGGACGCTGCAGCGCCAGCACGCGGTCGACCACGGCTACCGGCGCGCCGAGGCGGCGCGCTTCGTGATCACGTACGACGGCGCCGCGACGACACCGGACCTCGAAGCCGAGATCGTCGCCTGCCTCGACGGCCAGTTTCCCGAGATGGCCCGCCTTTTCGACTTCGTCCCGACGGGGTCGATCACGGTCGTGGTCTATCCCGAGAAGGACTTCCGCGAAGCGACCCTCGCCGGCGCCGAGGTCGCCGGGCTCTACGACGGCAAGGTGCGCCTTCCTGCAGGTGGGTTGCGGCGGCTGGACCGGGAAACCCGCGCCGTCCTGGCGCACGAGCTCGCCCACGCCTTCATCGCCGGCAAGAGCTCCGGCGGGGCGCCGCGCTGGCTTCACGAAGGCCTGGCCCAGTGGGCCGAGGGGCGACGCTCCACCGCCGCGACCGAAACCGCCATGGCGCGCGAGTACCGGGACGCGCTCGGCACGTCCCGGTGGGGGAGCGCCTTCACCTATCCGTCGGCGCTCTCATTCGTGGAATACCTGCGGGAACGCCACGGACAGCACGCCCTGAACCAGGTTCTCGAGGAGATCGGTCGCGGCGCCGACGCCGGCCGCGCGTTCGAGACGGTCACTCGTTACTCCCTGGCGGATCTGCAGGCCGCCTGGGGCGACGACTTGGCGACGCGGCGTCTCGCGGATCGGTGAGCCCGCTGCCGGATAAGCCCGCCGGACGCGGCATCGGACCCGGCGGGGCCTTCGGCAACAGCGCGCCGGCGGCGAACGACAACGGTGGGCGCGGCCGTGCCCGTCGTCTAGGTCGAGCCGCTCAGACGCCAGTAGCCCTTGATGTCGTTGCCGCGGATGTCGGGACCGACGGCGCCGAAGCCCCAGAAGCGATCGTTCACGTCCGAGACTCCGTTGTCGCCATGGGGCCCCATCGCGGCCCAGCGACCACCTTCGCCGTTGGTGATGATCGACGCCAGGGCCCAGGCCTGGACCACCGTCAGGTGCGCGCCGTACGAGTTGGAATAGGGATTCGTCGCCGTGCCGAACATGTCATCGGTGAAGATCCCCCCGAGATCCCACGAGTCGGCGGCGGTCGTGTCGAACCCGAGCACGATATGGAGTCCCCGGAACATCGGCTTGGTGCGCGTGACGACCTTGCCGTCGTCGTTGTTCAGGAACAGGCAGGTATCGAGCGCCAGCCATTCCATGTCGCCGTCGCCGAGCCGCAGGCTCGGATAGGCGTCGATCCACCAATTGTCGCGCAGGCTCGAGAAGGTGAAGCCCCCGGGGTACCCGTGCCCCGAGTAGTAGACCATGTCGACGTTGTCGGCCCACTGGTTGTCCTGCCCGCCCGCGATCAGGCTGCTCCTGAAGTCGATCTCCCAGGACATGAACTCGGCGGCGTAGAACTTGTTCGAGACCGCGGGGATGGCGGCTTTCGTACCCTTGAAGAAGGCGTCGGCGGTGTGCTCGCTCCCGGTGAGGCCGACGCTCCACGACTGGTATTCGATGCCCGTGGTTCGGTTCGACGGATCCGGCCCGAGGGGGATCACCGGGTTCGGCACGGCGACGCTTCCGGAATCGCTTCCTCCGGAGGTGAGACCGTTGCCGTCGATGACGGACACATGCACCGTCTCGCTTGAAGCGGCGGCGGCCGGATCCCGGGTCACGACGTCATAGGTGATCGACGGACCGAACGAGGCATCCGGGATCTCGGTGCTGGACGAGCTCCACAGGAAGGTGTAGGGCGGCGTTCCCCCGACGACATCCGCCTGCGCGTTGACCGTGCTCCCGCCCATCGCGGCGGTCACGTGGACCGTCGGCGGCCCGTACGGCTCGCCCGGGAGCGTCGCCGGGATATAGCGTGTCTTGAGGCGCGCCGTTTTTCCCGCCGCGTCCTGTGCCGTGCCGCCGCACCGGTAGTGCGGCATGATCGAGACGACATCGATGTACAGGGGCGGCGCGTAGTGCACGAGGTCGGCGGTGATCGCCGATCCCGGAAGGGCCCCGATGGCGCACTGCGCCAGGGCCTCGTCGTGCGACAGGATCGGCACGTCCGGCCCACGCACGAGCCGGCGCGTCGCCAGCCACACCAGGCTGGCGCGGCCCGTGGGATCGAAGCTGAAAATCGCCGCCGCCCCCGGACCCTCGAGCGGCGTCCTGTCGGGGGTCACGAAGGAGTACGACACGTTCGTGGCGATCGGGCGACGCATGGTGCGCAGCCCGCCGAGGCGGAACAGGTCGAAGTAGGTCTTGGCAACGTGCGCCGTGCCTCCCGTCAGCTGGAAACCGGCCGCGCGCAGCGCCCGGTTCACGGCGATCAGGGCCGCGAGGTTGCCGGGCGGCATCATCGCCCGGATGCCGGCGAGGTCGAGCCCCTCGAATGTGACGTCCGAAGTGTCTTCGTTGGTCTCCGCGCCCGGGGTCGGCGCGACGGGAACCGTCGGCACGACCATGAACCGGTCCGGGTCGATGTACTGGTAGGCGCCGCCGGCCATCAGCCCATCGCCCGGGATCTGCAGCGCCTGGCCCAGCGCCGCTGCCTCACCGGGCGTCAGGCCGCTCGACATGGCCGCGTACGAGGGGGCGGTCGGGGCCGGCTGCGCCCATGCTACCCGATGCGCGCCCGCCAGGGCGGCGAACAGAAAAGCCGCGACGGTGAGCGGCCGCAATCTCCGAAACCTGCGTCCTGTGACGTCCGTGCTCGAAATGGAACCATCCTCGGGCGTGCGCCGACCCGCGAAGATCGGAGCCGGGACGCCCTGTTTGTGCGGCCCGCCGGCCTCTTGCGCGACGGGTCCGCGTGTCCCCATAAACGCAAACCGCGCCTGACCTGCGACATTCCACGGCATGGCCCATTTCATGGTGGTGCGCAGGCTGTTAGGTCCCTGGATGGGATCACGAGGGGTTGGTCGGCGTGGGCGGCCGGTCCCGAGGCCGCCATAGCCTCGTCAGCACAACCCAACGCACATCGATTGCTTAGAGCGGACCGTCAACAAACTGCGCACCACCATGGGTCCGATGTCGCACTTTCCCGGGCATTTGCGTTTACCCACTCAAGAGGGGGTGCCGCATGACGTATAGCAGCAGTCGTTTCTCGTGGGTGGTTCCTGCCCTGCTCGTCATCGGCCTGGGGGCCACCGGCTCCGCCATGGCCGTCATTCAGGGGACCAGCTGGTTCCCGATCGGCCCCGCCCCTTCGTGCTGCTTCTTCCCCGGCGGCGAGGCCGGGCGGGCCACGGCGGTGGCGGTGAACCCCGCCAACTTCTACGAGGTCTGGGTCGGGACGGCGAACGGCGGGCTGTGGCGCTCCACCGACGCGACGACGACCTGGGAGCCGATGACCGACGACCAGGCCTCCCTGGCGATCGGATCGATCGCCCTAGCCGACTGCACGATCGGGGGCTGCGACAGCGTCTACGCCGGCACCGGCGAGAACTCCATCCGGCGCGATACCTACTACGGGCGCGGCCTGCTGGTGGGGAGGCGGGTCGGCCCGCTCGGCGACATGCAGTGGCAGCTGCGGACCGGGACGCCGTTCAGCTTCAGCCGTGGCTCGATCTACAACGTCGTGCTCGATCCGACGACCGCCGGCGAGAGCCGGATCATCTACCTGTCGCTTTCGAGCGGCGTGACGGCCTCGGCGTCGGAATCGACCGTCACCGCCCCGGAGGTGATCATCTCCGGCGGCGGCGGACCCATGCTCTACAAGTCGGTGGTCGACTACGGCCTCTACAAGTCGATGAACGACGGGCTGGCCTGGGCGAAACTGATCGTCCCGGGCACGACCGGCTACAGGCCGACGGATCTCGAGATGGACCCGGGCAACCACCTCGCCCTGTATGCCGGGTTCCTCGGACGCGGCATCTTCAAGTCGGGTGATGCCGGCGCCACCTGGTGCCCCCTCAACCCGGGCTTCCCCGTTCCACCGGGTTGCCCGCAGACCACCGGGCTTCCGGACCATGGCTCGACGCCGTTCGACCACGTCGAGGTCGCCCTCGACCCGGCCGACTCCGACCACCTCTACGCCACGTTCGGCCTGTGCCCCGACCGCCTGGTGGAGGACTGCATGCCGTCGGTGTACGAGTCGGACAACGGCGGCGTCGATTGGGTGCGGAGGTTCGCCGGCTCGGCCGATCCAACGCCTCTCGCCCCCTGTCCCGCCGCCTACAGCCGGTACACCCACGCTCTCACCGTATACCCGGCCGACCCCGGCACGCTCTACCTCGGCGGCGTGCGTCTGTGCAAGTCGACCGACCATGGCGCGACATGGGCGTCGGATGAACAGAACGTCTATCCCGGCCGCGTCGGCGGCAACACGACGATCCACTTCGATCACCACGCCGTGGTCTTCGACGCGGTCGGTTTCCGCGGCTATGACGTCAACGATGGCGGCATCGCCACCTGGCAGTATCCCGGCACCAAGTGGACGCCGCGCAACCAGGGGATCCAGACCACCGCCTTCCAGTCGATCGACACCTCGCCCTGGACGCCGCGCGTCTTCGGCGGCACGCAGGACAACTCGGGGATGCTCTGGGTCGGCGCGAAGCAGTGGAAGAACACCGAGTGCTGCGGTGATGCCGGCTTCTCGGTCATGGACGACGACGAGGCCATGAAGATGTACTCCACGACCAACACGGGCGTGGATGACCTGACCGTCATTCCGGTGCGATCGTTCGACGGCGGCGCCACCTTCTGGGACGCCGACTCGGGCATCCCCGACAGCGACCCGCGCTCGTTCTACCCGCCGATGGTCCAGGGGGAGGACCCGACCTCGCAGGACAACCTGCTCTATTTCGGCACCAACCGGCTGTTCCGCAGCAACGACGACGCCGGTTCCTGGACCGCGGTGAGCCCCGTCCTGAGCGCGACATCCGAGACGGAGATCTTCTCTCTCGTGGACGTGATTACGGCGATTGCCGTCGCCCCCAGCGACGCGAACCGCATCTTCCTCGGTTATTACAGCGGACGCGTGTTCGCCACCGACGACGCCCTGAGCGGCGCCCCCACCTGGTACGAGATGACCCTCAACCTGCCCGGCGAGCCGATCACCTGGCTGGCCGTCCACCCGACCAACCGGGAGATCGTCTACGCCACGCTCTCCGGGTTCTTCCCCGGGTCGCACGTCTACATGAGAAACGCGATCGTCCTGAGTCACTGGTTCCCGGTCGGAGGGGTGGCGGAGCTGAGCGGCGTCCCGGCCAACACCATCAGCATCGAGGCCGCCAACCCGTCGATCCTGTGGCTCGGCACCGACAAGGGGGTCTACAAGAGCCTCAACGCCGGCGGGTCGTGGTCCAAGTTCGGGATCGGGCTGCCGAACGTGCCCGTCTACCAGATCAGCCTCGACGAGACGCGCCAGCGTGTCTTCGCCGCCACTCACGGGCGCGGCGCGTTCCTGCTGACCGGGCCGAACCTCGAGGCGTACGGCGGCTGTATGAACAACTTCGTCTGGGACCTGACGGTCTTCGGGCACGGCTTCCACCCGCAACACGTCTGCACCATGAAGCTCCTGCGCCAGGACTCCTCGGTGTGCGCCTCGGCGATGATCGATGCCTCCGGCGGCTCCATCCAGACCGACAAGGACGGGGCGCTGGCCACCTGGAACCCCCCTTATTGGGCCAATGATCCGGGTGTCTGGGGCTGCCTGCACGGCAAGTGCCTCACCAACGCCAGCATCGGCGCCTGCAACGTGCCGGGCAATCCGCTCTCGGCCGTCGTGGCCTATTGCGACAACCAGGTCGCCTTCGCGCAGGTCCCCGGGTGTCCGACGCTCGCCGATCCGCCCAGCTCGTGGCTCAGCCTGACCGGCGATCTGGGCGGCTTCCTGTCGCCCGGACCGCAGGCGAGCTTCGATCGGGGCGGCGGTGCCGGGAGACCTGTGACGGGCGAGCAGGCCGCGTCGCTGGCGGCAACCATCGACCCCGCGATGATTGGCAATGGCTCGTTCATGCTCGTCCCCACCGTGCAGTCGGGCGACGGCACGACGCGCAAGCTGTGCTCGGTCAATGTCCCCTACATGCCCAACGACACGGTGACGACGATCCTGGAGCGCGCCCGTGACCTGGTGAACGCCGACCCGATGTGCATGGCGGCAGGCGTGAGCGCCGCGGTCCAGCCGGCGTTCGTCGATCTCGAGGCCGAGGATCAGTTCCCGAAGTCCGGCCGGCTGCACCTGTCGGCGCCCGGTGTCGTCGGCAGCCAGCTCATCCCGGCCGTCGAACAGAACCCCGGCCCCGTCGGTGGCCCCTGCTTCGACCTCGGCTCTTTCGGGGTGCCGGTGCAGGGCCAGATGCGGATCATGCGCGTCGGTTTCACGACCGGGCCGACAGGGGCCGCGGGCGGCAGCATCACCATGACCGAATCCTCGCCCCTCGGCGAGTGCACGATCACCGTTCCAACCTCCCCGGGAGCCAACGCCGACAGCATCGCGTCGGCGATCGAGGCGTTGTTCCAGAACCCCGGCCCCGGCCAGTGCCCCGCGAGCGCCAACCCGCATGACATCAAGAAAAAGGCGGGCGGTCTCATCCTGGTGATGTCGACCGGTCTCCAGATCTGCGTCGAGGACGCCGGCGTCGGCCTGACCATCGCGCCTCAGGAGACCTGCTTCGCCGACGCCGACTGCGACGACGGCAACCCGTGCACGCAGGACTCATGCGACATCGTCACCGGCCAGTGCCAGCACCCGCCGGAGCCGGACGGCCTGCCGTGCGACGACCTCGACCTGTGCACCAATGGCAACGTCTGCGTCGGAGGTACGTGCGGCGAGCCGGTCTTCTGCGACGATTTCAACCCCTGCACCGAGGATTCCTGCGACCCGGCGACCGGCACCTGCCGCAGCACCGATGTCGAGTGCGACGACGGCAACTCCTGCACCTTCGACTTCTGCAATCCGGAGCTCGGGGGTTGCAGCTCTTTCCCCAACGTCGGCGGGACCTGCGACGACGGGGACGCCTGCACGCAGGGCGACTTCTGCGACTTCCCGCCGGGCGGCTCATCGCCGATCTGCCGCGGCGTCAACACCTGCGATGACGGCAATCCCTGCACCGCCGACACCTGCGATCCGATCACCGGTGTGTGCACGAACCAGCCGATCCAGTGCGACGACGGCAACCCCTGCACCGTCGACTTCTGCAACGTCGACACCGGCGCCTGCGAGTCGTTCCCGACACCGGATGCGCCGTGCGACGACGCCGACGCCTGCACGATCGACGACCACTGCGTCCAGAACGCCGTGGGCGAGATCGCCTGCCAGGGAACGCCGATCACCTGCGATGACCAGAGTCTGTGCACGACCGATGCCTGCGATCCTCTGACCGGGCAGTGCCTGCACACATCGATCAACTGCGACGACGGCCAGGGCTGCACCCAGGACGTCTGCGTCGCGACGACCGTGCAGTGCGACCACACGCCGGTCAATTGCGACGACAACAACGCCTGTACGGCCGACTTCTGCGTGGTGCCGGCGTGCGTGATGCCGGACAACGGCACCGGGACCGCCGACCTGCCGGCGCAATGCCCCCACACCGCGCAGGACAAGTTCAGTCTGGTCGAAGCCAATGGCGACTTGTTCCAGATCGCCTCCGCCGTCCACCGCAGCTTCTCGTGTCCGCCGCCGCCGGGACCGGCGGTCTGCTCCTTCCCATCCCCTGTCCCTGGCGTGGACTGCAGCCAGGCGGGCGGTACTCTGGCCGGTGAGGAGGCGTGCGCCAATTCCATCCTGACGCTGCACCTGCAAGCCATGCACAACTCCATCCCCTTCGAGCGCACCCTCGATCTGCCGGTCTCCTTCGAGATGCACGCCGCCGCGCGCACCCCGGGGGATCCGGTGCAGCCGTTCAACACCGACATGTTCCGGCTCTTCGGGCAGATCGGGCCGGCGGACGGGGATCCGGATTTCGACCTCCTGCGCATCGTGGCCGGCACCGACTTCGGGATGCCGAGCCCGGGCCACACGACGCTGACGCAGTCGGGCGGGGACTGGACGGTCGACAGCTTCTTCGACGTCACCCTCCGGGTCGATTTCGTGGGGAGGCTGAACGGGCCCCTGATGGGGTGGAGCAAGAGCGTGTACTGGACGGTGCGCTTCCGGACCGGCGCCGGACAGTGCGTCCACCAGCCTGTCGACTGCGACGACGGCGACCCCTGCACGGTCGATTCCTGCGACCCGACGACCGGCGTATGCCTCCATACGCCTCTGAGCTGCGACGACGGCGACGCCTGCACGACCGACGCATGCAACCCGACGACCGGCGCCTGCGTCCACACGCCGCTCACCTGCGACGACAACAACGCCTGCACCGTGAACGACCATTGCATCCAGCTTTCGGGCGGTGCCACCTCCTGCGTGGGCGACTTCAAGGACTGCGAGGACGGTGATCCGTGCACGAACGACCGGTGCACTCTGCCGGCCGGGCAGTGCGTGCACGACCCGACCGACTGCGACGACAACGACGCCTGCACGACCGACTCCTGCGCGCCTCTGGGATGCATCGTGCCGGACAACGGCGGGGGGACGGCGGATCTGCCGCCTGCGGGGTGCCCGTACGTGGCGGAGGAGAAGCTGCTCATTCTCGACGGGATCCAACCCGCGGGGTCGATCGAGATCGATGCGGTGCACAGCGGGTTTTCCTGCCCGGCGGTTCCCCCGTCCGACTGGGTCTGCGCCTTCCCGTCACCTGTTCCGGGCGTGGACTGCTCGCAGGGGACCCCGGCGGCGGGCGAGGAGTCGTGCGCCGCTTCGGTCATGGCGATGCACATGGTCGGCACCGGGATCCTGGCCGGATTCGTGCGCGACATTCCGCTGACGGTGAGCCTCGAGGAGCACATGAAGCCGCGCGTGCCGGGGACTCCGGTGCAGTCGTTCGACACGGAGGTGTTCCGTCTGATGGGGCAGCTGCCACCGGGAGACGTGGATTTCGCCCTGCTGCGGATGACGTGCGGCACGGACTTCGTTCTGCCGAGCCCGGGTCACACGACCCTGCTCCAGATGGGCGGCAACTGGGGGGTGGACAGCCTCTTCGACCTCACCTGCCGGATCGACTTCATCGGCGCTCCGGGCTCGCCCCTGATGGGGAGGTCGGGGAGCACGACGGGGACCTACCGCTTCCGCACCCGGGGCGGGCAGTGCCTCCACGCGCCGGTCGACTGCAACGACGGCGATGCCTGCACCGTCGACTCCTGCGATCCGGGCCTCGGCACCTGCGTCCACGGCCCGGTGAGCTGCGACGACAACAACGCCTGCAGTCTCGATTCGTGCGATCCGATCGCCGGCTGCATGCACCAGGTGCCGCCGGTTGTCGAGCCGGGTCCCTCACTGTTCCAGTCGCAGAGCGTGGTCTCCTGGCCCGTGAGCCCCGGGGCGACGCACTGGAACACCTACCGCGGGACGATCCCGAGCACGATGCTGGGGAGCCGCCTGCCGGGATCGGTGTACGACCAGGCCTGCTTCGAGAGCGCCGATGCGTTGGGCGACGGAGCGACGCAGAGCACCGATGCGGCGAACCCGCCGCTCGGCACCGGCTTCTACTACCTGATGAGCGCCGAGGGTGACTGCGCCGAGAGCGACATCGGCCACGCCTCATCGGGAGCGGCGATCCCGAACGTGATGGCCTGTCCGACCCCTCCATAACGGCGGCCGTCGGGCCTGGCGCTCAGCGGGCGGAGCGCCAGGTCCGGGTCTTCCGGGCAGGGGCATCGCGGAGGCCTTGCCGGCCGCGCTACGCGACCTTGACCGCGTTGTCGATGACGGCGAAGCGCAGCCGGGCGTCGCCGATGCGGATCAGGTCCCAGTGCTTGAGCGAGGCCCGGTCGTCGACCCGCCGGCCGTTGAGACCGGTGCCGTTGGTGCTGGCGAGGTCGCGCAGGACATACGCCTCGGGGCCGTAAAGACCCAGCTCGGCATGCTTGCGCGACACCTTCTCGTCGTTAAGACAGATGTCCGCGCCCTCGCGGCCGATGATGTAGACGCCGCCCGATGAGATCTCGAAGACGCGCCCCCTGTCGGCGCCCTCCTCGATGCGCAGGTAGAGGCCGGTATCGGGCGGGATCAGGCCCGATTTCATCCGCCGGGGGGCCTGCTGGGGATCGAGAACCGTTTCCGCCGCGTCGTCGCGTTTGTCGCTCATCGCTTCCTCCTTCGTCAATCCACCTTGATCTGAACCGGCCGGCCGAACGTGCGGCCGATCGTCAACCGCAGGGTGCGGGTCTCGCCGGGCGACAGGTCGAGGACGATGGAGCCGGGACGATGAGCGCCCGGGTCGCGATCAACGACCTGTTCAGCAACGAGGCCCTGGCCTACCTGCTCAAGCACGACACGGTCATGGGCACCTTCGAGAAGGACGTATGCGTCGCGGGGGACGTGATGTCGATCGACGGGCGCGAGGTCTCGATGCTCGCGTCGGCCGACCAGAAGGCGCTCCCATGGAAGACGCGCGGAATCGACGTCGTGGTCGAGGCGACAGGGTGGTTCCGCAGCCGCGAGGGGCTCGAGCAGCACCTGCAGGCGGGGCGCGGCGTGTTCTGCTAACCGTGCCGGCGAAGGACGCCATCGACGCGACAGTGGCGATGGGGGTCAACGACGACACCCTGCGCTCCGAGCACCGCATCGTCTCCAACGCCGATTGCACGACCAATTGCCTGGTGCCGATCGCCAAGGTGCTCGACGAGGCCTTCGGGATCGACAAGGGGTTCATGACGACGGTGCGCGCCTACACCAACGACCGGCGCCTCGCCGACGTGCCGCACAAAGACCTGCCAGCAGCCGCGCCGCGGCCGAGAACATCATCCCGACCACGACCGGCGCGGCCAAGGCGGTCGGGCGCCTCCTGGCCCACCTCGAGGGGCGCCTCGACGGAACCGCGATGCGCGTCCCGGTGGCCAACGACTCGACGGTCGATTGCAGCGTCGTGCTCCGCAAGGCCCCATCGGTCGCCGAGGTCAACGCCGCAGTGCGGCGGGCCCCGAGGGGCCGCTGCGCGGCATTCTCGAGTACTGCGAGCGGCCGATCGTCTCCTCCGACATCGTCGGCAACCAGCACTCGTCGATCTCCGACTCACCCTCGACGACCACCGTCGGCGAGGGGTTCGTCAAGGTCGTCTCCTGGTTACGACAACGAGTGGGGTTATTCGTGCCAGGGCGTCCACCTCATCGACCGGCTGACGTCGCCGGACCGGACGAAGAAGGGGTAACGTCGGCGGTCCGGCCCCCGGGCAGCGCGCCCTGGATCAAAACGCGCCAGGCGGTGGAACAAAATGCGCCACCCCGGCCTGCCGCCTGCAAGTCACGCAGGATCAACGGGGCGGTCGGGACGAGGACGGACTCCCACAGTTGTCAGGGCGCGTTCTGCGCCGGAGACCGGCCGCACCCCTCTGCGGCACAAGCGACCAAGTACAATTCTCATAACAGGTTGGGGGATCCGTCCCGATGGCCAGCTTCTTGCCTACCTTGTGAGCCATGTTCCCTGCGGGGCGGGAGCGCGATCCCGCGTTCCGCCCGCGACGCGGGGGCATTGCGGGCGAACCCCCCGGGCCACGAGAGACGGATGACAACAGTCAGCCGGTTCGGCGTCGGCCCTCGGGTTATGCCCGCGGGGGGAAGGATGATGCGATACAGATTTCCGGCCCTCGTGATGGTGGGGCTGCTCGCCGCGCCGTTCGGCGCGGGCGTGCAGGCCGACATTGTGACCGCCCGGGCGGGGCTCGATTTCTTCGAGACTGATCCCGCCACGACCTACGACGACCTGGCGCTGCCGCCCGGCTTCCTGGTGCCCTTCTGCGACGCCGGGTTCACCGGCCGCGTCTTCCTGCGCGGCGAGCGGATTCCCTGCTTCGGCGGGAACTGCGACCTCGGTCCGACCGACACGATCGTTCGGAGGAATGCCAACGCCGCGCCTCCTTCGGCGGTCATCCCCATCGAGATCGTCGCCCTGGAGCTGCGGAGCGTAGCCCCCATCACAGTCTCCTGCACGGGCGGGGCCCAGACATGGAACATCATCGTGTCGATCCCTGAAGGGGACCCGAACCAGACCCCCGGCACCATGACCGTCAATCACACCTCGCCGGATGGGGGGACCTTCGATTCCGTGCTCCCCGTCACCCCGCAGATTACCTTCAAGCGCGTCTCGGACAGCACCACGGTGGGGCCGATGACTGCTCCGACGATCACCTTCACGTTGCCGGCGCCCTCCCCGTGGTGCCATACCGGGGGCGCGCTCGACGATCCTCCCGGTGACTACCTCGTCGAGACGAATCTCACGACGCCGAGCAATTTCTACCCCGGCTGCCTCGAGGAGGGGCCGGCCGGCGGCGTGATAAAGAGAAAGGTCCTCACGGAGGAGGAGGCCCTCCAGGCCAAGCACGGCGTGCTCCCGGCCGAAAAGAAAAACCACTACAAGTGCTTCGAGATCGCCGGGCCGGCGCCGGTCTGCGACCCTGTGTCGCTGGCCAACGAATTCGGATTTCAGGGGAGCGTCGAGATCCTCCAGCCCAGGTACGTCTGCCCGCCGGCGCTGAAGAACGGCGGGGGAGATCTCATGGCGCCGCACCTCAAGTGCTACGACATCGTCGGGAACGCCCCCGGGAGCATCGTGGATCTCAGGACCCAGTTCGGCGTCGAGAGCAACCTCCGGGTCGGCCAGGCCAGGATGCTCTGCGCGGTCGCGCTCAAAACGGTCGTTCCCGACCCGCTGACCGGGGTGCCCCCGCCGAGCCCGCACTACACCTGCTACTCGATCGCCGGGCCCCCTCCCGGGGCGGTCGTCGACCTCGAGACCCAGTTCGGACTGGAGCCGGGTGTCACCGTCGGGCAGGCGAGGTTCAAGTGCGTTCCGACGATCAAGAACGGCGGGGGGACCCGCAAGGACCCGGACCTCAAGTGCTACGACATCCTCGGAAGCGACCCGCCGCACGTCGTGAACCTCAGGACCCAGTTCGGGGATGAGCTGAACCTCCCCGTCGGGCAGGCGAAGCTGATGTGCATCCCGGCCAAGGAGCTGCGCGCCATCACCCCCGTCCCGGCGCTTGGCGCCCGGGGGCTCATCGCCTTGGCGCTCCTCCTGCTTGCAGCGTCGGCCGTGCTCATCTACCGGCGTCGGAGGCGCGCGCCGGCCGGCGCCGTCTGATCCGCGACTCGCCGGCGGCTACACCTGCGCGCCCCGTGGGACACCGCGGGGCGCGCCAGTTTCCTGCGAGGTGGGGTCCCTGCGTAAGTCCCCACTGCAACGTCACGCCGCCAAATCCGGGCTTCGTGGGCATGGCGACCGGCAGCTGTCGCAGCATGGACTTGATCTCCGACGGCAGCGTCGCGGCAGGACTGGTAGGGGCTATCCCGTCGACTTTGGGGCGTCAGCCGGCGGAGGGGGGCCCGGAGAGCGCCTGAGCCCCTGGGTCGGAGGCTTCGAGATTCCGGGGAGTCGAATCGGACGGCGATCTGCGGGGGACCTGAGGGCACAGGGGGAGCGTGTCGGGACATACGATCGCCGGGGTCGGTGCGGGACCCACGCGTGGACCTGCCAGTCGGTGGGGACCGGGGCTGCCGGCGCCGGCCGCGCTACGCGACCTTGACCGCGTTGTCGATGACGGCGAAGCGCAGCCGGGTGTCGCCGATGCGGATCAGATCCCAGTGCTTGAGCGAGGCCCGGTCGTCGACCCGCCGGCCGTTGAGACCGGTGCCGTTGGTGCTGGCGAGGTCGCGCAGGACCCAGGCCTCGGGGCCGTAGAGTCCGAGCTCGGCATGCTTGCGTGACACCTTCTCGTCGTCGAGACAGATGTCGGCGCCGTCGCGGCCGATGATGTAGACGCCGCCCGAGGAGAGTTCGAAGACGCGCCCCCTGTCGGGACCCTCCTCGATGCGCAGGTAGAGGCCGGTATCGGGCGGGATCAGGCCCGATTTCATCCGCCGGGGGGGCCTGCTGGGATCGAGAACCGTTTCCGCCGCGTCGTCGCGCTTGTCGCTCATCGCTTCCTCCTTCGTCAATCCACCTTGATCTGAACCGGCCGGCCGAACGTGCGGCCGATCGTCAACCGCAGGGTGCGGGTCTCGCCGGGCGACAGGTCGAGGACGATGGAGCCGCGGGTTGACTCGCTCTCTCCCTCCGACGTCACCTCGGCCTCGATCTCGTGGCGGCCGGGTCGCACGTCGATCCAGGTCTCGAAGCCTTCCTGGTTGCGCCCGAACAGCGGCGCCAGGCCATCCTGGTGCGGCGCCGCCAGGCGGCGCTCGAACACCGACCCGCCGTCGACACGGAGGGCCAGGTTGCCGGCCTCGATGCCGCTGCGCCCCTCGAGCTTGAGGTGCGCCTTGCGGTTGGCGAACAGGACCGGTACGCCGGCGACGGTCATCAGGAAGAAGACGATAATGGCGACCAGGCCGCGGTGGGCGAGAAGGCCGCCGCGGCCGGCCGCGCCGGCGGCGGCCGCGACCTCGTCGGCGCGGTTATCGGCGGTGTCGGGCGTGTCCTCGGACTCCACGACCGTTTCGCCGGGCGCCGCCGCCCGGGCACGGCCCGCGCGCGACCGCCGCGGGCGGGCTGCGGCGCCGCCGGCGGGCGTGTCACGCTCCGCATTCGCGGCCGCGGCGACACCCTCCGACATGGTCGCGCCGGCCTGCTGCAACGCCCGGCGGAAGGCGGCGCCGTCGGGGTAGCGATCGTCCGGATCCTTCGCCAGGGCGCGGTCGAAGAAGGCGTCGAGCTCGGCCGGCAGTCCGCGCACCTGGCGCGAGACCGGGATCGGCGTCTCGTGGGCCACGGAATAGGCGACCGACGGGAGATCCTGGCCGCCGAACGGGCGCTTCGATGTCAGCGCCTCGTACAGGACGACGGCGAGGGAGAAGAGATCGCTTCTCGCGTCGACGGTGGCGCCGCGGATCTGCTCCGGCGACATGTAGGCCGGCGAGCCGACCACGGCGCCGGTGCGGGTCAGCTCCGAGGCGGCCAGGCGGGCCACCCCGAAATCGGTGATTTTCACGACACCGTCGGTGTTGCGCACCAGGATGTTGGCCGGCTTGATGTCGCGATGGATGATGCCGGCCTTGTGCGCGGCGACCAGGGCGTCGGCCAGGCTGTCGCCGAAGCGCAGCGCCAGGTCGGGCGACAGCCGGTGCTGGCCGTCAAGCAGGTCCTTCAGGCTGGCGCCCGGAACGTACTCCATGACGATGTAGGGAAAACGTCGCACCGGATCGAGCCCGACATCGTGCACCGTGACGATGTTCGGGTGCGACAGGGCCGCCGCCGCGTGCGCCTCGCGCAGCATCCGCTCCTCGAACTGCTGCGCCATCTCCTCCGAGATCCCCTCGGGGAACTCGATGGTCTTGAGCGCCACCTGCCGCCCGAGGTTCGGGTCACGCGCCAGGAACACCACCCCCATCGCCCCCTTGCCGATGAGGGACTCGATTTCGTACCGACCTATCGCGCCCATGCGTTCGCCGTGGTCTCCCCGTGAGTGGCAACCAGGAAGAATCTGATCCCCGGGAGGAGCGGATTCAAGGGGCTTCGGCCGAGTGCCAATTTCGTGATCGTGGGCCCGGCGCCACCATGTATGCTCCCGCGCGTGACCCCCGCACCGCACCGCGGCACGACCGGCCCGTCGCTCGTCCGCGCCATCGGGGTCATGGGGCTGGCCGCCAGTATCGTCAATGTGACCATCGGCGGCGGCATCTTCCGCCTGCCGGCGCTGGTCGCCGCCACGCTGCACGCCCAAGCGCCGATCGCCTTCCTGGTCTGCGCCACGGTCATGGGGCTCATCGTCCTGTGCTTCGCCGAGGCGGGGAAGCGGGTCGAGCTCACCGGCGGGCCGTATGCGTACGTCGAGGTCGCCTTCGGCCCGTTCGCGGGGTTCCTGGCGGGGATCCTGGTCTGGCTCCTGGGCACCTTCGCGGTCGCGGCGGTGTCGACGGTGCTCGCCGATTCGGTGGGGGCGCTCATCCCCGGCCTCGGCGGCGCCGCGGGGCGGGGCCTCTTCCTGGTTCTGGCCTTCGCGGCCGCGAGCGCCGTCAACATCGCCGGCGTGCGGCAGGGGACACGGCTCAACGCCATCGCGACCATCGCCAAGCTGCTGCCGCTGCTGCTGCTCGTGGGTGCGGGTGCCTTCGCGGTGGTGCCTGCGAACCTCGCCTGGACCGAGCCGGTAGGGGCGAGCACCGTGGCGCGCGCCTCCATCCTGCTCATCTTCGCCTTCAGCGGCGTTGAGAGCGCGCTGGTACCCAGCGGCGAGATCAAGGATGTGCGCCGGACGGTGCCACGAGCGCTCCTGGCGGCGATGCTGGTGATCACCGGCATGTACCTGTCGATCCAGCTGGTCGCCCAGGGGGTCCTGGGCGAGTCGTTGCACGTCGAGCGGACGCCGCTGGCGGCGGCCGCGGCGCGGATCTTCGGTCCGTGGGGCGCGACGATGCTGCTCGTCGGCGCCGTGGTGTCGATGCTCGGGTACGTGGGCGGGATGACGCTCGCGGTGCCGCGCGCCCTGTACGCTTTCGGGCGCGACGGGTTCCTGCCGGCGGCGATGGCCCGCGTTCACCCGCGCTTCCACACGCCCTACCTGGCGATCGCCACCCAGAGCGCTCTCGCGTGCCTGCTCGCGATCACCTCCGGTTTCGAGCGCCTGGCGATCCTCGCGAACCTGGTGACCCTGCTGCTGTATGCCGGCTGCTGCCTCGCCGCCTGGGAGCTGGGGCGCCGCGACCCCGCGGGCACCGGCGGGCGGGGACGGGATTGGCGCGTGCGGGTCGTGCCGTTCGCTGCCTGTGCCGCGATCGCGTGGCTGCTCACCAGCATCACATGGGAGGAATGGAAGGTGACGCTGGCGCTTCTGGTTGCCGCGAGCCTGCTGTACCTCGTCACGGCGCGGGCGCGGGGGCGCTCGCCGGGCGTCGATCCCGCCTGATGCGGCGTTGACAGGCCGGCGCCCGGCCGGGCTATAATCCGCGCCCCTAACCGTCGTTCACACCAAGACTTGCGCGTATCGCGCGGAGTGTCTCGTCGATGGCCACCGCCCGCAAGAACCCGAACCCCCGGCTCCGGCCCGCCGCGAAGGCACGACCCGCGGTGAAGGCCCGGCCGGCCGCGCGCACCGCACCCCCGGCCCGCACCGTGCCGGTCGCCCGCGCCATGACCTACAAGGACGCCGGCGTCGACATCGACGCCAAGATGAAGGCGATCCAGCGGATCAAGGGGATCGCCCGCGGCACCTTCCGGCCCGGCGTTCTCGGGGAGATCGGTTCGTTCGGCGGGCTGTTCGACCTGGCGGCGGCCGGCCCGTTCCGGCACCCGATCCTGGTCAGCAGCGCCGACGGCGTCGGCACGAAGCTGAAGGTGGCCATCCGGCTCGGCGACCACACCACGGTCGGGCAGGACATCGTCAATCACTGCGTCAACGACATCCTGGTGCAGGGGGCGTTTCCGCTGTTCTTCCTCGACTACATCGCCATGGGCCGGATCGTGCCCCAGGTGCTGGTCGATGTCGCGTCGGGGCTGGCGAAAGCCTGCCGCGAGGCGGCGTGCTCGCTCATCGGCGGCGAGACCGCCGAGATGCCCGACCTCTACGACCCGGGCGACTACGACCTCGCCGGGTTCATCGTCGGGGTGGTGGAGAAGGCGCAGGTCATCGACGGATCGCGCATCGCCCCGGGCGACGTCATCCTCGGCCTGGCCTCCTCGGGGCTGCACACCAACGGCTACTCGCTGGCAAGGAGAGTGTTCTTCGAGCGGAAGGGGCTCAAGGCGCAGTCGGTGGTGCCGGAGCTGGGCCGCACGGTGGGGGAGGAGCTGCTCGCCGTGCACCGGTCGTACCTTCCGGTGCTGCGCGGGCTCGTTCCGGGCGGGGCGCTCTACGGCCTGGCGCACATCACCGGCGGCGGGTTCACCGACAACATCCCGCGTATCCTGCCGAAGGGGGTGTCGGCGCGCATCGATCTCGGCACCTGGCCGGTGCTGCCGGTGTTCCGCTATCTCAGGCGCGAGGGACGCATGGCCGACGACGAGGTGCTGCGCACCTTCAACATGGGGATCGGCATGGTGCTGGTCGTGCCGGCGCACCGCGAGGCCGAGGTCACGGCGCACCTCGATTCCGCGCGCGAGAAGCACTGGCGCATTGGCGAGATCGTCCCGGGGAACCGCAAGGTGGTGTTCGCGCGCGATGCCGCGGGCCCGGCCGACTGGACGGCCGTGGCCGCTTCATGAGGCGGAAATCTTAGAGGACGCCGAATGGATCTGTATGCCTCGTTCCTCGGCGTGATGTCGTTGTTGTTCATCGCCTGCGCCGCCGTGCTTCTGCCGATGGGTCTGTATCATCTGTGGCGGCGCCACGGGCGCAAGGCGGCGATCGACCTGGCGCTCGCCCTGCTGGCCGCCCTGGTGGCCGCCGGCTTCCATTTCTTCCGCGGGCTGATGTCGTCGTGAGCGCCGCCGGCCCGGTGTCGCCGTCGTCGAACCGCATCGGCGTGCTGATCTCCGGCCGGGGATCCAACCTGATGGCGATCCTCGACCACATCGAGCGCGGCGTCCTCGACGCGCAGGTGGCCGTCGTCCTGTGCAACGAGCCGGCGGCCGCCGGGGTCGAGGCGGCGCGGGCGCGCGGCGTCGACGTGGTCATCGTCGACCACCGCGCCAGCCCGTCCCGCGAGGAGCACGACCAGCGCATGGCGGCCGAGCTCGAGAGCCGCGCGGTCGGTCTGGTCTGCCTCGCCGGTTACATGCGCCTGCTGTCGCCGTGGTTCGTGCGCCGTTTCGCCGGGCGCATCCTCAACATCCATCCGTCGCTGTTGCCCGCCTTCCCGGGTGTCGGCGTGCAGAAAGCCGCCCTCGAGCACGGCGTGCGCTGGAGCGGCTGCACGGTGCACTTCGTCGACGAGGGTCTCGATTCGGGACCGATCGTGGCGCAGCAGCCGGTGCCGGTGGAGGAGGAGGACACGCCCGACAGTCTGGCGGCGCGCATCCTCGACGAGGAGCACCGCCTCTACAGCCGCGCCATCGCGCTGTTCTTCTCCGGCCGCCTGCAGATCGAAGGGCGCCGCGTGAGGGGCGCCGGCGACCCGCCGGGCGCCTGAGATCGGGCGCCGGACATGGCCTCGGGCGGCTCGCCGCGCGGCGCCGCCGCGCGGCGACCCACTGCGGTCGGGCGCGCCAGGCCGCGGACGACCGCCGTCCGCGGGCGGACGCGCCGCCATGGGCCCCACGGCCCGCCGGCGTGAACGCGGGCCGCGCCGCCGGGCATGCCCCTTGCTGTGGCCGGCGCCATGAGTCACGACTATCCCGCCGAACCACCGCCCCTGGCCGAGCCCGAGGCCGGTCCGCGCAGCATGAAGGAGATGCCGGCCGACGTGCTGCGCCCGCGCGAGAAGCTGGCGCGCTTCGGGGCGCGCGGTCTGAGCCATGCCGAGCTGCTGGCGATCCTGCTCGGCAGCGGCATCAAGGGGCGCAGCGTCCTCAAGGTCGCCGAGGCGGTGGTGTCGCGCTACGGGGCGCAGGGCCTGCAGGCGCTGAGCCTCGACGAATGGGCCGCGAATCCCGGGATCGGGCGGGCGCGCGCCGGCCAGATGCTCGCGGCGCTCGAGCTCGGGAGGCGGCTGCTGGCGCCGCCGGCCGAGGAGCCGCGCGTCGGATCGCCCGCCGAGGCGTACGCCCTGGTGCGCGACCTCAAGGGGGCGCGCAAGGAGCACCTGGTGGCGCTCTATCTCGACGCGCAGAACCGGCTCATCCTCAAGGAGACCGTGTCGATCGGCAGCCTCAACACCACCCGCACCCATCCGCGCGAGGTGCTGCAGCCGGCGGTCGTGCACTCGGCGCTGGCGTTCGTGCTGATCCACAACCACCCGAGCGGCTCGCTCGACCCGAGCCGCGACGACGTCGAGTTCACCCGCGCGATGCAGCGCGCCGGGGAGCTGATGGGTGTGAGCCTGTACGACCACATCATCGTCAGCCGGCGCGGGTACGTCAGCCTGAAGGAGCGGGGGTTGATGTAGCATAGCGCTCCTTTCGGGGGGCGCATGACGACGAAGCAGACCCGCGGCACGGCGGGCGCCGGCCGGTCGAAGCGCCGCTTCCTGCCGGCGCGCGAGCAGATCGAGTACCTGCGCAAGGGCGCGGTCGACATCATCCGCGAGGAGGAGCTGCTCGCCAAGCTCGAGCGGTCCATCGCGAGCGGCCGCCCGCTCACCGTCAAGGTCGGCTTCGACCCGTCCGCCCCCGACCTGCATCTCGGGCACACCGTCCTGATCCGCAAGATGAAGCACTTCCAGGACCTGGGGCACCGGGTCGTCTTCCTGATCGGCGACTTCACCGGAATGATCGGCGATCCCACCGGGCAGTCGAAGACGCGGCCGGTCCTGACCCGCGAGCAGGTGCGCGCCAACGCCGAGACCTACAAGCGGCAGGTGTTCACGATCCTGCACCCGAAGAAGACCGTCATCGGCTTCAACAGCCGCTGGCTCGGGACGATGGGGGCCGCCGGCTTCATCGCCCTGGCGTCGAAGTACACCGTGGCGCGCCTGCTCGAGCGCGACGACTTCGCGCGCCGCTACAAAGCCAACCAGCCAATCGGCCTGCACGAATTGCTCTACCCGCTGGCGCAGGGGTACGACTCGGTCGCCCTCAAGGCCGACGTGGAGATGGGCGGCACCGACCAGACCTTCAACCTCCTGGTGGGGCGCGAGCTGATGCGCGAGTACGGGCTCGAACCTCAAGTCGTGCTGACCATGCCGCTTCTCGAGGGCCTGGACGGCGTCGAGAAGATGTCGAAGTCGCTCGGCAACTACATCGGCATCAACGAGCCGCCGCGGGAAATCTTCGGCAAGGCGATGTCGATCTCCGACGACCTGATGTGGCGCTACTACACCCTGTGCACCGACTTGCCGACGGCCGAGATCGACGCGCTGCGGGGGCGGGTGGCCGACGGCTCATTGCACCCGAAGCAGGCCAAGGTCGATCTCGCCCGCCGGATCGTCGCCGACTACCACGGCGCGGCGGCCGCCGACGAGGCGGCCGCCGAGTTCGAGCGCATCTTCGCCCGCCGCGAGAACCCGGACGAGGTGCGCGAGGTCGTCGTGCCGCGGGCGGCGGAGCCGGTCTGGATCCCGAAGCTCATGGTGACCGCGGGGCTGGCGAAGTCGAATGGCGAGGCGCGCCGGCTGATCGAGCAGGGCGGGGTCAGCATCGACGGCGAGCGCGTTGCCGACCCGGCGGCGACCTTGCCCGCGGCCGCCCCCGCCACCCATCTCATCAAGGTCGGCAAACGTCACTTCGTGCGGATCATCTTCTCTTAGCCCGCGCGGCGGTGGGTCACTCCGGTGCGCGCGGCGTGCCGGTGACCAGGGCCCGGACGTCGTCCTGGGTGAGACCGGTCAGGGATGCGAGGCGCGCGACCGTCCAGTCGCGGTGCTGCAGGACGAAGGCCTCGAGCTCGTCGCGCGACGGCTGCGCATCGATGTAGAACAGTCGGTCGAGAAGCTCGGTGATCTCGCGGCGCTGAGCGGCCGGGTCTTTGCGCCCGGCGGCGAGATCGAGGATGACCGCCGTGCTGCCGGTGCGCGCGAAGGCGGCCGTGGTCTGCGCCGCCGCCGGGTTGCCGAGCGCCGGCGCCGGGATGGCGCTGGCGCGCAGGGTGCGGGCCTCCTCCTCGCTGCGGTAGATGGTCAGCGAGACGCGGCTGCCGCCCTCGCTCGTGACCCGGTCGACGAACACCATCTCCATGCGGTGGAAAAGGACCGGCGACCCCTCGCGGCCGTAGCCCATGCCGGCAAGCGCCAGGACATTCGGCTCGATGGAGTGGGCCGCCGAATGGAGATCAATCCGCAGCCGCAACGTCCGCCCCTCGTAGGCGTCGCGGATGTCGCGGGCCACCTCGCGGCTGACGGCGAAAACCGGCGGCGAAGGCCAGGCGGCAAGCAGCGCGCCCAGGGCCATGACCGCCAGGCCGCGGACGGTCACGCTGTCGGCGGCGCGCGGTCGCGGGGCGGTGCCGTGCATGGCGCTACCGGCGCTCGGCCGGCCCGCTGTCGCGGGCACGGCGGTACTTGATGGTCATGCCGGCCTGGTCACGTCCACCCACTCCCGGCGCCAGCACTGTGAGTGTGCGCTGGTCGGGCCCTTTCCACTGCAGAACCTCGCGCGTCGCTGTCGTCCCGCCGCGGCCGTCGGCGGCGTCGAACCGGAAGGTGAGGGTGTCGCCCGCGGCATCGTACTCCCCCTCGTGCACCTCGAGGGTGGCGTCGGCGGTGTCGACCGAAGCCAGGACATACCGTTTCCGGTCCGGGTCGTAACCGAGGATCCCGTGGCCGGCGAACGGCTCCTTCTTCGAGTCGGCGAGGTGGTCGGTGACCAGGAAATTGCCGCCGCAGCAGACGGTGTCGGTCTCGCGCCCCCTCGCGGAGGACGAGCCGCCGCCGGGCCGCGGGCGATTGAGCATCTGTGTGCTCCAGGCGCCGGCGTCGCGCAGGACGAGCGCATGTTCGGGGGTCGGCGGCGTCGGCACCGGCAGGATCTCCGGGCGCGGGGCGCCCTCCTTGCGGCGGCGGTAGATGATGCTGATCGCCGCTGCGTCGGTGGGGCGGGAGCCGGGAACGTACATCGTGAAGGTGCGCGTGTCGTCGTCCTTGAAGACGGTCTCCTCGTGCCAGCGCACCGGCATCCCGCTCGAGTTCACGGTCTCGACCCACAGCGTCAGGGTGCGCGTCGCCGGGTCCCAGGTCCCCTCGGACAGCCAGAAGACCGGCGAGGTGGCGTCGGCCCAGACCCGGCGGAACCGACCGGACCCGGGGTTGAAGGCGAGGATCGCGTGTCCCTGGAACGGCCGGTCCTCGACCTGGCTGCGGAAGTCGCTCGTCACCCAGGCGCCGCCCTCTCCGAGCGTGTTCACCTCGATGCCGTTGAGGACGAGCGGCGGCGAATCGTCCGGGGAAGCGATCTGCATCGTCGCGTTCCAGACCCCGGCGAAGCTCCTGAGCACCGCAGCGCCCGGATCCGCCGCGGCGGCGGCCGCCTTCGGCGCCGGGGTCGCCCCGGGAGCGGCGCCGGCCAGGAGGATCGCGGCGGGAACGAGAAGGACGGCGTGACGGGCGACGCGTTGGCGCTGCATCGATGAGTCTCCAGCCCGCCCGGTGGCGGGAAGCGTGACTCTACAACGATGCCGCGCCGCGGCCAACCCCGTCACCGGCCGCCGGCGGATCGGTGCTGTAGAATACCGGCCCTATGAATCGCCTCCGGCCGGTGCTGTGCCTTCTGGCGTTCCTGATCGTCGTGGCGCCGCCGCCGGCGCGGGCCGCCGCCAACCACCTCGAGGGCCAGCTGAGCCCCTATCTCCTCGAGCACGCCGACAACCCGGTGGATTGGCATCCGTGGGGCGACGCGGCGCTGGCCCGGGCGCAGGGCGAGCTGAAGCCGATCTTCCTGTCGATCGGCTACTCCGCCTGCCACTGGTGTCACGTCATGGAGCGCGAGTCGTTCAGCGATCCCGAGGTGGCCCGCCTGCTCAACGAGGGGTTCGTCAGCATCAAGGTCGATCGGGAGGAACGCCCCGACCTCGACGCCATATACATGGATGCGGTCGTGGTGACGACCGGCGGTGGCGGCTGGCCGATGTCGCTCTTCCTGACCCCCGATCTGAAGCCGTTCCAGGCCGGCACCTACTACCCGCGCGACCGCTTCGTGTCCCTCATTCGCAGCGTGCGGTCGGCGTGGCTCGAGAGACGCCCGGAGGTGCTGGCGGCGGCCGAGTCGATCCGCCGGGCGATGGCTGATCTGCAGGCCGCGCCGGGCGGCGACCACGGCGACGATCCCGACGCCGATCTGCTGGGGCCGGCGGTGGCGGCGCTGGCGGCGACGTACGACCACGACCACGGCGGCTTTGGCGGCGCGCCGAAGTTCCCGCCGCACGGCGCCCTGGCGCTCCTGCTGCGCGCCCATCGCGAGCGCGGCGACACCCGGGCGCTCGACATGGCGGTCGGGACGCTCGACGCCATGGCGCGCGGCGGTCTCTACGACCAGGTCGGGGGCGGCTTCCACCGCTACACGACCGACGCGGCCTGGCGGCTGCCGCACTTCGAGAAGATGCTCTACGACAACGCCCTCCTCGTTCCCCTCTACCTCATGGCGTGGTACCAGAGCGGGCGCGCCGAGTTCCGCCTCGTCGCCGAGGAGACCCTCGAGTGGATGCAGCGCGAGATGACCGGCCCCTCGGGCGGGTTCTGCGCCTCGCTCGACGCCGACAGCGGCGGCGAGGAGGGCGGGTATTACACCTGGACCATCGATCAGATCCGCTCCGCCGTGGGCGCCGCCGATGCCGGGGCGATGGTCGATTACCTCGGCGCGACGGTGCGCGGCGACCTGGCGGGGGGCCGCAACGTCCTGCATGTCACCGCCGGCGACGCGGGTTTCGCGGCGCGCCGCGATCTGCCGCTTCCGGTCTGGAGGACGACGTACGACCGGGCGCGCGCCCGGATGCTCGAGGCGCGGCGGTCGCGGCCGCGGCCGCACCGCGACGACAGCATCCTGACCGCCTGGAACGGCCTGGCGATCTCGGCCTTCGCGGTCGGCCACCGCGCCACCGGGCGGCCCGAGTATCTTGATGCGGCGCGGGCCGCGGCGACCTTCGCCCTCGCGAACCTGCGCGACCGGGACGGCAGCACGCGGGTGTCGTGGCGCGCCGGCCGCTCGGGCGGCCCCGGCTTTCTCGATGACAACGCCCTGCTCATGCGCGGGCTTCTCGACCTGCACGCCGCCGCCGGCGACGCGGTCTGGGTGGAGGCGGCGCTGGCGCTGGCGAAGGACGCCGACCGCTTCGCGGACGAGGCCGGCGGCTGGTACTTCGCCCCGGTGCGCGACGACCTCATCGTCCGGCCGCTGAGCCTCAACGACGAGGCCCTGCCGTCGGGCAACGCGGTGATGGTCGAGAACCTGGCGCGGGTGTCGGCGTTGCGCGGCGACGCCGGCCTGCTGCGGGCGGCGATGCGCACGGTCGACCGCGCCGCCGGCCTCATGCGCTCCCAGCCGGCGTCGTATCCCTACATGATCCTGGCGCGCGACACGGCGCGTGCCGCGGCGACGCCGGTGCCGCCGGCAGCCGCCGTGCCTGCGTCCTCCACGGCATCTGCGTCCGCCGCCTCCTCCGCCCCGGCCCCGGCCGGGCTCCTCGGAGCGCCGGCGCACGCCGCCGAGGCGGGCGCCGGCGCCCCCCTGACCGCCGGCGCCGATCCGCCGCGCGCGGTCGCGGGCACCGTCGTCGGCCGCGCCAACAAGGAGCGCGTCGTCGATTCCTCATGGCTCGAGCCGGCCGGGCCGGTCCGTCCCGGGGCGGTGGCCGGCGCGGCGGTGCGATTGGTCATCAAGCCCGGGTGGCACATCAACTCGTCGAAGCCGTCGCTCGACTACCTCATCCCGACGCGCATCCAGGTGACCGACGCCGGCGGCGCCACGGTCGAAGGGATCGACTACCCCGAGGGACACATGGTGAAGCTCGCCTTCGCCGAGGAGAGTCTCTCGGTGTTCGAGGGCGAGGTGGTCATCCACCCGATGCTGCGCGCGGCGCGCACGGCGGCCGAAGGTGCCGTCGCGGTCGTGGCCCGTCTGACCTACCAGGCGTGCAGCGACAAGGCCTGCCTGCCGCCCGAGACAGTCGAGTTCAAGACGACGCTGCGGATTGCCGGCCCGCCGGCCGACGCCGAGGCGCCGGGCGCGGCCGCCGGCGGCGGCGGCGCGGCGCGCGAAGCGCTGCGGGTCGCCGGGGAGGACCAGCTCACCGTGCTCATGCGCGAGCGCGGCCTGCTCTTCGTACTCGGTGTCGTCTTCCTGAGCGGGCTGGCGCTCTGCCTGACACCGTGCGTCTACCCGATGATCCCGGTGACCCTCGGCTACTTCAGCAACCAGGCGGCCGGCACCGGCTGGGGCCGGCGCCTGGCGCTGCCGTCGCTGTACGTCCTCGGGATGGCGATCACCTACTCGATCCTGGGGGTGATCGCCGGGCTGACCGGCGGTCTGTTCGGCGCGGCGTTGCAGAACCCCGTGGTGGTCGGGGCGCTGGTCCTGCTGTTCGTCGCGATGGCGTTGTGGATGTTCGGGGTGTACGAGCTGCGTCTCCCCGGCGCGCTCACGCAGCTCGGCGCCGGACGCGCCGGGGCGGTCGGCGCCTTCGTCATGGGCCTGACCCTCGGCCTGGTGGCGGCTCCCTGCATCGGCCCGTTCATCGTGACGCTGCTCGCGTTCGTCGGCGCGTCGGGGAACCCGATCCTCGGATTCTGGCTGTTCTTCGTCCTGGCGCTCGGGATGGGGCTGCCGTTCCTGGTCCTCGGGACCTTCTCGAGCATGCTGTCGAGCCTGCCGCGCTCGGGTGTCTGGCTGATCTACGCCAAGAAGATCATGGGTGTCGGGCTGCTGGGGGTGGCCCTGTACTTCATGCAGAGCTTCCTGCCTGACGGCGTCCTCGGCTGGTCGGCGATCCTGTTCGCCGCTGCCGCCGGGATCTGGCTCGCCTGGCTCGAGCCGACGCGCGCCAAGGCCGCATGGTTCATGCCGCTCCGGGTGGTGGTCGGGGTCCTGGTACTGGCGATCGGGTTGTGGCTGGCGTTGCCGCTCGTGCGTCACCGCGCCGAGCCGGCATGGCAGACCTACTCCCAGGAGGCGTTCGAGCGGGCGCGCGCCCTTGGCCGTCCCATCCTCGTCGACTTCTTCGCGGTCTGGTGCGCCCCCTGCCGCGAGCTCGATCGCAACACCTACAGCGACGCCCGCGTCCTCGCCGCCCTCGATCGCTTCACGCTGCTCAAGGCCGACCTGACCGACGAGCAGTCGCCCCTCGTCCAGGGGTTGCGCGAGCGTTACGACGTCTACGGCGTGCCGACCGTGATCTTCGTCGATGCCGGCGGTCGCGAGCATGCCGATCTCCGCCTCACCGGGTTCGAGCCACCGGGGCCGTTCCTCGAGCGGCTGAACCGGATCCCCTGATGGGCGAACACCGACCCGAGCGCCTGGAATGCTCGCGCTGCGCGACCACGGCGCCGCACGGCCCCGCCCCCGCCACGCTCTGCCCGTGCGGCGCGCCGCTTCTGGCACGCTACGATCTCGGCCGCCTGCGGGCATGCGGGGTGGTGGCGCTCAAAGAGCGGATGGCGGCGCGCCCGCCCGACCTGTGGCGCTACGCGGAGATCCTCCCCGACGTCGAGCCGGTGACCCTCGGGGAAGGGTGGACGCCCCTGCTGCCGGCGCCGCGGCTGGGTGATCTGCTCGGCCTCGACCACCTCCTGGTGAAGGACGAGGCGCAGAATCCGACCGGGTCGTTCAAGGCGCGCGGCATGTCGGTGGCGGTATCGGTGGCGCGTGCCAAAGGGGTGCGGGTGGTGGCGGCGCCGTCGGCCGGCAACGCCGGCAGCGCTCTCGCCGCCTATGGCGCCCGCGCCGGGATGGAGGTGCGGCTCTTCCTGCCGGAGACCACCCCCCGCCCGTTCATCACCGAGTCGCGGCGCTTCGGCGCCGAGGTCACGCTCGTGCCCGGTTCGATCGCCGACGCCGGGCGCGTCATGCGCGCGACACTGGGGCCGGCCGACCGCGGCGGCTGGTTCGACATGGCGACGCTGCGCGAGCCGTTCCGCATCGAGGGGAAGAAGACGATGGGGTACGAGATCGTCGAGCAGCTCGGCGGCCGCCTCCCCGACGTCATCCTCTACCCGACCGGCGGCGGCACCGGTCTCATCGGCATGTGGAAGGCGTTCGACGAAATGCAGGCGCTCGGCTGGATCGGCACCGGGCGGCCGCGCATGGTAAGCGTCCAGGCCGCGGGGTGCGCCCCGATCGTGAGGGCGTTCGACGGAGGGCAGGACAGCGCCGCGCCCTGGCCCGACCCGCGTACCGTCGCTTCGGGCCTGCGGGTGCCGCAGAGCCTGGGGGATTTCCTGATGCTGCGCGCGTTGCGCGCCAGCGGCGGCGGCGCGATCGCGGTCACCGACGAGGCGCTCGTGACCGACGCCCGGACGCTGTCGGCGCTCGAGGGGATCGACGCCTGCCCCGAGGGCGGCGCGTGCGTCGCGGCGCTCCGTCGGCTCGCGGCGTCGGGACAGGTGCGGCGCGACGAGATGATCGTTTTGTTCAACACCGGCACCGGCCTCAAGTACGATGCGTGAGGCATAGGAGTGTGTCCGAGTAGAAGGAGGATGAGGACGATGTGGAGCGGGAATGAGCGCAGGGGATGGCTGGCAGCGGCCGGCGCGGCGGCCGGGGTGCTGGCGCTGCTGGCGCTGGCGGGTGGTGCCGTGGCCGGGGGCATCGCGCCGCGGACCGGGATGAGGACCGACACCCCGCCCGCGCCCGAGCCCGGGACGCCGCCCATGCAGGCGCCGGCGACGGAGGGCCCGGCACCCGCGGCGCCGGAGACCGCCGCCGCGCCCGCCGCGGCGCCGCTGCCGCGGATCATCCGCGTCGTCTGCACCGACCGGGTCTGCGGCAACTGCGACGGCAAGTGCCACCGTGACAGCGGCCACGTGGCCGTCGACAAGAAGGGGCACTGCGCCTGCACCCCGAGCGAGGGAAGCGACCTCGACCGGGCGACACGCGAGGCTTACGCCAGGAAGCCACCGCAGTGAGCCGCCGCCCGCCGCGGCGTTCAGCCGCCCGCCGGCGCACCGCCCGCCCCGATCGACGGCGACTGCGCGCCGCGGCGCGCCTCTTCCTCGCCGCGACCGGGGAGCGCGACCTGCGCCGCGACATGCGCCGCACCCCCGAGCGCGTCGCCGAGGCCTGGGCGACGGATATTTTGTCGGGCTACGCCGCCGATCCGGCGCGGATCCTGGCGACCGGCTTCGTCTCGCGTGACCGCGGGATGGTGGTGGTCCGCGACATCCCGTTCGTCTCGGTCTGCGTGCACCACCTCCTGCCGTTCTACGGTGTGGCCCATGTCGGCTACCTGCCGGGGCGCCGCATCGTCGGCCTGTCGAAGATCACCCGGGTGGTCGATGCCCTGTCGCGACGGCTGCAGCTTCAGGAGAGGCTGACGCGGCAGGTGGGCGAGGCGCTCGCGGCGGCGTTGGCACCCGCCGGCACCGCTTGTCGGATGGAGGCTGAGCATCTGTGCATGACGATCCGCGGGGCGCGCAAGCGCGGGACGCGGGTCGTGACCACCGCGTGGGGCGGGGCGTTCGAGGGACGGCCGGCGCTGCGCGGCGAGTTCCTGCGTCTGACCTCTCCCGTGGAGCGGCCCCGATGATCGCGCGCCTTTCGTCCCCGGCGCTGGCGCTGGTCGTGGCCCTGCTCGGGGCGTCGCCGGCCGCCGCGGTCGTCGCGACCGCGACGACGGCCGCCGGTCCGGCGACCACCACGAAGGCGGAGGGGAGTGCGGCGGGCCGGCCGGTGCGCATCGGGCTCACCACCGATCCGGTGCGGGCGCGCATCATGGCCGACGGCGGCGTTCTCGTGCGCGACCCGGTACGCAAGGCGGCGATCTGGAAGAAGATCTTCGCCCCCGGACTGACCTTCGTCGCCGAGGTCTCCGGCAAGGGACCGCTGGTCATCTACAGGGTGCAGGTCGCGTCGTTCGCGGCCAAGGAGGCGGCCGAGGAGAAGCGCGCCGCCCTCGAGACGCTGCTGACTCCGGAAAAGGTCGTTCTTGCGTGGAACGCCGATCGGCGCGCCTGGCGCGTGCGCGCCGGCGAGTTCCGCTCGCGCGACGAGGCCGCCGCGCTGTCGCAGCGACTCGCCGACGAGGGGTACCGCGAGACCTGGATCGTCGAGGAGGAGGCCGAGGCCGCCGGGCGCCGCCGCGTCCGCCTGGTCGACGATCGCTGGCACGACTTCCTGACCGCCCACGACCGCGTGCTGGTGTCGGCCGCGAAGCCGGGGGCGTGGCTCAAGGTCGAGCAGGCGTCGTATCGCGGCGCCCTGGAGGTGCGGGTCGATCGCACCGGACGCCTGCGGGTCATCAACGAGCTGCCGATGGAGGAGTACCTCCTGGGTGTCGTCCCGAACGAGATGGGTCCCGGTGTCTACCCCGAGCTCGAGGCCCTGAAGGCGCAGGCGGTGGCGGCGCGCACCTACATCGTCTCCAATCTCGGGCAGTTCTCCGAGAATGGTTACGACGTGTGCGATTCGGCGCAGTGCCAGGTCTACAAGGGCGCCGGCACCGAGCATCCGCTGACCAACCAGGCGGTCGAGGAGACCCGCGGCCTCGTGCTGATGTGGGACGGGAAGCCGATCAACGCCCTGTACACCTCCACATGCGGCGGCCACACCGAGGACGGCAACCTGATCTTCCCGGAGGAGAAGGGGCCCTACCTCAAGGGGGTGCCGTGCTACCCGGAGGCCGCGTCGGAGGTCCGCACCCTCACCGGCAGCCCGTTCATCGACCCGGTCGTTCTCGAGGACGGCGCCCAGGCGAACGAGGAGATCCAGCTGATCCACCTGCACGGCATCGTCGGCGACGAGGCCCTCGACCCCCGCTGGCTCGCGGTACCCTGCACCGTCGAGGAGGCCGAGCGCTGGACCGCCTTCACACTCGGGCAGGTCGGCAAGAAGCCCGATGCGGACGGGCTCCCCGATGGCGGCCTGGCGATGGCCGACGTCGCGGTCTACCTGGCGCGCTCGCTCGGCTGGCAGGAGAAGATGCGGCTGTCGCTCGACGACCGCGATCTGCCGTACCTGCTGGCCTTCCGGGATCGCGACGACATCCCGGCCGGCGCCGGCCGCGCCTTCGCCATCCTGATCCTGGAGGGGATCCTCGACCCGTTCCGCGACAACACCCTGCGCCCGCGCCTGCACCCGTCGCGCGGCCTGGTGCTGCGGACACTCTACCGGGTGCTCGACTACTACGACGCCCTGGGGCCGATGCCGGCGATCTACCGCGGCAGCGACGGCGATCGGATCATCGTCGAGTCGAAGAGCGACGCGCGCACCCTGCCGGTGCGGCCGGATGCCGCGCTGTTCCGCTCGTTCCAGGACGTGTCGTACCCGGCGCGCAGCGTGCCGCTGACGCTCGGCGACCGCCTGCTCTACCACCTCGCGCCCGACGGTGCCGTGGATTATCTGCGGTTGATCGCCAACCAGCGCGGCGTGTCGGACGATCGCTACTCGTCGTTGTACAGGTGGGAGGAGCGGCACTCGCGCGAGGAGCTCGAGAAGCTGGTTCGCCAGCGCGTCGATGTCGGCACGCTCGCCGACATCGAGCCGACGCGGCGCGGGGTCAGCGGCCGGGTGGTCGAGGTGCGGATCACCGGCAGCCGCGGCGAGTTCGTATTGCGCGGGTTCCGCATCCGCACCGCCTTCGGGATCCGCGAGAACCTGTTCACCGTCGACCGGACACGCGGCCTCGACGGCAAGGTCGGGACCTTCATCTTCAGCGGCAAGGGCTGGGGCCACGGCCTCGGTCTGTGCCAGGTCGGCTCCTACGGCATGGCGCTGCGCGGCAAGCGTTTCGACGAGATCCTCGGGCACTACTACCGCGGCGCCGAGCTGGTCGACACCCTGCGCGCCGCCGCCACCACGACCGCCCCGGCCGCGGGTCGTTGACACCCCGCCACCACCCTGCGAGAATCACCCGCACTCGGGACGGACGGATCGGTCGCCGCCGTCCGCGTTCCGGGCGGAGCCCTGGTGCCATCTCACGACACCGTCATCCGCGGTCGACTCAAGGCCCTCAGCATCGCCGACATCCTGCTCTTCCTGCGCGGGCTCAACCGCACCGGGAGGCTGGCCGCGCGCCGCGAAGGGGACGAGGTGGTCCTCGATCTGCGCGGCCCGTATGTCGTGCGGGCGGCCTCGACCCGATCCTCCGATCGGCTCGAGGAGGTGCTGGTGGCGACGGGGCGGATCACCGCCGAGCAGGCCGTCGACCTGCGCGCCCGTGCCGCCGCGCAGCCGGAGGCGGGGATCGGACGCGCCCTCATCGCCTCGGGTCTCCTGATACCGCGTGAGCTCGTGGCGGCGCGCCGCGACCAGGCGCGCCGGATCGTGCTGGCGCTCTTCGACTGGGCCGAGGGGGAGTACCGCTTCGAAGATGGTCGCACCCCGTCGGGATGGACGACGCCGGTCGACCTGCCCATCCTCGATCTCGTCGCCGACGGCATCCGCCGGGTCGCCGACCCGGCGCTGTTCGCCCTGCGCCTGCCGTCGCCCGACTGGGTGTTCGAGGCCAGCGGGGAGGCCGGCCCGGTGCCGCTCGAGCCGCACGAGGCGCGCATCCTGGCGCTGCTCGACGGGCGAAGGACCATCGCCGATGTCGAGTCGCGCAACGAGTTCACCGCCGCCGAGACCCGCCGGGTGCTCTTCCTGCTCCTGACGATCGGCCGGATCAGGCCGCGGTCGCAGGCGGCGATGGACGTCACCGAGCCTCTCGAGGACATCGTCCGGCGCTTCAACGGCATCTACGGGCGGGTCTACCAGTACATGACGATCGAGCTGGGGCCGATCTCCGACAATCTGCTCAACGCGCCGCTCGCCGATCTCGGTTCCAGCCACGCGGCCCTGTTTTCGCGCGCCCGCCTGGCGGGGGACGGTACCCTCGACGGCGGCCTGATCGAGGCGAACCTGCGCGGCCTGGCGCGCGCCCGCCGGCGCGAGGCGCTGGTCGAGGGGCTGAACGAGCTGCTTTATCGCCAGCTCCTGGTGCTGCGCCAGGCTCTCGGCCCCGAGCACGAGCGCCGCGTGTTGCACGAGCTGCGGCGCGAGGGCCTGCTCGCCGGCGCCGGGGTGGCGGGCTGATGGGCGCCGTCCTGTTTCGCCTGGGCGGACTGGTTCTGGTCGCCGACATCATCTACCTCGTGGTGTGGGAAACCTCGCGCGGCGGCGCCGACGCCCGTCTGTTCAGGAGCGGCCTTTTGGCGGCTGCGGTCTGCGTCGCCGGGGGCATCGTGATGGCGCTCGCCTCGCGCGCCAGGACGGGGATCACCTCGAACTCCTGCCCGAAATGCGGCCGCCGGGTCGCGCGCGGCAAGCTCTACTGCGACGACCATCTCGTCGAGACCATCAACCGGTACCGCGACGAGCAGCGCCACAAAAGGGAATGATGTGGCGGAGGCGGCCGTCCGGACGGTCCTGCTCGTCGTGGTCGGGCCGACGGCGGTGGGCAAGAGCGCGTTCGCTCTCGCGGCCTGCGAGCGCTTCGGGGGCGAGGTCGTGAGCGTCGACTCCATGCAGGTCTATCGCGGCCTCGACGCCGCCACTTCCAAGCCGGGTCCCGCCGACCGCGCGCGGGCGCCGCACCATGGTCTTGATATGGCCGACCCCGGGGACGACTTTTCGATGGGTGACTTCGTGCGCTTCGCCGAGGGCGCCATCGCCGGCATCGCCGGCCGCGGCCGCCTGCCGGTGCTGGTGGGCGGCACCGGCCTGTACCTCAGAGCGCTGCTGCGCGGCGTGGCCGAGGCGCCGCGGCGCGTGCCGCGACTGCGGGAGCGCCTGCGGGCGGTGGGCGAACGGCGCGGCGTGCCGTTTCTGCACCGGATGCTGCGCCGGCTCGATCCGGAGGGCGCCCTTCGGCTGCCGCCGAACGATCGCCAGCGAATCGTGCGCGCCCTCGAGGTCCGGTTCGCCGGCGGGCGGCCGCTCGGGGAGATGTTGCGCGAGCGGCCGTTCGGCGCGGATCGCTACGATGCGATCAAGATCGGCCTCGACATGGATCGCGCCCGGCTCTACCGCCGTATCGACGCGCGTGTCGATCGGTTTTTCGCCGCCGGGCTGGTCGACGAGGTGCGCGGCCTGCTGGCCGCCGGACGGCCGGCGGCCGCCAACGCCTTCAAGGCCCTGGGATACCGCGAGGTGGCGGCGCACCTGCGCGGTGAGCGCACCCTCGAGGACACGGTGGCGCTGACCCGGCGCAACACGCGGCGCTACGCCAAGCGGCAGCTGACCTGGTTCCGTGCCGAGCCGGGCGTGACGTGGTTCAGCATCGATGCCGACGCCGCCGGCCCCTTCACGGCGCCGCTCGAGCATGCGGGGCGCGAGCTCCGGACCCGGGGGATGGGCGCATGGGCCTGACGGTCGCGAACCTCCTCACCATCGCCCGCATGGTGATGATCCCCCTTCTCGTGACGCTCATCCTGTCGAACCACCCTGGACCGGCGCTGCTGGTCTTCATCGCGGCCGGTCTCACCGACGCCCTCGACGGCCTGATCGCGCGGCGCTGGCGCCAGAGCTCGGCGCTCGGGGCCTTTCTCGACCCGACCGCCGACAAACTCCTGATGACCGCCTGCTTCATCATCCTGTCGATCCCCGACCACCCGAAGTCGATCCCCGATTTCGAGATCGCCAACCACATGCCGATCTACCTGACGATCGTGACCATCAGCCGCGACGTCTTCATCGTCATGATCGCGCTCCTGATCCACCTGACCTCGGGGGCGGGGAGCTTCGCGCCGTCGATCCTCGGCAAGCTGACGACGGCGACGCAGATCGTCATGGTCGGGGTTGTCCTGCTGCTGAACTGGCTCGTCCTGGCGGCGCCCATCCTGGTACAGGGTCTGGGCTGGCTGACCCTCGCGCTCACCGTGGCGTCGGGCCTGCATTATATCTACCGGGCGGCGCGGCTCGCGGAGGGTGGCGGCGGCGCTCCCCCGAAGACCCCACCGACCCACCGGGGCTGATCCGGCCCCCCCGGGCCCGTCGCCCGACCTTCCGACCCGACCCCCGGCTCGCCGCACCCCGCCGGGAGTGCGCGGCATTCCGCCCGCGCCGCCGGCGATTTTCTCCTTGTAGGCCGGCAGTTTTCACCGTATGTGAATCTCTTCGTGCGGCTCTCCGCACGCTGAACAGCTCATCGAGGGAGACGGAGGAACGCAGCATGCGCAAAAACGTGACGAGAACCGGTGCGGCGCTGGCCACGGCGTGCCTTGCCGGCAGCCTTCTCATGGCCGCGCCCGCCGGACCGGGGATACGCGCGGGGGAGCTTGCCGTGCGACTGGCGCGGGCGGCCGGTGTCCGGCTGCCGACCGCTGCCACCGAGCGCACCGCCGCCGACTACCTGGCGGCGCGTGGCGTCGTTTTCGGGCCGTCGCTCGACGCGATGGTGCTGGAGGGGGACCTGGTCGCGGCGGCGCGCGTCCTGGGCGCGCGGATGACGTCGTCGAAGCCGTCGGACCCGGCCACCCCGGCGCAGGGCGTCGCCTTCATCGGGGCCGTGCGCGGCGCGTTGGTCGCCGATGCGGACAGCGATGGCAGCGGTGGCACGAAGGAGGGGGACATCAATGCCTCGTGCCAGGGTCGCGAGTCGCGCGCCGGCCGCAAGGGAACGCCCGCCAGCCCGGCCGATCCGAACGCGACCGCGCCGCCCTGCGGCGGCGACGATGAACCGACTCCCTGACCGCCGCGGCCGGAAACGTGATTGACCAGGCGCCCTTTTTCGGGAGGGCATTTCGTCTTCAGGCCGCGTCGCGAGAGACCCAGCGCCAGATGAAGTAGACCGGGATGCCGGTCAGGACGATGAGGAGCCCCGGCCAGGTGTAGCCCGGCTTCTCGACGAGCAGAATCAGCATGATCGCGGTGCTGGCGGCGATGTACAGACCGGGCAGCCAGGGATAGCCCGGGACCTTGTATGGGCGCGGTAGATCGGGCCGGCGGCGCCGTAGCGCGAACAACCCGGCGACCGTCAGGGCGTAGAACAGCATCGCCGCGACCACGATGTAGTCGAGCAGCTCGCCGTACGTCCCCGACAGGGTCAGGACCGCCGCCCAGATCCCCTGGATCACCAGCCCCCACGATGGCACGCCGTGCGCGTCGAGCCGGCCCGCCTGCTGGAAAAACAGGCCGTCCCTCGCCATGGCGTAATACAGCCGCGGCCCCGCCAGGATGAGCCCGTTCTCGCAGCCGAAGGTGGAGATGATCACGAAGATGGCCATGATCATGCCGCCGCTCGACCCGAAGAGCACCTGCACGGCGGCCGTGCCGACGCGATCCTCGGTGGCGTGCGCGATGCCGCGCGCCAGCGGGGTGGCGCCCGCCGGGTCGCCCTGAATCGGCAGCAGGACGAGGTAGGCCAGGTTCGCGAGGCAGTAAAGCAGGATCACCAGGGCCGTGCCGAGCGCCATGCTGCGCGGCAGGTTGCGGTGCGGCTCCTTCACTTCCTCGCCGGCGAAGGCGATGTTGTTCCAGGCATCGGCCGAGAAGAGCGAGCCGACCATCGCCGCCCCGAAGATCAGCACGAACGAGGCGCCGACACCGGGGCCGAAGAAGCGTTCGGCGGAGAAGTTCGCCGCCAGCGCTTCGGGGTGACTGCGGCCGAGCAGCGGCACCGCCGCCAGCATGGCGAGCGCGGCGATTTTCGTGGCCGTGAACAGGTTTTGGGTCCACTTGGCCGTGCGGATGCCGCGCGTGTTGAGCCAGGTCAGAACGGCCACCACCAGGATGGCGACCAGGCGCTGCGTCGTCAGCGACAGGTCGTTGGCGCCGGCGTGGAACGGAATGAGACGGTTCTCCGGGGAGATCCACGGCACGATGACACCGAGGAATTTCGCGAACGCCACCGCCACCGCCGCGATGGTCCCGGTCTGGATGACGAGGAAGAGCGTCCAGCCGTACAGGAACCCGACGAGCGGGCCGAACGCCTCGCGCAGGTAGACATACTGCCCGCCGGCACGCGGGAACATCCCGGCCATCTCGCCCGAGGCGAGGGCCGCGAACACGGTCAGGACGCCGGTGGCGGCCCAGATCGCCAGCAACCAGAAGGGCGACCCGACCTGGCGCGCGATGTCCGCGGAGACGATGAAGATCCCCGACCCGATCATCGAGCCGGCGACCACCATGGTGGCGTCGAACAGCGACAACTCGCGCCGGAAGACGCCGGCCGCGGCATCGTGCCTCATCGTCCGCGCCGCGCGGATCGCCACCGGGGTCCGGGGAGAGTCACGGGGCGGGATTATTGGCGGCCACCCGGCGGGTGTCAAGGCGCAAGGCGTCGGCGCGTCATCACTCCGACCAGATGATCTCGGAGCGGATGGTGGCCGACGGGCCGGCATAGTCGAGCAGCAGGTCGAACGAGGCGATCTGGCCCGCGGCCAGCACGGCGGGCTGCAGCGGGGTCTCGCCCTGCGCCGCCACCACGCCGTTCTCGAGGATCACGCGGACCCGCACGCGCGCCTGGCGCGCGACGGCGCCGCCGGCATTGCGCACCCGGCCATGGACGCGCAACCCGCCGCTCGGCAGCGACTCGTGGTCGCTTTCGAGGAAGAGCAGCTCGGCGCGTGCGCCCTGCGGCAGCAAACCGGCCATCCGTGGCGCGCCCGCCGGCTCCCCTGAAAGGGTGCCGGCGGTCGGCCGGCTGGTGAACGAGCCGCCCGCCGCGATCGGCGCCGCCTCGGCCTCGGCGGGCGACGGGGAGGTCGCGATTGCCGTGTCCTCCGCGCGATCGGTCGCACGGTGCCAGACGGCCATCACCACGAGGGAGGCGAGGGCGATCATCAGCCCCGCCGGCAGCAGGGGAAGCCCATGCTTCTCCGCCGTCGGGTCAAGACCGGCGGCAGGATCGGCGCCGCGTCCGGGCGCCGCCCCGCGTCCACCCTGGGCGTGCGGCGCCCGGAGTCCGGGGTCGTGCGGCACGTTGCGTGCCGGGCCGGTGGCGCCGCGTCCATCCCCGCCGCCGCGGGTCATCGGCGCGGTGGTCCCGTCGGCGGCCGCGCGCCGGTGCATGGTGGCGCGCTCGGGATCGGCCGTGACCGCCGCCGGCGCCTCACTCTGAACGGCGCGATCGAGCGCGTCGATCAGGGCATCGTAATCCTGGAACCGCTCGCCGGGGTTCTTCGCCATCATCCGCTGGATGGCGGCGGCGATGGGGAATGGGATGCCGGCGTTCAGGGCGCGCGGCGAGCGCAGCGGCTCATTCATGTGCTTGAGGATCATGGCCACCGCGGTCGGCGCCGGAAACGGCAGCCGCCCGGTCACCAGGTGAAAGAACGTCGCGCCCAGGGAGTAGATGTCGGAACGGCTGTCGAGGGGCCGCCCCTGAGCCTGCTCGGGCGAGATGTACCCGGGGGAGCCGAGGACCTCGCCGGTCGCGGTGAGGCCGCTGTCGCTCCCCGCCGCCTTGGCCAGCCCGAAGTCGGTGATCTTGACCACGCCGTCGTCGGTGAGCATCAGGTTACTTGGCTTGACGTCGCGATGGATGAGCCCCTTCTGGGCGGCGTGGCGCAGTCCGGTGGCGGCCTGGCGGATGTAGGCGGCGGCGCGCGCCGGCTCGATCGCGCCGCTGGCGCGGCACAGGCTGTCGAGCGATCGGCCGCGGATGAGCTCCATGGCGAAGAAGGGGATCGGTCCCTCCTGCCCCGTGGCGTAAATCTGCGTGATGTTGGGATGGTTCAGCGATGCGGCGGCGCGCGCCTCGCGGGTGAAGCGGGCGACGAAATCGGCGTCGGCGGCGAGCGCCGGAAGCAGGGTCTTGACCGCCACCTCGCGTTGCAGAGCCTCGTCCAGGGCGCGGTAGACGCGCCCCATGCCGCCGCTGCCGAGAAGGGCGAGGACGCGATAGGCGCCCAGTCTCTCCGGCAGCGATTCGCTCGGCGCGGGGCGGGTCATCGCATCTCCCCCCTACGATTTGCGCGAAAACAGGCCGAGGATTCCCTTGCGGCCGGGCTCCGCGCGCCCGAGGCTCTCGCGGGCGATGGCGTTGTCGGGGTCCCACTCCAGTGCCTTGCGGTACATCTCTCGCGCCTTGTCGGCGCTGCCGGTGCGCTCGTAGAGGGCCCCGAGGTGGGCGTGGGCGCTGGCGCCCGTCGGGTCGAGGGCGATGGCCTTGAGCAGATTCTCCTCGGCATCCTTGCGGAAGCGGGGATTCTTCGACTGGGTGATGCCGAGGAGCTCGAAGTACTCCGGCCGTGTTGGATCCTGCCGGCAGGCATTGACCAGGAAGCCGAGCGCCTCGGCGAGATGGCCGCGCTCGAGGTGTTCGCGGCCGGTGCGGAAGTTCTGTCGCGCCAGGTCGGTGGTGTCGGCCGGGCGGTTGTCGCCGCGGTTCGGTGCCCGGCCGGCCTCCTCGAGATTGTAGCGCTGACGCACGTCGGGGTCGGAGAGCGTGGCGTAGGCCTCGGTGATGCGCCCGAAAACCTTCTCGGCGCGCGGCTTGACCGCCTCCTTCCGGAAGCGATCGGGATGGAAGCGGCGCGCGAGACCGTAATAGGCGCGGCGGATGTCGTCGACCGGCGCCGACGGACTGACGCCGAGAACCTGATACAGATCCTGGGTGTCCATCTGGTCGAACCGCTGCGTCATCTCGGCCTCGAGCTGGTCGCCTTCCGGGAGCGGCGCCAGGGGGGGCACCGGCTTTGCCGGGGCGGGGTGCGTGGACCGGCGGACGGAGGCCATGGTTCGCTTGTCGCCGGGACGCCGCAGTCCGCCGAGACCCGGGCGCGCGCCGGCGCTCGATGGTCGGGCGCGCGGGGTAGTCCCGGCCGGTGTTCCCGCCGTTGGCTTGGCCGGCGCCGCGGCCGCGGCGACCGGGGGAACGAGCCGAAGCGGCGCGGCCGTGGCTGTTGCCGCGGCAGCGGGCACCGTCAGATCCGGGGCCGGCGGGGGCGCGGCAGCAGGTGGGGCCCCGTCGACGGCGGGGCCGTCGAACCGGGCAGCGGGCGCCTCGGGTGTCATCTCGGGCGCCGGGGGCTCGACATCGACGACGGCCGGCAGGGCGCCCGCCGACGGCATCTCCAGAATGCCGGCGAGGGCGAGGCCGAGGAGGGCGGCGAGCGTGCGCTCGTCCCCCATCGGGCTGACCATGCCGATCTCGCGCAGGGTGGCCGCGCCGTCGACGCGCGACATGATGTACCCCTCGGCGGCATCGAGGCGGACCGTCTGGTACCCCTCCGGCGGACGGCGATCACGCTGGATGCGGGTTTCGTCGGGGCCGAGATGCTGCCGGATCCAGGCGGCGTCAGTGAGGCTCCTCGACCACTCGAGCACGACCTCGGCGGTCCGCAGACCGGCGTCGAGCTGCTCGCGGAACGGCAGCGCGCCGACCTGGAACTCCCATTCACCCTCGCTCATGGCGAGGGCGGCGCGCACGACCCGCTGGATGTGCTCACGGGTCAGCGCCGCGAGATCGGCGATCGGTATGATGCCGAGTCGCACGAGGGTCGTGCCCAGGAGCTCTTCCGGCTGCTTGGCCTCGGTCGCCGCGCGCATCTGCATGTTGCTCAGCCGCGCCTGTTCGGCGAGATGGGCGGTGAAGCTCTCGGCGGGATGGTTGCTCGCGGCGAAACGGATCGCAACACCCGCATCAAAAAACAGCTGCCGGCTGATACCGGCGTGCGAAAACGATGCGGTTCCGGAGGCCTGGCGGCGCTGGATCTCGCTCAGGATCTCGGCCGGGCAGCGCTGCGACAGGCTCCCTTTCATGCGGCGGGGACCTCACACCGGTGACGCACGGATCACGCCCCGCCCGCCGGTTCGGGCCGGGGACGGCTATAACTTGGGTTACGGATGCGAGGGCCGCAAGTCGCGGCCTGCGAGGTGTCAGGCCGCTGACGGTTTGGCCGCGGGTTCGCGGGGCGCTTCGCCGGTCAAGAGGGGCCCCTGAGCCGCCCGATGGAGACGGCGACCGGCTTGATGCCGGCCCCGGTGAAGTAGGGCGGCAGGGTGGCGGCTCCGGCCTGCGCCGCGTCGCGATCGGGGTAGATCCCCCACAGGAGGCGGTGGCACGAACGACCCTGCATCGTGAAGGGGGTCACGAAGAGCGGATCGCCGGGTGACAGGGCGGCGCGCGCCTTGCGCACCGTTGCATCTTGGCAGGCAATCATGAGCTGAAGCGTGACGCGGTCGGCCGGCAGGGCGGCGAGGGCGGCGCTGAACGCCGACGCCGCACCGGCGAGGTCACCGGCGTCGAGCATGGCCTGGCCGGGCGCCAGTTGCGGGCCTCCCGGGCCGACCGTCGCCGGGGGCGATGCCTGCTCCACAGCGGCCTCCCCGGTGGTGCCCCGGTCGGCGGGGCTGCCGGGCGCCTGGCCGGCGGTCCCGCCCGCAGCCGGCTCCGTCTCCACCTCGCCTTCCGCGGCCGGCGGCGGGGCGGGGGATTCGGCCGTCTCGGCAGGCGCGCTCCCGCTCTGCCCGGCGACGGCTGCCGGCGCGCCTCCCGCGGGTTCCCCGGTGGCGCCGGGGAATCCAGTCTGCGCCTCATCCGGGGCGGGAGCGCTCTCCGCGGGCGCCGCCGCAGCCGGTATTTCAGCCGCGGCGTCGTGGGGCGTTTCGGACGTTTCCCGGGCCTGCGAGCGCATGTAATACGAAACCGCCAGCGCTGCGACCACGACGACAGCCAGGCCCGCCCCAAGGACGAGGCGCGCGTTCGGCCGGGCGGATCGACCCGGCGCGACCGAACCGTCGAAGGTCAGCTCGATCGGGCCCTCGTGGACCTTTTCGCCGGTCTCCGGATTGACTGTCCAGACGGGCGTGTCCTCCTGCGCTCCGTCGGCGAACGCCGGCAGCTCGTCGCGCGGGAACGGTGGCGGCTCGGCCTCGGGCGACTGTGCCGGCGCCTCCGCCGCCTCCTCCGGCTCCACCGGGAAGGCCGTCGTGCCCTCCGCCGCGACCGGCGCTGCCTCCGCGGCGCTCGGCAGCGGCCTCTCGCGGTCGGCCGCCGCCGTCGGCGCCGGCTCGGGCCGCTGCGGCGACTCCGGGGCGAATGTCGTGAGAGTGGCGGGCGCCGTGGCCGGGGTCGGCGCCTCCGCCGGGTGGACCGCGACCTCGGTGGCGGTGTCGTCGTCGCTCTCCACCGGGATGACCCGTCCGGGGCGCGACGGGACCGCAGGCTCGGGGCGGGTCGCGAGGCCGGCCAGGCCGAGGATATCGAGCCCCAGGACGATCCGACTCACGGTGAAATCATCCAGCCGGGTGAGGCTGCTGATCTCGCGCAGGGTGGCCCGGCCGTCGATCATCCGGGCGACCTCTTCCATCGCCGGCTCGAGGCGCAGCGTCGACAGCGCCTCGGCGAGCGTCGCGGTCGGCTGGTAGACCGATTCCATCGATCCCATCTCGCGCACGATGGCGCGGCGGTCACCGGCCTCCATCAGCGCGTCGAAGATCAGCCGGCGCGCCGGCAGCCCGAGATTGGTGACCTCGGGGCCGAGAGGACCGGCCACGCTCTGCCACGTCCCCTCGGTGAGCGCGAAGCAGGCGGCGAGGATCTGGCGCACCTGGCGGCGCGCCCCCTGGAGAAGCTCGGAGGGGGTGAGAAAGCCGAGCTCGATCAGGACCTTGCCGAGCGATGCTCCCGGGCGCTGTCGCGAGCGCGCCATCTCGACTTGAGGCCCGGTCAGGCGGCCCTCACGGATGAAGATGTTGTGCAGCCGGTCGTCTTCGGCGTTGCTCGCGGCCGAGGCAATGTCGCCGCGGCGGAAGTAGATCACGCGGGTCGCGCCGCCGGCGTGCAGGCGCAGCGTCCCCTCGAACCCTTCGCGGTGCAGGCGCGCGACGAGGCGGGGCGTGAAGACGCCGGCGATCGACTGAGTCTGCGGCAGTGGTTCCATCGCGGGCCGGGGCGTCCTCGCGCGCGGCGCAACCCGGGCGCGCCGCGCGGGCTGCATCATAGGAAGGGGCGTCCCCCCTGTCAAGAAACGGTACACTGGCGCCGCATGCGAACGATCGACTGGGACGCCCTCGTCGTCGGCAGCGGCATCGCCGGCCTGCGGGCCGCAATCGCCATGGCGCGCGGCGGCCGGCGGGTCGCCATCCTCACCAAGGACGGTCCGACCGATTCGTCCTCCGACAAGGCGCAGGGCGGGCTGGCCGCCGTGCTGTCGGACGACGACGAGATCGCCCTGCACTACGAGGACACGCTGCGGGCCGGCGACGGCCTGTGTCACGAGGCGGCGGTGCGGGTGCTGGTCGAGGAGGGGCCGGGTCGCGCGCTCGAACTCATCGAATGGGGGGCGCGCTTCGACCGGGAAGGGGCGCGCCTGGCCCTGACCCGCGAGGCGGCCCACAGCAAGCGGCGCATCCTGCACGCGCAGGGCGACTCGACGGGGCGCGAAATCGTCCGGGCGCTGGTCGACAAGGCGCGCGGCAGCAGCGGCATCACGCTCCTGACGCGCATCTTCTCGGTCGACCTGGTGATGCACGGCGGAACCAGCATCGGCCTGCTGGCGCTCGACGAGGCGGCCGGCGGGATCGTCTTCCTGCGCGCGCCGGCCGTCGTGCTGGCGACCGGGGGCGCCGGACAGGTCTACCGCGAGACCACCAACCCGATCCAGGCGACCGGCGACGGCCTGGCGATGGCCTACCGCGCCGGCGCCGAGATGATGGACCTCGAGTTCGTGCAATTCCATCCGACCGCGCTCATGCTTCCGGGCGCGCCGCGCTTCCTGCTGTCGGAGGCGATGCGCGGCGAGGGTGGGAGGCTGCTCGACGACGCCGGCCGGCCGTTCATGACGGCCCTCGATCCGCGCGGCGACCTGGCGCCGCGCGACATCGTCGCGCGCGGCATCGTCACCGAGATGCGCCGCAGCGGCCGGCCCTGCGTCTGGCTCGACATGACGGCGCGCGAGCCCGGGTACGTGCGGGGCCGGTTCCCGACCATCGCCGCAACCTGCGCCCGGCACGGCCTCGACATCGGGCGCGACCGGCTGCCCGTGGCGCCCTGCGCCCACTTCATGATGGGCGGCGTCAAGACCGATCTCGCGGGGCGCACCTCGATCCCGGGGCTGTACGCCGCCGGCGAGGTCGCCTGCACCGGTGTGCACGGCGCCAACCGGCTGGCGAGCAACTCGCTTCTCGAGGGGCTGGTCTTCGGCGCGCGCGCCGGCGAGGCGGTGCTCGCCGACCTTGTGGGCGGCGCCGGCATCGCCGGGCCCGGCGCGCCGTCCGATGCGCAGGCGGAACGGGTGCGTTCGATCGCGGCGGCGGCGGCGCCGGACATCGTCGAGGCGCTGCGCCGGGTCATGTGGGGGGAAGTCGGCATCGTCCGCGAGGCGGACGGTCTCGGGCGCGCGGTGCGCGCCATCCTGGATCTCGAGCGCGGCCTGGGCGAACGGCCGCTGGCCCGCGCCGGTCTCGAGGCGCGCAACATGCTGTTCGTCGGCCGGCTGACGGCCGAGTGCGCGCTGCGGCGCGAGGAGAGCCGCGGCAGCCATTACCGCGCCGATTTCCCGCGCCCCGAGCCCGGCCGCGGCCGGCACTCGATCATCGCCCCCGGGGCGCCGGCGCCCGATCTGCCGTTCGTGCCGCGCCCGCCGGACGAGCCTGCGTGATGGCATGCCGCCGGCTCTGATAGAGTGGTGGCTCGGGAGGAATCCATGAGCGATACGACTGGTCTTTTCATCCTGCTCCTCCTGGCGGTGCTCGTCGGGGCCGTCATCCCGGTGCTCTACCAGACGGTTCAAACCCTGCGCAGCGCGCGCCAGTTCCTCGATGTCACGGGCAAGCGGCTCGACGAGGCGCTGCGCGAGTTCACCGAGGCGACCGCGCGCATCAACCGCATCGCCGCGACGGTCGAGGAGGAAGGCCAGCGCCTGCGTCCGGCGATCGAGGCCTTCGCGTCGATCGGCAAGACGGTCGCGAAGGTGCGCGACTCGGTGCGCACCGCGAGTGTCGCGGTGACCGCCCTAGCCCCGGCCTTCCTGGCCGGGATGCGGGCCTTTATGGATCGCGACGACGCCCCGGGCGGGGAAGTGGCGCCCCCCGGCGCCGCGCCGTCGCAGGGAGGACCCCATGTCGACTGAGAATCGTGGCTGGAGTGGAACCCAGGTAGCGCTGGCCTTCACCGTAGGAGCCTTGGCCGGCGCCGCCGTCTCGTGGCTGCTGACGACACCCTCCGGTCAGCGCAGGCTCGACCGCGTCGGTGCCGCCGTGAAGGGCGCGGTGCAGCGCACCCGGCGGGCCGGGGATGATCTAGGCGCGGCGCTGCGCCGCGCCACCGACGCCGCGCGTGTCGCCTGGGACGAGGCCCGGCACGAGAACGAGCCGCCCGCCTGATCGGGCGGGCCCCGCGCGCGTTCACCCGCGGACGATCGGCACCGGCGCCGGATCGCCGGCGGACGCGACGTGGCCCCACCGGCCGGCGCGCCGGCGCCCCGCAGGCCGTTTCGCAGCGCGCACCTTCCTTGCAGAGCACCCCGGCCGGAGACCGGCCGCCGGCCATCGGCCACCGCGCGCTCCGACGGGGAGGTTCATCATGCCGCCGGCACCGGGGACGCGGGCCCATTTCGTGGCGCTCTCGACATACGAAGGTCGGCCGGCTCTCGAGGGGCCGCACGCCGCGCTGTTCTGCGAGATCCTGGCGGGCCTTCGGGAGCGTCTCGGTTTCCGGTTGCACGCCTATGTCGTGCTGCCGGCGCGCGCCGGCCTCGTGGTGGCGACGGCCGACGGCGATCCGCAGTCGGTGCGCCTGATCGTGCGGGGGTTGACGGCGCGCTACGCGCGCGAGCTGCACGCCCGCTCGGGCTGGCCCGGGCGGATCTTCCGCGACCCGGTCGGGGTCGCGGGCGTCCCGACGGCGGCGGCGATCGCCCGCCGGGCGGCGGCGCTGCACCGCATGCCGGTGCTGGCGGGGCTCGCGCCCCGTCCCTCCGCCTGGCGCTGGTCGAGCGCCGGGGCCTGGACCGGCCTGGGGCTCCCGCCGGCGCCGGTCGATCTGCCGGAGGAGGCGGTGCGCGGGACTGTCAGCGGATGATCCGGAAGGTCCGTTCCCAGCGCGACTTGGTGAACAGGTGCGACACCTTGGCGCCGATCGCCTTGAGTCGATCGGCGACCGAGGTCTTGAGGTAGGCGTCGCGATCTTCGTCATACGACCACCAGATCATGAAGGCGCGCCCCTTGACGTAATCGCGCGGCACGAACCCCCACGAACGGCTGTCGCGGCTGTTGTCGCGGTTGTCGCCCATGCAGAAGTAGGCGTCGTCGGGGATGCGGGTCGCCGGGTAGTTGTCCTGGTCGATGTTCAGCCCGCGCGGGTTGCGGTGGACCTTGTAGGTCTCGTCGAGCGGGCGGCCGTCGATGTACACCTGCCGGTCGCGAATCTCCAGGGTCTCGCCCGACAGGCCGACGACGCGCTTGATGTAGTCCTTCTCCGGCTCCTCCGGGAACTTGAAGACGACGATGTCGCCCCGGCGGACCGGGCGCGTCGGGAAGGCGGCGCGCTCGATCGACGCCAGGAGCGGTGCCGAGGTCGGCGGCGCGTAGATGAACTTGTTGACCATGATGTAGTCGCCGATCAGGAGAGTGGGGATCATCGAGCCGGTCGGGATCTTCGACTGCTGGAAGACGAAGGTGCGCGCGAACAGGACGAAGATCACGCAAGTGACGATCGTCTCGAAGTAGTCGCGCAGCAGGCTCTTGGGTGTTTCGGCGGAAGTCATCGGGTCACCGGGTGAAGGCGGGGGATTATAGGGGGACCGCCGCGGCGGTTCAAGTGCCGCCGGGAGGATCCGCGCCCGGGCCCGCCGCGGCGGTCCGGTCGAGTCCGCGATGCAGCGCCTCGACCGCCCCGGCCGGCGTGCCCGCCAGTGTGGTCACGTCGAGCACCTCCTCGTCGAGAAGGCCGAGTTCGCGCAGGGCGGGCAGTAGGCGCCGCCAGACCTCCCCGAGGAGGACGATCGGTTTCGCCCCCAGCAGGCCGGCCTTCGCGAGGGCCCACAGAAACGTCAGCTCGGAGAGCGTTCCGGAGCGCCCGGGGAGGATGACGAAGCCGGCGGCGCTGTCGATGAGCCGCCGCGTCCTGTCGTGAAGATCGGCGGTCGACTCCTCGGTTTCGATCCACGGGTTGGCGCCGGGGCGGAAGGTGAAGGCCTTCGTGGTGATGCCGATCGTCCGGCCGCCGGCCTCGCGCGCGCCGCGCGCCGAGGCCTCCATGACCCCGCCGTAGCCGCCGTTGACGACCGCAAAGCCGGCGGCGGCCAGGAGGCGCCCGACCTCGCGGGCGCGCTCGTAATCGGGGCTGCCGGGGGCAGGCCCGGAACTGCCGAAGACCGCGATCGCCATCCCGCGGCGCGATGAGCGTGGCATGCAGGGCAGGCTAACATACCGCTCAGTCGATCCGGATCTGCACCCGGCCGCCCCGGCCGTCGTCGACGCTCACGAGATCGGCCGGTCCGGAGCCGACGAGCGCCATCCACAGGGCGACGACGTCGCGCCCATTCAGGTCGAATGGCACCGCGCCGTCCGGAGCGGTGTCGGCCATCGTTTCCTCGCGGGCACGGTCGAGCGATCGGTCCAGGATCCCGCAATAGGAGGCGACCTTGAGGGTCGCGGTCACGAGGACAACGGGGATGTTCACCGAGACGCTGGGCGCCACCGCGCCCGCATCCCAGACGCGCACGTGGATCCGGCGCACCGGCGGCCGCGGCGGCGCGGGGTCGACGCGCGCGGGCGCCGCCCACAGGAGGGCGGTGCCGACGATGGATGTGGCGAGCGCGATGGCGATGACGGTCCTTAAGCGGGCGGTCATGGGACCCTCCTTTTCCCTTGCGACCGCGGTGTAACGGCGACCGGGTGGCGGAGGTTCCCGGCGCACGCGATCAGATCCCGAGACGTTCGCGGAGCCGGCGGACCTGGCGGGAAAGCCGGCGCTGGCGCAGGGACAGCATGATGAGGTAGGCGGCGAGAATGACCCAGACCACGGTGTATGCCCCCGACAGGAAGCGCAGGCCGCGCAGGACCTGCTCGGGCCGCGCCGCGGCCTCGGCCGCCATGCCGGCCGGGCCGGCGGCGCCCTCGGCCGCCGCCTGGATGGCGCCGGCGGCGAGCGCCTGGATCACGGCCATTGCCTCGACGACCGTCATGAGCCGATTCCTCCCGGGCCGGTCCCGGGCGCCGCCGTGGCGGGCCGCCGGCCGATCGCATGTTCGAGGGTTTCGATCTCCTCCTCCTGGAGCCCCAGCCGCACCCGCTCGAGGAAGAGGGTGGCGAACAGAAGCAGGAAGGTGATCGTGCAGAAAAGGAGCGTCCGCTCCATCACCGGGTCGAGCCCGCCGCCGCCGGAGATCTTGAGGACCTTGGGGTGCAGTCCGCGCCACCACTCCACCGACTTGTAGATGATCGGGATGTCGAGCGCCCCGACGATGGCGACGACGGCTCCCCAGCGCGCCGCCTGCTCGCGGTTGTCGGCGTTCTCCCGCAGCAGGAGATAGCCGACGTAGATGAGCCAGAGGATGAGCGTCGACGTGAGCCGCACCTCGCCGGTCCACCAGACCCCCCAGATCGGCCGGGCCCAGATCGGTCCCGTGATCAGCACGATCGTGCAGAAGAGCACGCCGAGCTCGGCGGCGGCATGCGCCATGATGTCGAAGCGGCGCTCCTTCCGCCACAGGTAGAGGGCGCTCATGATCGCGCACACGCCGACCCCGAGGAAGGCCATGAAGGCGGAGGGCACGTGGTAATAGAAGATGCGCTGCACGACGCCCATCTTCTGCTCGGTCGGCGCGACGAGGAACACCATGTGCAGCGACACCGGCACGGCGAGGGCGGTCAGTGCCAACAGGATCCGCGGCAACATGGCGCGCATGATACCACCGCCGCGCGCCCCCGCCGGTACCGCGGCCGGAAGGATTCACTCCTGCAGGGCGTAGTCGAAGAGGAGGACGGCGGCGGCGATGAAGATCAGATCGTAGGCCGCCGACATGTAGACCCAGTTGGCGTAGCGCGCGAACGGGCGGCCGGCGAGGATGTGCGAGGTCGTCCGCACCGCCGCGAGCGCTATCGGCACGGCGGCGGGAAAGAGCAGCAGCGGCAGCAGGACCTCGCTGCGGCGCGTCTGCGTCGTGATGGCGGCGAACAGCGTCCCGACGGCGGCGAATCCGATCGTGTTCAGCACCAGCGCCAGGATCATGAGCCCGAGCCGGGGCGTGATCGACTGGTTGAACAGGATGGCCGAGAGGGGAACCAGTACCGCCTCGACCGTCCCCATGAAGAGGACCGTCGACAGCACCTTTCCCAGGTAGAAGGCGCTCCGGTCGATGGGCGCCAGCAGGATCCCCTCGATGCGGTCCTGCTCGCGCTCGATGCGGAAGGAGTGGTTGAGCGCCAGGACCCCGGAGAAGATGAAGGCCACCCACAGGATGCCGGGGCCCAGGGTCTTGAAGTCGATGATCGTGAAGTCGAAGGCGAAGTTGAACACCACGAGGACCAGGACCGCGAACACCATCAGGCTGAGCGCCTGCTCCCGGCTGCGCAACTCGGTGCGCAGGTCCTTGGCGGCGACCAGGGCGACGATCCCGAAGTAGGTCATGAGGCCGCCGGCACCGGCACGGCCAGGTCGGTGGTGCGGCGGTAGATCGCGTCGAGGCCGGCCGCGTCCAGCCCCGCCGCGGGCCGGTCGAGGACGATGCGGCCGTCCGCCAGGATGACGATGCGGGTGGCCAGCGGCAGGGCGGGCTCGAAGTCGTGGGTCACCATCAGACAGGTGCGCCGCCCGCGCAGTCGTGCCGCGAGCATCGACTGCAGCGTGCGCGCGCCCTGGCGGTCGAGCCCGGTGAACGGCTCGTCGAGCAGCACCATTTCGGGTTCGTGCAGGAGCGCGCGCGCCAGCGCCAGACGCTGCTGCATGCCGCGCGAGAAGGCGCGCACGACGTCGTCACGCCGTCCCTCGAGGCCCACCTCCGCAAGTGCTTTGCGGGCCCGCCCGGCGTCCATCGCGAGACCGTACAGGCGGCCGTAGAAGATCAGGTTTTCCGCCGCGGTGAGGTGGTCGTAGAGGAAACCCTGGTGCGACAGCAGACCGATGCGGCGTCGCAGCGCGGTGCGATCGGCGCGCGCCGGATCCTCGCCCCATAACCGCAGCGTGCCGCCGCTCGGGCGCTGCAGCATCGCCACGAGGCGCAGGAAGGTCGACTTGCCGGCGCCGTTGGGCCCGAGGAGGAGGACCGATTCGCCGGGGCCGATGTCGAGGTCGATGCCGTCGAGGGCCGCGAAGCCGCCGTACATCTTGACCAGACCGCGGGCCGCCACGGACGGCGCGGCCGGCTCGGGTGGCACGCCCGCGCCCTTCACCGGCTGTCCGGGGTGGCCTCGCCCCTCTCCCCGGGGGCGATCGTGTCGATCCGGCGGACGATGTCCACCGCCTCGGCGCGGTAGCGGTCGCCGAGCTCCTTGTAGTCGGCCTCGGAGATCTTCCCGGAGTGGTAGTCGAACTCGAGATCGCGCAGCGTCTCGTAGGTGACATCGCGCAGGGCGTGCAGCTCCCGGAGCGCCGCCAGTCGATCGGGGCCGTCGGTGAGCGGGGCCTCGAGGCCGCGCACGAGGGGGGACAGCACCAGCGCGGTCACAGCCAGCACGAGGAGGATGCCGGCGAGGATCACCATCAGAGCGTGTCCCGCATCTCGCGCGCGATCCGATCGAGGGTCTCGCGGTCGGCCGGGCTGGCGGTCGCGCCGCCGGCCAGGGTATCGGGGCCCGGCAGGGCGGCCACACCGCGCGCCTGCCAGCGCCGGGTGAGGGCGACGATCATGAGAGCGCCGGCCAGGATCGCCGCGAACGGCATGATCCAGGCGATGAGGTTGAAGCCGCTGCGCTCCGGCGCCGAACGGATCTGCTCGCCGTGCCGGCTCACGTAGGCCGCGACGACCTGGTCGGAGGATTGGCCTTTGGCCAGGCGGGCGGCGATGTCGGCTTTGATGCCGGCCGCCGTGCCGCAACTGCAGTCTCGGATCGTCAGGTTGGCGCAACCGCAGTAGCACATCAGCCGGCCCTCGACCTCCTGCTGGGTGCCGGTGCCGGCCGCGTGCGCGGGGATCGTCGGGACCAGGGCGGCGAGGGCGGCGAAAGCGGCGAAGGCCACGATCGCGCGCCGATTGCTAGGAGGTTGCATACGACTCGGCCGCGCGCAGGCGGGCCTCGGCCTCGCGCCGTCGATCGCGCAGGTCGGGGAGCATCGCGAACCACGAGCCCAGGATCAACACGCCGCCGCCGATCCAGATCCAGGCGACGAGCGGGTTGAGATATCCCTTGAGGGTGACCTTGCCGGCCTGGGGATCGAAGCCGCTCATGATGAGGTAGAGGTCCTCGCGCAGCGTCGATCGGATGGCGATCTCGGACGAGGGATCCTGCCCGGCCTTGTAGAAATTCTGCCCCGGCTCGAGGGTGGCGACCCGCCGCCCGCCGTCGAGCACCGCCAGGCGGGCCCCGAGGAACTCCAGGTTCGGGTTGTCGTGGCTGACGACGTCCTCGAATCGGAGCGCGAACCGGCCGAGGGCGAAGCTCTCGCCGCGCGCCAGGACGGCGGTGGCCTCCTGCTTGAACGCGGAGGAGCCGGTGATCCCGACGATGATCAACATGACGCCGACGTGCACAATGAAGCCGCCGTAACGGCGCTTGTTGCGGTCGACGAGGCTCCACAGCGCGCCGAGCGCCGGCTCGCCGGTGGCTTTCATGCGCGCCCGCGTGCCCCAGAAGAACTCCATCACGGTGGTGGCGACGACGAAGATACACAGCGAGAAAGCCACGAGCGCATAGACATCGCGCATGCCGGCGGCGAACAGGACCGCCGCCGCCAGGATGCCGGTGCCGAGGGGGATGCGGATCTTGTCGAGCAGCTTGTGGGGCGTCGCCCGGCGCCAGGCGATGATCGGGCAGATCGCCGACAGGGTCAGGAGGCCGAAGGTGATCGGCACCATGATCTCGTTGAAGAACGGCGGACCGACGGTGATCTTCACGCCGCGCACCGCCTCGCTGATGATCGGGAAGATCGTCCCCCAGAGCACCGCGAACGCCGCGCCCACCAGCAGCAGGTTGTTGAACAGGAACGAGCTCTCGCGCGATACGAACGAGTCGAGACGGTGCTCGCTCTGCAGCAACGGCAGGCGGTAGATCAGCAGGCCGACCGAGATGATGACCGACACGCCCAGGAACCCGGCGAACATCGGCCCGATGTCCGAGCGGGTGAACGAGTGCACCGACGAGATCACGCCGCTGCGGGTGATGAAGGTCCCGAGGATCGACAGCAGGAAGGTCATGATGATCAGCGACATGTTCCAGACGCGCAGCATTTTCTTGCGCTCCTCGATCATGACGGAGTGCAGGAAAGCGGTCGCCGTGAGCCAGGGAATGAGGGAGGCGTTCTCGACCGGATCCCAGGCCCAGTAACCGCCCCAGCCGAGCTCGACATAGGCCCACCATCCGCCCAGCAGGATGCCGGTCGCGAGGACGAACCACGACAGGATGGTGAAGCGCCGCGTGGTCCGGAACCAGGTGTCGCTGAGCTGGCCGGTCGACAGGGCTGCGATGGCGAAGGCGAAGGGGATGGTCAGGCCGACGTAGCCGGTGTACAGCGCCGGCGGGTGGATGGCCATGAACGGGTTCTGCAACTGCGGGTTCATCCCGAGCCCGTCGATCGGCACCTGCGACAGGCTGACGAACGGGCGCGCCATGAAATTCACCAGAAGGAGGAAAAAGACGGCGATCACCGACAGGGTGGTGACCACGACCGGCATCAGCGGCCGGTTGCGCCGGCGGTTCATGGCGACGACGATCGCCGCGTACGAGCACAGGACGAAGAGCCAGAACAGGATCGACCCGGCCTGCCCCGCCCACAGCGCCGAAACCTTGTACGTCGACGGCAGCGCGCGGTTCGAGTACGAAGCGACGTACTCGATGTCGAAGCGGTCGGTGAAGATCAGGTACTCGAGGGAGCCGACCGCCAGCGCCACCAGACCCCAGGTGGCGATGACCGCCCGCTCGCCGCTGAGCACGAGCGATCCCGAGCGCCCCAGCCAGCCGTTGAACGACGCCACCACGGCCCAGCCGGCCGTGGCCAGCCCGAGGAGCAGACAGAGAGTGCCGAACTCAGCCATGCAGTGGTTTGCCGGAGTCGGCGAGGATCACCGGGCGGGGGTGGCGTCCCGGGGCGCGCCCTTTTCGACGGCGTTCTTGAGAGCCTTCTGCCCCTGCGCCGATGACTCGTACTTGGAGGGGCACTTGGCCAGAAGCGTGTGGGCTTCGAACTTCCCGTCGTCGCGCATGGCCCCTTCGACCACCACCTCGGAGCCGTCGACGAAGGTGTCGGGTGTCTCTTTCCCGAAATGGACCTTCAGCTGGCGCGACCCGTCGGTCATCAGGAAGACGGCCCCCAGCTCCCCGGGGGTGCGTCCGATGGAGCCTTCGACGACATTGCCGTTGACGCGGAAATTTTCGCCCAGGTCCTCGCGCCCCTCACGGTCGAGAAACTCACCGACGGTCAGGTAATAGACCATCGAACCCTTGAGCCCGACCCCGAAGAGGATGGCGAAGCCCGCGACGAGAGCGGCGACGGCGACCATGATCTTTATGGAGAAGCGGCCTGCGGCCACGCTGGATCTCCTCGAGGAAAACAATGGACGAGCCGTGATGATAGCCGAGCGATCCGGTCTAGTCAACGAAGCCGTCGGCGGCCCCCGGGGGTCCCCTTGACTTCGACCCCGCGGCGATTACATTAGCCGCCAGATAGCTTATATATGTGCTTTCCATGAAAGCAGATATATAGGCCAAGTGCCTGAATCCCGAATCCTCCCAACGTGAGCCAACCAAAGACGGGGGGCCGAAAGGCCTCCCACCCGCCTTTCCCGAGCCCGCCGGCCACTTTTGACAGGGGGCTCCGGCGGGTGATACTTTTCCACGGTCCGGGCGATCGTGCGGATCGGAGCGGTTCAGGCCGGATGCGCCGCCCGCGCCACGACCACATCACCCACCGGGGAGCCATCGGATGCTGAATCGTTCGCGCGCGCGGCTCGAAAAGGAGCTCGGCGCGCTCGAGAGGGAGTACCGCGTCGAACTCCCCAGGGAGATCCAGCGGGCCAAGGCCTTGGGAGACCTGCGCGAGAACGCCGAGTACCATGCGGCGCTCGAGCGCCAGCATTTCGTCCAGGCCCGGATCGGGCAGGTGCAGGCCCAGCTCCGGACGCTGGCGATGATCAACATGGAGTCCATCCCGCGCGACCGCGCGGCGCTCGGCTCGACGTTGACGGTCTACGATCCACAGGCGGACAAGGAGTTCGTCTACGAGCTGGTCATTCCCGAGGAGTCCGATTTTTCGCGCGGTCTCGTGTCGGTGACCTCCCCCATCGGCAAGGCGCTCTCCGGGCGCCGCGCCGGGGACGAAGTGACGATCCGCATCCCGGCGGGGACGCGCAACCTCGAGGTCGTCAGCGTGAAAACACTGCATGACAAGGATGAGGAGGCGGGTTGATGAGACGCTCGGGTATCGGTCGGATGGGGTTCGGGGGCGCGGTCGTCGCGCTGGCGCTCTGGTCGGCGGCCTGCGCGCCGGCCGAGAACGCCGACACGCTCCTCGTCGACCTCGCGAGCCCCGACCTCGAAGTCCGCCAGGAGGCGGCCGACAAAATCGAGACGATCGTCCAGAGGAACGAGCACCAGGTCTTCGTGCGCGCGCTGTCGAGCCCGAACCTGCTCGCCCGCGCGCAGTCGATCGTCTACCTCTCCCGGATGACATCGCCGCCGGCGCGCCAGACGCTCCGGGGCCTGCTCGCCATCGACCGCCGGATGATGCTGCCCTACAACCCGGTGCGCCTGCGCCCGCAGAGCGAGATGACCGACAGCCGGATCCTGGTGGCGACGCTCATCCAGAGAAGCGGGCCGGACCCGGAGGCGATCACGCTGCTGCTCGCGGGCGCCGAGTCGGAGCAGACCGGCGACATGCTCGCCGGCACCTGCTTCGCGATCGGAGCGCTCAAGGACCCCGCCGGCGTTCCGTTCCTCGATCGCGCGGGGCGGCATCCCGACCCCGTGGTCGTGCGCGCCGCGGTGCAGGCCCTCGGGCAGTTCACCGGCGCCGAGGCGCTCGGGCCCCTGAGGGCCGCCTCGACCCACCCGGCGGCCGAGGTCCGGTCCGACGTGCTCTCGGCGCTTTCTTCGCGCGACGACGACGGGGCCCGGGCGATCCTGATGGACATCGGGCGCGACGATCCGCAGCCCGAGCTGCGCGCCAGCGCCTGGCAGATCCTCAGCCGTTTCAAGGGCGACGACATCGTGCCTTATTTCATCGACCGGCTCGGGGACGCTCCGGAGCCGGCGCGCCCGACGGTCGTCGAAATCCTCGCCCGCATCACCGGCCAGAACCTGGGCCCGAAACGCGACGCCTGGGCGCGCTACTGGTCATCCCACGCCCCCGGCGCCGCGACGCGTTGACATGAACCTGGCCTTTTACGAGGAGGTGGCGCGCTGGCTGCGCGCCGGGCGTCCGCTCGCCGTCGCCACCATCCTCGATCGCCAGGGATCGGCGCCGCGCAGCGCCGGGGCCCGGATGATCATCGGCGCCGGCGGCGGGACCTGCTTCAGCATCGGCGGCGGCGCCTTCGAGGCCCTGGTCATCGGCGACGCGCGCGCCGCCCTCGCCGCCGGCCGCGGCTTCGAGAAGGAATACCGCTTCACCGAGGAGGGCGACGGCGCGACCGGGATGGTTTGCGGCGGGTCGGTGCGCGTCCTGGTGGAGATCGTCGCGCCGCCGGCGCCGCTGTTCGTCTTCGGCGCCGGGCACGTCGGGCGCGAGCTGGCGCACCTCGGGGCGCGTCTCGGATTCGCGGTGACGGTGGTCGACGACCGGCCGCGCGAGCTCGATCCGGCGCGGCTTCCCGAAGGGGCGACGCTCGTGCGCGCCGCGCCCGAGTTCGCCTCAGGTCTGCCACCGGTGCCCGAGGGCGCCTATGTCGCCGTGGTCACCCGCTGCCACCGCACCGATCTGGCCGCGGTGCGCCACGCGGCGGGGCGGGGAGCGGCCTACCTGGGGCTCATCGGCAGCCGCCGCAAGGTGGCCACCGTTGTCGAGCGGGCGGTCGAGGCGGGCACGCCGCGCGCCGCGCTTGCCGTCCTGCGCGCGCCGATCGGCCTGCCGATAGGCGCCGAGACGCCGGAGGAGATCGCGGTCAGCATCGCCGCCGAAATGATCGCGGTGCGGCGCGGCGCGGCCGCCGCCGATGCGCTGCGCGGCCTGACGCCGATGCCGCGCGGCCGGGCGCGCGACCGCACGGCCTGATCGTGCGCGTGTAGTAACATGCCGCGCCCCGAGGAGGACCGGGTTCGATGCCCCCAGACACCGTCCGCACCGCGCGACCGTGGCCGCCGATCGCCGTCCTGCAGGCGATGCGCCCCCGCCAGTGGATGAAGAACCTGGTGGTCTTCGCGGCGCTGATCTTCTCCGGCCACCTCACCGATCAGACCGCGGCGCTGCGGGCGCTGTTCGCGTTCCTGCTGTTCTGCGCCACCAGCGGCGCGGTCTACATCGTCAACGACCTGGCGGACGCCGAGCGCGATCGCCGGCATCCCGTCAAGGCCCTGCGCCCGATCGCCTCGGGCGCGCTCGGCCCGGTGGCGGCCATCGTCGCGGTCGTGATCCTGCTGACCGGCGCGCTCATGGCCGGGTTCACGATGGCGCCGCCGTTCGGGGCCGTGCTCCTGATCTACGCCGCGGTCAACCTGGCCTACTCCTTCCGGCTGAAGGAGATCGTGATCATCGACGTCATGGTGATCTCTTCGGGTTTCGTGCTGCGGGCGGTGGGGGGCGGCCTGGTCATCGATGTCGCCGTCTCGACCTGGCTGATCATGTGCACGATCCTGCTGTCGCTGTTCCTGGCGTTCTGCAAGCGACGCCAGGAGATCGAGTCCCTCCCGGACGCGCACGAGCACCGCTCGATCCTGCGCGAGTACTCGGTCGCTTTCATCGACCAGATGATCAACGTCGTGACCGCGTCGACGGTGACCGCCTACATGTTCTACACCGTGTCGCCCGAGGTCGAGATGAAGCTCGGCACCCGTCACCTCTACCTGACGGTGCCGTTCGTGCTGTACGGCATCTTCCGCTACCTGTACCTGGTGCACCAGCGCGGCCAGGGGGGCAGCCCGACGCAGGCACTCCTGACCGATCGGCCGCTCCTTCTGTGTGTCGGGCTCTGGGCCCTGACCGTGGTGATCCTCCTCTACGTCGCGCGCCCGGCCGGGCATGCCTGAGGACCGCCGCGCGGCGCCCGCGCGCCGCCGGGCCGTCCCGGCGTTGCTGTTCGTCCCGCCCGTTCCCGCCGCCGACCCGATGCGCGACGACCGCGGCGAACCGCCGCTGCCGGAGGGTTTCGAGGATCATCTGCGCCCGCCCGGCCACGTCGGCGAGGGGGGAAAGCCGTGAGCGCGTCGCGTCGCGCGCTCCTCGGCGTGGTGATCGCGGCAATCCTGGCCGGGCTGCCCTCGCTCGTGCCCGGGTTCATCCACGACGATCACCGGATCATCGAGCAGAACGAGCTGATCCGCGATCCCCGCCACGTCCCCGAGATCCTGGCCCGGGGCTACTGGACGGTGGACGAGAATGCCGTCCCGAACCTCTACCGGCCGGTGACCATCCTGTCGTTCGCCGCCAACCACGCCGTCGGCGGGCTGCGGCCGTTCGGTTACCGCGTCGTGAACCTCATGCTGCATGCGCTGGCGGCGGCGCTCGTTCTGCTCCTGGCGCGCCGTGTCCTCGGAGGTCTCTCCCCGGCCGCGGCCGTCGACCCGGCGCTTGTGGCGGGGCTGCTGTTCGCGCTCCATCCGATCCACACCGAGGCGCTTGGCCTCGTGGTCGGCCGATCGGAGATCCTGGCGGCGGTCGGGACTCTGGGCGCGGTGCTGCTCTTCCTCGGCGCGCGCGACCGCGCCGCCGCGGGCGACGACACGGGCGCCGCGTGGCGCGACGGCCTGGCGGTCCTGTCGTTCGCTCTCGGCTTCCTCGCCAAGGAGAACGCGGTGGCGGCGCCGTTGATCGTCCTGGCGGCCGATCTCACCCGGCCATGGACGCCCCGGCCGGACACGCGCGGCGGTGCTCCGGGCGCAGGCCTCTCCGGCGCCGGCCCGCGTCCACGCCGGGCCTGGCGGACGCACATCGCCTTCGCCGTCATGCTCGCGGCGCTGCTGGCGCTGCGCACCGCGGTTCTCGGGATGGTCGGGCCGGCCGCCTTCACCCACTTCGTCGACAACCCGATCGCCCACCAGTCCTTCCCGGGATCGCTGTTCACGGCGCTGGCGGTGATCGCGCGCTACACGGCCCTCCTGGTGGCGCCGGTGCGCCAGGCGTTGGATTACTCGTACGCCGCGATCCTGCCCGCCCGCTCGCTGCTCGAGCCGGCGGTACTGGCGGGTCTCGCCGTGACGCTCGCCGGTTTCGTCGCCGCGGCGCGTGCCCGGCGGCGCCGGCCGGCCGAGGCGTTCGCGCTTGCCTTCACCGGGCTCGCGTTCGCGCCGGTGTCGAACCTCCTGCTGCCGATCGGCACGATCATGGCGGAGCGCCTGCTCTACCTCCCCTCGGCCGGGGTGGTCCTGCTGGTCGCGGCGTGGGTCGCGCGCATCCCGGCCGGCGGCGCGGCGCGGTCGCGCGTCGTGCGCATCGTCGTCGTCGCGGCGCTCGCGGTGCTCGGGGTCACGAGCGTCGCGCGGCTCATCGAGTGGCGTGACGAGCGCACCCTGTTCGCGAGCGCGGTCGCTGCCGAGCCGCGCAGCGCCCGGGCGCAGTTCAATCATGGCGCCGCGAGCGAGCGCGCCGGAGACGACGATACGGCGCAGCGCGCCTACGAGACCGCGCTCGCGATCTGGCCCGACTTCGCCGACGCGCAGTACAACCTCGCCGGTCTCCTGGCGCGGCGCGCCCGCTGGGACGACGCCGTCGCCCACTATCGCGCCGCGCTGCGGCTGCAGCCCGGGAGCGTTTCCTACCTCGTGAACCTGGGGGCGACGCTGACGCGGGCCGGCCGCCCCGCCGAGGCGATCGAGACGCTCGAGCGCGCCGTGGCTCTCGATCCGAGGAGCGATCGGGCCTGGAACGGCCTGGGTGTCGCGCGCCTTGCGGTCGGGCGGCCCGGCGACGCCGCCGCGGCCTGGCGCGAGGCCGCGCGCCTCGATCCGCGCGACGCCGACTACGCGGCCAACCTGGCACTGGCGCTCGAGACGTCGGGCGATCCGGGGACGGTCGCCGCCTGGGGGACGGCGACAGCGCTGCGCCCCGGCGACGGCCTGCTGCGGTATCGCCTCGGGCGGGCGCTCGAGCGGGCCGGGCGCGACAACGAGGCCGCCGCGGCGTACCGCGAATCGGCGCGTCTGACGCCCGCGTCGCCGGTGCCGTACAAGGCCCTTGGGCTCCTCCTGGCGCGCCGGGGCGAGCGCGACGAGGCGCGCGCGGCCCTCGAGCGCGCGCTGGCGCTCGATGCCGGGGGCACGGTCATGGATCCCGCCGCCCGCCGCGTCCTCGACGAGCTGGGCACGCCGGCGCGCTGACCCTGCCGCCACGTTGGTCCCGCCGCACCGCGCACGGCCCGTTCCCTTCGGCGGGCCGGCCGCGGGATAGGCCGCACACCTCGCGCTATCCGCCCGCGGCGCGACCGGCGAGCTTCTCCAGCACCGCCTTCGCGAGGGCGTTCTCAGGGTCGTAGCGCAGCGCCCGATGCGCCTGGAACTCCGCCAGGTCGAGGAGGCCGAAGTTCAGGCACAGGACGGCGATGTAGGAGTGGCTCTCGGCGTCGTGGGTGATGTCGAAGACGTGGTACGCGTACCCCGGCATCGCCACCGGCCCGCGCGCCAGCAGCCAGTCGTAGAGGTGCGGGTCGGTGAAGTGCAACGAGTGCAGGACCATGGCGTTGACCGCGATGAGCTCGCGCGGCGCGCCGTCGGGCATCCGCGCCAGGCGCTCCTTGGCGTTGCGCAGGTTCCCCGACCCCGGGGCGTACTGGTAGCGGACGCCGTCGTACCACGGGTCCGAGTTGCCGGTGTAGGCGCAGTAGATCATCGGCAGGTTTTCCGACTCCATGTAGCGCCGCAGCGCCTTGCCCGCCTGGCCCCAGTCGAGGTTCGAATCGAGCAGGAGGCGATGGCCGTTCTCCGGGCCGCCGGCGAACACATTGAAGTAGGCGAGGTGATACGGCGCGATCGCGACGGCGCTCCAGGCGGCCGAGGCGAGCGCCAGGCCGACGCCCATGGTGGCCAACCGGCCGGCGATCCGCCCGCCACGCCCGGGCTGCGGCGCCGACCCGGGAAACGCGCCGGCCGTCGCGCCGCCGTCGTCGCGCCGCGGCGGGCTCAGAAGGCGCGCCGCGCCGAGATAGAGGAACGGGTAGATCGGCATCAGGTGCCTGAGGCCGATGTTGACCTTCCACAGGGCGACGATCGCGAGGACGACGACGACCGGGACGTACAGGACGATCTCGTCGCGCCGTCGCAGCCGGCGGCCGAGGACAAGCGCCGCAATCGACGCGACGACCAGAAGGATGATCCCCGGCGGCGTCTTGAGGACCCAGGCGACCGGGAAGTAGTACCACCAGCCGGTCTCCGACACCATGCCGAGCAGGTAGGCGCGGTGCCCCATGGCCGAATGATGCATGGTCCGCGACAGCCCGGTGAGCCACCAGCCGAGCCCGGTGACACGGTAGGAAAGCGCGAGGATGACGAAGGCGATCGCCGCCGCCACCAGGCCGGCCCCGGCCAGCACCGCGAGGCGGCGCAGCCGTCCGCCGGCGCCCCCCGCCCCGGGTCGCGCCGCCACGGCGCCGCCGGCGGCGCGCGCCAGGATCCGGTCCGGGGTGGGAACGCCGGCGGCGACCAGCGCAACGGCGACCGCCCCGAGAATGACCGGCAGCCAGACGGCGGTGTATTTCGCCGCGAAGGCGCCGCCGATCGCGAGACCAAGGAGAACGAGACGCGCCGGCGAGGGGCGGTCGATCCACGACCAGAGCGCCGCCACCGACAGGAAAATGAAGAGTGTGATCCCGAGATCGGTGGTCACCAGGCCCGAGTGCGCGACGACATTCGGGTCGAGCACCCACAACGCCAGCGCCAGCAGGGCGCCGGGGGCGCCGAAGAGCCGCAGGCCGCAGCGGTAGATCGCCCATCCCAGGACGAGCGACAGGAGCAGGATCGGCAGCCGCCCGAGCAGGAGAATGGTGTCGTTCGGCACCCGGTTCTCGTGCACGAAGATGCGGCCGATGTTCCATTCTTCGGCCTGGTCCCACAGCGCTCCGCCCGGAAAGTCGAGGCCGAGCGCCAGAAGCGGCAGCGCCGCCAACTCCTTGATCAGCGGCGGGTGCTCGGGGTTCAGCCGGAAGTCGCCGGCGGTCAGGTAGGAGTAGCCGGCGGCGAGGTGCGCCCCTTCGTCGCTGGTCTGCGACGACTCGGTGATGAACACAAGTCCCTGGATGAAGAGAAGGGCGAGGAGGGCGGCGGCGAGACGGCCCGCCTGGCGCTCGAGGAACGGCGCGGCCGGGGCGGCGGCCGGGGCGGCGGCCGGCGCCGCCTGACGCCTGTCTCGACCGCGCCCCATGCCTGGATCTCCCGGACACCCGCCCCGCGCCCGGGCGAGGCGGCGCGACTCTAATGCACGCGCCGGGGACCGTCAACCGAGCGCCCGCGCCCGAAGGCGCCCTCATGGAGCCGCGGCGCGGGCCTTGATCTTTGCCGGGTGCGCCCCTACGATGCACCGCCATGCGTGATCCAAAAGCGCCGGCGCGCGCCGCGGTTGCGGCGACCGGCCTGTTCATGATCCTGTACCTCCTGCAGGCGTGGCCGACGCTGCGGCTGAAGAGCCCCACCTTCGACGAGACGGCGCACGTCGGGGCGGGTCTGTCGTACCTGAGAACGGGCGAGTTCAAGATCAACCTCCAGCACCCGCCGCTCCTCAAAGAGATCGCCGCCCTGCCGCTGGTCATGTCGGCGGTCCCGTTCCCGATGAGCGAGGCCGACTGGAAGGAGGTCACCGACCCACCCGACCCCTTCCTGCAGTGGCAGATCGGCAGCGCCGTGATCTACGACGGTGGCGACCCCGACGGCGTGATGTTCCGGGCCCGCCTGCCGTTCGTCCTGCTGACGCTGGCGCTGATCGCGGCGGTGTTCGCCTGGGGGCGGGTGCTGATCGGGCCGGGGGCGGCGGCGGTGGCCGCCGGTCTCGTCGCCCTCGACCCGTCGATCGTCGCGCACGGGGCGCTGGTGACCACCGACACCGGCTTCGCCCTCGCCGCGGTGCTGTTCCTCTGGGCTTTGTGGCGCTGGCTCGTCCGCCGCACCCTGACCGATCTCGTGATCGCCGGCCTGGCGCTCGGGGCGGCGCTCGCCGCCAAGTTCACCGGGGTTCTCCTGCTGCCGGTGACCCTGGCGCTCGTCGTGGCGGCGACGCGCTGGGTGCCGTCGATCCCGGGGAAGTCATCGGGCCCGGGTGACCCGTACGCCTCGGAAGAGAAGGGGGCGCGGTACTTCTGGGTCATCGTCGCCCTGGCGATCCTGGTCGTGGTCGCGGTGCTCGTGATCCACGCCCTGTACTTCCTGCCGGCCGATCCGCTCCTGTACATCAAGGGTGCTTTGCGAGTGAACGCCGACCATGACCCCACCTATCGGCCGTACATGGCGGGGAGCTTCAAGCAGCACTTCTGGACGTACTACATCGTGGCCTGGCTGCTGAAGGAACCGCTGCCGGCGATCATCCTGTTCGCCTGCGGCCTCGTGGCCCTGTTCCGGCGCGACCGCACCGTGACGGCGATGGACCGCGCCTTCCTGGTGCTGCCGCCGCTGGCCCTGTTTCTCTTCTACACCCTGCTGTCGCACAACCTGGGCTTCCGCTACGTCATCCCGGCGCTGCCATTCATGCACCTCGTCGCCGGGGCGGGCGCCGCCTGGCTGTGGCAGTCGGGGTCGCTCCTGCGCCGCGCGGGGGTGATCGGGCTCGGTGGCTGGCTGGCCCTCAACGCCTGGGGGATCCGGCCGGACCACCTGTCGTTCTTCAACGAGACCGCCTGCCTGTGGGTCGATCCGGAGCGCATCGGCCTCGACGCCGGCAGCGCCTGCGGGCCGCGCTGGCTCGACGACTGCAACGTCGACTGGGGACAGGGGCTCAAGCAACTGAAGGGCTGGCTCGACGCCAACGCCCCCGGGCGCCGTATAGGCCTGGGCTATTTCGGCACCGGACGGCCGTCGGCCTACGGCATCGACTTCGACCGGCTCACCGGGCGGGATATCGAGCGCGGCCTGCCAGCCGGCCTGCACGCGATCTCGGCGCACCTCCTGGCGCGCTCGCTCGGTTCGCTGGCGCTGCAGCACGGCGACGGTCCCGGGAACTGGATCGTGCACACGCCGCCGCGCGCCGTCGTCGGCCACGCCTACTACATCTACGACATCGCGCCGCCGCGCTGAGACCGCGGAGAACCGCTACCGCGAACCGGGCGGCTGCAAGGTGCCGCCGTGCTCGGCGACGAAGGCGCGCGCCGTGGCGGCGTCACGGAAGGCGATCAGGCTCGGCATGCAGCGATCGTAGCAGGTGTGCAGCGGCGCCCCCTCGCCGGCGGTGACCGGCTCGTGATGGCGCAGGCAGGGTGTCTCGTCGCTGCCGTCGACGAGCCAGGCGGCGTCGAGTGGCAGCGTCCCGCTGCCGGCATAATCGGTCACCTGGATGGTGCGTGCCGCGGTGCCGCCGCCCTCCGCGACGCCGCCGCCCTTCGCGACGTGCAGCGCGCAGCGCGGGCAGCAGGCGGCGACCCGCCGGCCATCCGCGAACTCGACGACGGTGCGGACCTCCGGGTGGATCTCCCGCCGGCAGAGCTCGCAGAGTTCCGGCCGCCGCACGCACCCGGCAAGCGCCAGCGCCGCGGCCAGGGTCACCGCGACCAGCAGGGCGGCGGCGACGGCGGCGGCCGCGCGGCGGGGGAGAATCAGCGCACCTCGGGGGGCGGCGCGGTCACGGCGACGCCGTGGCGGTAGACCATCCGGCCGCCGTGATCCGCCACCGATGCCAGAAGCGCGACCGCGGCGAGACCGCCCGCAAGAAGGAGCAGGCGCAGGAGGCCGCGCGGCACGACGCCGGTGCGCCGGTCGCGCCAGGTGGCGATGGCGCGCAGTATCGCCAGCGCCACCAGGAGCCAGATGGCGCGGTCGGCGAGGCGCTCGTGCTCGTGCAGCAGGGCGCGCGCCGCCGGGGCGAGGGCGCCGACCGATTCCTCGGCCGCCTCGCCGGCGCGGGCCGCCAGAAGCGCCCCGATGGCGGCCAGGGCGTACAGCCAGGCGGCGGCGCGATCGGCCCAGGCGGCCCGGGCCCACACCAGCAGCACCAGGTCGAACAGGACCGCGGCCGGCAGCAGCGCCAGCGGGAAGTGCACCACGGCCGGGTGCAGGTTCGGCAGCCCCGGCATGAGCCCGCTCAGGAATGTCGTCATCGTCGATGCTCCAGCGACCGGGCCATGGAGCGCCCGCCCGGCGTCATGATAGCCGCGCCCGGCCCGTGGGGGCCAGAGACCGGGCACCCGCGCCCGGTCGGAAGCCGCGGGGCTGGCATGCGATCCGGCCGGGTCGCGCCGGCTGTGGCGCACACTGCAGCGCACATTGTTGACGCCGCTTTGACTGAGGCGTATATTCTCCGGACATGGGTGCCACAGGCCGGACAATACTCCTCCTCACACTCGGCGCACTCGTCGCCACGCTCCTGCCGGGCGCCTGCTCCGCGGACTGTGCCTCGTTCATGGACTGCTGCCGCCGGGCACCGGCGCCCGACACGGTCGTCAGTTCTTCCAGTTGTTGCAAGGCCGAGCAGCCGGAGATGTCCGGCCGTTCGGCGACGCCTGCCGAGGTCCGGCTCAAGCTGGACCGGGAGACCTCCGCCGCCCCATTCGTCGTCCATGCGGCAGTATTGATGGGCGGTGCGAGCGTGGCTCAATCCAGTCCCGACCTGTCGATGTCGCATCGCGCCCCGGATGTGCCGCTCTACCTCATGAACGCCGCGGTGCTCTGCTAGAGCCCCACCCGCCGCCGAGTTCTCCGTCCCGATCCAGAGAATCGTCCGTCGCGGCCCGCCAGAGGGCCGGGCGTGGCTGCTTTCCCAGGGCGCACGGTGGGACGTGTGTCACTCTCGATGCAGATGGTAGCCCTGTTCGTGATCGTCCTGGCCGTGAGGGCGCCCGGCGAGGCATGCCCGTCGTCGGCCGGCGAATCGGATCCCGGCGCAATTTCCGAGGTGCAAAGGTGAAAACGTCCATCTCCATTCTCCTGGCCGTCGGCACGGCCGCCGGGCTGTGGACCCGGGGGGCCGAGGCATATCCCGCCGCTGATCTGGCGGCTTTCCTCCGGGAGGCCGAGGCGAACAGTCCGGCCATCCGCGCCGCGGCGGCGCGCCTCTCATCGGCGCAGCGCGCGCCCTCGCAAACGTCGGCGCTCCCCGACCCGGAAGTCAGCGTCGCGTATCTGAACGACGGAATCTCCAGCTTCACCCTGGGTGAGAGTGAGTTCTCCTACCTTTCACTCACGTGGTCTCAGGAAGTTCCGTATCCGGGCAAGCGGGACCAAAGGGCGGAGGTCGAGGCACACGAGTCGGAGAGGGTATCCAGCGACCTCGAACGTGTCCGGCTCGAAGTGCTCGCGGCAGTGAAGGCGGCCTACGCCGATCTCTACCGTTTCGACCAGACGACGCTCATTCTGTCTGAAACCAAGGCCGTGCTGGAATCCCTGGCCGAGGCGGCGCGCCGACGCTACGAGGTCGGCGAGGGGATCCAGGAGAGCGTTCTCAAAGCCCAGACCGAGGTGCTCAGACTGGAAGCCGGGCAGTTGCGGGTGGCGCAGGACCGGAGAGCCGCCGAGGTCCGCCTCAATGCCGCTGCCGGCCGCGCGGCCGACACACCCATCGGCCCGGCGAGCTTCATACCCGAAGCGGAACTCCCGGAGGACGAGGAGGACCTGGCCGACAGGGCCGTGGCGCGCTCTCCGGCCATTGCCGCCCTCCGGGCGGCCGTCCTTCGCGAGGAAGCGGCCGTCCGGCTGGCGAAGCTCGATCTCAAGCCCGACTTTCTCTGGTCGGCGTCATACCAGAACCGCGATGGCCTCGATCCGATGGTGATGGGGTCATTCGGGCTCCGTCTGCCAATTTTCCGGGAGAGAAAACAGCGCCAGGCGCTGCTCCAGAGCGAGGCGGACCTCCTGGCCGTCAATCAGGAGCAGGCCGAATTGCAGATTCAGGCGCGGGCCTCGGTGCGTGAGCTGATTTCGCGCTTCAGGCGGGCGGATCGACTTCGGACGCTGTTCGGCCAGGGAGTCATCCCGCAGGCCCGATCCACCCTCGAGTCCGCGCAGTTCGCCTACGGCGTCGGGCGTCTGGACTTCCTGGATCTCCTCAGCGATCTCACCGTTCTCCTCGACGCACGCATCGAGCTCGTCTCGCAGGAGGCTGAACGGCTGCAGGCCCTGGCGGCGCTCGAGCCCCTCGTGGTCGAGGAACTGATCCGGGTCCAAGGGGGCGAGGAAGGCCAGGGAGGCGGCAATGCAGTCAACGACTAGGTACCGGATTGTCCTGATCACAGCGGGTCTCGCGCTCGCCGTGTTGATCGTTGTCGTGGCAATGCATCAGTTCGCGACCACCGCGCGAACGACCGATGCCGCGAAATCGTCCGCGGGCGCGACGGATCAAGCTGAAAAGCCGGCCCGATATCACTGCCCGATGCACCCGACGATGGTGTCCGACAGGCCGGGGGACTGCAAGATCTGCGGCATGCGGCTCGTCCCCATTGAGGAGGAGTCGGTGGAGGATGCCGCCCGACGGCCGCCAGGGGCGCTGGTGGGCCGGAAGAAGGTCATCTACCGCTCGACGATGAACCCCGGAGAGGTCTCGGCCAAGCCGGGCAAGGACTCGATGGGAATGGAGATGGAGCCCGTCGAGGTCGAGGACGAGCCGCAGGGCACCGCGAAGGTCGAAGGCCTCGCGGCGGTGCGCATCAGCAGCCGCAAGCAGCAGCTCATCGGTGTGCGGACCGAGGCGGTCAGGAAGGCGCCCTTCGTGCGCACCATCCGGGCGGTCGGCCTCCTGGCCGCGGATGAGAGGAGGCTCCATCACGTTCACACCAAGATCGAAGGGTGGGTCGAGACGCTGTATGTCAATGCCACAGGGGAGCGGGTCCGGAAGGGTCAGCCGCTGCTGACGATCTACAGCCCCGAGCTGTTGGCGACCCAGGAGGAATTCCTCCTGGCGCTGAGGACGCGCGCACAGATGGCCGAGGGGCCGCTCGCCGGCGCCGCAGCCCAAGCGGATACCCTGGTGGAGAGCGGGCGCCGCCGGCTCCTGCTCTTCGACTTCACCCCGGCGCAGATCGAGGATCTGGAGCGCACCGGACGGCCCTCCAGGACCGTAACGCTGTATTCGCCGATCTCGGGTTTCGTGACCGTACGCGGTGTCACGCAGGGAGAGAAGATCGATTCGGGCACCACGCTCCTCGACATCGCCGACCTGTCGCGCGTCTGGGTCCTCGCGTCCATCTACGAATACGAGCTGCCGTTCGTCCACGTCGGAGAATCGGCGACGGTCACCCTGTCCTATCTCCCGGGGCGCACGTACGAGGGCAAGGTGACGCTCGTTTACCCGGTCGTGGAGGGGGCCACGCGGACTATTCAGGTCCGGGTGGAGCTTGCCAACGCCGACCTGTCCCTCAAGCCCGACATGTACGCCCAGGTGGATATCCGAGGCGACCTGGGCGAGCGGCTCAGCGTTCCGGAGAGCGCCGTCCTTTCCTCGGGCGAACGGAGTGTCGTCTTCGTGGCTCAGGGCGATGGCTACTTCGAGCCGCGCGAGGTCCGGCTCGGCCTGCGGCTCCCCGACACGATCGAGGTCCTCGACGGCCTGACCGAGGGAGAGACCATCGTGACCTCGGGCGGCTTCCTCATCGATTCCGAGTCCAAGCTGAAGGCCGCGCTCGAAGCGGCGGCGGCACCGAAGGGCGAGGGGCAGCGGTGATGGTCGAGCGAATCATCGAGTTCTCGGCGCACAACAAGTTCATCGTGCTGATCCTGACCGCCGCCGCGGTCGCGATGGCGATCTACGCCATGCAAAGCGTCCCCCTGGACGCGATTCCCGACCTGTCCGACACGCAGGTGATCGTCTACTCGCGGTGGGACCGAAGCCCCGACATCATGGAGGACCAGGTCACCTACCCGATCATCACCGCCCTCCTGGGGGCCCCGAAGGTCAAGGCCATCCGCGGCTTCAGCGACTTCGGTTTTTCGTACGTCTACATCATCTTCCAGGACGGGACGGACATTTACTGGGCCCGCAGCCGCACGCTCGAGTACCTCAGCAAGATCCTCCCGCGGCTGCCCGAGGGGGTGCGGACGGAAATGGGTCCCGATGCGACCGGCGTCGGCTGGATCTACCAATACGCACTGGTGGACCGTACCGGGAAGCACGACCTCGCCGAACTGCGCTCGTTCCAGGACTGGTACCTGCGCTACTGGCTCCAAAGCGTCTCCGGCGTGGCCGAGGTCGCCTCGATCGGGGGATTCCAGAAGCAGTACCAGGTCAACGTCGATCCGAACACGCTGCTGGCCTACAAGATCCCGCTGCAGAAGGTCGTGGATGCGATCCGGCAGGGGAACAACGATGTCGGGGGGCGGCTCGTGGAGTTCGCCGGCGCCGAGTACATGGTCCGAGGCCGCGGGTACGCCCGATCGGTCGCCGATATCGAGAGCATTGTGGTGGGCGACAACGGCAAGGGGACACCGGTCCTCGTGCGCGACGTGGCCCGGGTGGCCCTGGGGCCGGACATCCGTCGCGGCATCGTCGATCTGGACGGCGCCGGCGACACCGTGGGCGGAATCGTCGTCATGCGCTCCGGCGAGAATGCCCTGAATGTCATCGAGCGAGTCAAAGAGAAGATCGACAACATCCGTCCTTCTCTTCCGCCGGGCGCCGAGCTGGTGACGACCTACGACCGCTCCGAGCTGATCGAGCGCTCCATCGACAATCTCAAAGAAGAGTTGCTGGTGGAGATGATCATCGTGAGCCTGGTCATCCTCGTCTTCCTCTGGCACATCCCTTCGGCGATCATCCCGATCGTCACCATCCCGATCTCGGTCGTGCTGGCCTTCATCCCGATGTATTTCATGGGTGTCACGTCCAACATCATGTCGCTGGCCGGCATCGCCATCTCGATCGGCGTCCTGGTCGACGGGGCCATCGTCGAAGTGGAGAACGCCTACAAGAAGCTGCAGCTCTGGGAGGCCGGAGGACGTGTCGGCGACTATCACCAGGTGCGGTTGAACGCGCTCAAGGAGGTCGGCCCATCGGTCTTCTTCTCGCTGCTCGTCATCGCCGTGGCCTTCATGCCGATCTTCACCCTCGTCGACCAGGAGGGGCGGCTTTTCAAGCCGCTCGCCTACACGAAGAACCTCGCAATGGCCATCGCGGCGATCCTGGCGATCACGCTCGACCCGGCGATGCGCATGCTCTTCACGCGGATGGACCCGATGCACTTCCGCCCCCGCTGGCTGGCCTGGCTGACGCACAAGGTGGTGGTCGGCACCTACTACCCGGAGGAAAGGCATCCGATCAGCCGCGTTCTGTTCGCTGTTTACGAGCCGGCCTGCAACCTCGTCCTCAAGTTCCCGAAGACCACCATCGTGCTGGCCCTGGCGCTCGTCCTGACGACCATCCCGGCGTATCTCAGTCTGGGCTCCGAGTTCTTCCCGCCTCTCGACGAGGGTGATCTCCTGTACATGCCCACGACGCTGCCGGGCCTGTCGGTAACGGGTGCCGGGCAGCTTCTCCAGACGATGGACAAACTGATCGCCGAGGTTCCCGAAGTCGTCCGAGTGTTCGGCAAGGCCGGCCGCGCGGAAACCTCGACGGACCCCGCCCCCTTCTCCATGATGGAGACGACCATCATGTTGAAGCCTCGATCCGAATGGCGTCGGATTCCGCGCTTCTATTCGGACTGGCCGGAGTTCCTGCAGGTGCCGCTCCGGCATATGCGGGACGACCGCATCAGCCGGGAGGACATCGTCGCGGAGCTTGACCAGAAGCTGCGTTTCCCGGGCGTCACCAACGCCTGGACGATGCCCATCAAAGCCAGGATCGATATGCTCACCACGGGGGTCCGCACCCCCGTCGGCATCAAGATCTACGGGGCCGACCTGGAGGTCATCGAGAAGATCGGCACCGAGATGGAAGCCGTGCTGAAGGACGTCCGGGGCACACGGAGCATCTACGCGGAGCGCACCGCCGGCGGGTACTTCCTGGACTTCGTCCTGAAGCGCGACGAGCTGGCGCGCTACGGACTGACCATCCAGGAGGCCCAGATGGTCATCCAGTCCGCGATCGGCGGGGAGGCCATCACCACGACCATCGAGGGCCGCGAGCGTTACACGGTGAACGTCCGCTATGCCCGCGAGATGCGGGATAACCTGGATCGCCTTCAGCGGGTTCTCGTACCGACGATGTCGGGGGCCCAGATCCCTCTCGCCCAGCTCGCGGACATCCGGTTGACGACCGGCCCGGCGATGATCCGCGACGAGAACGCCATGCTTGCCGGCTACGTCTACGTGGACCTGGCGGGCCGCGATGTCGGTGGCTACGTCGAAGAGGCAAAGCAGGTTGTCGCCCAGAATGTCACGATCCCCACCGGATATGCCGTCCAGTGGAGCGGACAGTACGAGAACATGATGCGCGTGAAGGAACGGCTGAAGATCGTCGTGCCGATCACGGTCCTGCTGATCTTCATGCTTCTCTATATGAACACAAAGTCTCCGGTGAAGGCCACGATCGTCATGCTGGCCGTGCCCTTCTCGGTCATCGGGGCGGTGTGGTTTCTCTACGCGCTCGGCTACAACATCTCGATCGCCGTCTGGGTCGGGATGATCGCCCTCATGGGGCTCGACGCAGAGACCGGCGTCTTCATGCTGCTCTTCCTGGACCTGTCTTATTACGACGCCGTCCGTGCCGGCAGGATGCGCACGCTCCAGGACCTGCGCGAGGCCATCATCCATGGCGCCGTCAAGCGCATCCGCCCGAAGTTGATGACGGTGGCGGCCGCGTTCATGGGACTGATGCCCATCATGTGGTCGCTCGGGACGGGGGCCGACATGATGAAGCGGGTCGTCGCGCCGATGATCGGCGGCCTTTTCACGAGCTTCATCCTCGAGCTTCTGGTCTATCCCCCCATCTACCAGATCTGGAAGTGGAACTTCGAGATGAAGCACGGCTCGGTGGCGCCGGCCGACATCCCGGTCCCCGAGTTGCGGACGCACTGATGAGCGAGGGAACTCGTACCGTGCCGGGATCGCCGCGCGTAGAGGGACCCAATGCTTGACTCCATTCTCGCGAGAACGAGCCTCCCCAACCTCCATCCGGCCGTCGTCCATTTTCCAATCGCGCTCCTGTCGCTGGCGGTCGGGCTCGACGTCCTGGCACTCCTCCTCAGGAGGCCGGCCTGGCTCGACCGGGCGATTGCGGGGCTCTTCCTCCTGGGGGCGCTCGCGGCCGGCGCCGCGTTCCTGACCGGCCAGGCGGCCGAGGATGGATTGAGGGACCTCCCGCCCGCGGTGGAGCCGCTCGTCGCCCGCCACGCCGATGCCGCCCGCTGGACCGCCATCACGTTCGCCGTCCTGGGCATCGTTCGGGCTGCCCTCGCCTGGCGCCGCCGTCACGAGGCGGTGCTGCGACCTGGAGCGCTCTGGATCGCCACGATCGTCGGAACGGTCGGTGGCCTGGCGCTTCTGGTCACGACCGCCGATCGGGGCGGCGCCCTCGTGTTCCGCCACGGAATTGCGGTGACCCAGCCGGCCTCGCTCGCCTCGACCGCCGCCCCATCGGAGGAGGCCCGGCCCGCGGACGGCGCACAGCCGGGATTCTCCGTGCAACCGGATGGGTCGCTCGTCTGGCGACCCTCCGCGGCGGACCCGGCGGGCCCACCCGGGATCTTGCGCCCAGTCGACGAGGCGTCCAGGCTGGCCGTGCGACCAGCACCTCACCCCCCTGGTGGCGGTCTGGCTCTGGAGGTCACTGGCATGGCCCTCCTGGCCTTCCCGGGTTCCTTCGCCGACGTGCGGTTGGAACTACGGGTCGACGCGACCGCTTTCCGCGGCACCTTCGGCCTCGCGCACCACCTCCGCGCGCCCGATCGCGCCGGCCTGTTCCACATCTCCACGGATGGGGAGGCCCGGCTGGATGAGTTAGAGCGGTCGGGCCGGCGCAGCCTGGGCACGGGCCGCTACGATCCGGCACCCGGACCGGTGGTGGTCGCCCTCAACGCCTCAGGCAGCCACCTCAAGGGGATGGTCAACGGGTCGGTTGTCTGCCACGGCCATCTCGATCCGGGGGAGCCGGGAGGCCTCGGCCTGGTCATGGATGGTCAGGGGATCCTGACCATCCTCGAGATCCGCGTGGTGCCGGCCGCCGACGTTGCCGGCGGTCGGCACTGACGCGGCCCCCCGGGGTCCGTCGCCCGCCCCTTTCGAGCCCCATCGGGAGGCGCTGGTGTGGACGGATCCCCGACCCCATAGCGCGGAGGCGCCCTGTTCTGGTATGGTTTGCACCTCCCGGGGGAGGAGTAGACCGGAAGCCCGGGGGGAGTCGACGCTCTGTCCCACGAAGGGCCGGTGTCACGGACCACCGGTGTGACTGGCGAATAGCCAAGGAGGCGAAGTCCAACCATGAAACGTTTCTCTCTACTGACCCTGGCTGCTGTGGTGATGTTCCTGGCCGTTGGCTGTGCCAAGCCGCCGCAGGACGAAATCAGCGCGACTCAGGCCGAGATGGACAAGGCGCGCCAGGCTCAGGCTGAAACCTGGGCCGCCAACGAGTTCAGGGGCGCCAACGAGGCGATGAACGCCGCCCAGGCGGAGATCGCCGCCCAGAACGAGAAGTGGATCAAGAACTACGACAAGGCGAAGGAGCTCCTGGGGACGGCCAAGGCGGATGCGGCGAAGGCCGCCGAGGCGGCCGTGGCAAACAAGGAGCAGGCGAAGAACGACGCCGACGCCGCCATGACCGCGGCCGACACCGCCATTACGACCGCCGAGGCGGCCCTCAAGGTCGCGCCGGTCACCAAGGACTCCAAGGCCGATCTCGAGCTGTTCAAGAACGACCTTGTGACGCTCCGCTCGACCCTCGACGCGGCGCGCGCCAGCTTCGGCTCCGAGGATTACAAGAAGGCCCTCGAGAGCGCCAACTCGGTGAAGGACCAGGCGACGTCGATCGCCACCCAGCTCGAGGAGGCGAAGGCGAAGAGGGGCGGCAAGCGCTAGTCTCGCATCACCCCGGGGGCCCGGCCGATGGCGGCCGGGCCCCTGTTTTTTTCCCTCCCGCGCCCATATTCTGAGAACGTGCCGTACGCCCGACCTGAAATGAGCCCGCCGGCGTGCCCGCGGCCGCGGCTTCGTCTGGTCGCCGCCGGTGTCATGACGGCGGTGCTGAGCGCCTGCGAACAGCCCCCGCTCGTCCAGATCGAGGCGGCAAGGAAGGCGATGGAGCGCGCCGCCCGCGCCGGCGGAGTGGTGCGCGCCCCGGCCGTCTGCACCGCCGCGCAGGCCGCGCTGACGCTGGCCGAGGCGGAGATCCGGGTGCAGATGAAGCGGTCCTCGTGGTCGCGGGACTACGAGGAAGCGGTGGTCCTCGCCGGCAAGGCGCTCGAGGCCGGCCGGAGCTGCGCGGCGCACGCCCAGGCGGCGCTCGATTACCGGCGCCGGCGCGCCGAAACGGCCATCGACGACCTGCAGGGCGCCATCGCGCGCACCACTGCCCTGGCCCGCCACGTCCCCGACGGCGAGGGCATCAAGAGCCGCATCCTGCGCGCCTCCATCAGCCTGGGCGAAGGCCGGGCCAGCTTCGGCCACGGTCAGTACGAGCGCACCGAGGAGGCCGCGGCGCGCGGCCGCGCCCAGATCGCGACCGCGGTCTCCGACATCGACGCTTTCATCGACGGCTACCGCGCCGACCCGCGCCGCCGGGCCTGGGGCCGCTGGATCACCCAGACCGTGAAGGACTCGCGCGCGAGCGGGCAGGCCGTCATCATCATCGACAAGTTGCGGCGGCAGTTGCTCGTGCTGCGAGGCGACGAGGATCTTGCCAGCTACGACGTCGATCTCGGCCTCGGTGGAATGGAGTCGAAAACCCGCTCGGGCGACGCCTTCACGCCCGAGGGGCGCTACAAGATCACCGAGGTGCGCAACCCGGGGCAGACCCGCTACTACCGCGCCCTGATGCTCGACTACCCGAACCCGGATGACGTCGCGCGCTTCCGGGCGCTGCAGAAGGCGGGCACCGTGCCGAGGAACGGCCGCATCGGCAGCAACATCGAGATCCACGGCAAGGGTGGCCGCGACCAGGACTGGACCCAGGGGTGCGTGGCGCTGTCGAACGCCGACATGGATGAGATCGTCGGGCTTGTCGCCGTGGGCACCCCGGTGACGATCGTCGGGATGATCCCGGACGGGGTGCTCGAATGAGGACCCGCGCCCCCGTCATCGCCGCGATCGCCGCGGTTCTGGCGGCGGCCGCGATCGCGGTCTTCATCGCCACCCGCGCCCCGCAGCCGCCGGCCGCCGACCGTTCGCCGCTTGATACTGCCGGCGAGAAAGACCTGAAGGTGTTGCGCGGCCGCGGCGACGCTCTCGAGAAGCGCCTCGCCGCCCTCGGCCCGAAGCGGTCGACGACCTACCTGGTGATCGACACCGGGCGCAATCTCCTCTTCATGCACGAGGACGGCCAGCAGACGCTGCGCGCGGTCTGCTCCACCGGCAGCGGCCGGGCCCTCGTCGATCCGGCGCGCAAGCGACGCTGGGTCTTCGATACGCCGCGCGGCGAGTTCTTCATCCGCGCCAAGCACCCGAACCCGGTCTGGATCAAGCCCGACTGGGCGTTCCTCGAGATCGGCGAGCCGATCCCGCGTCGCCTCGCGGAGCGGCTCGCGCCCGCCGAGCTGGGCGCCTACGCCATGGATCTCGGTGACGGCTATCTCATCCACGGCACGCTCTACCAGCGCGCCCTCGGGATGAGCATCACCCATGGTTGCGTTCGCCTCGGCGATCGCGATCTCGAGAGTGTCTACAAAAAGGTCCGCATCGGGACCCCGGTCTACATCTACTAGGGGCGATGGTGAGCGACAAGGGCGGAGAGAACGGGGGGCGGCGCGGTGGCGCGCGGGGTGCGGCCGGCGCGACCGGCGCGCGGACCATGGCGGCCAGGCGGCGTGCGGCGCTGGCGGCGGGTCTGGCCCTGGCCGCGGCTCTGGCTGCCGGGGCCGCGGTGCTGCTGCACGCCGACGGCACCGCCGCGCGAGCGACCCGCGCCGACCTCGCGGCCGAGCGGCGCCGCATGGCCCGGCTCGAGAGCGAGTACGCGCTGGCGGCCACGCGCAAGCCGTACATCGTCCTCGATCTCGCGTCCGGGGTTCTGCGGTACCGTCTGATGGGGATGACGATGCGCGAGATCCCGATCGGACCGGTCGATGTCGCCGGGCTGGTCGCGGATGGCGGCGCCGACGGCGGCGCGACGCAACTCGCCGGCATCTTCACCATGGCCGAAAAGGAGGGCGACCCGCGCCTGAACCCGCTGTCGCCCGAACAGGTCGAGGCCGGTGCCGACGACGAGAACATCGCCGCCGTCTTCGCGCCCGAGCCGCCGCAGCGCTACCGGCTGACGTTTCGCCAGCCGGTCGCGGTCGTCGTCTCGGCCGAAGAAGCCCGCACAGGGGTCAAGGGAGTCGGGGCGTGGCTCCGCGACGCGGCGGGCGGTCTCTTCGGGCGGCGCGACAAGGACGCGGCGGCCCTGCGCGTCGCCCTGCGCCTCGAGCCGGCAACCGCCTCCGAGTTCTGGCGATCGATCGTGCCGGGCCAGCGCTGGCTGGTCCTGCCCTCCGACGGTCTGGCGCTGCCGCAGGCCGGCCAGGAGCCGCCTCCCAAGGCGAAGGCGCCGCGGGCCGCGCCCGCCCCGCCCGCCAGGAAGCCGGAAAAGCCCCAGCCTGAGGAGGGTGTCCCTTTCCAGATCCCACCGCCGGTCGAGCCGCCCGGGGCGAATGGCGGGGGCGAAACCTCCACCCCGCCGCCGGACCCCGACGGTGGCGTATGAGCACACCCATCATGGAGGCGCTCCTGTCGATCATGGATCGCAAGGACCATTGGGCCTGGCGTCACTTCAGCGAAGGGCGCGCGGATCGGCGCCAGCTCCTGCTGCACTACCGGCAGGAGTACGAAGTCTATGTGCGCGATTTCCCCATCCTGCTCAGCCGGGTCCATGCGCGCTGCCCGCATGCGGAGGTGCGGCGCGACCTCGCCGAGAATCTCTACGAGGAGGAGACCGGCGGGCTGAGCCGCGGGCAGCCCCACCCCGAGCTGTTCCTGACGATGATGGAGGGGCTCGGCTTCGCTCGCACCGACTTCGAGAGCATCGACCTGATCCCCGAGGCGGCGGCCTACCGCGCCTTCATCGATCAGGCGACCACGCGCCGGCCGTGGATCGAGGGGGCGGCGGTGGTCACCCTGTTCGTCGAGGGGAGCCGCGAGGAGCGCCGCCATCTCGCGACCGAGGGACAGGAAGGGGGAGACGTGGAGCGCGAGCTGCGCGGGCATTTTCTCGTGCGGCACTATGGCGTCGACCCGCGGTTTCTCGACCTGAAGCGCGCCCATCACGCGGTCGAGACCGGCCACCGCGCCATGGCCTGGCGGATGGTCCTCGGCCACATCCGCGCCGGGGGCGGTGACGCGCGCCTTGTGCGGCTGCTCGAGAAGACCCTGGCGCTGTGGCTGCTCTACCGGGACGGCGTGGCGCGCGCCTGTTGTATACCTGTAAAGCTATAGATATAAGCATGTTGTTACTGTTATCAATATTGACTATTGACTTTGTCGGGCGTTCCGTTTAGGCTCTGGGACGCATGAAGAAGTCACCTCGCATCCTCCCGGCGGTGCTTGACGGTGCGCTGCGGGCGCGCGGCGCCCGACCCACCCGGCAGCGCCGGGCGATTTTCTCCGCCCTGTCGGCGCGTCTCGATCATCCGACCGCCGAGACGCTGTACCGCGGCGTGCGGCGCCGGGTCCCCGGTCTTTCGCTCGCCACCGTCTACACGACGCTCGAGGTGCTGGTCGAGGCGGGGCTGGCCGGCCGATTCATCGGCGCGGACGGCGTCGCCCATTACGACGCGCGCATGGATGTCCACGACCACCGCCGCTGCCTCGGCTGCGGCCGCATCGACGACATCGATCGACACGGCGGGGACGAACTGATTCCACTGAATCCGACGGCCGATTTTCGGCCGACGGGGTATCGCATCGAAGTCACCGGTTACTGCGCCGGCTGCCTTGATATGGCCGGCGCGCGACGTGAACCCGGGCCCAACCGGCCCGAACCCAGTCACCAAGGAGAGAAACGATGAGCCACCACGAGACCACCACCACGACCATCGCCAAGGTCGGGGGCCCCGCGCCCGACTTCACCATGCCCTCCACCCGCAACCTCGAGAAGCTCGACCAGCCGGTGTCGCTGTCGGACTACAAGGGGAAGTGGCTGGTGATGTTCTTCTACCCGCTCGATTTCACCTTCGTCTGCCCGACCGAGATCATCGCCTTCTCCGACGCGACCGATCAGTTCCGCGCTGTCGGCGCCGAGGTCCTGGGCGTCAGCATCGACTCGCAGTACGTCCACCGCGCCTGGATCAAGACGGCGCGCAACCAGGGCGGCCTGGGCGAGCTCAACTACCCGCTGGCGGCCGACCTCACCAAGAATGTCGCCCGTGATTACGGCGTCCTGATCGAGGAGAAGGGGATAGCACTCCGCGGCCTGTTCATCATCGACCCGAAGGGCGTGCTGCAGTACTCGGTCGTGCACAACCTCGGCGTCGGCCGCAGCGTCGACGAGACGCTCCGGGTCCTGCAGGCCTTCCAGACCGGCGGGCTCTGCCCGGCCAACTGGAAGCCCGGCTCGCAGACGCTGAAGGTCTAGGAGCCGCCATGACCGCACCGCCCGTCCAGACGTTCGCCAGCCTCGAGCAGAACCCGATCGGACTGCCGCGCAAGACCGCGGTCGTCCTGGTGCGGGCGCTCAACGACGACCTGGCGACGTCGTACACCCTGTATCACCTGTACAAGAAGCACCACTGGGTGGTCACGGGGCCCGAGTTCCGCGACCTGCACCTGTTCCTCGACGATCAGGCGAAGGGGGCGCTCGAAGGCGCCGATCACCTGGCCGAGCGCATCACCGCCCTCGGCGGGGTGCCGCTGTCGTCACCGATGGCGCAGGAAAAGCAGGCCGGATTCGGCTTCGAAGGGGAAGGTGTCTTCCCGGTGCGGGCGATGCTCGAGAACGGGCTCGCCGCCGAGCAGGTGTTGATCACGCGGCTGCGTACCCACACCGCCGCGGCGGCGCGGCTCGGCGACTTCGGCACGCAGGATCTCCTGATGGGACTCCTGCGCGCCGCCGAGGATCGGGCGCACCATCTCGATCATTTTCTACAAGCGAACGGCCTGTCGGTGGAGTTGCGCTGACGGGTGGGCGGCCCGGCCTGCGCGGCCGGGCCGCCCGACCTGCCCCGTTCCGGCCGGGGCCGCCCCGCGGCGTCGTTACCCTTCGCGCAGCGCCGAGGTGATCGGCAGCCGCGCCGCCCGCAGTGCCGGCAGCAGCCCGCCCATGAATCCCATCGCCAGGGCGAAGATCAGGCCGGCGATCAGGCTCCCCGGCGTGATCCGGAAAGCGAAGGCGACCTCGCTGAACGACGCCGTCTGCCCGGTGCCGGTCGTAAAGCCGTTCATCGGGAAGGCGAGCAGGCAGCCGATGATCCCCCCCGCGAGGGAGAGAACCAGCGACTCCAGCAGGAACGACACCAGGATGCTCCGGCGCGCGAAGCCGAGCGCGCGCAGCGTGCCGATCTCGCGCGTGCGGGCGGCGACGATGGCGTACATGGTGTTCATGGCGCCGAAGATGGCGCCGATCCCCATCACCACCGAGACGAAGATCGACAGCGCCAGCAGCGGCCCGCTCACCGTCCCTGCCTGGTCGGCGTAGTACTTCCGCTCCCCATCCATCTGCACCTGCATCTGCGGGTTCTCGCGCAGGTCCTTGTCGAACGCCGCCAGGGTCGAAGGGTCGGCCAGGCGCACGGTCAGGGAGTTCTGGCCGCCGCCGCGCTGGAAGGCCGGCCCCATGACGTCGTAGTCGCCCCAGATCTCGCTCTCGAAGGCGCTGCCGCCGGCGCCGAACAGGCCGACGACCTTCCAGGGGCGGTTCTGGATCCGGATCTCGTCGCCGATCGCGAGACCGACGACACGCTTGCCGATCTTCTCGCCGACGATGATCTCGTTGAGCCCGCTGGTGAACATCCGGCCGCTGGTCACCGTGATGCCGGTGCGCACCTCGAACGCCTTCGGCGTCACACCGCGCACGGTGACGTTGGTCGGTTCGCCGTCGGCGCGGCGGTTGAAGTTCGCCACGATGACCATCTCGGGCGACGAGAGCGGCTGGCCGTCGGCGCCGCGGGCGATGCGCCCGTCGGCCTCGATCAGGTTGCGATGCTCGCGGCTGTAGAACGAGGTCAGCTCCGACCCCGAGCCGCGCTGCACGACGATGCCGTTCGCCGCGCTGCCGGTGGCGGCCAGGGCGATGCGGAATCCGTTCGACATCGCGGTGAGGACGACGAGCACGGTCACGACCAGGGCGATGCCGCCGATGGCGAGCAGGGTGACCCGCCAGCGGACCATGAGATTGCGGACGTTGTACGACAGCGGGAGCGCCATCAGACCTGCCTCAGGAGATCGGTGATGCGGGCCCGGTAGGCCAGAAGACCCGGAACGAGACCCGCGACGAGAGCGATGAAGAGCGCCAGGCCGAGACCGCTGACCGCCAGGAACGGCGAGAGCCCGAACCCGGAGAGACCCTGGACGAACGGTCCGATGACCGGAAGGTGCGGCAGCACCCGGATCAGCCCCTGGCTCAGGAGCAGTCCGAAGAGACCGCCGCAGGCGCCGATCACCGCCGCCTCCGACAGCACGAGACCCATCACCCGGCCGCTCGAGAAGCCGATGGTCTTGAGGACCCCCATCTCGGTGCGCCGCTCGCGCACCGCCATGCTCATGGTATTGGCGGTCACGAGCAGGATCGTGAAGGTCACCGCCATGCCGATGGTGTTCAGCAGCAGCGCCAGGTTGCCGGCCATCGACACGAAGCTCGCCCGGAAGGCCTGCTCGGTCTCGGTGTGGGTCTCGGCGTCGCTGTTGGCGAACAGGGTGTCGACCGCGCGGCTGACGGTGCCGGCGGCATCCGGATTGTCGACCTCGATGGCATACGTCCCGACGCCGATCCGCCGACCGGTGGTCTCGTAGAGATAGCGATGATGGAAGTACATCGCCGTGCGGTCGGTGCCGGGGTAGCGCGCCTCGTCGGGCTTGTAGATGGCGCTGATCACGAACTCGAAGGGCCTCCCGACGCGGTACGGCGGGATGAACGACTCGAGCTGGAAGGTGTCGCCGACCTTCCAGCCGAAGCGCGTGGCGGTGTCGGGCCCGATGATGCAGCCGCGCATGTCCTCGATGAAGGCGCGGCGTTCCTCGGGCGTGATGGTCAGTTCCGGGTACATCTCGAGGTACGGCTCCGCCTCGACGGCGAGGTTCGGGAAGAACTCGCTGAAGTCGCCGGCGCGGCGGGCGCCGCCGAACCAGTTCACCCGCGCCACCCGCTTGACCCCCGGGAGGGCGGCGATCCGATCCTCGTACGACTGCGGCAGATTGAAGACCAGGCTGACCTTGTTGCGGGTCACCAGGCGCGCGGCGTTGGCGCTCGCGAGGCTGGCGTCCACCGCCGCCAGGAAGGTCTGCAGCGTGCAGAACAGGAAGATGCACAGCGCCAGCGCCATCACGGTGCTCAGGCTGCGGATCCAGCTGCGTCTGAGGTGCTTGAGGACGAGCGGCAGGAACCGCATCAGTCGGCCCTCAGCACGCCCTTGTCGAGGTGGCGCTTGACGTGGGCGCGTTCGGCGGCGCGCGGGTCGTGGGTGACCATGACGATGGTCTTCCTGAACTCGCGGTTGAGCGTCTCCATGAGCGTCAGGATCTCCTCGGCGCTTCTGGCGTCGAGGTCGCCGGTCGGCTCGTCGGCCACCAGCACCTTGGGATCGGAGACCACGGCGCGGGCGATGGCGACGCGCTGCTCCTGGCCGCCGGAGAGCTGCCGCGGGTAGTGCTGCGCCCGATCGGAGAGACCCACCACCTCGAGGGCGGTGAGGGCGCGCTTGCGGCGCTCACGCCGCGACAGCCGCTCGAGCAGAAGCGGCAGCTCGACGTTCTCGAGCGCGGTCAGCACCGGGATCAGGTTGTAGAACTGGAAGATGAAGCCGACGTTGCGGCTGCGCCAGCGCGCCAGCGCCCCTTCGGACAGCGTCGCGAGGTCGGTTCCGGCCACCTGCACCGAGCCCGAGGTCGGCCGGTCAATCCCGGCAATCAGGTTGAGCAGGGTCGTCTTGCCGGAGCCGGACGGCCCCATCAGCGCGACGAACTCGCCCTCGGGCACCTCGAGGTCCATCCCGTCGAGGACGGTGATCTCCTGCGTGTCGCGCCGGTACACCTTGCGCACTTTGCTGACCTGGACGATCGCCATCGCGGTCTCCGTTTCTAATGGCGCGGGGCGGTGTCAGCCGCGGGTCCGCACCGGGTCGCCGTCTTTCAGTGTTGCGGGTGGACGCAGGACGAGCGTTTCGCTGCCGGCCAGCCCCTCGCGCACGACCGTGCGGCCGTCGCGCGAGCCGCCCGGGGTCACCCCGCGGACGCGGGCGCGGCCCTCGAGGACCTCGAACACCACCGTGCGTCCGTCGCGGTCGACGATGGCCTCGGCTGCCACGGTGATCGCCGGCAGCGCCGGGGCGGCGGGTGGGGCGGCCGGAGCCTCCTTTTCGAGAAAGCTGACGCGGGCGTTCATCTCGGGCTTCAGGCCGGGGTCGCGGTCGAGGATCGTCACCTTCACCATCACGGTGGCGCGGGTGCGGTCGGCGGTCGGAATGATCTGCCGCAGCACCGCCTTGTAGCGCCGGTCCGGGAAGGCCTCGACGCTGACCTCGGCCGGCTGCTCCGCGCCGATGCGGGCCACGTTCGATTCGCTGACGTCCGCCTCGACCTCGAGCGTCTCGAGGTCGGCGATGGCGACGATCGCCCCGGACGAGGTCGACAGGTTCACGCCGGGTGGAATCGGCGCGACGCTTTCGCCGACCTCGGCCATCTTGCGCAGGACGACGCCGGCGAATGGCGCCCGGATGATGGTGTTGCGGAACTGCGCCACGGCCACCCCGAGCTGCGCCTCGGCCTGGGCGAGAGCCGCCTCGGCGATGCGGACGCGGCTCTCGGCCGCCTCGCGGGCATCGCGCGAGGTGACCTTTTCGCGCTCGAGCTGTTCGGACAGGCGGAGCTGCCGCTGGTTCTCGCCCAGGTCGGCCTCGGCGCGCTGCACCCCGGCGCGGGCGCTGCGCACCTGGGCCTCGTAGTCGGCGCTCTCGAGCCGGGCGATGATCTCCCCCTCGGCGACGCGGCTGCCTTCCTCGACCCGCAGCTCGGCGAGCCGCCCCTGGATCTTGGCCGACACCACCGCCTTGCGGCGCGGCACGACATATCCCGAGGCGGCCAGGATCGGGGTGCCGGGGAGGGCGGTCGTGGCGCTCTCGACCGCGGGGCGGGTCGTGTCGATCTCGATCGGCGCCGGACCGCGCCCGAACCGCCAGAAGGCCGCCCCGGCGGCCGCGACGAGCACGGCGGCGGCCAGGACGAGCGGCAGCCGGCTGCGCCCGCCCGGACGCGCCGTGCGGTCGATCCTCAGGGTCTCGAGATGGCCCTTCAGCTCGCTCATCGATGATTGTCCGGCGGCCCCGGGAAGCGCTCAGGAAATAAGCGCAAGTACCGCTGCCGGGTGGGTCTTGGTGTCGACCTTGGCGAACGCATGCTCGATGCGGCCGTCAGGACCGATGACGTATGAGATCCGTCGCGCGTTGCCGGCGTCCGCCGGGTCGCAGGCTCCATACGCCATCCCGATCACCCGCGTCGTGTCGCACAGCAGGGGATAGGGAAAGTTGAACTTCGCCGCGAATGCCGCATTCTCGTCCACCGTGTCGAACGAAACACCCAGGATGGCCGCCCCCTTCGCCTCGAACTGCGCCTTCAGGTCGCGGTACCCGCAACCCTCGATGGTTCAGCCGGGTGTGTCGGCCTTGGGGTAGAACCACAGAACGACGCGGCGGCCGCGGAAATCGGCCAGGCTGACCTTGCGGCCCTGGTGATCGCTGACGGTGAACGAAGGCGCGACGGCGCCGATTTGCAGCATGGTCGTTACCTCCGGATGAGCCTGACGAGAAGCACTGACACTACCACCAAGAAGGCGGGCGGCTCAAGGGGTCGTGGGGCAGGGTTGGATGAGCCAGACGAAGGCGGGGCGACATTCGGAATCCGCAGATCGGCGACCGCTGCATCAGGGGGTATTACTGAGGTCATCGCCACACATCCCGGTTCGCTGCACGCCGCAGTTATGGGTCATCATGCGGCCCGCACCAAGCGGTTGCCCTCGCGACGTAGGTGTCGGCAGTGCGATGCACAGCAGTCGATGAACTTGGCGCGGTCGAGCGGTGATACCAGAAGCCCGGTCGTCGAGCCGCGGTATCGGACCCGAAGCCGGTCGAGGGACAGCGCTGGACCAGCGAGCAGGTTGCGGCTGGGGGTGATTTCGTCAACCTCGTCAAGGTCAAGCCTGCGGCGTAGCGGGCCACACCGAATCACCAGCCTGGTGTCGGAGATCCGATACGACGTGGCGCTGAGCACCCACACGACGAACACCGCAGCGACGAGAAGCAGTGCAGAAACAGAGATGGCCAGCCAGGTCGGCGACGGGCGAGCGAACGCCAGAACGAGAGAGGCCGATGCCAGGAAGATGGCCGCGAGGAGGAGCACTACAACCAGCCAGGCATCTCGCTTCGAAGGGAATTCATGCGTGTCGCTCACCTGCGTCCCCCACGTCGGATCCACGGATTGACTCATGGCGTTCAGCGCTCCCTTGTACCCATGACGCCCCGGCTAAGCTGCCGCGCGCGAACGCAGCCGTAATTCTGCCCCGGACCTGCCGCGCGCCGCCAGCGTCAGCCGGTAGGAGACTGTTCCATCACCCACCCGAAGTGAAAAATCGACGATGACTGGGTAATGATCGGACCCCACTGCGGGACCGATCTGCATATTCAGGATCTGAATTCCTGGCGAGTGCAAGCAGTGGTCGATCGGGATCAGTAAGGGCAACATGCCGGCAGGCCAAGTTGGCTGGTATCCCCTTCCACGCGCCCCATCGCTTAAGCCAGAGTCGCGTATCAGACGCCTGAAAGAATGAGACCACCGTGTTGCGTTCAAGTCGCCCAGCAGGAGAAGCGGCCGATCGAGACTTTTCACCACTTCTGGTATCTCGGCCAGATGAATGTCTCTGAATCTAGCATACGCAGCATTAACCGGCGGAAGTGTGTGAGTACCGAGGATAAAAAAGTCGAGTCCTTCGAGTTCAAATCTGACGAGCACGGAAGGAGTGCCCGCCTGGCCGACGTCGAGAATATCAGATGTGACGAAAGGGCGTTTACTATAGAAGGCGATTCCGAAGTTGTCCTCCCTCGGGCGACTGATCGAGTAGGGATACTCAACATCCAGTTGTTGCAACTCGGCCATCCAGCGTCGGTCGACTTCCTCTACGAAGAGGAAGTCAGGAGCGTAGCTCTTGATGACAGCGAGTGCGATGGAGTAGTTGGTATTGCTGGTGTTGACGTTCATCATCATAGCGCGGGCGGTGCTGCTCGAGGAGCTTGACGATCTGGCTGAGCCCCAGAAGAGAGGTAGAACCAGCATGAGGTTCAGCAGAGCGAACACACTGGAAAGGACTGCAAATCGGCCGTGTCGGATGAGTACGAGGATTAGGCACAGGACGGATAACACAAGCACATACTGGACGCGGAAGTGCGAGGCTAAATCCAGAACCCACCAAAGGCGACCCGCAAAGCCAGCGACGGACGCGAGACAAGTGAACACGACTGTACCGAAGACGAGAGACTTGACGGTGGGATTGTCTGAGAGATGTTCGGACAATATGGAGATCATCCCGGAATCAGTCTACGCTCGCGGTAACGCGCGGGCCGAGAGGCGCGGCGCTTGATCTGCAAGCGCCGTGACGCGAGGACCGTCGCGTTGACCGCGTTGTTGGGCGGCCGCTTGCGGGAACGGCAGGGTCCTGGTCCATTCCGCCACGTCGGTACACCCCCTCGATTCACCAAGCTCGCACGCAACTCGCGCTTTCGGGGAGGGAGGCAGAATCCCCGGGCCACAGAAGGATGGGACCACGTCGCCATGTTCGCCGCTGCTGGCTCCGTCATGCGGATAAGCGCCCCCGCACAGTTTCGACAACCTTGCGCCCTGACGGAAGCACACCCAGGACCGCCAGAGCGCCACCATCAATCACGATTTCCCCATCAACAAGGACCTTGAACTCTCCGTAGCGTCCTCGAACCATCTCAACGTCGGTCCGAAGTTCACGCCGGATCCGTGCCGCCACACGGGCGGCATGTATTCCAGAGATTCAGTACGCGCAATAGCGAACTGCTACCCGAGCCATGTTGTTCTCCTCGACTGAAACCTGCCGTCCATATCGAACGCTCCGAGACGATCATCTGAGGCGTCCGTGCGGGGCCGCGTTTTCTTGTCCGCCCAACGGACCCAAGCTCACCGGCTTGGAGCCGCGCGCGAAATAGTAACGCACTCGCGATGCAGCAAGTTGCGGCTCCAAGTCCGGTGCAGCGCAGAGTTGGGCGGCGATCGAGGTACGTGGGTCCTAGTCATGGGGATGGGAAGTGCTCGGTATGATTGCAAACGGGCCCGACGAAGTGAGCAGAAATACGCAGGCAGACTGGCGCCCGCACTCTACTGCATGATCGGTATTTGCAGGGATTTCTGAATACGAGCCGGGGCCAAGGGCTTTCTTCTTGGAACCGCCATACTGAACGACGATGGTGCCGGAGATGACTACAACCCGCTCCACCGACGGATGCTTGTGCATGGGGGGCGCGTATCCAGCCGGAAACCTGCGGAGCATCCCATGCTCGCCGGAAGCTGGATTCCCCCAGAGTGGCACGCTCTGAACGGAGGGGAGCGTTTTGTCGTCTTGCCACTTCATTTCGTTGAAAGACCAGACCTTCGCCCTGTCATTAGGTTCCTGGGCGTGAGTGCCAAGAACGACGACCGAACAGAGGGCAAGTGACGTCATGAACCTTAGAACGAGTGATCCTTTCATGCGATCCTCCTGGGCCGATCAGCCGCCCTTCTCGTTTCAGAGGCAATGTCCCCTTCGTCGCCGAACGCTGGCCGTAAGCTGCGGGCCGTCCCGGCGCGGGGCGTGCGTCGTTTGCACGACCCGTGACGGGGCGGACCGACAGCTTCACGGCCTTGTTAGGCACCGCCCTTACAATCAGGACTCATGCGCTTCCTCGCATAAAGCTGTTGGTGTCGAGGATTCAGGAGCGGCCTCTTCCGCTGCCCCGCATCGATTCGCCACACCCTCACGTAACCAGCCTCCAGCGTTGCCTCCGGATGGACTGGGTTAGAAAAGACCGTATCGAACCCTGCCTCTCGAAATGCCTCTGGCAACCCCGGCGGCATTGGTACAGCATCTCCGGTGGGCAACTCTTCGAGCAGCCCATCGAAAGCGTAGTGGGAACCATCATGCTGAATACCTGGGAATCGCTCTAAAGCGAACTTGGATCGTCCGCGCCCGGCCAGCTCCTGAGCCCGTCGAACGAAGGCACTGGGATCCTTAAGCTCGCCACCCAAATCGTGAAACGCTTGAGAGGCTTGAGCGGGATCGTCGAGTGACAATAGTTGAAGGAGCCGAAGCGGCTCAGGCACATCATCCGCTGATAGACCCGACCCCAAGACTGGGACGAGAGGTTTGCCGCTAAACCACGCGGCACCCGTTTCGAAACATACCCACGGCTTCGCCATGCTGGCATGTGTCAGGACGACCAAGAAACAATCCGCTGAACGCAGATGCTTCGTGATTTGGTTGAACCAATTCTTGCCTGTGGGAAGGCCGCCGACCCGGGTCGTGCGAAAGACGTCCAAATCGGGAATCGCCTGCCGCGCAACATCCTCGAGATATTGAGCGAGATCGATGTCGGCTGCGGAGTGACTGAGAAACAGCTCACGTCGACTCAACTGTGTTCCCCCGCTCGTTAAGTGTGCCTAACGCTGCGCGTCAGCGGCGCGCCGCGTGGCGCGGCCCGTGCGCCCTTCCGCACGGGACGTGACACGCGAGTGCGTCCGCTGCACGCGCTGGTTAGGCGCCGCTCGGTACAAGTCATCGTCCCGGCTCCGAGTCACCTGGGTTGTTCCTTCTGCGTCGAGTGCGTCCTGGTAGACACTGGATCGCGCTCGAACAAGAGCATCTCGAACAACGCGCCGAGCGTTCCGCCAAGAGCCAAATACACGATGGTTGACCTGTAGGGGGCCAAGAATACATAGGCGTGGAGGGTTATGAGCGGAGCGGCAACCAAAAACATCGCAACGATGCCCGCGAGTCGAGTGCGAAGCAGTTTCTCGAGAACGCGAGCGAAGAGAAACAGTAGAACGATCGATGATAGCAAGGGCAACCATTCGACACCGTAGTCTGGGAGGGTGAATGAGATACCCATAGGGTGGCCCTTCTGACTGACTACGAAAAGCACGAAGAGAACGAAGCCGGCAAGTTTACCAGCGATCGTCGAAGTCTTGAGGCTTGGGTCCTTCGGTCTGAGGGTGATGCCGGACAGAAACAGGATCACGAGAATGAGTGGGACCAACACCCACTCGATCGGAGCCATTACATAACGAGCGACGTCACTCAACTGAACCTCCAAGTGCGCCCGGCTTCAGCCGCCGGCGGCGCGCAACGCTCGGATCGACCACGATGCCCGGATCGAAGGCGCGCTGACGGTCGGCTGCGAGCCGTGGTTGGACAGCGTCGGTGGATCATGCGCGCACCCGGCTGAGGACGATGACGGGTCTGCAGTCGTTGTGCTGTGCTGGTGTGTCATCAGACCGTCGTTCGCCTTCGGTAACGGCGTGGCATGCGAAGAGGATCTTGTGTCTCGTGTTGCCGCGAAACCACACCGGCTGTTCACGCTTCGCCCGATCAACTTCCGGATACGAGCTTAGCAGCTGTCGATCGTCTGGGTATAGCTGCAGCCATCGGGCCACGTTCGGCGGTGCCGGGAACACCAGGGCCGTGTGACGACAAGTGACTCCGGAGCTGGCGATCGCCCGCCGGAACACCTCGCACGACTTCTTGCCTGCGGTTATGACATGCCGTGGCTTTAACAGCGCCAGCATGTCGCGCCATACGGGGATGGAGGCTTCTTGAACTTCCGGGGTTGGTGGCTGGAGCTTCCCCGTTTCCGTGACCTCAGACCAGAGCACGGCATTCGAGACGCCAGTGTCTTCTGGATTCAGGCCGAAGCCGAGCGAGACAGCGATCTTGAGCCATCCGTCGTCCCAGGGCTGGATGTCGAGCTTGCCTG
>Ga0210377_10000043_pt1 | contig 117104 bp, 108 predicted proteins | sample PLM4_65_b1redo_FD_155480 | JGI IMG/M metagenome (GOLD analysis project Ga0210377, IMG submission 155480) | Groundwater sediment microbial communities from an aquifer in East River, Colorado, USA - PLM4_65_b1 redo | ecosystem: Environmental > Terrestrial > Soil > Riparian zone | place: USA... | reverse complement strand
CGTACTGCACCAGACCGTCACCTGTCCATCGGGATTGTATTGCGCCGTTCCGTTCTGCGGTTCGATGTAACCCTGATGCACCATCTTGGTATTGAACTCACGTTCAACAATGAACTTCGCTTCCTTGAATCCTTTTTCGAGATCGCCGCACGCATTTTGTCCATGCCAGGCAATATTGGTTGGTGTATCGCCTTTCTTGCCAAATTCATCGGTGCGTAAGTCGTCAAGCAAAATTGGACTTCCTGGCTCCATGGCTTTCTGCACATCCAAAACCGGACTCAACACCTCGTACTCGACTCTGATCAAGTCCAACGCTTCTTGCGCGACGTGGAAATTGGTCGCTGCTACGGCGGCGACTGCGTGCCCGAAGTAAAGGACTTTGTCACGCGCGAGCACGTTGTTGCTTTGATGCCGTCGGTTGATGACACTTTCACCCAATTCGACAATTTTGCTTTCGAGGTCAGGGAAATGTTTGGCAGTGATGACGGCATGAACGCCGTGCAGTTTTTCCGCTTTGCTGGTGTCAATCGAAAGTATCTTTGCGTGCGCATGCGGACTACGCAACACCGCGCCATACAACATGCCCGGCAGGAGAATATCCGCGCCATACGCCGCGCGACCTGTCACTTTATCCACACCATCGTGACGGAGTGGGGAGGTGCCGATGACTTTGAACTCGTTGGGTTTGTCTAAAGTAGCCATGTGAAACTCCTTACTTCCTTTTGAACCGCGAAGTACGCTAAGCTCGCTAAGAAAAAAAACTTTAAAAATCTTTTGCGCTCTTAGCGGGCTCAGCAGTAAAGAAAATTAACTATCCGCTGCATCCAACACGGCGCGGACGATGCGGTCATATCCCGTACAGCGACACAAATTCCCAGCCAGCCATTCGCGGACTTCCTGCTCGCTGGGGTCAGGGTTTTGGTCGAGCAATGCCTTGCTGGCAACGATGAAGCCCGGCGTGCAATATCCGCATTGCAGGGCGGCGTGTTCGATGAATTTTTGTTGCAGAGGATGGAGTCCTTCGGCTGTTGCAATGCCTTCGATGGTGGTGACGGAACGTCCTTGAATTTCCACTGCCAGTACAAGACACGAATTGACCAACATTCCATCGAGAGTGACATTACATGATCCACAGTTGCCGTTGTTACAACCTTCTTTGGTGCCCATGAGTCCCAGCGTTTCGCGCAGGACTTCGAGAAGACTCTGACGCGGTTCGCACAGGAATTGGACTTCTTCGCCGTTGATGGTCGCTGTGATGTGCATCTTATTGGGCATATTGACCTCCTGCTCGTTCGATGGCTTTGTCGAGCGCACGTTCCACAAGTACGGCGCATAGATGCTTACGATGTTCTGCGGTGCCACGCAAGTCTGTGATGGGTCTTGCTATAGATTGGGCAATGCGCGCGGCTTCTTTTATGTTTTCTCGTGTAACTGCTTTCTCTGCGAGAAAATCTCCAGCTTCTGAAACAAACAGAGGTGTTGGAGCAACTGCTCCAAGCGCAACCTTGGCAAAGCCGAAACGTTTACCTTCATCTGCTAAAAAAACAGATGCACCAGCGCCGACTACGGCGATATCCATTTCATTGCGTGGAATGAAGCGCAGATAGCCTGCGCCGAATTTTTCTTTGGGTGTGGGAACGTTGATGGAAACCAGGAACTCGCCCGCCTGCAACGCATTTTGACCGGGCGCAATGCAAAACTCTTCAACAGGCAGTGTGTGCACACCATTCGGACCAGCGATGTTGCAAACCGCCTCATGGACGATCAACGCTGGAATCGAATCGGCGGCAGGAGATGCATTGCACAAATTTCCACCCACGCTGGCGCGGTTTTGGATCTGCACCCCGCCAATAAGTTTGATTGCATCAACCAATCCTGGGTAATGTTTGATTACATTGGGGTCACTGCAAATCTGACTGCATGATGCTGCAGCACCAATGCGGAGCTCGTGTTCTGGATCGAATTTAATCTGTGTGAGTTCGGGGATGCTCTTGATGTCAATGACAAGACCAGCTTTACGTCGCCCCTCTCTTAACTGCACAAGCAGGTCTGTGCCGCCGCATAGAATGCGCGCATCGCCATTTCCGTTGGCGAGCAGCGTAATAACCTCTTCAACCTTCTTCGGTACCACATAGTCAAATGCCTGCATACCGCTCCTCCGTGTTGAATCGATAGACGCCATTATACTCGTCGCGTGTAGCATAGAGTATCCTGAAAATCAGCTATTAAATGAGAGCATTACATTATGTCAAGCCCACCACCATATATTATGATAAAAATATAGATGAACATTGAACAACAAAGGATAATTAAGACAAGGATGCCAAGAATAATGCCTATTACGCCTAGTAGTTCTTTATCAGTTAATTCCTTTGGCATTTTCGCATCTCATCTTGCTTGGTCTTACACTCATTAAAAATGTACAAATGAAATAAACCAGAAGCTTTCAGACGACCTATCTGAAAGCTTCTGAAACACACAAGATTACTCTGCCTCTTCTTCCTTCACTCCAAATATCACATCAATCCGTTTCAGTACATCATCAGTCAATTTCGGGGAAATTTCGCTTGCCTTCATATTCTCCTGCAACTGACTGACCCGACTCGCTCCTGTGATGACCGTGCTCAAAAACGGATTTTTCAAACACCAAGCCAGCGATAATTGCGCCAGTGTACAATCCAATTCTTTGGCGATGGGTTCAAGTGCGGCAACCTTGGTGAGCTTCTCTTTATCAGAAACGGCTTCCTTGATCCAATCCAGGTTTAGTTGCCCCGCACGGCTATCTTGTGGAATACCTGTGTTGTATTTTCCGCTCAATAAACCTGTAGCCAGCGGACTCCATGTTGTTGCACCGTAGCCATACTCTTTATAGAGGCGGACATACTCGCCAGAAAAGCGTTTGCGCTCGAACAGATTATATTCGGGCTGTTCAGTAACCGGTTTATGTAAATGATGTTTCTCGGCAATCGCGATTGCCTCCACGATCTCTGCCGCCGACCATTCCGAAGTGCCCCAATACATCGCCTTACCCCACTCGATGATATTGTGCATCGCCCATACTGTCTCCTCGATCGGAGTGTTCTTGTCAGGGCGATGACAATATAGTACATCCACATAATCCAATTGCAAACGTTCGAGTGAGCCGTTGATGCCTTCGATTAAGCGTTTGCGATTGAGCGTATTCTTCTCGTTCATACCATCATGTAAACCCCAATAGATCTTTGTTGTAACAAGATAGCTGCCTCTGCGCCAGCCCAACTTCTTAAGGGCTGCACCCATCACTTCCTCAGACTTGCCCTTCGCGTACGCTTCGGCATTATCAAAAAAATTCACGCCCAAATCGTATGCCGCCGCCATGATCTCCGCCGCTGAATCCACATCCACTTGATTCTTAAAAGTGATCCACGACCCCAGCGATAACTCGCTGACTTTGATGCCCGTCCGACCCAAATGACGATAGTTCATTTTTTTTCTCCAACTTATGGTTTTCTCTCTATTATAATCTTCCCATGCGAAGCCCGATCCAATTTATCATTCATCATTCTACATTTATCATTTTGATTCTGACTGCTTGCGCCCCCCAACCGACTCACCCCACGCCTCAGCCGGGTGACCTCATCCCATACCTCACCGCCACCCAGTCCCCGTCTCAAGCTCCCGAAGGCTTGGTCCCGTTGACCACGCCTTTGCCCTCGCCGACGCCTTTCACGTACACCGTTGGTGCAGGTGACTCGATGAGTGTCATCGCTGAAAAATTTAGTGTCTCACTCGATGACTTGCAGGCGGCAAATCCCGAAGTTTTACCCAATACCATGTCAGTGGGGCAGGTGCTCAAGATTCCCAGTGATCCTGATAACCCATCCGGCGAACCAACCCCGACTCCAGCACCATTTACCGTTCAGCAGATTAAATGTTATCCAACAATAAATAAAGGCATGTGGTGTTTTGTGCTGGTGCATAATGATTTTTTTGATTTCATGGAAAACGTCAGCGCCCAAGTGACGTTGGTTGATGTGAACAATGTTTTTATTGCGAGTCAGGTTGCGCTTTTGCCTTTGAACATTCTTCCACCCAATACATCTATGCCATTGGTGATTTTCTTTCCTCCTGCTGTACCAATAGATGCAAAACCACAGGTGCAAATCTTAACTGCGATTCGCCTCTTGCCAAACGACACACGCTACATCCCTGTGACGATCAACAACACACTCGTCCAAATAAACTCTGACGGGCACAGCGCACAAGTGAGTGGACTGGTCTTGTCACAGAGTCAAACGTCAGCGGCGAATCAGGTTTGGGTGGCTGGAACAGCTTATGATGAAGCAGGAAGCGTGATCGGAGTCCGCAGATGGGAATCGAATGCGGGTCTGCCCGCAGGCGGAAGTCTGCCGTTTGAGTTTTTGATATCCAGTATTGGGGGGAAGATTGCGAAAGTTGAATTTTCGGTAGAGGCTCGTCCTTGACCCCCTCCACCGCTTAAGCGGCACCTCCCCCAAATACGACGAATTTCAGTCGTATTTGGGGGAGGCTGGGTGGGGGCTATTTTCCATCCAACCACATGTAACGTTCGATGGGGACATCAATGGGGGTTAGGACATAGCCTTGCACATACGGTTTGACAAGTTCATAACTCAGCCCATGGACCGTGAATAACGCGGCGGCATCATCCACAAGCATTTGTTCGGCTTGCTGATACATCGCGATGCGTTTGGTCACGTCACGTTCGGTGCGCGCAGCTTCGAGCAAAACATCCAGTTGCGGATTGGAATAGCCACCGTTGTTTTGATTCGAGCCGGTGTGAAACAAAACATCGGCAAAGTTTTCGGGGTCGGGGTAATCGGCGCACCAGCCGCCATTGAACAACTGACCATGATTGCCCGCATAGATCTGATCGTAATAAAAATTTGGTTCCAGATTTTCGACGGTGATAGTCACGCCTAAATTCTGTTTCCACATTTGAGCCAGTGCGGCAACATCGCCGCTGACGTAACTGCCAGTGCCTGAATTGGTAAAGACGATGGGAGGCAGGTTCGTTCCGTATTTGGATTGTTTCAAGAGTTCGCGCGCTTGCGCGGGGTCGTAAGGCAGACCCTTGAGCGAGATATTAAAGCCTGGCAACCCAGGCGGATAGACACCAATGGCAGGTAGGGCATGGTCTGCATATACTACGTCAATATACTGCTGTCGATTGAATGCCATCGAAAACGCCTTGCGGACGTTGACGTCGTCAAAGGGAGGCTGGGTGGTGTCGAACACTACGTAACTCGTGCAAAGCGATACACCTGTGCGTAACTCATTGTGCAGCGGTTCAGTAGGGTCAGTGAAGCGCTCAATGGAATACACGCCTGCAATATCTACATCTCCCGTTTCATACAATCTTTGACTATCGCCCGTGTACAAATTGACCACAATATATGGAATGGATGGCGCGTCTAGATAAAAATCTGCGTTCGCTTCGTACACCATGCGTTCGAAGGAAGTCCACTCCACCAGCTTGTAAGGTCCTGTGCCGTTGGGCTGGCGATACCATTCCTCGCTGCTTTCCACATTCTCTTTATCCAAAACAAATGCGGTAGGGTAGGTAAGTTTCAATAGGAAGTAGGGCTTGGGCGCATCGATGGTGATTTGTAATGTGTGCTCGTCGATCGCTTTCAACCCGGAGATCTGATCGGCTTGTCCGTCAGCATATTCGTGAATGCCTACGATATCACCCAGATAGGTAAGTGCGGTATCCGATGCGAGTTCTGGACTGGCGGATCGCTCCAATGAATACACAAAATCTTGTGCCGTGACAGCGCGTCCATTATGGAACTTGGCATTTTGGCGTAAATAAAAAGTATAGATTACGCCGTCTGCGCTCACGTCCCATTTTTCGGCGAGATCGGGTGTGAGATTGAGTTGCGGATCAAGCGATACCAATCCACTGAAGATACGTTTGTCACCAGAGCCATAGGTTGTGTGCGGGTCATACTGACGCGGATTCGTGGATTCGCCTCCTTCCAACACCAAAGCCTGATCCAGCGGAACATCTGTTTGCCATGCTGACGCATTTTTTGTACTTGCCGATGTGATGGTTGAGATGCCAATTGCAAGAACGACTAAAGTAATTACGATATTTCTCTTATGCATTCTTGCCTGCTTTCATGTTTTGAGCACGGACAACGAATCCCAGCACGATCACGCCAAGGATCAATAGGAAGATGCAACAAAAGCCCAGTAACGCGAGGGTGAGCGCGATAGGTGGCTTTCCGCGCTCACCAGGTGTTGCGGTCGGTTGACCTTCAAACGAAGATGTTGGAATCAGCGTGGGAGCGGTTTCGCTGACTAATGGCGCACCGGAGATCGGGACAATGGTAGGCACGTAAGTTGGAGTTGGTTGTGCGGTTGGTTGCGCAGAAACAGTTCCAACTGTGGCTCCGATCGCCTGCCTCCATTCTGCTTCCAATCCTTCAATGTTGAAGCCATAAGTTTGTTCAAGCGCATCGTCCACAGTGGCTCCATCGCGCAGTGCGGTGAGGAGGGATGTCATTTTATCCTGCCCATAGGTTTCGATCAGAAATTTAACGATACTAAAGGATTGACTATAAGATAAATAAGCCTTATCTGAAACTTCAGAGAAGCCTGCACTGAGCGACCGTACAGTGAGCAGGTTATCGTTGCGAATGGCTTCATCCAATTGCGTTTGTGAGGTAGAGTCGAGCTCGCCTTCGCTATACACTGCCAGCCCTTCATTTAGCCAGGTGGGCACGGCACCAAGGCAGGAGAACGTGAGGTGACCCACCAGCACGTGAGTCAGTTCATGCACGATGGCATCTTTTCCCCAATCGAGATCATTTTGTGAGATACCCAGAATGACAATATCATGGTCTGCGAATGCCTGCCCGCCTGTCCAGGATGGTTCGTAGAGAATGGCATCTTTCATGTCGTTTGTGTCGGCAAAGATGTATAAATCGATCGGCGCTTCAGCGATCAAGCCTGATTTTGTGCGGTTAAAGTCGAGTCCACCTTGGGCGGCGTTCAGCAACTCTTGAGCGAATTCCTGATTGCCTGAATACCAGTGCAGGTTGAGCTTGTCTTTTTTGATGGTTTTCCAGTTGTGTTCGGAATCGAGCCAGGTGATGGTCTTCTGATCCGACACGGTTTCCTTGCCGCTTTCATCTATATAGCGCCAACGCCACCAAATGGTTGCGCCGGGGGGCAGGGAGCCGCTTTGGCGCATGTCCCATGTCCATTGTGCGTCGATGGATTTGCCCGGGGTGAATTCGGGGAAGGCTTTGGCGATCACGTCACCACAGGTGAGTTGTTCGCTTCCGTATTCGAGTACTATAGAGGTGATATTGGCGCTGGCTGTGATTTTCGCCTGGAATGTGATGGTGTTGGGGAATTGAATCACAGGCTGGTCATTTGCCACGTCCGCTTGAGGGGCGGCAAAGGCGGTTGGAACAGTAAACAGGTTCAGGCTTAATATGAGCGCAAGCAGGATTTGAATCCTTCGCATGTATTGATGTCTCCAATCTAATTTTCGGAAAGTGTATCACCTTCCAAAGGCTTATCAATCAAGAGATACTTGTTTGACGCATGTTTCCCTTGCAAGTATAATCTTTCCACTTCTCCCGTGTGGGAGATTTTATTGAGGTTCTTATGGCGCTGCGCGGAAATTTACGCGATTTCACGATTACACAATTATTAAACTTAATCAATCTTGCCCAAAAAACCGGAACACTCGTTGTGGATGGTCCGAGCGAGCAGGCTTATATATCCTTTCGGGATGGTAAGCTGGCTTATGCGCGTGTTGGACAGGAAGATGGAACGCTGGCGACGGTTTTGCATAAAGCCAATCGTCTGACTGTGAATCAGTACCGTGCAATCGTGGAACGTGCCGGAAAAATAACCGATAAAGAACTTGGTTTATTATTGATCAATTCGGGGTACCTCACGCAGGAAGAAATTCTTGCGAACCTGCAGGGATATTTTACGGAAGTGGTGCGCCGCCTTTTCACTTGGGTGGAGGGTTTCTTTCGTTTTGAAGGGGAGATGATGCCGCCGCCAGATCGTATCAATGTGCGGCTTGATCTGGAAAATATTATTATTGAGGGTTCCCGGCAGTTGCGTGAGTGGGAACAATTACAGGACGAAATTCCCAGCCTTGAGATGGCGTTGAAGTTTACCGACCGTCCGCTCAAGAATGTGAACTTAAGTGTGGAAGAATGGCGTGTGGTTTCATTCATTAATCCAAAGAATACAATGAAGCAGATCGCGCAGACGAATAAGATGAACGACGTTGAGGTCCGCCGAATCGTTTACGGATTGTTACAAGCAGGCCTCATTGAAATTGTCCGTCCTGAGGGTATGGTGATTCAGCAACACCCGAGCACTTTCCCGACCCAGGATAAGGAAGAACAAAAATCATTGGTAAACAAATTGATCGGGCGAATTCGTTCGCTGTAATCAATCACATAGTACCGCGTAATCTCTATATCAATAAATTGAATTCATTTCGCAATTTATTCAAAAGTTAAGTAAATAATGAGACCAGCGGTAGGTGGAAGGAATAAGAATTTATGCAAACAGTAAAAATGGTTGTTACAGGTCCCTTTAGTGCAGGCAAGACGGAATTCATTCAGTCCGTCAGCGAAATTGACGTTGTGGCAACTGAACGCAAGATTTCCAATGCGGCCGAGCGTTCTGTAAAGGAAGCTACAACTGTTGCGATGGATTTTGGTCGCATCACAGTGGATGAAGATCTTGTTCTTTATCTGTTTGGTACACCCGGACAAAAACGTTTTGACTTCATGTGGGAGATTCTCTCTGAAGGCATGCTCGGGTTCATTGTAATGGTGGATAGCACCCGCCCTGAAACCTTCCGTGAAGCGCGCTCGATCCTTGAAACCTTCCGTGCATATGCACCTACGCCGTATGTTGTTGCAGCAAATAAACAGGATAAGGAAGACGCGTGGGATCTTGAAGATATGCGCCATGCGTTGAGACTTGAAAGCAAAGTCAAGTTCCTGCCCTGTGTTGCCAATAACAAGGACACGGTGAAATCCGTTCTTTTGGAATTGCTTTACGGCATTCTTGCTGAAATGGATAAGAAGTCATAAGGGGAGAATTCCTCATTTGATTTAATAGGATACTGTGTCGTCGATTACTACTGACCAAGGGATTGTTCATTACGAAGTTTACGGGCGCGGGAGACCTGTCATTCTTCTGCATGGCTGGCTTGGCTCATGGGGCTTGTGGCAAGAGACGATGGGTTACCTCGGTCGATATTATCGCACCTACGCCATGGATTTTTGGGGGTTTGGAGAATCCGGCAAGAAACGTGAAACCTATGCGGTGCAGGATTTTGTCAGCCTCGTAAATCAATTTATGGAGCAGCTGGGCATCATGCATGCGCCACTCGTTGGGCATAGCATGGGCGGCACTGTCAGCCTTTCAGTTGCCATTCGTTACCCCGAGCGTGTCAGTAAGGTTGTTGTGGTTGGCTCGCCAATTGTTGGCTCATCCCTTGCCATACCCCTTAAGCTGGCAGGCTATCGTCCAATTGCATTTATGCTCTTCAATATGATGGGTACTTTTCGATTTGCCATGAAGGTGGCTTCGCCGATCATTTGCCGTGACGAACGTTTTGCGGCTATGATGGACCGTGACCTTTCGCGGACAACCGTCGAATCTTTCCTGCTTTCAATTGCTTCGCTTCGAAGAACTGATCTCCGCCCAATGCTGGACCAGATCAAGATCCCTGCGATGGGAATATACGGTGATCGCGATGTTATCGTCCACCCGAAGCAATGGCAACCCATGCAAAAGGGCATCCCTCAAGCTCAGATCGAACGATTTCCAACGGCGGGACATTTTCTCATGCTGGAAGAACCTAAAGACTTTGGTGAGAGGCTTAAGGCATTTCTTGACAAAGACTATGGGTCTCCTGTTCCTCAAGCTCAATCATCCCCAATCCCTGTACCTTCTGTCACGTTAGCTCCATGACCTCTCCTGAAACATTTTATTACCCCAACCGGATGGGAAGGATCGTTCTTCTCTCCATGGAAGAGGTGATGGGACGAAATGGGGTCAACGCCATCTTGAAGCTTGCCTCGCTTTCATCTTTGATGGAATCCTATCCCGCCGATGATACAACGCTAGCTTTTCCTTTTAATGCTCTGGGCACCATTACGGATACACTAGAACAGGCCTATGGTCCTCACGGCGGACGTGGACTTGCTTTACGAATTGGCCGTGCCTGTTTTAATTATGGGGTTCGTCAATATGGTACGCAACTGGGGCTGACCGAAATGGCGTTTCGCCTTTTGCCGTTACCCACAAAAGTCAGCGCGGGTGCCAGGGTTTTTGCTGAACTCTTTAATAATTTCACCGATCAGCGTGTACGTGTTGAAGAAGATGACGGAAGACTTCTCTGGCATATTGACCGTTGTCCACTGTGTTGGGAACGCAAAGCCCAGGACCCGGTCTGTCATTTAGCGGTGGGATTATTGCAGGAAGCTCTATATTGGTTGAGTGGGGGGAAGGTCTTTAATGTTGAAGAGCGGACCTGTATCGCGGCGGGAGACGCCACCTGTACGATCGTAATTGACCAGTCCCCAATTTATTAGTCAAATCAAACCCCAACAAAAGTGTAGATACTGTGGGTGTAAATGCGTAAACTTGCCGCCCCAGTTTTGATGATTTTGTGGAATAATTGTAATTGATATGTTCAAGATCATACTTCAAGACAATCATCGTATTACTCCTTTTAATGAACGCGCTCGTGATCTGCGTATACAGAATCATCCTCTTTGGCTGCATCAGCGTAACGTGCTTGCGCCGTATACAACGCGTGAGCAGGAGTTGAAAGCGGGGGAGCGCCTACCTTTGGTCAAGGAAGAAACGATCGTATATCGTGACAATCTATTCTTTGACGAGCCATATATACAAGCTTTTATGACTGCTGCCCGGAAAAAAGGGCGGGCCGTACGCGCTGCTTTTTCTGTGGAAGACTCGGCTTTTAAAGAACATGCTCTGCCGTTATCTGCATCCTATGCGCCTGCTGGTGGTTTATATCTGGCAGATTTATGGTATTACCCGAAGGGTCCAGTGGCAGACGTTGAACCTTTGGTGATCAACCTTGAAGCGCGTGAACTTGGCTATTACCATGTGCCAACCTACATGGCTGATCAAAGTGGCGACCTGACTTTTCAAGTACCTTTACGCACACTGATTGCCATTGACTCGTGGGTGCATATATTTATTGCTGATGTAGTGTTTGGGCTGTTTTCACGTGGTGCACGTTTTGAAAAACGTCTTGGTGAAGATCTGGGTTTCAAGCTAAAGATCTTGGGCAAGGCAATTTATGAGGGGCGTCAGATCCTTGAATGCTCTGAACTAGTCAAGATCGGTAAGAATTGCATTATTGACCCTCATGCCATCATTCATGGACCTACAACGATCGGAGACAATGTAACGATCAACGCCGGCGCGGTGATCGAGAATTGTATTATTGGCAATAATGTGAATATCTCGCAGGATGTCCAGTTGATGCTTTCAGTGGTGGGTGACGGAACCTTTTTGCCCTTCCGTGCTGCGTTGTTCATGACCACTATTATGGAAAACAGCATGATCGCTCAAAACACTTGTTTGCAGATGTGTGTAGTGGGGCGTAATACATTTATTGGGGCAGGTTCAACATTCACAGACTACAACCTGGTCCCGGCACCAATTCGGGCATTAGATGGTAAGGATAACTTAAGCCTTTCAAACCGCCCGGTAATTGGAAGTGCCGTGGGACATAATTGTCGCTTGGGTTCTGGGTTGATCGTTTACCCTGCCCGTACCATTGAATCAGATGTGGTTTTAGCTGCTTCGAAAGACCGCCGTGTTATCGACAAGAACATTCGATACGAAGACAGCGATCACCATAAATTTAAATCAGCCGGATTACATAAACGATTGTATCCGCCAAAAGACGAAAAAGAATTGGAATCATGGTAACACGTGGATACCTTTGCGTTCATTATCCATCCCATCGACCCCAAGCGGGATGTGAGTCGAAAATTTCCATTTTTGGGGCGTGTGCTCAATGAGCAGCAGATCGATTTTTTCTCTACGTTTTTTCCACCAGTGTATATTTCTGAGATCGCAGGGATTACATCCCAGGCGACCGGTAAGGAGATAAAAGGCTGGTTCATTGCCTGCCCATATACACCAAAACGGATGATGGAGTTGCCAGAGCGTACGGTTTATCGTAAGATTATACAAACCGGACGGTTGGCGGAAAAACTGGGCGCGCAGATTCTTGGATTGGGCGCATTCACTTCCGTAGTTGGGGATGCAGGCGTTACAATTGCAAATACGCTGGATGTGCCAGTTACCACCGGCGATTCTTACACCGTCATGGTTGCGGTGGATGCCATTCGTGAAGCAGCCTGTGTCATGGATATTCCGCTCAAAACCGCCACAGCAGCAGTGGTAGGCGCAACCGGCGCGATCGGGCAGGTGTGTGCTGAATTGCTTGCGGAGGATGTGGAGCGGCTTTACTTGATCGGCCGTAGGCAGGATAAACTTGAAGAACTACGCGACAGACTCAAGGTCCATACGCGATGCGAGTTGATCGTCAGCACGAAGATGGATGTTTTGAAGGAAGCGCAGTTGATCCTGACGGTGACGAGCGCCATCCATGATGTGGTCCGTCCTGAACATCTGCAACCGGGTAGCGTAGTTTGCGATGTGGCCCGCCCCCGTGATGTTTCTGCAATGGTGGCGGCTGTGAGAGATGATATATTAGTCATTGACGGTGGAATGGTTGATGTGCCAGGACCCGTTGATTTCCACTTTAACTTTGGTTTTCCAGCCGGCAAGGCTTATGCCTGTATGGCTGAAACGATTGCTTTGGCGCTCGAAGGACGTTTTGAGGATTATACGCTTGGCAAACATTTGACAAGAGCGCGCGTGGAAGAGATCGATCGAATTGCAAAGAAGCACGGTTTTCGTTTGAGCGGGTTCCGTTCATTCGAAAGAGAAGTAACAACTCAACAAATTGAAGCAGTGCGTCGTAACGCGAAAAATGCTCGATTGCCGCACATGTAATATTGGAGGTCGCTTATGGGAAAATCTCGACTTTTGGTTGTGGAAGACGATATCGATATCGGCAACATGCTGAAGATCTATTTTGGCGGCATGGAGTTTGAGGTCGATGTCGCTGTGCGTGGTTCAGACGCATTGGAAAAGACCAAACAGGTTCTGCCTAATCTGATCGTGCTGGATATCATGTTGCCAGATATTGATGGCTATGAAGTCTGTCGCAATTTGCGCACCAACATGCGTACCAGCCATATCCCGGTGATCTTCCTAACCCAAAAAGATGAACGCAGTGACAAGTTGCAAGGCTTGGAGTTGGGCGCAGATGATTACATCACGAAGCCGTTTGATATCGAAGAATTGAAACTGCGCGTACAAGGCGCGATCAAACGCTCTGAGCGTGAGAGTCTCACAGATCCCCGCTCTGGATTGCCCGCAGGACGTCTGATCGAAAATCGACTGCGCGAGATCATTCGTGAAAAAGGCTGGGCTCTGCTCGATGCGCGCGTCAACAGCTTTGAGCCTTTTAAAGATGTCTATGGCTTTGTGACCGGCGATGATGTCTTGCGTTTCACTGCCATGCTGATCGGCGAGGTGGTCGACGAACTGGGCTCTACTTCAGATTTTATTGGGCATGCCGGCGGCGATAATTTCATTGTTATTACGTCGGATGAAAGATCGGCTGCGATCAAGGCGCGCCTCAAAGAACGCTTCGATAATGAAGTGCAGACGCACTACAACTTTATGGATCGACAGCAGGGCTTTATGCAAGCCCCGGCGGCAGATGGAACTACGGTTAAAGTTCCATTTATGACGATGTCGGTGGGCATTGTTTCGCCCAGTGTACAGTCTTTTGCCGACATTCGCGAGATCACTGAATTGGCGGCTGAAGCCCGCCGGCAGGATTCCGCGTCTGGCGGATAAGGTGATATCTGATAATGATAGCCGGGCTGGAAACGGGCCTCGGGTTGATCATACTTGCGCTGGCGTTCATTGTGCCAGTGCTGGTTGTCGTTTATCTGCGTCGGGCGCAGCGTAACACGCCGGTTGTATCACAAACAGAATCCCCTTTTGTTTCCCCTGATTCATCTACAAATGAAGCTATTCTAATCGTCCAATCTGGTGGACGGGTGGAATATATTAATGATCTGGCGCGTGAGTGGTTTGGTTTGCGTCCAGAAGAATTGCCAGATCTGGAACAACTCCTCAGACGCGTCCGCCCGGCGGAAGAGTTTATCGAACTCTGTGCCCGTCAGGGACAAAAACGAATCTCGATCGGTGGGCAATTGATCGAAGTTACATCTTACCTGGTGCCTGGACCTGATCTCCTCATGCTGATTGCCATGCGGAATATCGAGTTTTCCAAAAACCTTGCTGAAACCAACACAGATTCATCCATATTACAACTCATTACTGATTTTGGAACCAAGGTTTCCGCCAGCCTTGACCTTGAAGATACATTACACGCGATCTTATTGAATGTATCTCATTTTGTTCCCGCCGACTTGCTGGAAGTGAAAACCTGGAACGCCGCTCGCAAAACTCTTGCAACCTATGTGTTGGATGTATCGGGTGCCTCAAATATCCAGCCTGCAACCCGCTCTCATTTTGAGGGGCTGACAGATTCCCTGATCACACAACTCAAGCCGTTGCTTATTCCTGATACACGTAACCCCAACGTGTCCATGCCTCAATGGAATATAAACTCACCTGTACAATCGTACCTGGGTCTTCCGCTGGTTGTTGACAATCATCTGGTGGGAACGTTGGAATTTGGACATTTATCGCCCGGTGCGCTTGGGCAACAGGATCTTGACCTTGCCAAATTGGTATCCACACAAGCTGCATATAGTATCCATAATGCCCTGCTTTACACAGCAGAGCAAAGTCGTTCGGCAGAATTAAGTGGACTCGCTAACCTGGCGCAGGCTTTTGGTACATCACAAGACCACACAAACTTAATTGGTCGCCTGGTTGAAAGTGTCAAGTCATTATTCGCAGTCGATGTGCTTTGGTTCCTCCTTTATGATGAAGGCAAGAATACGCTGGAAGCTCAATTACCTTTCCAGGGATTACCCGCCCACATCGTTGATATCTATCGCACCACGATACATCCCAACAGTTCTGCTGAAACGATCATCATGGAGCGTAAGGCGATCATCACGCGCAATGCCGCGGATGATCAGTCATGGCGTGACCTTGGTTTACAAAATTTGTCGCAGGCGGCGAGCCTGCGCGAATCAGTTCTTGAACCTTTGATCTCGGGCGATCGTCTCGTTGGCTATTTTCAGGTTTCCAATCATAAGCAATCTGCCCACGAATTTTCCGAATCAGAGCTTCGCTTGATCACCATTGTTGCAACTCAGGCGGCGGGTATTATTGAAAACTCGATGGTCGTTGAACAGACACGTCAGCGTGCCTTGCGGTCTGATGCTTTGCGCCGCATTGCCAGCCTTGCGGTATCCAGTGCGACCCTGGATGAAACCCTCCGCTTCTCCGTGCAGGAACTTGCCCGCCTCTTTCAGGGCGACCTCGCTGCCATCTTTTTATACGATGAACAGGTGGGCGAACTGCGCTTACATGCCGAATCTGTTATGGGTGCATCTGTTGAAGCTGCTGGCACACTTGCACGCCTGCATATGGATGCCTCGCAATATCGCTTAACCGTTTCTGGTAGTCAAAAATCATTTATCTCCGGCCGCCTTAGCTCCGATCGCCGCGTACTCCCCAGTTATCGACCGCTCGTGACAACCCTGCAAGTTGAATCTGCTGTGGTTGTTCCGCTGGTAGTGCGTGAACGTAGTATCGGCGAGCTTATGCTTGGCAGTCGTAAAGTTGAATTTTTCAACAACTACGACCTCCAGATCATTTCCACTGCAGCAGGGTTGTTAGCTTCTGCCATCGAAGAAACCACTCGCTCATCCTCCACAGACGAAACCTTGCGCCGTCGCATTGGGCATCTCACAGCGATTACCCGTGTGAGTCGTGAGCTTAATTCAATGGTGGATGTGAATTCACTGCTTGAAATTGTCCGTGATGAAAGCCTGCGGACGACTCACGCGGAATGTGGGACGATCCTGCTTTTTGACACGACCGCTTCATCCAACCCGCCGCCTGTTACGCTTTCGATAGGCTGCTCACACACTGATGGTTTTTCGCCCTCCGAACAGGAAGCCATCTCAACTGGTTCACCAAAAATCATTACGGACTTAAGTCAGGCTGGGCAAGATCAGCCCCATGAAGGTGTTCAGTCTACAATGATTGTGCCGATCATTAGCCAGGGTAAAACCACCGGCTTGATTCTTTTACATGCACAGCAACCGGCTTTCTTCGATGAGACCGCACTTGAGGTGATACAGACTCTTGCTTCGCAAGCAGCAGTTGCAATTAGCAACGCGAATCGCTACCAAGGGCAGCGGCAGTTTGTGGAACGTTTCCGCCGCCGCGCTGATGCGCTCACAAAATTATCAGAGGTCAATCCCTTCATCAACTTTGACCAACCGCTTGAGCAATCCCTGCGGTTGATCGCCAATGGTATTCGTGAAGCCACACCTTTCGGGGCGGTCCTGATCAGTATTTACGAATCAGATACCGGCTTGTTAAGACGCGTAGCGGGTGTCGGGTTTGCTCCAGATGTATTGAACGAATTGATCTCGCGGAAACAGCCGCTATCCAGTGTTCAGCAACTGCTCAAACCGCAGTTTAAGGTTAGTCGTTCCTACTTTATCCCCGTGGACAAGGCTCCCATTATTCCTGCTGATGTGCACATGGTAACGATCGCAGATGGAAAATCGAAGAACCTGCCCAATGCCTGGGATCATGATGACATCCTGATTGTGCCATTGGATGACAGCCAAGGGAACCCACTCGGTTTGATCAGCCTCGATACTCCACGCGATGGCATGCGCCCTGACCTTGCCACGATTGAAACGCTGGAAATTTATGCAGCGCAAGCCTCACTCCTGGTATACAGTCATGCCCGTTTCACTGCATTACGTACTCAGGTTGAATCGCTGTCATCAGGTATGGAAAGACAGCAGCGCCTGCTCACAGTTACTCAAAATGATTTGCCAATTTTGCTGCGCAAAGACTTGGATCAGACCATTGCCATACAAAACCTTGATCAGCGTGCGCAACGGGTTCGGGCTGGCCTTGCGATCACCGAATCGGTGAGTCGCCAGTTGGATGCGTCGTCTGCTTTACAGGCACTGGGACGCGAAACGCTTACGCAATTGGGCATGTCGGTCGCCATCATTGCAGAAATCGCGGCAGATGGACCGCGCCTGATGCATGTGTTGGGAAGTATCCCCCGGGCAACCAATCCTGAAGCCCTGTTTGGTCAACGGAATCCATTGCGAACTTGTTTGCAGACCGGCGAAGCCATTCTGATCGCAAGCCTTGATGAAGATCTGGATTGGCGTGAGACGCCCTTGCTGACCGCTTTGCGAGCCAAGTCTTTGGTGTGTTTGCCGATCAAGATCGATAAAAAGACGGTTGCCGCCATGATGGCGCTCAGCCCTGAGCCATTGCCTGCGTTTACAGCTGAAGACTTGCAGGTATACCACCAGATCGCGCGTCAGACCTCTGTTATATTGCAGAACATTTCCCTGCTCAATGAAACGCGGCGCCGTTTACAGGAAGTAAATCTCCTGCTTGATTTCAGCCGCCAGTTGCGCGGGTTGGATGCAGACCGAATCGTGCGTTCGTTGTTGGAAAGCGCGCGCCGTGCTTTGAGCGTTGCACATGCTGGGGTTGTGTTACTTTGGGATGAACATGCGAGTCAATTGATCCCACAGGCGGTTTCAGGCTATGCTGATAACGATGCCATGAAACGCATTGTGTATCACCTGGGCGAGTCTTTGCCAGGGCAGGTCTACGATACAAAGCACTCCATGCGAGTGGATGAAATTCAATTCACGCGGGACTATACTTTTTCAACAGAAGGTTTGTTGCTTTATCGCCAGGCAACGGGTGGACGTCTGCCTGTTTCGAGTTTGCTGATCCCGATCCAATCTGGGGAACAATGTATCGGTGTGCTTGTGTTGGATAATTTCAATACACCCGCCGCGTTCAAAGAAGAAGATGAGACCCTCCTGCTGTCACTTTCACAACAAGTTGGCTTGTCACTTCAAAACGTTCGTTTGGTGCAAACCACACAGGAACGCGCGGCGCAGCTTGAAGCATTGACTGATGCCGCTACGAATCTCACTTCCAGCCTGCAAAGTAATGAACTGGTTGCATCCTTACTTGACCAACTTGGACCAGTCATACCGTATGACACAGCCACACTCTGGCTCCGTGAAAAGGACCGCCTGACCGTTGCTGCAGCGCGCGGCTTCCCAGATACAGACCGGCGTCTCGGCCTGACCGTTGCCGCAGACGGAGCCGCTTTATTTAAAGAGATGATCCGTACCGGGCAGGGTGTTCTTGTCGGTGATGTGCGTCAAGACCCGCGTTTCCCGACATTGGAAGCTCCGCGTCTCTCCTGGCTTGGCTTGCCGCTTGTTTCAAAGAATCAGGTGATCGGCGTGTTGGCTCTTGAAAAATGGCAGGCGTATTTCTTTACGCGTGAACATGTACAGGTCGGTACTACGTTTGCCAGCCAGGCAGCGGTTGCTCTTGAAAATGCGAGACTATTTGAAGATAGTTTCAGCCGTGCCACTGAGTTGGACGAACGTTCACAGCGCCTCGCGCTGCTCAATCGCTTCTCATCTGCGTTGAGCGGATTGCTTGAAGAAGATAAGATCCTTGAATTAACTGCGCGTGAACTACAGGATGCTTTGAATGCCCCGCGTATTTCAATCGTTGGCTTTGACCGTGACAAACCTGTTTGGAAACATTCAACTCCCAAAAGCAAAACGAAGCTGCCAGCCAAACTGCCTGATGCGCCCATCTTCCAGCGTCTGCAAGAATCGCTGGGTGTATTTGTGACCGATGCCGTCAATGCTGAACCAGATCTGACGCCTCTGAGCAACTTCCTGGGAGAAGGAACTCAGTCGCTGCTCATTTTGCCTTTTACAAGCGGTTCAAACCTGCGCGCCTTGCTTTTTGTTCACCAAACTGCTTCTGTGCGGTTTAGTCTGGCAGAGATCGAACTGGCGCGTACGTTAACCAATCAGGCTTCTATTGCTTTGGAAGGTGCGCGCTTATTCCAATCAACGCAACAAACGGCAGACCGCTTTTCAGCGCTTAACAAAGCCAGTTATCAGGTGGGCGCCAATCTTGATCCTGAACAGGTGTATGTGGCGGTTCATAATGCCGCAAAACGACTTATGCCTGTTGAATCATTTGTGATCAGCCTTTTGGATGAATCAACGGATGAGATCGAAGGCGTCTATCTTATCGATGATGATAAACGTGCTCCGATTACCCGCATCCCGCACAATCAGGGCTTGAGCGGTCGTGTAATCTCAACTGGCAAACCCCTATTGTTGCATGGCGCTGATGTTGTAGAAAGCATGGATAGTGTAGTGTACGGCAAACCCAGTACTCCGCTTTCCATTCTTGCCGTCCCCATGGTTCTTGGCGGCAGGACAATTGGAATGCTCTCCGCTCAAAGTTATGAACCTAATGTGTACACCGAGGACGATTTACAAATTCTTAGCACGCTGGCAAACCAGGCGATCGTTGCGATCCAAAATGGACGTTTGTTCAACGAAACCCAGCGCCTGGCAGAGCAACTTGAGCAGCGTGTGGTGGAGCGCACTGCTCAATTGCAGCGTGAACAGCAAAATACGGAAACGCTTCTGCGCATTCTCACTGAAGTGTCATCCAGTCTCGATCTTGATCGTGCGCTGAATCGTACGCTTGCATTATTGAATGACGCTATTGGTGCGGAACAAGGTACCATCATGCTGCGGAGCGTTGAAGACAATATGCTGCACTACCGGGCGGGCTATGGCTATCTCACTGATAAGATCGGCGGCGAGGGACGTGGTTTCAAGCTAAAGATCGGTGAAGGTCTGGCTGGCTGGGTGGTGGAAAACCGCGAAGCCGCGCTCATCCAGGATTTGATTGAAGATCAACGTTGGGTGAAAACATCATCGTCTTCGCGCGAACATCGCAGCGCGATCGTCATGCCTCTATTGGTGGCGGAAGATGTTATCGGTGTTTTGATGGTCTTCCATCGTAAACCCGGATACTTCAGTGCTGAGATTCTAAATGTGGTGAAAGCCATTGCCGGACAGGTTGCAGTTGCCATTAACAATGCGCACTTGTACGAGCTCATTCGTGATCAAGCTGAGCGCTTGGGTGGTATGCTCCGCCGCGAGCAGGAAGATGCCAGCCGTTCACAAGCCATCCTTGAAGCTGTGGCAGATGGCGTCCTGGTCACTGGCGGACACAACCGCATCTCGTTCATGAACCGTTCTGCGGAACAGATCCTTGACCTGGAAGCGGGTCGTCTGGTCGGACAGCCTCTGGATGTATTTGGCGGTTTGTTTGGCAAAGCCGCTGGTTCGTGGATGCAAACCATCCGTGACTGGTCTGACACTCCAGCTTCCTATGATGGCGAAACCTTTGCCGAACAACTTGACCTGCAAAATGGACGTATCGTTTTGGTGCATCTTGCGCCAGTGATCTTGCAAAACGATTTCCTTGGAACCGTATCCATCTTCCGTGATATTACCCACGAAGTTGAAGTGGATCGCTTGAAGTCTGAATTTGTTGCCACAGTGAGCCATGAACTCCGCACGCCGATGACATCCATTCGCGGTTATACCGACGTACTCTTGATGGGCGCGGCCGGTGCCATGAATGAAAACCAGACACACTTCTTGAACATTATCAAGAGCAATACCGAGCGTCTCAACATTTTGGTCAATGATCTGCTTGATGTCTCGCGCATCGAATCGGGACGTGTCACACTATCCCCCCAGGCGCTTGACATGCGTGAAATTGCAGAAGATGTTATCGAAGACGTTCTGCGGCGCTCACAGGAAGAGAACAAACCGATGGGCGTCTCGCTCGATGTCCCGAAGAAGTTACCGTTTGTTTATGGCGATATGGAACGTGTGCGCCAGATCATGGCGAACCTTGTCTACAATGCCTATCACTACACCCCTGAAAATGGCACCATCAAGGTCCAGATCCAACCCTTGAATGGCGGACATGAAGTGCAAGTGGATGTGGAAGATAACGGTGTCGGAATTTCCCTTGAAGACCAGGAACGCGTATTCCAGCGTTTCTATCGCGGCGAACACCCATTGGTGCTTGCCACACCGGGAACCGGTTTGGGCCTTTCCATCGTCAAACAAATTGTGGAAATGCACAACGGACGGATTTGGATGAAAAGCAGCGGCATACCTGGTGAAGGCAGTATCTTCTCCTTTACCCTGCCCGTGCATGAGAAATAATGAGGCGTGAATAATGGCTAAGATACTAATTGCAGAAGACGAACGTGATATCCGTGATCTGGTTGCCTTCACCCTGCGCTTTGCCGGGCATGAAGTGTTTGCGGCATCCAATGGGGAGGAGGCTGTTGAAATGGCGCCCAAAGTAAACCCAGACCTTATCCTGATGGATGTGCGTATGCCTCGTATGACTGGTTATGAAGCCTGCAAAGCCATGAAAGCCAACCCCGATTTAAAAGATATTCCCGTGGTCTTTCTTTCTGCCAAAGGACAGGAAAGCGAAAGACAGCAGGGGCTTGATTCCGGCGCTGAAGAGTATTTACTCAAACCCTTTGCTCCCGATCAGCTGACCACGCAAATAAAAAATATTCTGGCGAAATTTGGAAAATAACGATTGAGCGCTATTCTTCTCGATAGTTCCATTGTGCATTACGAGGTACTCGGGCGTGGTCGTCCGGTTATCTTCCTGCACGGTTGGGTTGGCTCATGGAAGTATTGGATCGCTTCCATGCAGGTCACCTCAACCTCCTATCGCGCCTACGCCCTCGATCTATGGGGCTTCGGAGATACAGCGCGTAACGTTTTGAGTTACTCGCTTGAGCAACAGTCATCACTTTTGGATCGTTTCCTCAACGAAATGGGTATTGGCAAGATCGCCCTCGTTGGGCATGGTTTGGGTGCGCTGGTGGGCATGAAGTTCGCCAATCGCTTCCCGCAAAGTGTGGACCGGGTAATGGCGATCAACTGTCCCTTGCATATTGATGCCGTCAGTTCCCGTTTGCGGACTGCTTCGCCTCAAGAGTTGACCGACTGGTTGTCTTCTCGAACGCCTGAAGCGACCACCGCCTTATCCGACGCCGCCAAAGCCGACGGGCAGGCTGTTACTGCCTCAATGGTCGGTCTCCAGGCCGACAATTTATACGGCTCCTTCCGTAACTTGAATATTCCCTGCCTGTTGGTATATGGCGAAAAAGACCCGGCAGTTTTTGCTCCTGATGAAAGTTTCTCACTCTCTTCCATGACACATCCGGTTTATCTTGATGGCTCAGGGCATTTCCCCATGATCGACGAGACGATCAGGTTCAACCGCCTGCTCACAGATTTTCTGGCGCTTGATTCAGGTGTAAGCCCAAGCGAGTTGCAAATGAAAGAAGAATGGAAGCGCAGGGTCCGTTGACTTTAGAATCGCCCAGCTTGCTGGGCGATAATTTTTGTGTTGACAAAATAACCCGCACGTTTTATAAGTGAAGTCATAACTGAACGGGGTGCCTGTAAACCAACAGGCTGAGAGGAGCGTAGAACGCTCAACCCGCATTACCTGATCCAGATCATGCTGGCGGAGGGATATTGCTTTTTCAACCAACCATCCTTCACCACGAGGATGGTTTTTTCATGGCATCGCGCTGAGCGGAACGAGTGCAAGTCGAGTGAAGTCGAAGCGTGAGTAATATAGAGCAATACATAATATGCAACGTATCATCATCTTCGCCAACGGCGACCTGCCTGATATCAATAAAGCTCGCAACCTTTTGCTTGCAGATGATTTCATCATCTGTGCAGACGGCGGCACGCGTCATGCTTTGGCTTTGAACCTGACACCCAACCTGGTGATCGGTGATATGGATTCGATCCAAAATGATCAATGGCAGAGATTGCAAGCGCTCGGTGTTGCCGTTGAATTATTCCCGCGTGACAAGAACGAGACCGATCTCGAACTTGCGATCAATCGTGCCATTGAACTTGAACCGCGCGAGATCGTTATTGTGGCTGCATTGGGCGGTCGTTTGGATCAAACCATTGGCAACATTGCGCTGCTTACTGATCTACAGCTTGCAACCTTCAACGTGCGCCTTGATGATGGGGTGGAGGAAATGCTCTTTTGCCGGAATCAGGTTCAAGTCCAGGGCAGAAGCGGAGATATCGTCTCATTGATCCCATGGGGTAACCCTGTCCGCGGAGTCCAAACGCAGGGACTGAAATGGATACTGGATAACGAAACCCTATATCCTGAAAAAACACGCGGCATTAGCAACGAAATTTTAAGCGAATTAGCCAGCGTCAAGATTTCGTCAGGTAATTTGCTTATTATTCATACTCGCAACTCATAACTCGAAAAGGACAATATGAAACGTCTACCATTCCTGCTTTTATCTTTCTGCCTGCTGCTCGCAGCTTGCGCGCCTCAAGCCACGCCAACGCCTACGGGTCCTCAAACCCTTACGGTCATGACCCATGATTCATTTGCCGTCAGCGAAGATATCGTAAAAGTCTTTGAAGAAACCAACAACGCCAAGATCGTGTTTCTTCAAAGTGGCGACGCAGGTGCAGTCTTGAACAAAGCCATCCTTACCAAGGATGCGCCGCTCGCTGACTTGCTCTTCGGCGTGGACAACACCTTTCTTTCCCGCGCCCTCGCAGCGGATATCTTTGAAGTGTATGCATCACCTGAGCTGAAGAATATTCCTGCTGCATTCAAACTCGATGCATCCAATCATGCATTGCCGATTGATTACGGCGATGTTTGCATCAACTACGACAAGGCATATTTCGCTGACAAGAATCTGCCCGTGCCGCAGACCCTTGATGATCTCATAAAGCCCGAATACAAGGATTTGTTGGTGGTTGAAAATCCTGCTACCTCATCCACTGGCTTGGCGTTTCTGCTCGCGACCGTTGCGTACTATGGTGATACATATACTGATTATTGGAATTCGTTGAAAGACAATGGCGCTGTTGTGGTTGACGGTTGGGAAACCGCTTATTACACAAACTTTAGCGCTTCCTCCGGCAAGGGACCTCAACCCCTCGTCGTCTCCTATGGGACTTCACCCGCCGCAGAGGTGATCTTCGCAGAGAAACCCCTGGATGACGCGCCCACCGCCTCCATGCTTGGACCTGACACCTGCTTCCGCCAAATCGAATTTGTCGGCATCCTCAAAGGGACTCAGCAACGCGCCCTCGCTGAAAAATTTGTAGATTTTATGTTGGGTCAGCAATTTCAGGAAGATATCCCGTTGCAAATGTTTGTCTATCCTGTGAATCCGAATGCTGCGTTGCCTGATGCATTTGTGAAATATGCTCAAGCTCCCGAAAAGCCTGCCACACTGTCTCCTGACGTGATCGCCGCCCAACGCGATGAGTGGATTCAGGCGTGGACGGATATTGTCCTAAAGTAAACAAGTAGACATGGAAACAGGTAAACAGGTACATAAGAGATTGGGCAGGCGTATATCCCTGTCTACTTGTATACCTGTTTACCTGTCTACTTGCTCACTCCTCTGGCTTCTACCACTCACTTTCCTCGCCATCTTTTTCTTTCTGCCTCTTTCCAGGATCCTGGTTCTTACCTTCGATACATCCGCTTTTGACCCTGATAATTTCCGAATTGCCGGTTCCGCATTACGTTTTACGTTTTATCAAGCTTTTCTTTCCACCCTCCTAACGCTCCTACTTGGTCTCCCCTCTGCCTTTCTCTTTGCGCGCTACGATTTTCGCGGTAAATCCTTCTTGCGTGCCTTCACTGCGATTCCCTTTATGCTTCCCACCGTCGTTGTCGCGGCGGGCTTCAGTGCTCTGCTCGGTCCACGCGGGCTTACTCACACACTCTTTCCTCTTTCTTCTTTCCAGTTTATTGGAACTCTCCCTGCAATATTGATCGCCCACGTCTTCTACAACACCACTATCATCATCCGCATCGTTGGTACTGCCCTCTCCAGCCTTGACCCGAAACTTGAGCACGCCGCCCGTTCCCTCGGCGCAGATACCTTCCACGTTTGGAAAAATGTAATTCTGCCGCTTCTACGTCCAGCCATATTCGCCGCCACACTGCTTGTTTTCCTTTTTGACTTCACCAGTTTTGGCGTAATTCTTTTATTGGGCGGATCGAAATTCTCAACCATTGAAGTGGAAATTTACCTTCAAGCTGTCAGGCAACTGAATCTGCCTGTTGCTGCATTGTTGGCGATCATTCAATTGATCTGCACGCTCGTGTTCTCGATTCTCTATACACGTATGACTTCACGTTCCGTAACCCAACTTGCCCCACGCTCTACGCTCATCAGACCCAAAACCTTCAGACAAAAACTCTTCGTCACTGTTCTCTGTTTTCTGCTTTACGCCTTCTTTCTCCTGCCTCTCTCATCCCTCCCGATTCGTTCCCTCTTCCGCCTCGAAGCGGACCGTGGTCAACGCGGGGAGGTTCAATATGGTTTCACTACGGATTACTATACAGAACTCTTTGTCAATCGCCGCGGTTCGGTATTTTATGTCCCGCCGATTCAGGCAGCGTTCAACTCGCTTGGTTATGCAGGCGCGACTGTTGTGCTCTCACTTTTGCTCGGCTATCCTGCCGCAATTGCACTTGCCAAACCAACCCGTCTTGAAAAAATCCTTGACCCACTCATCATGCTGCCCCTTGGTTCATCGGCTGTAATGCTTGGGCTTGGCTTTATCATCACCTATGGCAAATGGCTGACATCTCCGTGGCTTGTCCCATTTGCACATACATTGGTCGCGTTACCTTTTGTGATTCGCACGCTTCAACCTACGATTGCATCCATCCCACAACGATTACGTCAAGCCGCCTCCTCGCTTGGTGCCTCACCCTTTGAAGTGTGGAAACAAATTGATTTTCCGATCCTGCGTCGTGCCACGCTTGCCGCCGGGACGTTCGCCTTCACGATCTCGCTGGGTGAATTCGGCGCAACGCTCCTCATTGCACGCCCCGAATATCCAACCATCCCGGTTGCCATCGAACGCTTCCTCTCGCAACCCGGCGGCTTGAATTACGGTCAATCCATGGCGATGGCAACGATCCTCATGCTACTTGCCATTATCGGCATGTTAGCCATTGAAAAGTTTCGCCTCCCCAATACCGGAGAATTCTAATGCTCGAAGTTCGCAACATCTTCAAAACTTATGAAGGCAGACTGTTGCTCAACGATATTTCATTCACCGTTGCGGAAGGGGAGACGATCTGCCTGCTTGGCGCATCTGGCAGCGGCAAGTCAACTCTTTTGCGGATCATTGCTGGACTTGAAGTTCCTGACTCTGGACTCATCTCTTTCAATGGACTTGACCTCACAACCACACCGCCTCATCTTCGGGATTTTGGCTTGGTCTTTCAAGACTATGCACTTTTTCCTCACCTCAACGTCAATGACAATGTAGCTTTCGGTTTGAAGATGCGCCGAGTTGGACAAGATGAAATCGTCCAGCGCGTAGCCACTTCTTTGGAGTTGGTAAGTCTTACTGGGTTTGGAACAAGAAAAGTGACCGACCTTTCTGGTGGTGAACAACAGCGCGTTGCCCTGGCGCGCGCGCTGGCGATTCGTCCGCGTTTGTTGATGTTCGATGAACCGCTCGGCGCATTAGACCGCACCCTACGCGAAGACTTGCTCAACGAATTGCGGATGATCTTGCATCGGACGAAGATCCCTGCGATATATGTGACTCACGATCAAGAAGAAGCTTTTACGATCGCTGACCAGGTTTTGATTTTGCATGAAGGCAGAATCATCCGTGAAGGAACTCCTGCGGATGTTTGGATGCAGCCTGAGTCAGCCATTGTTGCGGGGTTTCTTGGTTTAGGAAATCTTTTGGATGGGGAAGTGATTGCACAGAATGAATTCCAAACGGAGAATGGCGTTTTCACCGTGAAATGCGCACATACACACTCAAGGGGCGATAAAGTTCATTTGTTGGCGCGCCCGTTACCGGCTGGGGATGAAGCGAATTTTGTCTCTGGAGCTGTTGCGGATGTGATCTTTCAACAGGATCGTTTCAAGGTAACCTTGGAGAATGGACTCTACATTTATTTGCGAGAGGCGCCAGAGGTTGGTCAAAAAATCTCTGTACCGGTTAAGGTAGAATGTCTTGCATGAAAACAAGCGAAGCAGTCCCGCGGATAAAAATTCAGAAAAAGAATCCCGCTGGCGAAGTGACTTATAAATATGAAGGCGACCTGATAGCGCGTGACGAAAATTCAATTACGCTCGAAGCCTTGTTTGACCGTGCCGATATGCCTTTTCAGGATGTGGTCTTCAAAGCAGGCGATCGCTTCGTGGAATATTATTATTCAGACCGCTGGTATAACATTTTCGCGATCCACGACCGCGATGATGGAAAAGTAAAAGGCTGGTATTGTAATGTGGGCATGCCTGCGGTCATCGAAGACGATATGGTTTCGTATGTTGACCTGGCTTTGGACCTATGGATTTCAGTTGACGGTAAACAGACGGTGTTGGATGAGGATGAATTCGCCGAGTTGAAATTGGATAATGAGTTAAGTAGCAATGCCTTGAAAGGATTGGAAGAATTAAAAACCCTATTTAAAAACAACAGTCCCCTGATTTGACCAGGGGACTGTTGTTTTTATGGGATTATTTCTTATTAGAAGGAGCCCAAGAGTTGATCGCCGTAGAACCAACCGCCCAACAGGACGGCACAACAACAACAAATGAGTACAACAGCAACGACAGCAATAATGAGAGTGGTATTGTTTTTCTTGGGTTCTTCGACAATGGGGGGCATTTGGTCGTTCATGATTTCTTCTCCTGTTTGAAAAAATGAAATAACTATTTCGAATTATATCAGGTTGTTTGATTGTCAGAGCGTCGATATAGCCAGTAGACGATGAATGCAGCAAGCACAACGATCAGGGTCCCAATGATGATGGGCAGGACGATCGCCACAACCGATAGGATCGTTGAAGTCGCATCTTCGGCGATGGAGACTGGCGTATTCGCTGTGCCGCCTGTGGTGGCTGTGACGAGCGGGCGTACCACCCCGGCTTTGGCAACGTGGACTGTCCCTGCGATGAGAAGCCCGCTTGCCAGCGCCAATGCGGGATGAATATCGGTCACAACATGTGCGCTGGCGGCGAAGGCGATCGCTCCCGCGGCCGGGCGGATGACGGTTTGAACAAGATCGTTGATGTGATTGACGGCAGGTATCTTATCTGCCAGCATTTCGATGATCACAAGCACGCAGAGCATCAAAATGATCCACGGATTCGCGAGGGTATCCCACGGTTTGCTGAGATTGATGAGGTCTGTGTATCTTGCGAGCAGACCCACAACCAGCAGGGGGATGTAGGCGTTCAGTCCTGCACTTGCAGAGAGACCGAATGCTGTGAAAATTCCAGCGAGTAGTTCAGGCATTGAAAAAAACCTCCAGATCAGAATCAGCCCAGGGGGAAACCGCCCCAGGTTCCGGTGAGTTTGAAACGCAGCAAGTCGATCGCGGTGATCATCAAAAGGGCGAGTGTTGTCCCGGCGAGGAAGGGTAGCCACATTTGTGTGAGGGAGTCGAAAATATTTTCCTGACGCATGATAAGCAGCCAAGCCATACTGAAAACCAAAATGAGTAGAGCTAACACCCCAAGTACACTTAAGATGGCAATGGGATATAGAACAAATTCGCTGTCGGTGAGGATCAGGAGATTAACGATGACGATGATGCTCATGAGTATGCCCAGTTTTTTCCAGCTTAGTGCCGGGCGTGGATCATTGATGATCCATATGCTTTGGTTAAATGCCGGAAAGAGAATAGCTGCCAGCGCAATGCCCATGCCACTGCCAGTAAAAAGGCGTAAGGTATTGTTGGGTGTGTAAAGGTTGGGGATATTCTCAAGGGCGCCGTGTGAAGTTTGCTTGATCAAATACAAATAAGAGTTTGAGCCATCGATGCCAAATGCCAGGAAAAAAATGATCAACGGTACGCCAAGTTTCCAGCCGGGCATGCCGCTTTGTTTCTTGCTGACGAGCGCAAAGAAAATTAATGAGATCCCTGCCGCATAAAATTCACCGGTGCAACGTGCGCACAGTGGCAATTGCCGGTCGCCGATCTGAAACGAGCGTTCGTCAATGCGATGACAGATGGCGTAACCGATCGCGTCGGCTTTGCCAAGCAAGCCGGGCGGTGCGATATAAAACCAAGCGCTAAATGCGAGTATGGCAGCGAGTGGGACGAACCAACGTATGAAGTTGTTTGTTCGTGATGGCGGGGGAGTTTGTTCCATTGCGCTCATTATATGGGGATATACGATGGAGTGCAAGCAAGGTTGTCGGATTGGAGTATGATTGCAATGGGAAGGAGTATATATGAAAAGAATTGGAATTCTCACTGGTGGTGGAGATGCACCCGGATTGAACGCAGTCATTCGGGCAGTAGTGAAGACAGCCATTTATGAATACGGATGTGAAGTCTTTGGAATTCGCGATGGTTATGATGGCTTCGTAAACGAAAAAGGAATTATTCCGTTGGATATCGAAAGTGTGCGCGGGATCATCGCGCGTGGTGGCACGATCCTTGGCGCGGCAAATCGCGGTAACCCGTATGCGCGTAAGGTGATCCGTGATGGCAAGGAAGTGACGATTGATGTTTCCGATGAGATCCTCAAAGGCATCCAACGTCTCAACCTGGATGCTTTGCTGGTCCTTGGCGGTGACGGGACGCTTCGCATCGCGCACGAGTTGTATCAAAAAGGCGCGCCAGTTATTGGTGTTCCCAAAACAATTGACAATGACATTGGTGGCACAGAAGCAACCTTTGGATTCGATACTGCCGTCAGCATTGCGACAGAGGCACTTGACCGCTTACATACCACTGCTGAATCGCATCACCGCGTGATGGTGCTTGAATTGATGGGACGTGATTCAGGTTTTATCGCCCTGCATTCAGGTATCGCTGGCGGAGCGGACGTTATACTGATCCCTGAAATTCCATTCAAATTTGAAGCGGTGGTAGCGAAGGTCCGTGAACGTGTGGAACGTGGATATCTTTTCAGCATCATTGCTGTTTCAGAGGGTGCCAAACCGCTAGGTGGCGCCCAAGTTTTTTCACGTGACGGCGATGAAATTTATGTGCCGCGGCTGGGTGGTATTGGTCACATGGTGGGGGAGGATATAGAAAAAAGTGGATTTGAAACCCGTGTGACGGTGCTGGGACATCTCCAACGCGGTGGCACGCCGACTCCGTTCGATCGCTGGCTCGGAACGCGTTATGGCGCGGCGGCAGTCCGTTTGGCGGCGCGCGGTGGCTTCAATCGTGTGCTGGTTTTGCGTGCCGGGCAGGTCGTGGATATTTCCCTCGAAGAATCCGTTGCCAGCCCCAAGCGTGTGGATGTCAACGGCGATGCTGTTATCACCGCACGCGGCATGGGCATTGCATTTGGTGATGAATAGATTACCCTCCCCAAATTCGCAGAATTTGGGGAGGGTGCCACGAAGTGGCGGGAGGGGTTAAACCACAACGCCGCCCTTTCGGACGGCGTTGGTGGGGCGCTGTGGCTTCCTTTTTACTGCTTGAGGAGGGATGCCACAGCGCTGGGTTTGTTACTACTATCCATGTTAGACATCACCTCCTCCTTTCATTAGGATGGCAATTAATTGTTGTTCCCCTGAATGAATAATTGGAGTATGTCATATTTCAAATCGGATGTCAATAGACTGAAATCAATTCTCATCAAGTTGTAATACCTAAAAAGCCTGATTTTGTGAATTTTTGATACCTTTTGAGAGTCTCCGCAAGCCTCACTGGGCTATCCTTGTAGAAATTTCCCGTGGAGGTCTGTATGAAAGCCAATCCAAACCGTTTTTGGTTCACCGTAATTCTGCTGGGCTGGGCATTCGATTTTCTTTTTTGGAAGAAGCCCGCTGGCGTTAATTTTTTCATCTACATTTCGCTTTGTCTTGTAACCGGCATCTTCCTGCTCAAAGCGGACGGGCTCCGCCTCGCGCCTCGCTCGAGCCTGCTTCTGCTTCCGATCATCTTTCTCTCGGCGATGACCTTTTTCCGCCAGGAGCCGATGACGGTCTTTCTATCCGTTGCAATGACCGTCTTTCTCATGGGTGTTTTCACCATCACCTATCTCGGCGGTCAATGGGCTCGCTTTGGCTTGATCGATTATTTCATCGGCTACTTAACCCTCTTTGGGAGCATACTTGCTCGTCCGCTTGGATTCATGGCTGAGGTTAAACGTGAACAGCCTGAAGTCAGTCCAAAGCGGAATTCCAATTTCATGCCCATCGTGCGCGGCATCGTCATTGCCCTGCCAGTTATAGCGATCTTTGCATCTCTGCTTTCATCCGCTGACCCGATCTTTGCAGATCGATTTAAGAAATTCATTGACCTGTTCAATATCGATAATTTGCCCGAATATATTTTTCGGCTGGTCTATATCCTGTTTTTTGCATATGCCATCGCTGGAACGTTTTTGCACGCCGCGCAAAAATCAAATGACCTGGTGGAAGAGAAACAACGCTTTGCACCTTTTCTGGGATTCACAGAATCCGCGATCGTGTTGGGGAGTGTGGTGATCTTGTTTACCACGTTTGTGGCGATCCAATTCCAGTATTTCTTTGGCGGGCAGGCGAACATTCACATTGAAGGTTATACATTTGCTGAATATGCCCGCAAAGGATTTGGCGAGCTCGTGGCAGTTGCCTTCTTTAGTTTGCTCCTCCTACTTGGGCTGGGCGCGATCACACGTCGTGATACCGAGTCGCAGCGCCGAACATTCTCCGGTTTGGGCGTAGGGCTGGTGGGATTGGTGTTGGTGATGCTGGTGTCTGCTTTTCAGCGGCTTGTGTTGTACGAAACTGCCTATGGATTTTCACGCCTGCGCACCTATACCCACGTTTTCATGATCTGGCTGGCATTGTTGCTGGTAACGGTTGTCGTGTTGGAGATCATGCGCCGTGAACGTGCGGCTGGTTTGGCGATGATACTGGCTTCGCTGGGTTTTATTGTTTCGCTGACACTGTTAAATGTGGATAGCTTTATCGTCAAGCAGAATGTTCAGCGTGAACTGCGTAGCGTTGCCGATAAATCACTGACCCAGGGCGGGCGTGTGGAACTAGATGCACAATATTTTCTGGATCTTTCGGACGATGCTGTGCCTGCGTTGGCAAGCGCTTTCCAAAATAAATCCCTGCCTGTGACTGTTCGTGAAAAGGTAGGTGCTGCTTTATTTTGCAAGCGCTATGACCGTGACCTGAACGAGAGTGAATTTGCCTGGCAGTCCTTCCATTTTTCGCGCTTCACAGCCGATAAGATCTTTGGCGATATAAAAAAAGACCTGGATGCCTACAAAGTTACCGACGATCAATGGCCCGTGAAAATCAGTACCCCATCAGGAGAAGAGTTTTCCTGTTATCAGTATTATTACGATTAAACTGTTGCTCTCGCAGGGGCTAAGCCCCTGCGAGAGCAACAATGCTGGTTTACTACTTCGGTTTCAATCTTGCGGTTAGATCGCGTAGTTGCACAAATGAAATGGGTTTGATCATTACAAAATCCGCCTGATCGCGGTACATGTCGCCCATGCGTGCATCTGCTGTAGTGATGATGACGATGGTATTTTCGAAGCGTTCGTCTTGTTTGATGGTGGTAAGCAGATCGCCGCCTGAGATATGGGGCAGGTGCATATCCAGCAAGATGATAAAAGGCGCGGTTCCACTTTTTAGCCTTTCTTGCGCTAGTTTCCCATCGGCAACATGCTCTACCTCATAGTCGATACCACGTAAGGCTTCGGCAAAGATACTTGCCAGGTCTTCATCGTCTTCAATGATCAATGCGAGTTCGCTCATAGAGTCCTCCAAAGCGTATGGTTAAGGGATTACCAAGGGGAGAGTGATGGTGAATTTTGTGCCGCTGTTAATTTTGCTTTCCACTTTGACATCGCCGCTCATCAGATTGACTAATTGCTTGACAATGGACAACCCAAGCCCGAACCCGCCATGGACACGAGTTGTCGCACCTTCCACCTGTCTGAATGTATCGAAGATATAGGGAAGGTCAACTTCGGGTATACCCTGTCCAGTGTCTTCGACCTCAATGCCCCATTTTGCATCGTCTGAGCGTAACAGTTTCACACGCACTTCACCCTGGTCGGTGAATTTGATGGCGTTGGTGACCAAATTGACCAGGATCTGGTGGAGGCGTGCAGAGTCGCCGTTCAAAATTTCGGGGAGGTCATCGTCAATTTCGCTGGTCAGCCTCAGGCGTTTGTCTGAAGCGGTTTTGTCCAGTAAGCCATGCAGGGATTCGAGTAGTTCAGCAGGCTTGAGAGGCGCAATGTGAATGGTCAGCTTGCCGGCTTCCATTTGCGCCTGGTCTAGCAGATCGTTGATCAGCCCCAGCAGGCGTTGGGTATTCTTCATGATACGCACTGCCATGTTGACCTGTTTCTCGTTCATTGGTCCGTAGACAGCTTCTTTGAACATTTCAGCGTAACCGAGAATGGCATTGAGTGGGGTGCGCAGTTCGTGCGAAACGATTGCCACAAAGGTGCTTTTGAGTTTTTCCACTTCGGCTTCGCGCGTGAAATCGCGGAAGACGATCACCGTGCCGATATTCTTATTGTTTTCCTTGCGGTTATCGTACACCTGCGCCGCGCTAACGGAGAGGGTCTTTTCACCCCAGCCAATGCGGAAGCCGACGGGCTGCGTATCGTGTTCGATCATGGCTTGCAAGAGTCCCCGGCTTTGAGCCGCCAGCCGCGGATGTTCGATCAGGTCGCGAAAGTTTTTGTTGATGACGAGTTCGAGGGGAATGTCCAGCATGCTCTTGATGGCCGGGTTTGCCATCGTCGCGTTCCATTTTTTATCGAACACGATCACACCGTCAGCGATCGAGTTGAGAATAGCTTGGTTGCGCCCAGCTTCAATGCGTTCACGGTCAAGGGAAGCAGTTAGGGCATGGGTGCGATCCATCACCTCTTGATCGAGGTTGGTATTGATAGCGCGTAGTTCTTTGAGAGCGGTTTCCAAACTGCGCGCTGAAAGCCAGGATACCAATGCCAACATGAAGAAGCCGATGATGGCAAAAAAGTTAACCGGCTGATCGATGGATAATGCCAGCCAGGCGACGATCCCACTGCCAATGGTTGCAAAGAGAAAGCTGGCCTCAGGGATCAAGATCAAACTCGAGATCGCAATAGGCAGCGTAAAGATGAAAAGGGAACGTCCGTTTGAGAGTTGGTCAGGCGAGTCAGTAAACGTAAAAATCAGGGTAAGCAGCAAAAGATATAACAATGCCGCCCAGCGACCAGACCAGCGTTTGTTGATCTGGTAAATTCCCAGAATCCCGAATGTGGTTACAAGGGTGCCACCTAATAGGATTTGCGTTTCAGGAAGATTTAATTCGTTTGAGGTTGCAGAGCCGACCACAATTGCCACAAAACCCACAACTGTTGCCAGTAATGTGCCCAACAGCAGAATGTTCAATACCCTGCGCCGTCGCGCATCATCCGGGTCTGGTACGGAAACATTGAGGAAAGAATCGAAAAATTTATTCATGTTTATTATTGAGCCAGCGCCAGCGCGCTGATGACCGCCGAGCGGATGACCAGATTCGGGCTATACAAACATTTCCCGATCCATAAGGGCGGATAGGGATTGTACATATTTTCCTTGAGCCAGCGCGCACCGTTCCTTAGAATACTTTTGGGAATGCGCGCAACTTTTTGATTCCAAATCCATAAGGCTTGAATGGCATAGGCAGTTTCTTCGGCTGTGGAAACATACGTGCCCCACGAGCCATTTGAATTCTGCGTTTTAAGAATCCACTCCACAGATTCTGATACCAGATCGTTAGCAAGCCCGGCACATGCAATGACGGCGTGCGCTGTGGCATAGTATGGCGAGGAGTGCCATTTATCGACCCAAAACGGTTGTTGACCCCTGGTCTTGTGTAGAAAATGAAGGATCTTTTGCACAGATGAATTTTTTGCGTTCAACCCAGCCTGCCCAAGCGCGGCGAGCACATGGATGTTTGCGCTGATGGATGGGTTGACTTCTAGATCAAAACAACGGAAATGATCTTTTTCTTCATAAGATAAAACGCTGGCAAGGTCTTTCTCGATGCCATAGCGTAATAAAGTCTCATAGACGAGCCCGGTATCATCGCTGTCTTTTACCGAATAGCTTGCGGCAAAACCAACGCCGGTTTTGGGTGTCCAGGCTTTGGAGAGAAAATCAAGATGGGGTTTTAGTTTCTCGGCGTGTCCCAACCCAGGAATTAGACTAAGGTTCCATAATGCCCAACCGATCTCAAAGACATCGAACGGCGCCACATTGGGCAAGCCGCCATCAGGTTTGAGAATGCCCCGCAAATAATTCAACGAAGCCGCATCGCCTTTTTTGATGTAGGTTGCAAAGTAGGCTGTGGCAGATGGGCTAACGCCTACAGAGCCATTGGCTTCCTGCAGGTTGTTAATATCCAGCATATGTTGCCCATCAATACCAGCCATTTCAGCAGAGAAAGCCATGGTCACATGCCGGCTGATCATGTTGCCTTGAAGGTATGAAAGTTTTTTGGCGCGTTGTTTGGATAAACGCCCCAGGATGCGATTGCCCTGATTTTGGATGATGCCCAACTTTTCAGCCTCTGCCGCAAGTGTGGGAGCGATCATTTCAAAGCCGACAGTTGCTCCGTTGGGATCGGCCTGGAGTCCTTGCGTTGCACCTCCTACAACCCGTTCGAGCGCCAACTTGCCTCTTTCGATCTGGGCTTTATCATGCCCGCGCCTGCCCCGGACGGATAAGGCGATCATGGCGGCTAACGTGCAAATAACACGGTCATGATAATACAAGGGTGCTGGTGCGCCCCATGAACCATCTGATAGTTGATTTTCTGCCAGCCAGGATAATGACTGACTGCTGATGTTCCAGTCGATTTCGCCGAGACGTGCCGCCCAGGCCGTATCGTAGGCAGTGCTTGCCATATGACCGGGACCAATTTCTTCAATGAGTTGTGCGATGAGGTCTGCCATGATCAGTTTCCGATTTCGGGGAACCATAGGTTGAATTTCAGTTTTCCAACGCCAAAGGCATAATCTTTATTATGACGATAGTAATCTCGCAACCAATTGAGTTCTTCAGCAGGGAGTTTGGTGTAATCGGGTTCAGGTATGCGGCGGACATAAATATGATCATATAAGATCGCCCGCAATTGATGTGTGGTCATGTAGGGCGACGGGCTGAGTGAAAAATACAGATCCTCCTCGCCAGTGGTCAGGAGCGGCATATCGAATACGCTGAACTTGTCGAAGCCGATGAACAGGCTGACGGGCGGCAGGTCTTCGCCATAATATTTTCGCACCAGCGCTTCTTTATCAGGGATGGAGCCTTGCGCGAGGTAATGTTCCACGGAAAGGCGCGAGATGGTTTCGGTCACTTCGTCTGCGAAGACGCCGAAGAAGAGCTGAAAGGCTGTATGATGTTTTGTAGCTTCGGTCACTTCGTAGATGGATTTCAATGCGTATTCGTAGGGCGTACCGGTGAGTACATCACGATAATCGCCATAAAAGCGGACTTTGACGTTGTACTTCTCGAAGAAGTCGCGATAGTTTTTGTCGGTAGCTGTTCTTACCAAACCATCGATCCCCACACGTTGGGTATATTCATCGCCGCGTCGCATGAGTTCGCGCCCAAAGACCGGTGCAAGGAGCGTTTGGATGCCGTGGTCAAATAACATAGCGCACAGATCCACATGGTTTTGGATGGACGTGTGCATGTAGGCTTCAAAGAAATCATCCCTGATTTCATCACCATGTTCAAGCATGAACCAACGCCGCGTTCCATTGACGGGGAACACGCACACTTTTTGACCAGTGGCTTTTACGAGCGCAGAAACTTCCGCGGTGGGGAGTTGCAGAAAATGCTCGAAGGGAATCATCGGCTTCTCCACAGGCGGGGCAGGAATCGGGGAGTCTGACGCGCGTAGTCCGCGTAGCCGGGCAGGGTCTTTGATAGTAAGTCTTCCTCTTGTTGCGCGGCGCGAGTAAAGTCCCAGATTGTGTAGATCAATGCCGCAAGAGTGGTGAGGGCAGGGTTGATAAGAAATAATCCGCTTGCGATCCCGAAGAATGAAGTGATGACCGGGTGCTTCATCAACGCATATGGACCCGTGTTGATGACTTTGTGTTCGGGTTGCACTTCTACGCGCTCGGCGTAGTAATGTTGCAGATGTACGCGTGACCAGATATGCAGGGCGAGTGCAGCAAGGATAACGATCAAACCAAGGAGTTGAATGAACAAGCCCCAGGTTTGGGTTGTGCGAAAGCTGATGATGGGGAGGAGGATGGGTTGCAAAACAAGGATGGCAACCAAGACGAAAATGAAGAAAGTGAAATCCCACGCGCGACCTGTGCCGCTGGTTTGTCTCTGTTTATCGTAACGCCGGATGAGGGTAAAGTCCATTGCATAGAAAACGAGGATGGTCAGTAGTGTTGCAGCCGATTGCGGAATTCCAATGAGCATGTGGTTAGCCTGCGGCCAGTTTTTTGGCGGCGCGTGCTGTAAAGCCGGCCATGGTGACCATGGCGTGGTTTGTATCCTCAAGATGGAGACCCAATCTGCGTTTTACATCGTATGCGCCCGTTCCAAAACGGACAAGCCGGACATCGTTCTCAAAGGCTTCCTGCAAGGCGGCATAGAGCAACAGGAAATACCCGCCGGGCACATCATCTTCGAGCCCGAGTGCCGTGGCAAGTTGGAATTTGTTATCACGTACCACTGCGCCACATCCGACCAGTTTGCCATCCTTACGCAATTCAAGCCAGGTGCCATCGATCATGGAGAAGTTTTCCAGCAGTCCGCGCGTCCATGGATTGGGTGCAGAGCCATGCCAGATTGAGACATTTCTTATCAATGTGAGGGCTGTTTCTACATCGGAGACGGAGGCGTGTCTGGAAAGGATGATCCCATTCTCTTCGGTCTCTTTGAGGCTTTTCTTGTAATGCTGGCGGTCTTTCTTGTTCCCAGCTTCCAGATAGGCTTCAAAGCTTTCCCACTCGATAGGCATAAACGTGCCTGGCTCTGAGATCGTGATCGGTTCATAACCGCTAGGCCAGCTGGGATATTTCAATTGTTCAGTGAGGAGAAAATCAAAGACGAGAAAGGAGCAGCGTTGTTTTTTGAATTGGTCCTGTGCGGCTTCGGCGAGGGTAGTTAGCGCTTCATCGCGCAGTGGTTCACCAGGCAGGAGCATGGCAGAGGTATCGGTCAGCGGTGAACGGCACACAAGTAAAGGTCTGCGTTTAAGCACAGAAGCCATGAAACGGCGCGCCACACTGGGTAACGGCAACGGCTCGTTATGAATTTTGAAGAGTGCGGCGCCTGCGACAGGTTTATCACCATCCCATGCGATCAAATAAGTGGGGGGGCAATCTGCCATGGCACGTTCGCCGAATGTGTACCAACGGTGACTTTGAAACCCGCGTCCCGCAGCGATGCGGTTCCAAATTTCGGGTTCAATTTCATCAATACCTCTGAAAACTTGCACATTTAAGTTCGCCATAGAATCTCCCAAGCAGTTCAATTTTACATGACCATACTAAAACTTTTTGCTCACTCTGCGCGCTTTGCAAAACTGACAACTGCGAGTCGGAATGTATAATAGCGCAGGAGATTTGAATATGGAAAATTATACCTTTCGTTTGACGCCCGGGCAGGATTTGTTCGATTCTATTGAGTCATTTGTATTGCAAAATCAGATTGAGGCAGGTTGTGTATTGAGCGGGGTCGGGAGCCTGACGCATGCCGTATTGAGGCTTGCCAATCGCGAAGTTCATAATGAGTATCAGGGTTACTTTGAAATTGTCTCCATTACTGGCACAGTTTCAATTCACGGCTCGCATTTGCACGTATCGATTTCTAATGGAGATGGTGTTACGATCGGCGGGCATCTGGTCTCCGGTTGTAAGATTTATACAACCGCTGAGATCGTGATCGCTGCGTTTTCAGATGTTGTTTATAAGCGCGAGTTCGCAGAAGATTCTGGATATGATGAATTAACGGTCCATAAAAAATAGAGGCGAGCAATTGCCGCTATTTTTTTAGTGCGGCTAAAAACTCCGCTTGATTCCTGACGGTTTGCTCAAATCCCAGTCGTTTCCCCAGCCGTGTGAGCTGAGGCGGGTCAACAAAGGTCGTTGACAAAATTTCATCCTGTCCCAGAACATCGTTGGCTTTTCCATCCAATAGAATTTTGCCCTGCGACATGGCGATCACACGCTCAAAGTTCTCAGCGCAAAAATCGATATCATGTGTGATCGTGATCACTGTTTTGCCACGCTCACGTAAAACCTTGATCACATTGGCAATGCGCGCAATGTTCGCGGCGTCCTGCCCGGTGGTGGGTTCATCGAAGATCACGATCGGCGTATCCATTGCAATGATGGATGCAATCGCGACCATCTTCCGCCAGGTGGGGGATAGGTCGTACGGATTTGTTTCCGTTTTATCGGATAGCTCGGTCATCTCCAGCGCATCTTTGACCAACGCCTGAATTTGCTCGCTGGTATACCCAAGGTTTTTCGGACCGAAGGCGACCTCCGTCCCGACATTTTTCGAAAACAATTGCTCATCTGGATTTTGGAAGACGTAGCCGACTCTGCGTGCTATTTTCGAAACAGAATGTTCCTTTGTGTCCCAATCCTCGATTCGGACGTAGCCGGAAGTTGGTTGCAACAACCCATTCAAGTGCTTCACGAGAGTCGTTTTCCCCGCACCATTCTGACCGACGATCGCTACCTGTTCGCCTGCCTTGATATTTAACGAAACACCGAACAAAGCTTGCACGCCGGAGGGATAAGTGAATTGAAGGTTTGAGATTTCTATATTCATCGTTTGAACCCTTCAACTGCCTCATCCAATGTGACGGGGAGCTTATCCTTTTTCCATATGCCCAACTCTTGTGCCTTCCGCGCCACGGATGTGTACCGCGAGATGCCGAAGCCTTTATCCGTCAACAGATCAGATGTCAGCACTTCCTGCGGATTGCCTTCCAACAGTACGGAACCATCGTGCAAAGCCACGACTTTATCTGCGAATTCGGCGATCCATTCCACTTTGTGTTCGACCATGACAACTGTTATCCCTGTTTCTGAAAGTTTGCGGATGACACTAAAGACCTCACGCGTGCCGATGGGGTCCATCTGCGAAGTCGGTTCGTCGAGGATCAAGACTTTCGGTTGCATGACCAGGATCGAGGTCAGCGCGACGCGTTGTTGTTGTCCGCCGGATAAAGAATAGGGCGAGCGATCTGCTAAATCGCTGATTCCGGTCAGTTTCAGTGCCTCTTCTACGCGTGAGCGCATCTCTTCTCGCGGCACGCCGATATTCTCCAACCCAAAAGCGATCTCTTCAAAGACCGTATATTTTGCGCCGCTGATCTGGTTGAACGGATTCTGAAACGCCAGCCCCACATTCAACACCCATTCGTGCAAACTGGACTTGCTGGACTCGTTGCCAGCTACTTCAACCGAACCTGTGATCTCGCCCTTGAAAAAATGCGGCACGAAGCCTGCAATGGTATAGCATAACGTGGATTTGCCCGCGCCGTTCGGTCCGATCACCGCGACGAACTCACCTTCATTCACTTGCAAGTTGACATTTTGCAGCGCAGGCGCATCCGTGAGCGGATATTTGTACGTGACGTTTTGTAAATTTATGATAGCCATATTTTTAGAATCAGCGTGATGACCACAAGCGCAACAAGGAGCCAACGGATCACTTTATCCGCACTGGTATCTGGAACATCATGCAAGGAAGTTTTGACATGCGTGGATGTAAATCCGCGCGCCTCAATAGCGATGGCGCGCTCTTCTACTTCGACCAGCGAACCGAATACTAATGGTCCAACCAGCGGGATCAATGAGCCGGCCCGCTTAATGAAACTGCTTTGTGTATCCAAGCCGCGTGAACGTTGCGCATTGATGATCGTCTGTGCCTTGGCTTGCATTTGCGGCAGGATCTGTAATGTAGAAATGATCACGTAGGCAAACTGACCGGGCAGACCGCGGCGTGTCAGGTCAGACATTAACTCGCTGGGATGGGTGGTCATTAACAAGAGCGTAAAAGCAGAGATCATCACGGCTATTCTGACCGAGATACGAAATGCAAACGCCAGACTTTCCTGGGTTACATCCAGAAACCAGAATTTGAAAATAACAGTTTCCCCGCCCGGTTGAAAAAATGCCTGCATGAAGAAAATGAATCCTGCCGCAGGAAGTATCAGGCGGATTGCACTTGTAAAAAATTCCCGTGAGACCCTGCCGACAAAACAAAGTGGCACGATGACCAGAAGAAACAATATAGGAGCCGTCCAGTACCAGGGGCTAAAAATGGAAATGAAAATTATACTTAATGCCAAAATAAACTTGGTTAAGGGGTTGAGACGATGGAGCGCGCTATCGCGTTTAACGTAATAGGAAAGGCGTTCGTGCATAAAATTGGTCGTTTCCTAGTGAAGGTTGTCGCTAGATAGATAGCGACAACCCAAATGATTTTTGGATCATAAGCCAAAAAAATCAGGCTTCCTTGCGAAGCCTGATTTTTTTTGAAATCCCATTTTTAAACAGCAGGCAGGATGCTGCGGACCCAGAATCCCAGAGCAACAACGATCACAACCACCACCAGCGCAATGATGATCTGGGTGGTGCTGTTTCCGGCTTCTGCTTCGGCATTCTCAGGGCGTGGGAAGCGGGCGACCAAACGCTTGGAAAGTCCCTGAACGATGACGAAGGCAAGCATGGCTGTGGAGATCTTGTCCACGGGTTCCACGAGAAAGCCCGTACTCAAGACAGCCGAGAGAACTCCTTGACCAGTTTGCATGAGATAGGCAGTAATGAAAGAAGAACCACTGGCTGTAATACCGCCGTACAGGTAGACGGAGATCGGAGTTGAGACGATCGCAGCGGTGAGCGCGATGAGGAAACCCGATACGATCACTTTCCACCAGTTCTTGAATAAACCGGCATTTGCGCATAAGCCTGCTACCAAACCAATGAAAAACGCTACGGGCCACCAGGGCAGGGAATCTGGATTAAACAGGCCCCAGATGGTATTTGAGAGCGCGCCTGTCAGAGCACCGGCCCAGGGGCCGCAGATAATGCCCACGAGCACGGTGCCAATAGAATCAAGGAAAACAGGTAGATGCAGTAGAACAACGATTTGTCCTATGGCAATATTGATGGCAATCGCGACAGGGATAAGCACCCACGTCATGGTACTAAAATCTTTCTTGATTTTGTCTAACATATCATTCTCCTTTTGCTGGGATTTGATTCTTACAACACCGCTTGTGCGATTTTGTTACACCGTATTTGCTTTGTCAGGGGCTAAGCCCCTGACCGAACGAGACAATTTCTCCATCCGCTCTAAAAACAACTCAATAAAATCGCGCGGTCGTACGCCCAACGCCACTTTCATGTTGGCAGGCTTTTTTGTATAGTTATAGAAATCTGCGATCGTTTTGCCCATCGAAATTCCCCCCGCAATATCCACATCTACCGGTAGTTCCTGATAGTCACATAACTCAGGCGCGAAGGTCAATGCCAGCGCCAGCGGGTCGTTAATGACACAACCCACAACGCCTTGATACTCATCGTGGAATTCCATATAAAACCGGGTCGTATCTTTAACGAACTGGGTAATCGGCGAATTGATCTTTTGTAAGCGTTCCACATCCTGTGCAGTCAGCACACATTGATACGTCACATCCAATGGCACGAGCGTAGTGAGGATACCCGCATGAAAAACAATATGCGCCGCGTGTGGGTCTACGCATGCGTTGAATTCCGCAAGCGCTGTTGTGTTGCCTTCATGCCGTATCGCTCCGCCCATAATGATCAACTCTTTGAGTGCGTCCACGACTCGCGGTTCCTGCCGAATCGCCAACGCGACATTCGTCAGCGGACCGATCGCTACCAACGTGATCTCTCCGGGATTGGACATGATCTTCTCGATGAGAAAATCGCTTCCATGCTGACCGATGGGCTTGCTCTGTGGTTCTGGAAGCTTTGCATACCCGATGCCTGTATCTCCGTGCGTTTCCGGTGCAAGCAGGGACGGTTGTACCAGCGGCAACTCGCAGCCCTGTGCAACAGGAATATGACTGGCATGTGCCAATTCCAAAACGGACAGGGCGTTGCATGTGGCTTGTTCCAGCGAGCAATTGCCATGCACCACGCTTAAGCCTTCCAGCGAAAGCTCTGGGGAAGCCAGCGCCAGCAGGATCGCCAGCGAGTCGTCAATGCCAGGGTCGGTATCAATGAGAATGCGTTTGGTCATGTTATCCTGAAATGGACTTTGCTAATGTTTCGATGCGTTGCAGGAATAATTCAACAAAATCAGCGCCGCATACATTCATGGCAACTTTCATGTTGACCGGCTTTTTGCTGATATTGAAAATATCAGCAAAGGTTTTGCCCATTGAAACACCGCCTGAAATATCAACATCTACATAATATTCTTTCAGGGTCAACAACTCAGGGGCAAGGATGGTTGCCAGTGTCAACGGATCATGTAGGGCACTGCCTTCAAATCCCATTTTCTGAGATGACGGCAAATAGACTTCCAGCACATCGCGGACAAAACGGGAGATCGGTGAATTGATCTTCATCAAGCGATTCACGTGTTCCTGTTTAAGTAGGCATTGATGTGTCACATCGAGCGGAATGAGCGTGATGGGGATTCCCGCATGAAAAACGATATGTGCCGCATGCGGGTCTACAAAGATGTTGAATTCTGCCAGCGGACTCATATTCCCACCTTCTTGAATTGCACCGCCCATGATGACAAGTTCCTTTACGGCTTTCGCGAACTTTGGTTCTTTACGGATCGCCATGGCGATATTGGTCAACGGTGCGATGGGAAAGATGCTGATCTCGTTCGGTTCAGCCAGCACGCGTTCAATCAAATAATCCACGGCGTGCTGAGTTATTGGTTTGGCTTGCGGTTCAGGTAACTTTGAGTTTCCGATGCCGCTTTGCCCATGGACATTCGCGGAGGCGCGCAAGGGCTGAACTAGTGGGTACATACTGCCAGCCGCCACCGGGATGTGGCTTGCCTGGGCAAGCTCTAAAACCGATAAGGCATTGCGCGTGGCTTTTTCCAAAGTCACATTGCCTTGTGTAGTTGTCAATGCTTCCAGTTTGATCTCGGGAGAGGCGAGTGCCAGTAAAAAGGTAAGGGCGTCGTCCACGCCGGGGTCGGTGTCAATAATGATACGTTTTGGGGGCATTGTTATCCTGTAGAGGCGTGGGTTCTCTCACCTTGGGCGGCACGCTTCGCAGCGCCGCCTACGTGTTAATTATTTTTTCTACTTCTGCTTTTGTGGGTAAAGATGGTTGTGCGCCGAACTTGGTTGTGGCGAGTGCACCGCAGGCACAGCCATATTGAACAGCCCTCTGGAGTGTAGAAGCTCGTGTGCCCGCTAGGGTATGCTTCTGCGAATTCGCCAGCAAGCTGGCTGACTCCAGAGAAACCGCAAAACCGCCAATGAAGGCGTCACCGGCGGCGGTGGTGTCCAAGACTTTCACTTTGAAAGTGTCTACGTGTGTACTCGTTTCCTTGTCTACGATTAATGCGCCTTTGCTGCCTAGTGTGACGATCACATGCTTTGCACCGCGTTGTAATAAAGCACGCGCGGCTTTTTCAGTGGATGGAAGGTCGTTCACGTCCATACCAGTGAGCAGACTCAATTCGGTTTCGTTAGGGATGATGAAATCGGTGAGTGCAATTAATTCTTGAGGGAATTCTTGGGCAGGAGCGGGATTCAAGATGACGGTGACGCCATTCTCTTTTGCGAGTTGGGCGGCGCGGAGAACTGTCAGCGTGGGAATTTCTAGTTGGAGCAGGAGCAGTTTGTGATGAAGGAAGGAGGCGTGCTCCACATCCGCAATTGAAACTTTGCCATTTGCACCTGCTGATAGGACGATGCTGTTCTGCCCATTCGAGTCCACGATAATGGTGGCAGTGCCGGTTGAAGCGTCATCGCGTTGGACGTGTTGCGAATCCACGTTGTTTGATTTGAGGTTGTTGAGGAGAAAATCACCGAAGTTGTCTTTGCCCACACGCCCCAGCATGGAAACACTTGCACCCAGCCGCGCCGCGGCGACGGCTTGATTAGCGCCTTTGCCGCCGGGGATGACTTGCAGATCTTCGCCGCTGATGGTTTCGCCGGGTTGCGGAAAGCGTGGTGCGCGGACAACAAGATCGGCATTGAGGGAACCAACGACAAGGATTGAAGGCATGGATAGATTTTACTTGATTTGATGGATTGGACATATAATGGGCGGCTGGAGAATCAAATGAAAAAGATCGTGCCATTCAGTTTTTACTTTTTATATTTCGCGGCGTTCGCTTCGTTACTGCCGTTTTTCGTTTTGTTCTATCAATCGCTTGGGTTTAGTGGCGCGCAGATCGGTTTGTTGACGGGGATACCGCCGTTGATTACTTTGGTTGGTGCGCCGTTTGGGACGGGGCTGGCGGATCGGACGCGGCGTCATAGGTTGATCATGGGGTTGGGGCTGGTTGTGGCGATCGTTGTGATGTTGATACTTCCACGGGCTTCCAGTTTTGTACAGGTCTTTGCGTTGATCGTTTCGTTCAATTTTTTTATGTCGCCTGTGGGTTCGTTAAGCGATAGTGCCACGATGACAATGTTGGGGGATGAGCGTGCCATGTATGGGCGCGTGCGTATGGGTGGGACATTCGGGTGGGGCATCTTTGCGCAGATCGCAGGTTTTTTGTTGGCTATGTATGGTTTGCATATCTTGTTCTATATGTTCTCTGGCATCATGCTGGTGAATCTGTTCGTCTCGCAGAAGTTTTCATTCGGTGAACATCAGGAGCATGACCCCAAATCTGGCACGGTATGGATGTTGTTGAAGAATCGCCGTTGGATCGTTTTTTTGCTTTCGGCATTTCTTGGGGGTGTTGGCGCGTTTTCGGTTGCGGCGTATTTATCGCCATATCTACAGGGGTTGGGCGCGGATGGAAGGCAGATCGGTTTTGCGTTTCTGGTTGCCACATTGACGGAGCTGCCCGCTTTTTATTTTGGCAATTTGCTCGTTAAAAGATTTTCAGCGTATGGCTTGTTCGTGATTTCGCTGATATTGCTCGGTGTTCGTTCGGTGCTGTTTGGCGTGGCGGATAATTTGTTTCTGGCGATCGCGGTGCAGGGCCTGGGCGGGGCGATCTTCCCGGCGATGTGGTCGGCAGGCGTGGCGTATGCAGATGAGAATGCGCCTGCGGGGTTGAAGTCCACTGCACAGGGATTGCTCGGCGCGATGACCTTTGGCTTCGGCGCGGCGGTCAGCGGATTTGCGGGCGGGCTATTGCTCGAAAGTATGGGCGGGCGCGGAATGTTTATGGTGTTTGGGGTTGCGATCCTTGCGGGGTTGGGGTTGATCGAGGGCTTCAAACGAATCTTTCCTGAAAAAGAAATGGCACAGATCGTATAAATCAACATGGCCCACCCCGAATTTAATCTTTAGAGCTTTTAGCCACGGATTTCACTGATTTACACGAAAAAAGCCAGCCCAGTTTTGGGGTTGGCTTTTCGTTTAGCTCATTTCGGGGCAATTAATTTAAAATCTGTGACAATCCGTGCAATCGGTGGCTGAATCCTTAAGTTCGGGGTTAATCATGTTTCGTTACTATTCATGAGCTTACTTTTCACCTGCTCGCAATAAGATCACACCTGCCAGAATGAGTAGACCGCCGAAGAGTTGATTGCTGGTCAATAATTCGCTGAGGAAGAAATATGCCCAAATGGCAGTGAAGGCAGGTTCGAGTGTGGCGATGAGATTTGCAGTGGTTGCTGGAATATAGCGCATGCTTAGTGTATATAGTCCAAAGCCGCCAAGCGTTGGGGCAACGCCGAGGAAGAAAAGAATTCCCCAGCCTTTAACAGAGTCGCCGAGCCAGAGCATATCGGCGAATATGGTTTTGTGTGAAAGCAGATCCATGCCGATATTGAAGAATAGCAGGAAGAACGTTGCACTTGCGAAAGAGTAAAGCAGGGCTGTCCATGAATCGATGGATGTGTCGGAGGCATGTTTGCCTTCGAGATTGTAGATCGCGAAGAAGAGACCCGTGAGCAAACCAAAGACAATACCCGCTGTGTTGAGTTGCCATGTGGCAGGGTCATACGCGCCGGATACGAAGATCATGCCGAGCAAGCTTAACCCGATCGAAATAATTTTGATCCAGCCGATTCTTTCCTTGAACACGATACGGCTCAGGATCGCAGTCATGGCAGGGGAGGAAAAGGCTAATACGGTGGCAACAGCCGCCCCGTTATATTGAACGGAGAATGTCCACATCGAGTTAAAGATCGCAAGCGTCAAGCCGTAGATGACCATAAACTTCCAGTGTGAACGGTCAAGGTGAAAGCGCGCGCGGCTGAAGATTAACAATCCCATCAGCATGCCGAATGATACGAATAGATCACGCCAGAAGGCGAGTATCAAGGATGGCAGGGCATAGGTTCGGCTGAGGTAACTGATGAAGACCCCGGTGCTTGACCATAAAACGGTTGCGATGAGTGCGATGAGATAACCACGGGAGTACGATGATGTTGTTTGCAAGACGTTTTCCTTTTACATAAAGAAGAGCCCTGTAGAGACAGGACTCTGGAAATTTATGAGTGCAGGTTTGAGTTCACTGTGCTCATTATAATGGACATCAAAAAACATTGCGTTGACCCCCAACTGCCTGTATTTTTTATTCAAAAAGTTGTTTCCATGATATAAATCGACCAGGTCACTCCACTTATATATGTTCAAGCGTTTAAGAGTTAAAGCCGAACCTGCGAAACCGGGTCTCGATCTGGGAGAAATATCCATTTCTCAGTTGATCGGGGATGTCAGCCTACCTGTGACCATCAAGGCGTTGAATAGTCTCCCCGAAAACCCGAAGTTGCGTCTATATCGCGCGCTGATCCCGATCCAGGTGTTGGCGGAGTTTGATATTAATCCACGCACATGGAAGAATCCCGATAAGCTTCCACAGGTGAGGTTGGATGCAGAGCATGGGAGTGATAAAGTAAAGATCACGGCGTGGTATGGGGCTGATCCGCAAAATGAATTCTTTTATCTTGAACTGGCAGATAATCAATATAGCGGCATTGATCTGAATTTTTTGATCGCCAATAATCCGCTCAGTGAAAAATATCGCACCGATTATGATGATGAGGGCAAAGAGACGCTCTTCGGTACGGTTCGGCGCAATCTCGTTGAAGAACAGAGAGCCATGCAGGCTGGGCTGGCGCCCGGACAGATCCGCGAAGGGTTGCGGTGTTCCAATATTGTGTTCAATCATATTGAAACTTTTCTGACCATGATGGCGCATCATGCTTTTTTTCTTGAACCGCTCACGTACGTCTCTGCGTGGATCTTCGAGAAGCGCGGCTTTGCCTATTCCAAGGGTCACCAGTTGATGGATACTATTCACAAGGAATTTCAACCCGGCGGCGAACTTCATAAAGCACTCGATGGCAGTACGCCTTTCCGTCAGCCGGACCAATGGCAGACCGTGCGCGGTCGCGCCTGGGCGATCCATGATGGTATCTTGCAAGTGATCGATAGGAAATGGGATGACCTGAAAATGATCAAACAGATCGGACGTCAGGCAGGCGTCAACACTTTCCCTGATGCAAAGTATTAGGAGTCTCACATGCCTCAACGCTTTCAGATCACACGCGCCGCTGAGTTGGAGTCACTGTCCGTATTTCGTCAATTCATCTCGGATTGCTGCGCCAGTCACAACGTCCCGCATGATACGGTGTTCGATCTGAAACTGGCAGTGGACGAAGCCTGTACCAACATCATCGAGCATGGATATAAAGGGATGGATCCCGGCTCGATCATTCTCTCCTTTCGCATCACCCCCGACCGGATCCTGGTCCAGATCACAGACTTTGGTCACATCTTTGAGCCTTCTGAGGCTCCCAAACCCGATGTGGAAGCTGCGCTCGAAGACCGCGAGTTGGGCGGGTTGGGGTTATATCTGATCTACCAAACCATGGATAATATTGATTATCAATCCTCTGAAGACGGCAACACGCTAACTTTTACAAAATATATCAAGTGAGAGATTAATCCCTGATGGAATTTCAAACAAATCCATATCTGATCTGGCAGGTGATTCCCGGCATTATCACGCTTGGCATCGCGCTCTATATCCAAAGCCGTCCCGCTAAAAAACGGGAATCGAATGTGTTCTCGTTGTTAATGTTTGGTGGCTCGTTGTGGGCATTTGCTAATGCGATCCAATTGATCACGCCCGATATCGGCTGGCAAAGATTCTGGAATGGCGTGACCTATCTTGGCATTATGACGGTGCCAACTTCGTGGTTCCTGCTATCCGTCAAGTTGACAGGCGTTCTGCGCGAACAGGTTGAAAAGTTTGAAAAATATCTTTGGATACCGCCCGCACTTTTATATCTACTCCTGCTCACCAGCGGATGGCATCGCTTGTTCTTCACCTCATTCAATGCTGTCACTATTGGCGGATATGTTGCGCTGGTAAACAACTATGGACCGTTGTTCTATTTGCATACCGCCTATTCCTATGTGATCATGATCCTGGGGATCGGTTTCATGATATTTTCGCTGGCGACCAGGTTCAGGAAATATGGCATCCAGGCATATGGACTCATCATCGGTGTCCTTGCGCCTTTGATCGGGAATGCTTACTTCCTATTCGGCTCGCCGCCTGTGGGTTTTCCTGACCCAACCCCGATCATTTTCACGGTCACTGGTATTGCTTTTGCCTGGGCGATCTTTGGTGGGCATATTCTAGAGGTTGTGCCATTGGCGCATGACACGATCGTGAGAAAACTGACCACTGGTGTATTGATCGTGGATTCGGAAAAGAACATCCGCGACATCAATCCCGCAGCGCTTGAAATGCTGGGTTTGCCTGCTCAATCCTATACAGGTGACTCGCTATTGGAACTGGTCAAAAGAAACTCAGAAATTGCATGGACTGTGAATGAAGCTCTGGGCAGGGCCTTGCATGGTGATCAAGAGTTGCAGATCGCGTTCCCTGAAACGCATCGCACTTTCGATGTATATATTTCACACGTTGGCGATCAGATGGGAAACAACACGGGCTGGTTAATTCAATTCAGCGATGTCAGCGAACAGAAGCAGGCGGAAGAGGGTATGGTCACAGCCCAAAAGACCTTGAGAGCCATCTTGAATACCCTGCCGGATAGTTTTTTTGAGGCCAATCCCGATGGCACCATTACGTATGCCAACCGTGCCTTTATCAAGAATCTGGGATTTTCAGCCTGGGAGGATGTGCAAGGTCAAAATTTTCGGAAATTCACAGACCGTGAAGCGGTGCGTGATATTTTCGGAAAATTCAAGTTGGTTTACGAAACCAAACAATCGCTGGAACCCTTTGAATATAACTATCGTACCAAAGATGGGACGTTGTATATTGGCGAGACCACAGTTTCTCCCATCATGGAAGGCGATAACGTGGTCGGGTCACGAGGCTTGATCCGCGATGTCACTGCCAGGGTGAATGCGGAAAAGGAGATCCTGAAACAAAAAGACCTGCTCGATAGTCTGTTGCAGCAATCCCCGCTTGCCATGGTGATCAATGATATGGAAAAAAAGATCAGCGTGGTCAACCCGGCGTTCGAGAAACTATTCGGTTATTCACAGGCTGAGGTCATTGGGAAAAGCCTTGACGATCTGCTTTCTGTGTCGCGAGGACCGAGGGAAATGGATGACCTCTCCACGATCGTAATGAAAAGGCAGGAAGCTCGCGAGAGCCGCCGCAGAAAAAAAGACGGCACGCTGGTGGATGTGGAAATATTTACCACGCCGTTCTTTGTGGGTGGTGAACGGTTTGGCTATCTGGCTTTTTACAACGATATTTCAGAACGTCTCAAGGCAGAAGCCAATTTCAAGAAAACACAAAGCTCTTATTTTGCAGTCCTTGAGACATTACAGGATGCTTACTTTGAAGTTAGCCCTGCCGGTCAACTTGTTTATGTCAATCAGGCTTTTTGCGATTCCTGCGGCTATGCCAAAGATGAAATCATTGGGAAAAGTTTTCGCCATCTGACTTCCAATCGATCTTTTCGTGAGACTGTCGGTAAATTTACCGCTTTGTTTAAGACGCGCCAACCAATTCCGCCGTTTGATTATGTTTATCGCCGCAAAGATGGGCAGGAATTTGTCAGTGAGATGGTGGTCTCGCCGATCATTGATAAAGACAATGTAACAGGCGCGCGCGGCATTATTCGGGATATCTCAGTGCGCGTGGCGGCTGAAGAGGTTTTGCGTGATGCGAAGGAGGTGGCAGAGGCGCGCGCAGGCGAACTATCTGCGATTAATCGTGTCGCTGTATCTGTCAGTCAATCGTTGGACTTGCGGGATATTTTACAATCCACATGCCGGGAATTAACTGCGATCTTTGAGATCCGGAATGCCGGTATTGGACTGCTCACGCCTGATAAGAAGAACCTGGAAATCGTTGCCTTTCATGCCATAAGCCCCGAGGAGAAAAGCGCTCTGGGTTTGGTGTTGCCGGTGGAAGGGAATAGCTCCTCGATGGAGGTTCTTGAAAAGAAGAAAACGATCGTAATTCAGGATGCACAAAGCGATCCGCGCACGAGTTCGATTGCTGATATCTCCAGAACCCGCGGGACAAGGTCGATCATGATCGTACCCTTGCTGACCCGCGGTGAAGCGATTGGCACGATCGGCATGCCAGCCCAGGACCCCTATCATGTATTCACCCAAAATGAGATCGAACTGGCAGAGACCATTGCCAGCCAGATCGCCGCGGCTGTGGATAATGCGAAATTGCATGCCAAGACAGAATCAGAGTTGGGTGTTGCCGAACGCGACCTCGAAATTGGACGCCAGATCCAATCTGGTTTCTTCCCGGAGAAATTACCCGAAATCCCCGGCTGGGAAATTGCCACACATTTTCATGCCGCGCGGCAGGTGGCAGGTGATTTCTATGATGTATTTCAATTCAGGAATTCCAGCCTTACCGCTTTCATCATTGCCGATGTATGTGATAAAGGTGTTGGCGCGGCATTGTTCATGGTGTTGTTCCGTAGTTTATTGCGGGCGTTCAGCGAGATCAAAATAAACACGGATAATGTTCAGGAACAACTTCTGAACATTATTGTGAATACGAATAACTTTATCGCCGAATATCACGGCAAATCCAACATGTTTGCCACCATGTTTTTCGGGGTTTTGGACCCCGATACCGGCATCATGTCTTATGTGAATGGTGGACATGAACCGCCCATTATTTTGGATAAGCACGGGTCTGTCATCCAAAGATTGATGCCAACAGGTCCGGCAGTGGGCTTGTTCCCTGAAATGAACTTCCGAGTGGAACAATTCCATTTGGCTGAGGGCGATTTTATATTCGGGTTTACTGATGGAACCACGGATGCCCGTAATATGGCTGGGCAACAGTTTTCCGAAGAACGCTTGTTGAAAAGTATTGCGGCGCCCTGGACCTCGATCTTTAGTATGTTGTTCGAATTGAACATAGAACTCCAGAAACACATTGGTGAACAAAAGCAATTTGACGATATCACCCTGATATCGTTCAGACGCAAATTGAGTTCGGACGATGGTCAGCATGCGATCTGCCGAACAGCGCACATGCAGGTCCTTGGCGAGTTGCGGAATTTTGTGGAATCAGCTGCAACACATAGCGGCTTAAGATTGGATGATGTCTTTGCCTTCAAGCTGGTCGTGGACGAGATCTGCACGAACATTATTCAATACGGCTACGAAGGTCAGGAGCCGGGGTTACTTTCTTTGTCATTTGACGTGAAAGATAACAAAGCCAGCCTCATCATTCGGGATGACGGAAAATATTTTCCACCAGAGCAGGCTAGACGTCCAGATATTGATGCGAAATGGGATGAACGAGAACTTGGCGGATTGGGTCTCTTTTTTATCCACGAACTGATGGATAATGTCACGTATAATCAAACCAACAAGAACGTCAATCAATATATTTTGGAAAAAAACTTGACTACACCAAAACCAGATAAGGAGTAGGACATTATGGAAATTCAGGACAGGCAAGTTGATGGTGTGACCGTTTTAATTCTTAAGGGTAGTATTGACGCGATAACATCCCCGAAAATCACTGAATTCATACAGGCACACATCGCCAAAGGAAATACAAAACTTGTGGCCGACCTCAGTGGCGTGGACTATACCAGCAGTGCCGGTCTGCGCGTTTTGTTGGGCGCCATTAAAGAAACCCGTGCGCGTAGCGGCGATCTGCGTCTGGCGGGTGTTCAGCCTGATGTGCAAAAGGTTCTGAATTTAAGCGGGTTTACCAACATCCTGAAAAAGTACGATGACGTGAATTCTGCTGTTGCCAGTTACGCGTGATCGAACTGAGGATGCCATTATGATGACAAAAAACGACCGACCCCGCGTCGCACTTGTGATCGGATCGGGGAGTGTCAAATGTGCGGCGGCATTGGGATTGATGAAGGTTCTGGAACGCGAACATATCGATGTGGATATGGTCGTCGGTTGTTCCGGAGGCGCGATCTACGCCTCGCTCATCGCTTTGGGCTGGCCCGTCCAACGTGCAATTGATACCACCCTGAAAATGTGGACGCGCGATGTCACTGCCAAACGTAACACTCGCGCGATCTTGCAACTGGCATTACCCTGGATCTTTAAATTTGATGAATCGTTCGGCTTGATCGATGACCGTATGATCAACCGCCGCTTTCGTGATGGCTTTGAAGGCGCTACATTCGCGCAGACTCGCATTCCGCTCTTCGTGACCGCCACTGACCTGTATAACGGTGAACAGGTTGTGCTCTCCGAGGGGATGATCGCCGAAGCAGTGCGAGCAAGCATCTCCATTCCTTACATTTTTCCGCCTCATAAACTGAATGACAGATTCTTGGTCGATGGCTACCAAAGCGACCCATTGCCAATTGGCGTGGCGATCAAGGAAGGCGCGGACATCATTATCGCGATGGGTTTTGAAAGCCCGTATCAGGAACAGATCACTTCGTTGATGCGCTACAACTACCAGATGAGCAGCGTCACCTCCAATAACCTGCTCAAGGCAAATTTTGCCTTCCATAACCTGGCGCATCATTCCGAGATCATTCCGATCATCCCTGAGTTCATCCACCGTATCAAACTCTTTGATACCGATAAGCTCCCGTATGTCATTGAAGAAGGCGAGCGCGCCGCAGAAGCGCAATTGCCTTATCTCAAAGAGTTGTTGGGTAAATAACAGCGCAGCCCGCGCGAGGTATTTTTATGAGCGAGAAAAAACAGATCGCGTTGGTGATCGGTTCTGGCGGCATCAAGTGTGCCGCTGTGATTGGGTTGTGGCGTGTGCTGCAGGAGGAAAATATACAGGTAGATAGTATCGTTGGGTGCAGTGGAGGCAGTGTCTATGGCGCAGCGATCGCCAGTCGCTTTGGCATCGATAAAATGCAAGAATTATCGAAAATATTATGGACCAGCGAGATCATGCAGGGCTACACCGAGAACCTGAAAGCCAGCAAGGATGGTACCCTGCGCTTCAATGAACGTAGTGGACTGGTGAACGATTCGGTTATGAATAGTAATCTTCGGAAAGTTTTCGGCGAAACAAAATTCTCTGATCTGCAGATGCCTTTTAAGATCGTCGCCACCGATCTGCTGAGTGGTGATAAAGTGACGCTCTCTGACGGAAATGTCTTCGATGCGATGCGCGCCAGTCTGGCGATCCCGATCATCTTTCCACCCTGGGAGGTGAACGGACGCCTGCTTATTGACGGTGCCGCCTCCGATCCGTTGCCGATCGATGTTGCGATTCAAGACGGCGCAGAGATCATCATTGCGATGGGTTTCCCGCTCGATTATCGCAGCCGCTTCCGTTCGATGACCGCCGTGCAGGAACAATTGAACAGCATCTACATGAACAATATCCTCACCTCCACATATGCTTTTTATAATTTGGCGCACCATGCTGAGATCTTCCCCGTCATCCCTGAATTTGATGGCGCGGTCTCCATGTTCGATGTGGCTAAGATCCCCGATGTGATCGAGCACGGCGCACAAGCTACTCGCAAACAAATGCCGCATATCAAAAGATTGTTATCGAGCTTGTAGAAATATTTCTCTATGGAAATAAAAAGAGCCGCTTAATCAGCGGCTCTTTTTATTGTGCCCCCATGGGGATTCGAATAGCATCCCCCCTGCGGGGACGCTAGTTTGGAAAAATAAAAGAGCCACCTAATAAGGTGACTCTTTTGTGCCCCCATAAACGGGGGAGGCAATACGTGAGTTAAAAAGATCTGTCATGGGATAAGTATAGAATATTCTTGCTTTATTGTATCCCAACTCAATTCTGAAAATGAATTGCATCAACCAGGCTTTTATTTCTCTTACTGTGCCTGTTTCTTGCAACTTGTTGAATTGCTCGCGCCAAGCTGCCAGGATAATATCCATCGCCTCGGGTGTGATCTCCGTTTTGGCGGTTGCGAGCTGTAAACTCAGCCGGTCGATTTTATATATTGTTTGGGTCTTTTCTGCCTCGCGTTGTTGAAGTCTGTCTTGCGCGGCTTGCGATCCTGTTTTTTCGATGGTGTTCAGGGTCCGTTGAATTGCGATATCTAAATCTTCAAGTGTCCGTTTTTCTGCTACGATCTGCCTTTCGATTTCAGATGTTGAATCAAGTTGTTTTTTTGTTTCTTCGATAACCTCCGATAAATATTCAGATGTTAGGACCTGATTGAGCACGACATTTATTATTTGTGATTCAGCATTGATTGAGCTCACGCGCCTGGATTTGCACGCGGTCTTGCCGTGCCTGTCTTTCTTCCCACAGATGTAATGATTCCAAGGTTGTTTTTTGGGTCCTGTGTTGTGGGTCATCATGCTGCCACATTCAAGACAGTAAGTAAACCCTGAAAGGAGTCTAGGATTGCCCACGCGCCGCGGATGATTGAGATTTCCTTTGTCTCCAAATCGCGGATGTGCTTCTCTTTGTTTCTCAACTGCTTTCCATAGCTCATAACTTATCAAGGGTTCGTGATGGTCCGGGATCTCAAGCTCTCCGCTTATGCCATAGCCAAGATATGCTTTGTTCTTGAAAAAGCTATGCCATGAATTAGGGCTTGTATAAAGTTTTCCATTCGTGGCTTTGGTGACCTCTTGATAGGACTTTCCAGCCGCGCGCAATTGCCAGGCTATCTTTACGTATTCACTCAGGACCGGATCGGGTTCCCACTTGCTGACAATGCGCGGGACCCCATCGCGCCTTTCGCCTATGTTGACTTTGACGGCGATATATCCGCGGGGAGGTATGCCAGGTGCAAAGCCTTTGCTTACAAGCGACTTCAGACCGCGCTTCACATCACGTGATGTTTGCCTGCGCTTTTCTTCATTAGCCAAATTGATCACAGTTTCTACAATGCGACCGGCAAAATCATCAGCTGGGATTACATCGGTGAGGGAATGAACGATCACGCCACGCTTGCGCAGGGTTGCCTTATAAAAAACTGAGTCATTGTAGTCACGTGCAAAGCGGGCAAAGTTCCAAATCAAGATGACCTGAGGGCGGATCGATTCGTCTTCGCTCTGTTCAATCATCGCCATAAATTCATCACGCCCTTGAACACTTCCGCCAGATTTCGCAACATCACGAAATGTTTTTATCAGGATGAGATTATATCTTTTGCAATAGCCAAGGATTTCTTTTTCCTGTTGATCTACACTTTGCTCTTGCGATGGTCCGCCGCTATCCCTAAGATATGCCCACACGCGCGCGCCTGCAGGCAAGCCAAGCGGGGGAGGGGAGTATTGATCTCTCATTCTGCTTTTTCCTTGGTGTTCGGGATTATCTTGCCGTTGACATTCATCAAAGTGCCGCGCTCTATCAGGTCACGAATAATAGTTTGAAGATTTGCAGAGAGCAAGGACAATGCCGCATTTTGCGCCGATTCAAGATCTGGATATTTATCTCCAGGCTCTTCTTCGATCGCAATCATCGGCGCTTTTCTCGACATTGTCCTTTTCTCTTTTCGTTTCTATTTTGGCGAAGGATGACACACGCCACAAATAACATTGCCGCCATCCCCAACGCGCTAGGCTACAGATCCGCACGCAAAACAGGGGGTTTGGGGCACAAATTCGGCTTTTGGGGTCAAAAGCACATTGGCGAGATTGGAGGGATTGGAGGGATTGTCACCAATGTCACCAATGTCACCAATCTTGCCAATCTCCCCGAGACCAGAGTCAATATTTCTCGAAATTTCATCAGGGACCGGGATTCTGTATGCCGTGAACATCGTAATAAGGTCTTGACGGTTTATTTTCCACAAGCGCGGGCGCTGATTCACATCTTTTGAAAGTCTCATCTTGTTGAATCGGTGCCCCATCTTTTGAGCATTGATATAGCTTTTGTCGATCTCGATTTCTTCGTCATCAATGATTCTGTGCATACTTTCCACAATCGCCTGAGTGGAAAAAGACCATTCAAGTTTTGTCGGTGTGCGTGCAACATATTCACCCAAGGCATTCATGGCGATACGATTGATATCAACCTTTTCAAGATCGATCCTTTCTTGCTGATAGGTACCGGCTGCAAGTGATTCAATCTTTCCCCACAAGCTACTTATGCCCATGCTATCAAGCCAGGCAGCCACAGCCAGGATCGCGCGCCAGGGTTGCAGATCGCGCCCAATGAGCTTTGACTTCTCACCGATCAATTGATCAAACTCAGGCATTTCAGCCAGGTGCTGCAGGGACATAGCCCAAAGATCGTCGATAAGTTTTTGACGATCACAGGGCCACTGCATATCATCAAGCGGATCTGCATTGCCCTTCGAGCGTTGCGCCGTTCTCACTACAGGAATGATGATCGCACGGCTTGAAAGAGTTGGATCGGGTTTTTGAATTGTCGAAAAGATACGCGGGCAAAAGCAATTGACTTCGCGTGTCTTCCATCCCTGCCCATTGGGATTTGGTTCCTTCAATGGGACCGTGATCCCTTTGCGATTGCCTGAAAGCAATATAGCGCGTTTGTCCGGGTCTGATTTCTTTGGATCGGTCAAGTCTTCAGCGTCATCGAGTCCAAGCGTTGCACCATAATCAGCAAGATCTCGCAATGCCGCAAAACTTCCTGAAGGCGAAAGAGACGCGCCTAAATACGAGAGCCGCACCAGGATAAACAAAAGACTTGTCTTCCCGCTTCCGCGTTCACCATTCGCCCAAATGTAAGGCGCTACACTGAAAGCATCTAAAAACCATGTGGAGATCGCAAAGCAAGCCAGCATTTCAGACATGGTTTCTTGATCGGCTATGGATCGGTCAAAATCAATAAAGCGGGCAATGACAGATTTGACACGTTCAAAAACAGATTTCGGATCGGGTCGATATCCTTGCACGAATGCTTTTATTCCAGGCGTTGACCATACCGAATCTTTAGATGGTGGGGGTTCTGGCAATGCTACATCAATGCCCAAAGATGATAATGGTCTTTCAGCCGGTCCAAAGATCGCACCATCACCGCGGACAATGTGCAAGGATTTTTCTTTGATCTCCTCAGGCTCTTTCAATTGGATGATTTGCCCATTGATAAATTTTTGAGTTGTGCGCGTCAACACATACGGCCAGATCGCCGCGTATGCTTTCCCATCAACCAAGCTGAGCGGACGATGGATTGAAAATGGAGCCGCATCAAGCAATTCAACAATCGGTGGGGCGATCTTTAGAGCTGGGCGCGGACCTTCCACCAGATCTTCAAGCTCTTCGCCGGTGTGACCTTCAGCCAGCCAGTCATCCACACCGATTTTATTTTTTCCGCCTGGCAAATAGACTGCTTGCACCATTGCGCCTTTCTTTTGCAATCGTTGAGTCAATATATCCAGCGCTTGTTTAACTTCGGGCTTTGTCATCACATCCGAATCGAAAACGATACGGACCGGGCGCCCGCCATTCATGGCGATATCCATGAAGTCCGCGAGGAAAACTTTGCCGCCTCTATCGTTCGTGCCTACGAAGTTCCAAACACCAAGCAGAGCGATTGCACAAAACCCAATGCTTGCAAGCGCATCGGCTTTCTTTTGCCCTTCAGTGATCCATAGGGGGATTGTGGGATCGCCAATATTGGGCCAGCACCGCGGCGGAACATCGAGCCGCATTTGCCCACCCTTCGGCATTTCATACTTGATGATCTTTTGCTTATAGGTTCCGTCCTCGTTACGATGTTTTTTGTCTTCAAACACACGTGGATTATCTGGACGAAAAACATAAAGCGGATTTTCTCCGTCTGTCGAATGCAGGGGCAATAGCAGACCAGGCACGCGGATCTGTGAATCTGAAAATCCGAGTGTCTTTAGTTCTTTGGCTTCTGTGACCGTTTTATATCCGCGCTCTTTGATCACGTCATCCGCAATTGCCGAAGCTTTCAGCATTTCATAATGATGTTGCGAAAGAGTTGGGATAGTTGTATAATTTTCTTTGTGGTTACTTGATTCTTGACGCTTTGCCCGCGTCCTTTGCGCCCTGGCTTTTGCTGGGGCGCTTTGTTTTTTCTGTTTCGTTGGCATTTTTATTTTCCTTTCGTGTCGGTATGTATCGGTATCTTGCCCGACACGGTTTCAAACCGTGTCGGTTTTACTATTTTTCATTTGGGGGTATGAATGGCGTATCGTTTTCGCTCATTCCTGAATTTACGCCCCTATTCCCTACGGGCGAACTCTCTGATAATGGGGCGGGGGAAAACTCACACAACAATCTTTTGTTATTCCTCAGCTATAGTTCGGACAAATTTCATTGCGGCATACCTGCCTCCCATCTGTAGTGAGGTGCAGTTCGCATTTACATTCAGGACAAATTGGCAGATCATATTTATTTTTCTTCTGCTCTTCCAATTTTCCTCGCATCAAGTTGTAGAGCCATAGGAGTGCGCTGTCATAACCAGCACGTCGCTCTGGTGGAAGTGGGACGAAACGAATCTCGATATGAACTTCCTGATTTTTTTTACGAGGTGGCATTTTATCTATTCCTTTCTTCTTAAATTTTTGTGATAGCGCGGCGGCGAAAAATCACACACCAAAACTATCGAAGATTCAGCAGTAAGAAATGGTCGGCTGATAAGCAGGGCACCAGCTGCGAAGATCTGCAGCGTCGAGCGATATCAGATCCCAGGCAATGATCAATAAAACAAGACCCGTTTTTCAGGAAAATTTCTAAATATCCGAGGTCATCTGCCACACATACGTGTCTGGAAACAAAGAAAAATCGCCGAGCACCCCCGCCCCCCCTTGCCCCGTGCCAGGTGTGAGAGATACTACCCCCCACACGCACGCACGAGCGCACGCAAAGTACCTGGCGGTTAGTATGGATCGCGTTGATATTGGCGGTCAGAATCAACCCCCATTTGCAGATAGGCTTGACTATCAGAAGCGATTATTCAGCTTGTAAGGTCCTGTTTTCATGCCTGTGTTTGGGTGTGATCGGGGTCCCTGTGTGTGTGTGATGGTGTGTTAAAAGAGTCACACACCATCACACACTGACACCCTTACCCATTCGAGCAAATCACACAGAAAAGCGTTTTTTGGGGCGTGCCCAGGCAAGGGGCATAACGCATATAAAAAGTGTAGTTTGGGATTTTGTTCGCTACTGAAAAAACAAGAGAGATAAAGCCTCTACGCGTCCCCCCCCCGCCATCCCATCACGGACAATCCCGCGGCTTCGTCGTTCATCCGCTCTTCCTCGCGTTCTCTTTCACGTTCTGCTGCAAGCCTGGCTGGTCGCTCTTGTTCCCATTGTTGCTCTTGTTCTTTGGCTTCTTCATCCGCGCGCCTTTGCGCGGATGTTTTGCAAAGCTCTAAAGCTTCCTGAAAATCGTATTCTTTCCAGGCACATTTTGCACAGACTACCCCGTCCTCCTCTTCCACAAAGCACGCGCCGATTTCAGTAATCAGCCCATCAAAGGAATTTGCAATCAGTAAAATTATTTTCTTTTGCAGAGCTGTATTAACTTGGGCTTCCTCAAAAACTGATTTAAGTTCCTGGCTGCCCTCGATTCCTAAATCAGAGACTTTCAGCCGTTGCTTAATGGAATAGGCAATTGTGGGAATTGGTCCGCTATGCTCTCGCTGATAGACTGCATGTCCATCGATATTGAGCACGCGGGTTTGTTTTTCAAAATGCCAGGTGAGACGCTCCCCGCAACGCGGGCAAGTTGTGATCTCAGGCGCGTGAGTCGGTTCGATACGGATCTCAGGCATGTATAAAACGAGATTCCAAAAGCTCCATGAAAAATATTTGCGTATCCGTTCCCCGCCGATTTCTAAGGCTCTCTCCTGCCACTTATCCAAAGGCTTGATTTCATCTTCGGTATTGAAAATGACATGCGTCTTTTTCTGTGTGGGTTGCGCGGCCTGTTTCGGATCGGGCGCGCGCTTCTGTAAAAACTTTACTGCCATGCCAAACGTCCAGCTGTAGCGCCGCTGCAGCCATTTGAACACGTCCCCCGCTTCGCTTTCCAGCGCCGCCTTTTTGATCTCGTATAGTTGGCGGCGGATGTCTACCGTCAAGCCAGGCGTAAGCGTGCTATGCCATAGATCGGGCTTTGCCGCGTCAACTTCAAAACTTTCACCCGTCTCTTGCATCACCAATTCCAGGCGGTGTTTTGATTTCAATAATCGGATATCATCTTTATTCGTTTTCATGCTCACCTGCTAACTGATAAATCTTTGCCCCTTTGTCAGACTTAATAAAAATAATTTCTAGCGTTCCCTCCAGGGTTGTTATCCCCTCTCGAATATTCGCATCCGATAAACTCGCATCGATGCGCTTGGCTTCCGCGCGTAAGGCAGTATGATTTAACTTGCCCTTTTCCTGTAATGCCTGAATGATTGCATCGCGCGTCTTGGCTGTTTTTGATCTGTACGCAATCCGCCAAAAGCGGGCGCGTATAAGGTCAAGATTTTCATCCTGGGTGTATGCAAAATTCGCGCTGATATTGGGTGCATCTGGACCGCGGACGGCTACAGGCTTGATCGTGACTTGATCCTTGTCTATCAAATCGCGCTCTATGATGTATGCCGCATCCACGCCCGCTAATATGCTGCCCGAACCTCTCAGCATATCCTCAGGCAAGCCCGAATCTTTCCCGATTCCTTTTTTGGCGTGATGAATGAGGACGATCGATAAATTACAAGCTTCTGATATTTGCCGGATCGCGTTCATCACCTGTGAAGCCAGCGGACTGTTTTCATCGGTCGCACCAAATACCATTGCTAGGTGATCGATGACCAGTACGCCAATATCCCCCAAAGCTTTTATACGTTCAATCATGGCGGGCACGTTTTCAGGCTTGCTTAAGTCAAGCCAGGGATCGGGCATGGAATAGGCTTGAAATGTCCCGCGGATGATTTCAATATCGAGCGCCTTTGCAAAGGCTTTCATACGGCGCTTTAATAACTTGCTCCCGTTTTCCAGGTCAACCCATAGGACCCGCGCGGGCGTCACTTCGATTCCATCGCTCCCGTTTGGTGATGAAGTCATCCAGGGCAAGCCGCCTGCAATGTGATGACACATATCGAGAATTACCAAAGATTTTTTATGCTTGGCTTTGCCGAAAAAGATAACCACGGACGGACGCGGCAAAAAATATTTGACAATCCATAGAATCGGCGGGATGTCTTCCGTCATCACATCCGCAAGGTCAAACGATGTCCAGCCGCCGGTCGCTTGAAATTTTGAAAGGTCCGCTTGTGGGTCCGCTGAATCAATTTCAGACATGAGCATATCAAGATCGCGCCCGCTCAATTCAGCCTGTAGACGTTTACGGCGGGCGCCCTTGTCCCGTCCCTCCGATAAAACCGCTAAAGCGATTTCATGCAATGGACCGGTTAGACGTTTGAAGTCTTCCGCGCCAGGCTCTACAGTCGCCAGCGGTGATATCAATTTCTTGAGCAATGCCGCCGCGTAATTTAAGTGGGGTGTTTTGATCTCTTCGCTCATGTTGTCTTCAATGTTTTTCAGCTCTCAGAAGGTGCGTATTGGCTATTCGTCCAGCCGGGCGATCTTCCAGCCGTTTCTTTCGGTGGACTCATTGATCAAGCCCTTATTTATCAGATCAACCAGCGCTGCCCGCACGATCACTTCTTCAATCGTGCAATGCTTCCTTTTCGCCAAGGCTTCCAGGGCGGCTTTTTCTTCAGGTGAAAATTCAACAGTTATCTTTTCCATTTTCAATTTCCTTTCGATTCCAAACTTGGACAATCTGCTTTTACCCATTCGCACACATCGAATCACGGAATCTATTTCTTCAAAGATCGTCTCATATCATCTGGTTTGATCAGCTTTCCATCTGCGAAAATTTCTCGCGGGAAACTTGGGAGTAATTCACCTATCCCTTTACCCAATACATGATAGAGATTCGATATTTTCATCTCGAAGTTGTGTTCCTGCTTCACTGCCCTTGCCACTGGAAGATAATCATTACGATACTTATCTCTCAATTGATTGATCTTCCCAATTACGTCAGCCAGCAAAAGATAAATATCAGAAGCGATAGCCAAACACTCTAACTTTTCCTTTTCCATTTGCACCAACTTTTTCTGGCGTTCTTGTCTTGCTTTCTCTTCATCCAAACCCTTTAGACCTTCATCCAGAGTTTTAATCGCCGATTTAATCCCACGAATTTTTATTTCCAGACGTACGATAGCGGCCTCGTAATCTGATGAATCAGAGCCACTCAGGATCGCTCTTTCCTGATACTGCTTCTGTTTAGTTAATTCGTTTTGCAGATTGGTTAGATCCGTAAGAAGGGCAAACCGTTTTGCTTGGTCATTCTTGATTTGTTGTAATTGGTCTTCCATGTCATTCTCCTTTTGAAATGGTAATTCTTGATAAAGCACGAAGCCGTGCTTCAATGTCTTCTGATTGAAACCATAGCCTTGCATATTCTTTGGCAACTCCATCAATGGAATTTGCAAAATCATCAGCCCCTGATTCTTCTGGCTTTTCCCGATGCTCTTTTCTTTCTGCCTGCGTTGGTGTGAGGGATGGACCATAAGCCAAATATGTAAGCGAAGTTTCGGTTGGTAAATCGATAGGCAATAAATCATTGCAATGCCCTAGAGAGATATGTCCAATCTCATGCAGAAAGACTTTATAGAAAACTTCCATCTCTAAATCTGGTTTTATGGCAATCGTCAAAAGCCCGTTCTTGGCTCTAAATACCTGCCCCGCAAAGCTTTTGTTTTTGGGTTCCCGTAATTGAATTTGCACCGGTTCATAAGTGAGCGAGAAAGCCGCCTTTTCCATCAAGGTTTTGATTGCTTCACGATCAAATTCAAAAGTCTCAGTCATATTTGCCGCCCAGCCAATTTGCCAACCCTTGCGCCAAAATTGCGAGTTTTCCTCGAAGCGGAAATTTTCTGTCAAGTAACACTTTGCTTGAGCATGAAGTTTGAATTGTGACTGGGGTTCCGCGTTTCGGCGAGGTTATACTTTTGCAGAAGTGATCTACAACTTGATGATCTTTATTTGTTAGACCTGACATACACAACAGGCAAACGCTTTTAGGCTTTGGCTTCATAGTTACTTACTCCATGCTTAACAAAAAATCTAACGCTGTTATGCGTTAGATTTAAACATAAAGATTTTTGCTTTTCTTATCTAGTTACTTGCGTTTCTTGCTAAATTCATGTAAATTGTTTTTCCTCCTTAATTTCTCTCGCTTCTCCCATCGTTCCTTTATTAATCTTCGCCCCATTTTGCCCTTTGGTATATCTGCATAAGGATATCTATCTCTCATTATTTTTATTTTTCTACTGAGATCATATGCATTCCATTTAAGATCTTTCAAACTCTTTGCTGTACACCAATCTCTTATAAAATTTATGTCTTCTTGGGGCGCCGAATCTATCTTTTCCCATGGAAATAAATCTACATCTTCTTCTATGTTGGTTTCTTGTGAGGTTTCTTTGAGCGTTCGTATTGAAGCACCTTTCACATGACCTTCAGCTTCCCACAGATCAAAAAATCCTGGTCGAATCTTTTTCAAATCAGTAATCTTTAATCTTATTTCGTGATTTTCATCATCACCCATTGAGACTTCGATTTCACGTTGTAATTTATCTTCAAAGAAAAAAACTATGGCACCTTCAAATTCTAGGTAACCTCCCCGTGTGCTGTCCGACAAAAGCCCAGCATCATAAACCTTTGCAAGCTTCCAAAAGAGATATAAAAGTTTACGAGGCTCTTTGTCTGTGTAAAAAATATTCGCATCATAAAATAATGCTTGAATAGTTTTTTCTTTAATAAATCTGGCTTCTATTTCATTCATTTTCACATCTCCAAAAATCAGCCCTGCTTGCATCTTTGAAGATGTGTATAATTCTTCAAGCAGGTGCCTTGATCACCTGCGCCCCGCCGCTGTTCCGACTCCATCGGAATAGCGGCTTTTCTTTGGGGCGCGTTATATTGATTTTACTCAAGAACTTGAAAGCGCATCTTACTTCTTTTTGCGGCGTTTCTCACGCCAATTTAAAAGCCCATTTACCACCCTCATACCCTTTACCCCGAGCCGCAAGGCTAGAGGTGCCTTCTTGCCGCGCTGGGTGAATCCCAAGCAACCATCATTGCCTTTTACGCGGGTTCTCCACTTGGGCGATTTCGAATTTGAACACCAGTTCCCGATGCCAGGAATATCAGTATCGGTCGGTCCCGGCTCCCGGGAATATGTGCAATGAAAACAGGTTTTTGTTTTTTTCATCCTAGTTCCTTTCTCAACATATTAATTTTATAAAAAAGCCTGGCTACGTAGCCAGGCTTTTCAACGCTAGATAAATTTGGGATCTCCGCTATGCGGCTCCCAATGCTTGTGTCATTGTATTCACCAAGGCATCGATCTTCTCATCAAAGATTCCGTGTACCTGGCGGACGGTAAGCCCGGTCGGGAATTGATTAATGATCGTCTGACTTTGCGAGCTGCTATTATTCGTGATCGGCTTCGTCAGTGATCGTGCAAGTTCATCCGGCTTCATCGTCTGCATCCCCAGCGCAAAACCCTGGGCGGTGAACGCCCCCAGCTTCATCGCCTCAGCGGATGGTGAGCTGATACCCAAAGATTTCTTGATCTGATCCAACACTGCTTTCGCCACCTTCGCCGCAATGGTGATTAGATTGGGCAGACCTAACAACATCCCATTCGCAATACCCATCAAAATGAACTTGCCCACGTCGCCCCATTTCACATTCGTGAACGCATTTGAGAGATAATTGCGCACTGATGTCAACGCATTGCGCAGCCAATTCATAAAGTTAGTCCATGCACTGCTAATGTTTTTGAACATGCTCTCAAATTTTCCTGAGAACGTAGTTTTTACCTCCTCCCCTGTATCTTCAGTATCCTTCTTCAACCATGCCGTGAATCGCGCCCAAGTTTGCTTATAACCTTCAGCAGATTTATGCACCAAGTCTTGAATGCCAAAAAGATTTTTCTTCCAGGCAAGATATAGCAAATAAATGACTCCAGCAACTAGCAGCACTGTGCCAATAATTGGCAATAAGGCAACTCCAGCCGCTGCTGCTGCAGTCCCCAATGCGCCAATGCCACCCGCAACTACTGGCAAAGAAACTCCCAACGCTCCAAGCAAAGTGACGAATGAAGACGCGAATGAAATTAGAGTCCCAAAAAACAATAATATTGGACCCGCCAATGCAAGCATAGCCATCCATGCAACGATCATCATTCGGATTGGCTTGGGAAGTGAAGCAAATAAATTTAGGGCTTTGGCAACACTATCAAGCAAAACTTTTAGGCTATCCTTGAAAGGTTCGATCGCTGCAATGGAAGCTGTCTCGAATGCGCTCTTGATATTTTCCATAGAGCCTGTCAATCCTTTCATCATCGAAGCTGCTAGACCTGCAGCCGCTCCTGTCTTGTTCACTGCTTCATACATTTTGTCATAAGCATCAACACCGCCTAGCAAAACAATATTGGCTGCTCGCACAGCGTCGCTTCCAAATAACACCCCCAAAGCATAGTTGCGTTGTTTATCATTCAACCCACTAAGTTTTGATGTAAACTCAGCGATAATATCCCTCATTGACTTCATATTTCCTGCAGCATCATAGACACTAAGCGCATATTGCTTCATGATTTTCTTTTGTTCCCGAGCCGGTGTCTGTAAGGCTAAAAACATACTTTTCAAACTTGTGCCCGCGTCACTGCCTTGAATGCCAGCATTTGAGAGTAAAGAAATCGCAGTAATTGTCTCGCCTATAGACTGACTGGACATCGAAGCGACCGCTGCCGTCATTTGAAGCGAAGCTGCCATTTCTTTTACTTCTGCAGTCGAAGCCAGGGCTGCGGCTGCCAACATATCTGCAACTTTTGAAGCGTCTTCCCCAGACAATTTAAAAGCATTCAAAGCATTCGCTGTAACTCTTGCCGCCTCCGCATTGCTCATTTGTCCTGCAACACTTAATTGCAAAACACCTCTTGAAGCTGCTAGGATTTCATTCACCTTCAAGCCTGCTTTGGCTAACTCAGCCATTGCATCCGCCGCATCCGCCGCGGATGTGCCTGGCAAAGTGAGATCTGCACCTAATTGTCTTGCCATGTCAGATAATTGCTTCATCTCTTCTTTAGTTGCCCCGCTCACTGTTTTCAATACTTCGAGACTTTGTTCAAAGTTTCTGAATACATCAAAAGCCTTTTTCCCTACCAGTGCAAGGGGCACTGTAAAGGCGGCTGTCATGATGCCGCCTATTTGCTGAAAACTTTGCCCGATGGTCATCATTTTGCTGTGCATCTCTCGAAAGGCTGAGACACCTTGAGCAACCCCGTTCCGAATGCCAGTGACATCCAGTGAAACTTTTCCATACGCACTACCCAAATTAATTGCCATGTCATACTCCAATCAAAAGCGCCGATGTCAAAATAGACATCGGCGCTGTCACTTCCGATAGGTGGTCCAAACTACATCGGACCTCAAGCTATCAAAACGATATTCAATTAAATGTATTTTAACATTGCCTCCTATTTTGTCAACCTGCTGTTGGTTGTTCCATCTGGACAATAAAACACTCCCCCGACCGCCACAATATGATGAGTTACACTCGCTACTGTGTCTTCCATGAATTTATTGGCGATCCATTCAACCTTACCGCCTCTCTCCAAATCGACCTGCCAGCTTGTGAATATATTTATATCTTCCAACAAGGCTATAACTTCCTGGGGCGCTGCAGTTCTTTCGAGATATCCTTCCAATGCCGCAAAAGCAGTCGACTTGATGCAAGTCAAAAATTCTACTGGATAAGTTGGATCTTCCAGCGTTTCTTTCTCCGCGATTTGCGGAATGTTGTTTTTTACAGGTGCCATGATTAACTCCTTGATAATTAATCAGATAAATGGATTGAGAGAGGCTCAATCCAAGCCAAGGCTTACGCCATCGTTGTCTGCCTGCCCCCTATTGATATATCGCGCTGCAGTTTGCGGGCTAACCCAATCGCCAAAAGCCATAAGCCCTGCCAGTGAAACTTTCGGATCATTGCCTGCTGATGTTGCCCCAAAATGGCGACAGTCATGAGGCGATAAATTCTCAAGCCCCACGGTTTGCCCCAACTGGGTGACTCTGTCTTGAATTGCGCGGGTTGACATTCCCTTACCAGGAAGCAGCGCACCCGTTTTACAGCTCGCCAGAATCAGCGGTCCGCTTTGCGCGCGGTTGTCCTTGCCCATATATTCAACCAGGAGCTGCCAGGCGCGCCCGCGGATGTTATGGCGTGATGTTTTGCCGGTCTTCGGTCGGTAAAAGGTCATCTGCCTTGCGTTGAAGTCGATATCTTCAATCTTCAAAATGGATACCTCACTCACCCGCAAACCATGATCCAACAAAATGCACATGATGAGCGCATCCCGCCGCGCCTGGGGCGTCTCATTGCGGACCGTACACAACGCCCGCGCCTGCTCTTCAGAGATCAACACAGATTGCGATTTTTTTGCCCCGCAGCGAGTCGCTAAGCCCTGCTTTGTGCGTTTTGCGTCCAAATCTATGGCTTCCTTGCGTGTGTAGCCTCTCAGGCTTTGCAAGCGCAGGATTTCGCCATCTGGAACGATCCCCGCCTGATTCGCAAGTGCCATATAAACCTTTACGACGGACACGCGGTCATTGATCGTTTTGACGCTATAGCCTTGTCTCAAAAGCCAGGCTTGAAACGTTTGCACAAGTCCCCAAGTGATCCCCATCCACGAAAGCGGATCGGAATATAGATCGGGGCTTGCCATTCCACACGTCCGCATGAACTCAGCGAAGATCCCAAGCGCCGCGCGTTGTGATCGTTGCGTATTGATCGGGCGCCGGTCCTGATAGAGTTTGAAGATCGCGTTTTCCGCGGCTTTGTTTGCCTCCAAGCCAAGGATCTGAATGGTCCCTGAATAGGGCATTGTTACGGGTGCTAAAAGTGTGTCCATTTTGCTCCTAAAAATCGAAAATTTTGACGGCGCGACACGCTCATTTTTTCACATGCCGCGCCGTCATACTTAACGATACGTGCTATTTTTTCGCTGAAAATTCATCTGTCGGTGAGAGTTGTTTTTATATCTTTTTCGAGTGTGATTTGTTACGAAATATTCACCGCATCCACACTTACACAACCGCCTTTCTTTCGGGCGCCGCCTGCCTGTCATCCATCCTGGGCGATCACTTGCGAAATTTATTACCGGCGGGATTGTTCTCCTTGAGTTTCACACCATCGATATCCTTGCCATATTGCATCTGAATTTTCAAGGCTTGTTGTTCCTTGCGGTCCTGCCGTTTTTCCTGGCGTATCTTTTCGGCGAGTGCTTCGGCTTTGGTTTGTTCGGTCGCTAGTTGTGCGTTCGTTTCGCGCTTGTGTAGTCCGTACATCACCGCCGATAATGCAGGCAACAAACAGACCAGGAACAACGTGAGGGCATAGATAAAATCCGCGCCTTCACGTAATGCCAAGATCACATTGATTGACACAAGCAGGATTTCATAAGCGATAGCACTACCCCACAAGAACGTGACATAGTTCTCTATTTTTTCGTTTGCCGTGGCGACACCGATCACAATACTATCGGCTAGCTTCACCCATACCAACAAACCCAGCCCTTCAAGCCCAAAGCCTAGGATATAAGACTCACGCACGCCCCAACCAAAGAAATGCTGTGCGCTGATAGCGGTCATCAATGCCACGGGCAACGGAATTGCATACGGTAACAATACTGCGATCAATGCGAACAGTGACGGATTCGCATGGTCAATTGCATTTTTCACGCCATCGAATAAAGTCACCAATGTTCGGGCGAGGGTGTCCACTAGATAGGACATCACTTTCACGATCAAGTTATTTTCGTTTTCGTTTTGTGTGTTCATCGTTTCACCTTATTTTCTACGTGTTTTCTCAATTGGCTAATATCTACTTGTGCCATGTGCTCATCAATTTTCACGATCACCTTTGGACTATCATCGTATTGCAAGACTTGAACATTATGACCATCCACATCTACGACAAGCCGGTTGACTGTTTCGCCCTCATGGTTCTTGAATTTGTCTGACGCTATTACTTTCGGGGGTCCGTTCATGTGTGAAACTCCTTTGGATGGAGTGCATAAAAAATACGCCCTCCGCTAATTGCGAGGGGCGTATGCAAAAGGTATAATTCAGTGAGGCTGAATGACGCGCCACCCGCGTTATTTGGTTCAATGTCCCTCAGGGCTCGAACCCTGGGGGACATGTTTTTATGATCGATCTTTGCTGCTCTGCCATTCTGCGTGCTTTAAGTCACACGCTATACGGCGACAGTTATTAAGTTGTAAAGGTTCTGTTCACATAATAGAACACGTTCTATTATGTGAACATCTTACCCCAAACAAAAAAGCCAGTCAAGAGTGCAAAACTGGCTTTTTACTTCTTGTTTAGATTTTCGCGCTTTTGGGGAGAATGTTTGTCGTGTCCCTTGGTAGCATCTTTGTATTTTGCAATTGAGTCTTTTGCGACAAAAAGCATATGCCCAACTCGCATTGTTTCTAAATCACCGCGCCGAATCATTCGCCTTATGTGATTGACATGAAAGCCAAGTTCTTCAGCGGCTTCTTCGGTCGTGGCATAGTTTGTCAGATCTGGCATAGTGTGGTTTAGTCTTACGTTATTCCTTCGGGTGAAAGTCGTCATGATCATTTGCTCCATTCAACCATGACGACTTTTTCACCACGTAACAAAAAGGTGCCCCCATGGGGATTCGAACCCCAGTTTGGGCCTTGAGAGGGCCCCGTGCTGGGCCCCTAGACGATGGGGGCGTTTAGAAGCGGGCGAGATTGTCCCGCACGCCTCACTTCCCTTTAGTAAAGCGTGCGGGATTGTATCATCCCATAATTCAATCGTCAACGAGAAAGACATGCACTTCGCGCGGTCCGTGCACGCCGATGGTGAGCGTCATTTCGATATCTGCTGTGCGGGATGGTCCCGTAATGAACACCGCGGCACTTGTATCTTTGACGAGATGTAGAGCATTGGGCAGCGAAGGCAGGATATCTGCCTTGTGTAACACTGCGATGTGGATTTCTGGAAGCAGGGACGCGTGCAACGGACTGCCCTCTCCATCCGCTTCCAATATGGACCCGGTATCTGCCAGCCCACAAATTGCCTTGGTCACCCCGGCAACGAGCGACGGGTCAGGGTCATGGGTGAAGTCGATGTTGGCTTTCTGCAAGAGAGCTTGATCCAAGATATTGGGTTCGAGATGGATTTTGTGGATCTGACGGGAGCGCAGAAATCCAATGACCGCCTGGGTGGGATTGTCGGTTTGATATACATAGCCGCTTAGCGCGGTGAGTTCTTTCGTGAATTGTTCAACACGATCCATTTGAATTGGAGAGATGGGCAGAGACTGCATCTCTTTTATGTTTTCTTTTTTTACAATTTTCGCGGGTTGCGCCTTTGTATATTTAAATCTTTGCCGAAATGGTTTCGATGCAAAGCGCGGCAAGTCCTTGCTGTAGCCCCAGCCGGTAAAAGCCGGGAGGTGGACTTGAGTGCTAAATGGCGCTGCCAGCAGAGTTCCCAGCCAGGCGAATTTTTGGGAAACAGCGAACAACTTTGGGTGAGTCGCGATGCGGCTATACATCTGCATAAAAAATTTGGACGATGGTGAAATCCGTTTTGCGTTTTGCGTATCGGGGGCTTGTCCGGCTCTGACACGTGAAAGTAACTTTGGCAGGTCGATGTCCACAGGACAGGCGTCCTTGCAAGCGCCGCACAAGGACGAGGCTTGCGCAAGCTGAACGTAATTTTCGCCAAGCAAGCCGGGCGAAATGACCGAGCCGATCGGACCTGGATACGGCGCGATGGATTTATCTTTGCCAATGTAGGCATGTCCGCTCAGTTCACGGAAAACCGGGCAGGCGTTCAAACATGCGCCACAGCGGATGCAATACAACGATTCTTTGAGCGGCGAATTGCGAAGTTTGGTGCGCCCATTATCGAGAATGATCAAGTGACGTTGTTGGTCTTTCAATGGCTTGTGAAGCAGTTGAGTATAGACAGTTATTTTTTGCCCGGTGGCGGAGCGCGGCAGCAGGGAGAGCATGAGCGCAAGATCATCGAGATTGGGGACGATACGTTCCATGCCCATCAAGGCAATATGGATGGGCGGCAATGTAGTGACCATGCGTCCGTTGCCTTCGTTGGTGATGATACAAATGCCGCCGGTTTCCGCCACGCCAAAATTAACTCCGCTTAAGCCGATATCAGCTGTGAGGAAAACTTCGCGCAGAACTTTGCGCGCGGTGGCGGTGAGCGTGGGGATATCTACTGTATATGGGATGCCGAGTTTTTCATGAAAGAGTTGCGCCACCTGTTCCTTGCGTAAATGCGCAGCGGGCGTAATGATATGACTCGGTCTTTCGTGACGCAGTTGCACGATGTATTCACCGAGGTCGGTTTCTACGACACGGATGTCATTGGCTTCGAGTGCATGGTTGAGGTTGATCTCTTCGCTCACCATGCTTTTGGATTTCGCGATTAATTTTGCAGAGGCTTCGCGCGCGATATTCAGTGTGATCTGAACGGCTTCCGCCGCATCTTTGGCACGATGGACGATCACGCCGTTCGCTTCGGATTTTGCAATGAATTGGGCAACATATTCATCCAGGTGTTCGATCACCTCTGCGCGGACGGCGTGGGCACGTTGGCGCCGCGCGCGCCAATCTGGAATGGATTCAAATGCGACGGCACGCCCTTTTAGGCGGTGTTCGGTGTTGTTATCCAAAGCCGTTTGCAGGGTTTCGTTTTCAATGGATTCGCGGATGCGTTTTCGGAAGTCTGTGTTCATGTGTGATTCAATATTTCTGCAATATGCATGACTGTTGTTGTTTCTGAGGGCGCTTTGTTGGGCGGCGTCCTGAAGTTATGTTGCTGATTTTCGATAACGTTGAAACTCTTTTACTACATGAAAGCCCAGATTTTTATATAAATCCATGGCGCGGGTTTGATACTCGCCAAACGTATCGAGCCAAATCAACTTCTCGCCGCGTTCAAGTACATCCTGTAAGGCACGAATTAACAGCGCACGCGCTAATCCTTTTCGTCGCCACGCAGGTCGAATGCTCACCTGATTCACATAAGCTTGACCATCTTCTATCACCATAAAGACTTGACCTGCGACTTCATCACCATCCCAAGCAATATGCCATAGTCTCGGGTCGTATTTGGGTTTTTGTAACTCGGCAGTATAGTAAGCCACACGATCAAAGTCACCCCGAAACCGGTTCTCGGAAAAGCATTTTGATAGCATTCAATGATGCTGGAGATAATCTGGGGATAATGTTCTGGTAGAGCGGGACGCACCTCGATATCATCTGGGAAAGATGGCGTTGGTAATGTTGTAGAAATATCGAAGCGCATTTCCAGGCTCGTGAAACCGACGTAATAGCCTTCATTCAACAAGAACGCAGTAGCGTCTTGTTCGGTGGAATTTGCATTTGCCGCAAACTCGAATTTTTCATTTGGATGTTGTAGTGTTGCTAACTGACGAGCCATAGCTTCCCCCCAGTGAAGCATCGCAGAGCCGATTCCCTTACCACGCCACAATGGTAAGACCCAGCCTCCAATGAAGTACACCCACACGCCATCCTCTTCGTGCCAACTCTCAATCTGACTGTAACCAACGACCTGTTCATGTATTTGGGCTACTAGCCAATGCTTTTGCTCTTTTGCAGCCATCGCCTGTGAAAGATAGGAGCGTAATTTATCCAAAGATGGCATATCTTCATGATGAAGCGATAAATCAACCTTATCATGGGCAATGCGCCCTGTGTGAACCGCGTACAATGCAACTGCGTCTTCCTCTCCCTTGATGGAACGAAAACTAAGTCCTTCAATGTTAAGCGCATCGGGAATGATAACTTGGATTGTAGACATATTTTCTCCAGTGCAGTGAATTGTTTGCGTCAATATCGGCAATTTAGCCACCCAACATATCTTAGCAGACAGTACACTGGATAAGACGCCATTCAGGTGGGTTATATGCAGCGCATCATCTGTGTAACATGTGCAGGTGTGTCCTTCGGGATAGTGACATGACTGAAATAGTTTAATGGTGATTGAGTATCTCTGCAATGTGCATGACTTTTTGGGTTTTCTTTTGCCGATGCAATCCACCTGCGATGTGCATGAGACAACCCGCTTCAGCAACAACCAATGTAGGGGAGGTTGTCTCTTCGAGATTGCTGATCTTGCGTTTCAGCCATTCCGCTGAAAGTTCGGGATGTTCCATCGAGAAGATGCCGCCGAAGCCGCAACAATCTTCAGCGGCGGGCAAATCCACGATCTGTGCGCCTTTGACGTTTGCGAGCAACGCACGCAGTTGACTGTCAATGTGCATGCCGCGGGAGAGATGACAGGATGGATGATAGGTGAGCATTCCTTCCCAGCGCGCACCAAGGTCAGTGACCTCAAGTTGGTCCACAAGATATTCGGTGAATTCAAAGACACGTTTGCCCAAGGCCTGTGCGCATGGCAGCCAGATGGGATCATCCGCGAACAACTCAGGATAATTATGTTTGAACATATGCGCGCAGGAACCAGAGGGCATCACGATGTCGCCAGTCGTTTTTTCGAACACGCGGATGGTATGTTCTGCGATGGGTCGCGTCTCTGCACGTAAACCCGCATTGAAGCTGGGCTGTCCGCAACAGGTTTGGGCGGGGGCGAATTCCACGTCAATGCCGAGGCGGTGGAAAATATCCACGATGGCTTCACCAGTTTGCGGGTAGAAAGAATCGACGAGACAGGTGATAAAAAGTTGAACGTGAGGCATGAGTCGATTGTAATCCCAAATCCATGTCAGACTTCCGAAGTCTGCCTTAGAGACTTTGGAACTTGGAGTCTTCCAAAAAGACTTCGGAAGTCTTTTGAAAAGTTTGGTATGATTGCGCGCTATGACTACTTTCAAAACGAAATTACCCAAACCATTTGATTTGCCCAAGCGCATCGAGCGCCTTGGTGAACTTGCTTACAACCTGTGGTGGACGTGGCAGCCTGAGGCCGCGCATCTGTTTGGCAAGCTTGATTATGATATGTGGGGGCGGCTCGGTCATAATCCGATTCGTTTGCTGCGGGAGATCGGGCGTGCGCGCCTAAGTCAGGCTGTGAATGATAAAGACTATCTGACTTTGTATGATGAGGTCTTTACAAAATTCGATGCATACTTTGCCGAGACGCAGACGTGGGCGCGTCGGACTCACCCTGAATTTGATTCGCGTCAAATCGCCTATTTTTCCATGGAGTTTGGTCTGCATGAAACCCTGCCGATCTACTCAGGTGGTCTCGGTGTATTGGCGGGTGATCACTTGAAGGAAGCCAGTGATCTGGGTTTGCCGCTGACTGCCATCGGTTTTATGTACGCCCAGGGATATTTCTCTCAACGGATCAGTGAAGATGGCTGGCAGGAGGCTTTGAATAATCCTTTATTGTTCGAAGACTTGCCAGTGTTGCCTGTGCTTGGAAAAGATAAACAACGGGTTACGCTCGATGTTGAATTTCCAGACCGCAAGATCGCGCTGCAAATTTGGGAAGCGCGTGTGGGACGTATTCCCTTGTATTTATTGGACTCGAACGTGGAAGGCAATTCAGACGCCGATCGTTTGTTGACCGCGCGTTTGTATTGGTCTGATCTTGACCGCCGCATCATGCAGGAAGTTTTATTGGGTATTGGCGGTGTGCGAGTGTTGCGCAAGTTGGACTATAACCCGGCGGTTTGGCATATGAATGAAGGTCATGCGGCCTTCCTAATCCTGGAGCGGGCGCGTGAACTGGTCGAAGATGGTGACGATTTTGAAACTGCTATCGCCAAGACGCGTGGACAAAATATCTTCACCACACATACACCAGTCCCCGCGGGTAATGACGAATTCCCATTGTGGCTGATGGAAAAATACCTCGGTGCGATCTGGCCCCAACTGGGACTCAACCGCGAGCAGTTCTTTGACCTCGCGCGTCACCAGCATGGACACAGCGAATCTTTCAGCATGGGTGTATTAGCCCTGCGCAATTCGAATGGACGCAACGGCGTCTCTGAATTGCATGGCGAAGTCTCGCGGAAGATGTGGAATTTCCTATGGCCTGATAAGAGCGATAAGGATGTGCCGATCACGTATGTGACGAACGGTGTCCATACCGCGAATTGGATGGCGCGGCGTCTAAAGAATTTGCTCGCGCAGTATCTGGGCAATGACTGGATGGAACGCCTTGATGACCCAGAGTTGTGGACAAAGATCGACACGATCCCCGATAAAGAATTGTGGGATGTGCGTCTCCATCTCAAACGGAAACTGGTCTTTTACATGCGTGAACGTGTGCGTGAGCGTTGGACAGTGGGCGGCTTCCACCCGGTGCAGGTGGTTTCATCCGGCGTGTTGATCAACCCATACGCATTGACGATCGGCTTTGCACGACGTTTTGCTACATACAAACGTGCCAACCTGATGATGCGCGATCTGGATCGTTTATTGGATATCGTCAACCGTCCGAACCGACCTGTGCAAATTATCTTTGCAGGCAAGGCACATCCCGCTGATGAGCCAGGTAAGCAATTGATCCAGCAGGTGTATCGCACCGTCAAAAAAGCAGAGACCGGTGGACGCATCGTCTTCCTTGAAGACTACGATATGAATCTGGCGCGTTACCTCGTCCAGGGTGTGGATGTGTGGATGAACACGCCGCGGCGTCCGTTGGAAGCCAGTGGCACATCAGGTATGAAAGCCGCGCTCAATGGCGCCTTGAACTTCTCGGTGCTGGATGGTTGGTGGCGCGAGTCATATAACGGTCACAATGGCTGGGCGATCGGTGAGGACCGTGAGTACGAGTCCAGTGATGCACAGGATGCCAGGGATGCTGATGATATTTACAAAACGCTCGAAAACGAGATCATTCCCTTGTATTACGACCGCGACCCGAAAGAGATCTCACATGAATGGGTCGCACGCATCAAAGATAATTTGAAGACGAATATCCCGCAATTTTCCACGCGCCGCATGGTGAAGGAATATGTGGAGAAGTTGTACACGAAGGCATTGGATTAATTATTGGTGCTCTTGCCGCCGTCCTCGGCGGCGAGGACGCCGTCGAGAGCACAGATATGATTCCCGAAATTACTGTTACTGATCTAGCCGCAAAACTAAAATCTGAAGATAAGTTTATCCTGTTGGATGTGCGCGAACTCAACGAACTTGAATACGCCAAGTTGACGGATGCCAGGCTTGAAGTCACGCCAATGAGCCAACTGGCTCAGACAGGTACAGACGCGTTGTCTGAGTCCGCGAAGTCACAGTCTGCAGAAATTTATGTGATATGTCATCATGGGACTCGCAGTGCGCAGGTGACCGGCTGGCTGGTACAACAAGGCTGGACCAACATCAAGAGTGTGCGAGGTGGCATTGATGCATATGCACGGCAAATAGATCAATCGGTAGGGTTTTATTAGAAACGTAAACAAGTACATAGGTAAATAGGTAAACAAAGAGAGCGCTCCAAAATTTTGGAAGGCTCTCTTTGTTTTTTCGTGTTTACTTGTTTACTTATCTACCCGTCTACGCTCCGCTAAACACAAACTGACCATTCTTATAAAGCAGATCGCCATCCACGGTGATTTCGGCATCCTTGCGCATATCGCAGATCATGTCCCAGTGGATCGAACTCTTGTTTTTCGAACCAGTTTCCGGGTAGCCTGCGCCGAGCGCCATGTGGAATGTGCCACCGATCTTTTCATCGAAGAGGATGTTGCCTGTGAACTTGTTGATGTCGAAATTCGTGCCGATGGCAAACTCGCCAATATGACGCGAACCTTCATCAGATTCCAGCATCTTGATCAGATAATCCTGATTCTTTTCCGCTTTTGCCTGGTTGACGCGTCCGTTGGTGAAAGTTAATTCTGCGCCTTCCACTGCCACGCCCCCGTAGATGGCGGGATAGGTGAACTTTACCCAGCCGTTGACCGAGTCTTCCACGGGTCCTGTGAAAATTTCGCCATCGGGCATGTTGAAGATACCGGTTGAATTGCTGAACTTGCGGCCCTTGATCGAAAGATTCAGATCCACGTTTGGACCACGCAATGTGACCTGGCTTTTATTTGCAAGAAAATCGATCGCTTTTTGTTGCCCGGCTGCTGTGCCTTTCCAGAAAGCAATCGGGTCATCTTCATTAGCATGGATCGCGCCAAAGACAAAGTCTTCATAATCCTTCAAGCTCATGCCTGCATCCTGGGCGTATCCGTCCGTGGGGTAGAGTGTGGTGACCCATTTGAACTTACCCTCACCACCGCGCCGCATTTGGGCCTCGGTAATGGAACTGGTCGCTTTGCCGCGCCGCTGTGCTTTGGCAGGGTCCACGCTGGAGGTGGCGCGGGTATTTGTGGCAGAATGGACACGAATACGCCCTTCGAATTGATCGTAGGCGATCTTGTAAAACGTGGGGATAAAATCAAGCTGGGTGTCGCTGGCGTAAGTTAGATACATATCATCTTGAATGAAAGGCACCATCCCAGGGAAACTAACCATCGGATGTGGGATTCCGCCTTTTTCGAGGATTTGAATATATAGCTCGCGCACCAACGGCTCAGCGGCAGTTGTTGCTTCTATTAGGATGCGGTCACCAGGTACTACACGTGTAGAATGTTCAACCAAAACTTTTGCGAATTTTGAAACGCGGGGATCAGCCACAGAAATACTCCTTAGGATCACGAATTTGAAAATTATATCATTTCCCTTTATTGAGGCTTTTTATCTCTATAGATTTGTAACTTTTGTCATACGTATTTCCCGCGAAACTGGATATGATTTATATGAATTGGTCTTGTTTTATAAGGAGCACGTATGACAGTCTTATCCACCAAACCCACAACAGCCTGGGCAGAAGTAGACGAAAATGGGCGCCTCGTTCTGCCGCCCGAAGTTGCCCAGCAATATGGGCTGACGCCTGGCTCAAAGGTTCGTCTCGACGAAGGTCACAACTTTGTCCGTATGCACCGCCCGGTGACCCATCTCACCAAAGTGTATATCGAGCCGACGGTTGCCTGCAATTTGGATTGCATCACCTGTTTTCGCAACGCGTGGGATCAACCTATCGGCAAAATGACGGAGGAAACTTTCGAACGCATCTTTACGGGACTCAAAGAAATGTCGCCCAGCCCAAGCGTTTACTTTGGCGGGATCGGCGAACCGCTCTTTCACCCGAAAACTATCGAATGGATTCGGCGTATCAAGAGCCTGGGTGTGAAGGTTGAGCTGATCACTAACGGCACGATCTTGACTGAAAAGATCGCCCGGCAATTGATCGATGCAGGGTTGGATGTGCTGTGGGTATCTTTGGATGGCGCCACACCGGAGGGCTTTGCTGATATCCGCATGGGTGCGGAGCTTCCCAACGTCATAAGTAACCTTCAACGATTTATCAAAATGCGTGCTCCTGGTCATTATCCCAAGCCAGAGCTTGGCATTGCTTTTGTAGCCATGAAACGGAATATTGCCGATCTGCCCCAGATCATCAAAATCGGAAAATCCCTGCGCGCGAAATATTTTTCAGTTAGCAACCTACAGCCCGCTACCGCCGAGATGCGCGATGACCGACTCTATAACCGCACCACGCGCGATATTGCCTATTTACAAGCCCCACATCTTCCTCAACTCAGCCTGCCCAAAATGGACTTTGACGAATCCACCCGTGAAGCTTTATTTGAAGTATTCAATAGTGGTTTGAATATCAGTTATGCTGGCAATAACTGGAGCGGCGCCAACGACGTATGTAATTTCGTTGAGAATGGGACCATGTCCATTGCGTGGACGGGAGACGTAAGTCCGTGTTGGCCGTTGATGCACACGCATATGAGTTACCTCCACGACAAACCGCGCCTCTCGAAAAAACATGTTATTGGGAATGTAAACCGACGTTCCATTTCTGACCTTTGGCTTGATCCTGATTATTTGGCGTATCGTGAACGCCTGCACAGTTTTGTTTTTGCGCCCTGTACCTTCTGTGGTGGCTGCGATCTTTCCGAAACCAACCAGGAAGATTGCCTGGGTAACACCATCGCACCTGTCTGCGGAGGCTGCCTTTGGGCGCAGGGCATCATTCAATGTCCATAGGTTAAACTTAATTTCTTCATACCTTGGCTCGGATTTGAATCCGAGCCTTTTTGTTGTATACTTTTGCTTGAGGAGAGTTCGTATCATGACAGAGACGATCATGAAAGTTAATTTCTATGCTACGCTGCGTCCGATCGTAGGACAAAAGACAGTCGAATTGAATTTGCCGACTGGCACCACTGCCATTCAACTTGTGCTGATGTTCGTCGAGGATTACCCTGCGATGCGCAAGGAATTATTGGATGCGAACGAGCAGTTTCTCCCGCATATGAAATTTTTTATTAATGGCCGTGAGGCGATATATCTACCCGAGAAATTTGATACGATCATTCAACCAGATGATAAGGTGGATATTTTTCCTCCCGTTGGCGGCGGATAATTCTATGCGGACGATTGTCCATGAGATGCGTGGGATTCCTTATTATTTGCTCAAGGAATATTTACAGGAATTGGGTGGCACATTAGTGGGAGAAGATTTGATACAAGGAGACGGCTGGCGTGTGAAGATCGAGAAGATGGAGCCGTTTCGACTCTTTTCGCTTTCGGTAGGACAATCCCGTTTGACGATGGAGTTGGAAGAGCGAGTAGCAGATGATTTTCTGGAACGGTTTAAGAAGAAGACGTTTCGAGCGGGAGGATAAGAGCAAAGAAAAATTGACAGGGAGGATAAAGGCTAATTGAGTAGAAACAGATTCAGTCTTGAGAAAGAAGCGGAAATTAAAAGCGACGCGTCCAAATGGGCACGTCGCTTTTTTGTTTATCAATTGTTGAGCTAGGCGATTTCGAGTTCTTTCAACTTGGCTTCGCTGACCACGCCGTTATTCCAGCCGCGCGCGGTGTAATATTCTGCGAGCATATCATCCAATTCGCAAACATGACCCACGGAACCGGGTTGGGTGGAGGCTTCTTCGGTGAAGCGCTTGGGTAGAGCATCGCTACCTTCGCCGAAGCCGTTCAAATTGTTGTAATGGCGTTCGAGGTTGTAAATGCGTTCGCCGGTCTTCAAGACATCATCAGAGGTGAAGGGGATGCCGACCATGGCAGAGTATTGCTGGGCATATTCATCGGTGCCCATGGCAAATGCACTGAACTTGCACAGATCCATGCTGTCGGAGAAGGCGTGGATATCCTGGAAGACCTTTACCAAGCCGCCCTTATCCTTCCATGCCAGCGGATCAACTTTGAGCGAACCGAAGGGCATAACGCCTAATTCAGCAGCAGCGACATATGCGCGCAAGTGACAAGCACCGCGGTTGGATGTGGCGTAACCAAGCCCCATGCCTTTCATACCGCGCGGATCGTATGCGGGAATGCCTTGACCCTTGGCAGTCATCGCGAGTTCAGGGTGACCGAAATGCGCGGCGGTGGCATTGGCTCCATCAGCCATAACGTTGCCGAGACCTTCGCGCTTGGCGATCATTTCGGCGGCTTTGGTCATGCCATCAGGATCACCCCAGGCGAGTTTGCCATCGCCGTTAGTGTAGCCCTTTTCACTGGCTTCCATCCAAATCGAAAGCGGGTGACCGATTTCAATGGCGTCCATGCCGAAATCGTTGGCAAGATCGATCATTTTGGCGACGAGGCGAGCATCATTGTTGCCAACGTTCGCGCCGACCGACCAGGCGGGTTCGTATTCGACGGATTCCATGTGCAATCCCTTGTATGGACCATCCTTAACTTCAACTTCCTTCTTGCAAGCCACAGGGCAGGCGTGACAGGTGGGGTTATCAACAAGCAAATTCGCGTTTACAAATTCCCCGCTGATTTTTTCGGCATCTTCGCCATACGATGTCAACATACTGTTCTTGGTGGGCAGAGCGCCAATGCTGCTTGTAATGTTCATCAACACGTTGGTGCCATAAACTGAGAGACCGCCCTTGCGTGGGCTGGTGATATTCTCTTCCGCCATGATGTTTTTAAGCGCGCGGTCGTGTGCAGGTTTCCATGCATCACGGTCGGCGGCTTTGACAATTTTCTTTACAGCCTTGACCACGACGGCTTTGAGATTCTTGCTGCCACCCACGCAACCCGTCCCGCCGCGTCCGCTGGCACGGTCATTCTCATTGATCCAGGAAGCGAACTTAACGAGGTTTTCGCCAGCAGGACCAATCGTCATAACGGTCAAGTCTTTCTCGCCGTATTTATCCTTGAAATATTTTACGGTATCATGTACGCCTTTTCCCCAAACCTCTGAGGCATCAAGCAACTCCACTTGATCATCATGGACATAGGCATAGGTTGGTTTGTCAGCTTTGCCTTTGAATACCAGTCCATCGAAGCCAGCCCAGCGCAAACGGGCGGCGGACCAGCCACCTTGATGGGAATCAGTTACGGTTCCAGTGAGAGGCGACTTTGTCACAATTGCCAGGCGTCCGCTCATGTTGGCTTCAGATCCGGTCAGCGGACCATTCATGAAGCACAAGATGTTATCAGGGGAGAGGGCGTCCACTTTTGGACCGTTATCATAGACAAACTTTACACCCAAGCCGCGTGCACCCACGTATTTGAGCTTGTCTTCTTCGGGGATGGGCTTGTATTCTGTTTTGCCTGTGGTCAAGTCAACCCAGGCAACTTTATCTGCATAACCACCGAGTGCCATGTTAATCTCCTATTCTGGAAATGATAAACGAACAGCTCGCGCTGTTTTTGATATACATACAATAGCACTTTTTAATGCCTCAAGTAAAGTGACATTTGTCATAAATTCCAATTTTGGTCCGATGAGTTATACTTTTCGCTATGAAACAACTCCTCCAAAACGTCAAAACCGGAAAATCCACCATCGAAGATGTGCCCGTACCTACTCCACGGGAGGGACAGGCACTGGTCAAAGTGTCAGCCAGCCTGGTCTCCGCCGGGACCGAGCGCATGGTCGTCGAGTTCGCTGAAAAGAGTCTCGTCGGCAAAGCCCGTTCACGTCCTGATCTTGTCAAGCAAGTTCTTGATAAGGCGCGCCGTGAGGGTGTGCTCAATACGGCGCAAGCCGCTTTCAATCGTCTCGATCAACCGATGGCGCTCGGCTATTCCTCCGCTGGTACGATCATTGCGCTGGGCAAAGGCATGCAGGGCTTCAAGGTCGGTCAACGTGTGACGTGCGCGGGCGGTGGTTTCGCTGTCCATGCTGAATACAATGTTGTGCCGCGCAATCTCCTCACGCCGCTCCCCAAGAATGTTGATTTCGAGTCCGCTGCCTTCACCACGCTTGGCGCGATTGCTTTACACGGATTCCGTTTGGCTGAACCGCAGATTGGTGAAAATATCGTCATCATTGGGATGGGGCTTTTGGGACTCCTCGCTGCTCAGATCGCAACTGCCGCTGGATGCAACGTCCTCGGCATTGACATTGATCCTGTCCGCCTCGCCCTCGCCTCTTCTCTTGGACTTCAATCTGCTCCTCGCCAACAAGCCATAGACTCAGCCCAAGCCTTCACCGCCAATCGCGGCTTCGATGTGATCCTCATCTGTGCGGACACCTCCTCCAATGACCCCGTTGAACTCGCAGGTATCATTGCACGTGATAGAGCGCGTGTCGTTGCAACTGGCGCAGTGGGTTTAACCATCCCAAGAAAAATCTATTACGAAAAAGAGATTTCCTTCATCAACTCGCGTTCCTATGGACCGGGTCGTTACGATACCAATTACGAAGAGCAGGGGAGCGACTATCCCATCGGCTACATCCGCTGGACAGAAGGTCGCAACTTCGAAGCGGTCGTGGATTTGATGTCGAAAGGTAAGCTCAAAGTTCAACCGCTGATCACGCATCGCTTTCCCATTGAGCAAGGTATCAAAGCCTATGAAGTGATTACGGGGAAGAAAAAAGAGAAATTTCTTGGCGTATTGCTCACATATCCTGAAACGGTTGAAAAGTTTGAAGGTTTAAAAGTTGTCAAGTTCAACGTTCCAACCTTCAAACCTGCAACCTGCAAACTTGGTGTATTAGGTGCAGGCTTGTTCGCTAACGCCGCCCTCTTGCCTGCCATCAAAAAAGCCGGTGACATCCAACTCATCGGTATCGCCTCCGCGGGCGGACTCCACGCGCAGCATTCCGGCAAAAAATTCGGCTTCCAATATGCTACTTCAAGCGATGATGAGATCATCAACGACCCGAACATCAACACAGTTGCGATATTAACTCGTCACGATTTACATTCCGAGTTGGTGATCAAAGCCTTGAAAGCTGGGAAGCATGTTTTTGTTGAAAAACCTTTAGCTGTCAATAATGCTCAGCTATCAGCGATCAGCAAACAGCTAAAAGCTAACAGCGGATCGCTGCTCACCGTAGGTTTCAACCGCAGATTTGCGCCTCTCGCTCAACAACTCCACACCTCGCTGTCCACGCTTCACGAACCCAAGCATATCCATTACCGCATTAACGCCGGACCTATTCCTCTCAATCATTGGACTCAAGATCCCGAAATCGGTGGCGGACGTATCATCGGCGAAGCTTGTCATTTCATTGACTTCATCACCTTCCTCATCGGCGAAGCGCCTGTCTCTGTAACGGCGTACGCGTTACCCGATGGCGGCAAGTACCGTGAAGATAACGTCTCGATGACTTTCACTTTTCCTGATGGTTCAATCGGCGTCGTGGACTATCTTGCTAATGGCGATAAATCCTTCCCCAAGGAACGCATCGAAGTGTTCTGCGGCGGACAGGTGTCCGTGTTGGATGATTTCGTTGCGCTGCAAACAGTCCGTGATGGCAGGAAGAGCGCCGCGCGAGGGGCGCAGGATAAAGGTCATGTGGCAGAGTGGAATGCCTTCGGCAGATCCATTCGCGAGGGCGGAAATCCCCCAATTCCCTACGAACAACTCATCGGCGTGACCAAATCCACGTTCGCGGCAGTGGAATCGATGAGAACGGGAAATAAAGTGTCAATATAAGAAAAGTGCGGATATTGTCGCTATGCCATCCCCGGCTTTCCACGACTGTTGACAACGCGCCGCACGAGGCCAATCAACAATGGCCAGAACATGATCCCTGAATAAAGGATTGTCCAGCCAATGACTCCGTTCAATGCCGTGTACCACGGTTGAGGCGGTGAAGGCGGCAAACCGTAATACGCCGCAGAATCCCAAGTTGCGTAGGAAATGTTGCTCAAGACGAGGGTCACGACAAAGCCAGCGATAAGCACGATTACCCGCTTCCAACTACTGGCGCTTTGCAGGAATACCCAGACAGTCATACAGATCACAAGGGTTGAAGCCGCCATGAAGACGAGCAGGTAGGGGTGATGATTTTCGTCGTATATGAGCAGGACAAAGCCAACAAAGGCATAGATCATAAGGGAAAGGTAGGTCCAGTTTTGCCAGATGCCGCGGATCAGTTGCCGGAAGGGATGAAGCGAACGGGTCCAAAGCAGGGCAATCCCAAACGCCGCGAGAAGCGGGAGCCATATCTGCCAACTCCAATAGTTAATTTGGAAACCAAAGATCTTCAATCCATACGTGCCCATGTTTGACCACCACCATGCAAAAACCAGTGACCAGCCGAGATAACTATATGCCCAACGTGGAAATCCTTTTGCCAGCCCCACCAAAAGCCCGACAAGGATGATGGCATAAAATGCCAGGTCAGGATATGCCATATGGAACGGAAGCCTGGATTTGCTGATCATGCTCGCAATTCCGAATAATGCGAAAGGCAACATGCCGATCAATGCATCCCAATAACTTGTGCCTCCCTTTGGCTCCACTTTTTCGTTTGCAATCATCTTCGTTTCCTTTCTCTCGAGCTCATGCAGGAATTCCCGCAGGATGTTGATGGAGAGCCCGCCCAACTCCCTCAGACAGAGTATGATCAAAGGCAGGAATCCCTCATCTCCCGCCTCGTGAGCCGAATCTCTAAAAACGATTTTCATTTCCTCGGCAAACTCATCCCTAAAATTGCGCGGATACAACTCCAGGATTCGCGAATAAAAAATCGAGATATACCGCAGGAACGTGTTCATGAAGAACTCTCAGGGATCTGCCGCTGTGCGGTTGCCACCAGGGATTTCAGCCGTTCCATCTCCGCGTTCACGATTTTTCTGCCTTTCTCGGTGAGTGTGTAAGCCTTCCGTTCGTGGTCTGTTGGGTTGGGTTCCGGGTCGTTGACACGCTTGATCCAGCCTTGTTCGAGCAGGCGTCTGAGCGCGCCATATAACGTCCCGGTGCTGAACACGATCCGTCCCATGCTGAGCACTTTGACCTCCTTCATGATGGCGTATCCATGCTTGGCTGAGGGGGACAGGCTCAAAAGGATGAAGAACGTGGCTTCCGTTAGTGGGGAGTTTGGTTGGGTTTTCATAGAATGGAATAGGGGCCTTTTGCTCAATATGTCGCCTAACGACATATTACATCTTTTTCAAGAGAAAGTCAATGGGACGCACATGATAGAATCGACTTGTGCTCCAAACACTGCCTGTCATGAGAAAGTCCACGTTTGCGGCGGTGGAGTCGATCCGTACGCAAAAGAGCATTCAGATTCCCTGATGGACTACATTCTCCAACTTCGTCAATATATCGGACACCGTCCCATCCTGATGGTTGGGGCGGCGATCCTGCTTGTAGACGGGGACAACCGTCTGCTTATGATGAAGCGTTCTGACAGTGGATGCTGGGGTATTCCCGGCGGTTCGACGGAACCCGGTGAAGTCGTCGAAGATGCGGCGAAACGGGAGACAGTCGAGGAAGTGAATGTGCAAGTAGGGGAGATGTCGTTGTTCGGTGTGTTCTCTGGTCTTGAACTGTATTACAAGTATCCGAACGGTGATGAAGTCTATAATGTCACAATCGCCTATCTGTCACGCGATTGGCACGGGGAAATAAAACTCAATGACGAGCATACGGAATGGCGCTGGTTCGCCGCTGACGAGATCCCGGAGAATGTCAGCCCACCGATCAAGCCGGTGCTCGAGCAGTTCAAACGCTTGGTCTCAAAAATCGAAAAGGATGCCCCCTGAGACGGATCAGGACGCCTAATCTTTTTTGAAGGTGCTCTTGAATAAACCGACCAGAGCAGGTAGCCACATGATCGGGCTCCACAGGACAGTGAAAAAGATTATTCCCAAAAGGGTGCCGTACCAGGGCGTGGGTGGTTGGGCGGGCAATCCAGAATAAGCGTTGAAATCCCAGGTGGCGCCGCAGATGCGGTCAATGACGAGACCGGCAAAAAAGCCTGCCAGCAGAGTAATAAAACGATGCAAGCGATTAGCGCTCCTCATGAAGATCCATACGCTGGCGCAGATGACTAGTGTTGAGGCGGTCATGAAAGCGAATATGTAGGGGGAATGAACTTCATCGTACAACACCATCATAAACCCGATGAAGGAATACGTTGCCAGAGATAGGAGCGTCCAATCCTGCCAGATACCGAGAACCAGTTCTCGAAGGGGACGAATGGAGCGGGTCAAAATGATGGCAATTCCGACTGTAATAAAGAGCGGAGCCCAGACACGCCAGCCCCAGGCTTCATTGCCGAAGGTGTATCCGAATAATTTGAATCCTCTTGTGTACATATTTGTCCACCACCAGGCGAATAGCAATGACCAACCCAGATAACTGTATGCCCAACGGGGGAACGCTTTTACCAGTCCTATCAAAAATCCTAGAAGGACAAAAAGATAGAATGCCAAATAAACATATATGCCAACCCACGGGACTCTGGTCTTGCCGATCATACAAACGACCCCAAATACCGCGAACGGTAACGCGCTCAAGAATGCTTCCCAGTGGCTTGATCTGACACTGTTCGATAGTTCCTGTTCTACTTTTTCGTTCGTGACCATGACCGCTTCCTTTCCTCCAAACTCATGCCAGAATTCCCGTAGAATATTGAATGGCAATCCACCCAACTCTCTCAGGCAGAGCATCGCCAATGGAAAGATGCCATCCTTGATTGTTTCGTTCATCGAATCCCTGAACACGGCCTGCATCTCTTCGGAAAATTCATCCCGGAACCTGATTGGGTAAAGATGCAGTAGCTTTGAGTAGAGTTTTGTCAGAGATGTAATAACAAAGTTCATGCAGTCCCTTCGGGAAGTGGCAGGTTATAAAGACGCGTGATCGTCCATCCGCTCGTGACCAGCCACATGGCGCCGATGAGAAATACAAGCGATTTATAGAATTCGCCTAGCCCGGCAAACTCAAATGACAGGCCTGCCGGAATGATATGGGAACCAAAGTAAATGGGAAACATGGCGAATAACGGCAATGTCGATGGCAGGATGATCAGGCAAAGAGACAGGGGTTTGCTGTCGTTCCAGGCCTGGATGGCAAGCAGGATTGCACCCATCAGTGTTGCGATTAATCCAGCAAATGCCAAATAAGCTGCCCACGCCGGGTCAGGTGCCTCCAGGAGCGAAAATCCGAACGCATCGAAAAAGTTTTGATGGCTGGACCATTGCCAATATCGAAATTGTCCCCATAGGTTGACCAGCGTGCCGACGATGATAATACTTACAGCAATACGACTATCTTTGCCATATCTTTTACTTAGGTTCCATAGCCCCCAGCCCAGAATAGGAGCTATAACCAGTGCACTACTCGCGAGCCATTGAACGGAAAAAAGCTCTGCCATTTGACTGATGGTAGGCGTATAAGAAAACGGAATATCCTGCCAGTATGTGCGCGCGTACGCGATGGGCAATCCACTCAGGATGCTGGCTCCCAGCACCAGCCAGACCGCCTTTCGTATATCGTTGAGGCGCGTGATGGTCATGGCAGTCAGTGCGCTGAGCAGGAAGAGCCAGAAGGTCAACCAGAAGCGGATCATGTTCGGGACAAATTCCATCACTGGGAACCAATAGAGGATGATCACCGGCATTGCCATGAGCAACCCTTCGATGGGATTGCGGCGGGATAGCCAATACAGCAGAGTGACGAGACACAATGGCAAAAGAAGTAAGCGAATTGCCCCAAAGATACCCTCCGCTGGAGGTGCCCATCCCTGAGATGGCAGGACGCTGAAAAGCAGGATAATCAACCCAATGTATCCATACCAACTGGCGCTCCATGCGGGCCATCGATTTCGCCATGTGTAATAGATTGTGGCAAGAAAACAGCCAAGCAGCACAAGTGCACTAACGATTCCTGAAATAGTCGCCAGGCTGGTGTTGGCAAGGGCTCCCGTGACAGCAAAGAGTATGGCGAACAATAGATGGGGGAGCCCAGCCCAAAATGAATCTCTCCATGACCCCGGTTCCCATGGCGCAAGTGGTATACCTTGCATGGTTGTATCTTCTCCCTGGATCTCGTGCCAGAATTCCTTCAGAATATTGAAGGGCATACTCATGAATTCCCTGCCGAAAACATGGACTAGCGCGAACATTCCTTCCTCAGCTGCATCCACGACTGAATCACTGAAAACGGTGTGCATCTCAGCAGCAAATTCATCCTTGAATCTGCGCGGATACAGATTCAACATTCTCGAATACGTATCAGTAACCAACTGTGTCAGAAAATTCATGACGGACTCTCGGATGTGCGCTGCTCAGCCGTGCGAAGCAATGCCCTCAAGCGCTCCGTTTCAGCGTTGACTACCTTTCGTCCTTTATCGGTCAGGGCGTATGCCTTCCGCTCCCGGTCGGTGGGATTCGGTTCCGGGTCGCTCGTGCGTTTGATCCAGCCCTGTTCGAGCAGACGCCTCAAGGCGCCGTACAACGTTCCGGTGCTGAAGACGATCCGCCCGCCGCTGAGCTCCTTGACCTCCTTCATGATGGCATATCCATGCTTGGGCGCGGGGGCAAGACTTAACAGGATAAAGAACGTAGCTTCTGTCAGTGGCGAGGTCGGCTGATGTCTCATATTGATCGAAAATCCTTTTGCTTATTATCTGGCAGGTTTGAAGTGTCCGGTACCATCATTCAACCAAATTCGATAGTAGTCATCATTGTTCCCGGCAAAAATATCTGAGTCGCCATCTTCATCAAAATCTCCTATGGCAAGACCAGTATCTTCTTTGTAATTCATACTCACATTGGATCTGGAAAACTCTCCCTGCCCATTGTTCCACCAAAGGACGGCTTTTCGAAGCCCAGCGAGCAGCGCATCCATGTCTCCATCGCCATCCAGGTCTGCCAGGAACACGGATTTAAGATGGGTGTTTCCAAATGATGGCTCTGGTGGAAAAAAATTCGGTGTGCCGTCATCCCCTTTGTTGAACCACACCCTGGCTCCGTTCGTCGTTCCGACCAGGGCATCCAGCCGTGCATCGCCATTCACGTCGCCAAGCGCCACTGAGGTGCTATCGGTATTTCCCAGCCTCTGAGACACAGCCATCTGACCGGTTCCATCATTCAACAAAAGTAGATCGTTCATGGAGGAAGTCGTGCCCAACGTTGGCTTTCCCACCGCCGCAAATGCATCCAGGTCTCCGTCTCCGTCCACATCGCCGAGCGCCGCCTCACGGATGGGTACACCGTTCAGGGAGTCTACAGGCAGTTCGTGTCCTATCTGACGTCTATCCTGCTCGCTATCATTGATCCACACCCAGGATATGGATGACAAATGTGGGTACTCGCCCGGTTCCGTAGGATTTAGTCCATAGCAGCAGCCGGTCACCAGTGCATCGAGTCTGCCGTCTCCGTCTAGATCTGCCGTTAGGAGAGTTCCACCCATATCGCGGTAGCCTCTATCCAATGCCAATAGCGAATTGAGCTCGCCTCTCTTCTGGAATTCGCCTGTCTCCCCTTCCTGCTGACCGCCCTGATTCACAAGCAGGTGCAGTTTAAAATTCTGTACAAAAATATCCGCATCGCCATCATGATCAGCATCCCCGGCGCCTGCCGCAAACGCGGAAAAATAATCCATTTGCTCATCGTGAACCAGTTCAAACTTGCCGTTTCCCTGGTTGATCCATCGTCCAATGCCTGCCCAGGAAATATCCACTTCCTCCCAGCGGGTGTGACTGATGAGAACATCTAGGTTGCCATCTCCATCCAGGTCCACTACTTGAGTCCAATTTTTGAATGGTCCTTTTGTATCCGAGTACCACAAACTGCCCGAAACATAGATCGGGAAGCTCAGCACCAACATAAAAATGGCGATGACAAGCAACCGCGCTTGCCCTTTCGGGGATGATACCGAAGCCTTTTTTTGACGCATCCCAGCCTCCTCATTTTGTGTGCGATTTCCAGCCATGCCACCTGACGGCAGATATTTCTCTTCAATATGTCGTCTAACGACATATTACAACTTTTCGGGGGAAAAGTCAATGGGACACACATGATAGAATCGCCTTGTGCTCCAAACACTGCTTGTCATGAGAAAACCCACGTTCACGGCGGTGGAGTCGATCCGTAGTAAAAGTCCTATCGAAATAAAATAATAATTCTGGTGGTCGAGTAGGGGCGGGGTTCTCCCGCCCTGTATCGAGACCACTGAATAGTTGAGGCTGCATGGAAATCATTTATCTGGATGGAACGAACTTAACTTTCGATCAAGTGTATGCCGTTGCGCATGGCGGGACGAATTCGCCGCGTGTGGAAATTAGCACGGATGCGGCGCAACTGGTCACGCGCGCGGCGGATGCGGTGCAGACTTTGCTTGCGCGCGGTACCATCGCATATGGCATCACAACCGGATTCGGCGCGTTCAAAGACCGCATCATCCCGCCCGATCAAGTGGAGCTGCTCCAGCGCAATATTTTAGTTAGCCATGCGGTGGGGGTTGGTAACCCGTTTGATATTCCAACAACGCGTGCGATCATGCTCATTCGTGCAAACACGCTCGCACGCGGACATTCCGGGATTCGCCTCTCCACGTTGCAATTGCTGGTGGATATGCTCAACGCGGGCGTTCATCCGGTTATTCCCGAAAAAGGCTCGCTCGGCGCAAGCGGTGACCTCGCTCCGCTGGCGCATATGGCTTTGCCAATCATCGGCGAGGGACTCGCGGAATATCAGGGTGAAGTTATTTCAGGCGCGGAGGCATTCAAGCGCGCAGGGTTGACTTCCATCAAACTCGCGGCGAAGGAGGGACTCGCATTAACGAACGGGACTTCGGTGATGACCGCTTTGGGCGTCCTGCAAACCCTCCGCGCGGAAAGATACAGCCAGACCGCAGATATCGCAGGTTGTTTGAGTCTCGAAGCGTTGAATGGCACCGACCTTGCCTTCGATGAGCGCATCCACAGCTTACGTCCATATCCACGACAGAAGGAATGCGCCAGTTATTTACGGAGTCTGTTGAAAGACAGCGAATTTACGCGCGAACATTCTTCGTTGAACGTACAGGATGCGTACACGTTGCGATGTATTCCGCAAGTGCATGGTGCTGTCCGCGATGCGATCGCGTATGCGCGTTGGGTTTTTGAAATCGAATTGAATGCGGTGACTGATAATCCGTTGATCTTCATTGATGAGAAAGAAGAAATCACTGTTCTCTCAGGTGGAAATTTTCATGGCGAACCGCTGGCGATCGCGATGGACTATCTCGCGTTTTCCGTGGCAGAGTTGGGGAATATTTCTGAACGGCGCATCATGCGCCTGACGGATGAATGTTCTAATACACATGTTCTTCCTGCCTTCCTCACCAACGCAGGCGGATTGAACTCGGGGTTTATGATCCTGCAATACACTGCCGCCGCACTGGCGACCGAGAATAAAGTGCTCGCTCACCCTGCCAGCGTGGACACGATCCCTACCTCTGCCAACGTGGAGGACCATGTCAGTATGGGGGCGACCTCTGCCCTCAAACTGCGCAGCGTCATCGACAACGTGGAGCGCATCCTCGCCATCGAGTTGATGTCTGCCGCGCAGGGCGTGGACTTCCGTAGGCAGGTCATCGGCGCGGACAAAAATCTTGGCGCTGGCACACGCGGCGTGTACGCGCTCATCCGCCAGCACATCCCGTTCATTGAAGCGGATACGGTGATGTATGAGTATATTGAAATGATGCGACAGCTCGTTGCGGATGGCAGCGTGGTGCAATAAAAACTCTGATGGTTGAGGAGTAGCCTCTCATGTTCTTGGCGGAGTAATAAACCTATGACTAAAAAAGTTATTTCTGTTGGTTTTGAAATTCCTGGCGGTGTAGCCGAATATATTCCTCTGCGTTCAAATAGGTCTCTGTTAGATGCAGACATTGTAGTCTTTTCACCTCAGGTGAGTGGTGGATACTATATCTCTCATTATCATCAAGGCAAACCTCGTTTAGGTGAAAGTGATTCTTTTAAAGTGGTTGGTGATGCTACACATTGGCGCTCCGAGATTCAAGGGGCATTTAATGCTGGTAAAACGATGATCATTTATTTACCTGAACTAAAAGAGTATTTTGTAGACACTGGCAAGAAGGAAATTTCTGGGGCTGGAAGAAGTAAAACGAACATTAATTATGTTTCTCCATTCAACAATTACGCTTTTCTACCTGTAAAATTTGAAAAAGTCGTATCTTCAAGTGGAAAAAGCATTAAGCTTGCTAAAAACACGAAATTTTTGACTTCATACTGGAAAGAATATGAAGCATCTTCGAGTTACGAAGTGATTTTAGATGGTGGCTTTGAATCCAACTCAGTTATTTTGGTTACTAAAACAGGGAATAAAGCGGTAGGTTTGCATTTGACTAACGGTAAGGGCAATATGATTTTATTGCCTGATTTGAATTATCGGAATGAAGGATTTGTCTCTTCTGTAGAAGATGATGAGGGTGAAGTAATCGAAGAGTGGACTCCCGAAGCAGTCAAATATGGGAAAACATTTTTATCTCATATTGTTGAGATTGATAAATCTTTGCAAACAGGTCGCGATTTAACCCCTGCTCCACAATGGGCAAAAAGCAATGTGTATCGTTTGCCAAGAGAGTTGAATGCAGAAAAAGAGATACAAGAAATTTCGTCAGAAATTGAAAAGCTTGAACAAAGTCGAGTTATCGCGATAAAAAAATTAGAGGAAGAAGGTAAATTGCGAAACTTACTTTATGAAACAGGGCATACTCTTGAAGAAGCTATTTTAGAGGTTCTTCGGTTGATGGGTTTTACTGCGGAATCTTATAAAGATAGCGAATCTGAGTTTGATGCTGTTTTCTTGAGCCCTGAAGGAAGATTTCTTGGAGAAGCAGAGGGCAAAGATAATTCTGCAATTAACATAGATAAATTAAGCCAACTCGAAAGAAATATACAAGAGGATTTTCAAAAAGATGATATCAAGGATTATGCTCATGGTGTTCTTTTTGGGAATGCATATAGGTTGCAAGCACCGCCTGAGCGAAAAGACTTTTTTACAGAAAAATGTATTTCTGGCGCAGTTCGAGCAGGAATTTCTTTAGTTCGGACAGTTGATTTATTTGAAGCGGCAAGATACTTGTTGGAGAGTCAAGATAAAGAATATGCACAAAAATGTCGTAAGGCTATTTTTGAATCTAAAGGTAAAGTTGTAGTTTTTCCCAAATTACCGATTGATAGCGTTTTATCGCAAGATGAAGTAAGGGAGTAATACATAATAAAGTCCAGCTACGTTTCTACGTCTACATCTTCCTCCCTCTTTCCTCAAATAACTCTTGCCCCCATCCACTTGGGGAAGTAAACTAACCTTCAAACCTTCCAACTTGAAACTTGGAACCTAACACCTTCAACCGGAGAACCCCATGCATCTCAAAGGAATTTACGCCCCCATCGTCACCCCCTTCAATGCAGATGAAAGCATCAACTACCCCGTCCTTGAACAACTGATCGAATACCTGATCGCCAACAAGATCGCCGGGCTCGTCCCAGGCGGCACCACGGGTGAAGTCTACGCCTTCACCGAAGCCGAACGGCTGGAGATTTTCAAATTCACCAAAGAGAAAGTCAACGGACGGGTCACGCTCATTGCAGGCACCAACTCAGGCGCCACGCGCGACGTAGTCCGCTACTCGCAGATCGCCGAGGGGATGGGCTACGACGCGCTCATGGTCGCCGTCCCGCCGTATTCACGTCCCAACCAGCGCGAACTGCTCGCGCATTATGAAGCCGTCGCCAAAGCCGTCAAAATTCCCATCGTGCTCTACAACTTCCCCTGGCGCGCGGGCACCGAAGTCAGCTACGAAGTGATGGACGGTCTCACCAAATACGATCACATCATCGGCATCAAAGAAGCCTCCAGCGACATGTCCCGCGTCTACGAGTTCCGCCTGCGCTACGGCGACCGCTATCAAATGATCTGCGGCTCCGACGATCAGGCGCTCGACTACTTCTTGTGGGGCACCACCTCATGGATCGGTGGCGCCGCCTCCTGCACTCCAATTCAACATCATGAAATCCTCGAAGCCGCCCTCGCCAACGACTTCGTCACCGCCCGTAAGCACATGGAGGTACTCCTCCCGCTCCTCCGCAACATGGAAAGCGGCGGCTACACCCAAAAGGTCAAAATCGGCTGTGAACTGCGCGGCATCCCTGTTGGAAATCCAAGACAGCCGTTGCTGCCACTATCCGCTGAAGACTGCGCTGAATTCGAGAAGATCTTCAAAGCTTTACTTTAATATATACACGGTGGTTGAGTAGCCACGAGCGATAGCGAGTGGCTACTCAACCACCTGTCAATGAAGTATTTTCGTTAACTGGTGGTTTCGATACGGACGAGACAAACACTCGCCCTACTCAACCACCGGGATTGGATACAAATGAAACGAATCCCATTCTTGGACTCACACACGGGCGGAGAGCCTACCCGTTTAATAGAAACGCTTCCCTTCGACCTTGGAACTGGTTCCGTTGCTGACAAATTATCCACGCTGAAAAAGGATCACGATGACCTGCGCCGCACCGTCCTGCTCGAACCCCGCGGCTCAGACGTGCTCGTCGGCGCATACCTCGTCCCTCCCGCCGACCCGACCTGTCAGTTCGGAGTCATCTACTTCAACAACGTCGGCTACCTCGGCATGTGCGGACACGGCACCATCGGCTTGATCGCGTCGCTTGCCTATCTTGGCAAAATCAAACCTGGAGTCATTCGAGTCGAGACTCCTGTTGGGGTTGTCGAAGCAACTCTCCATCCCATGTCATTGCGAGGAGCGAGCGATAGCGAGCGACGAAGCAATCTTCCACTCGATGGGGAGGTTGCTTCGGGCAAAGAACGCCTATATCCCAATAAAGTCTCAGTCAAAAATATCCCCGCCTATTGCCATCTGACTCATGTTCCCGTCACCGTCGACGGCAAAACCGTCCACGGTGACGTGGCTTGGGGCGGTAACTGGTTCTTCCTCGTCCATGACCACGGCATGGACGTGAACATGTCCAACCTCGAAGCGCTGACCGATTTCTCGTGGCGCGTCCGCGAGCAGTTGACCGCTAACGGCATCACCGGCACGAACGGCGCGGAGATCGACCATGTTGAGTTGTTCGCATCCACGCCCGAAGCCGACAGCAAAAGTTTTGTCCTCTGCCCCGGCAAAGCCTACGACCGCTCGCCTTGTGGAACAGGCACCAGTGCCAAACTCGCCTGCTTGTATGGCGATGGAAAACTGCAAGTGGGGCAGACCTGGAAACAGCAAAGCGTCGTTGGCAGTATCTTCGAAGGCAGCATCCAATTGGATGGCGATAAGATCATTCCCACCATCACCGGCGAGGCGTGGGTCATGTCCGAAGGCACAATTTTGGTGGATGAACGCGACCCCTTCGCAACTGGTATTTGACGTTTGACGTTCGACTTATAACCGTCGAACGTCAAACGTCAAAAGTCTTGTGGAGACTCAATGAATTCGAAACATGATGTATTAATCATCGGTGGGGGACCGGTAGGCTTAAGTTGCGCTTACTATCTTTTGAAATCTGGACGGAAGGTGACTTTGCTTGATGCAAAGGAAATTGGCAAAGGTAGTGGCTCGGGCAACGCGGGGCATATCGTGCCGAGTCACATCATTCCGCTGGCAGCGCCTGGGGTCGTAACCTCCGCTCTCAAGTGGATGCTTGACCCCGCGCACAGTCCGTTTGGGATGAAGATCAGCCTCAACCCGAATTATCTTATGTGGCTGTTGAAATTTGTGCTGGCATGTAGTGAAGCCAATGTGCAGCGCAGTATCAAACCTTTAAACGATCTTGGTCAACTGAGCGCGAAGAATTTTGCGCAGATGATTGACGAAGAAAAATTTGATTGCTCGTATCAAGAAAAAGGTTTGCTGTTTTTATACAAAACCGAAGAAGCCTTTAAAGGCGGTAGACATGAAGGTGAGTTCATGCAAAAGCATCGAATTCCCGTCAGTGTGTATGACAAATCGAGGATTCACAAAGTTGAACCTGCTGCATTGGACGATGTCATTGGCGGCGTACATTTCACAGGTGACTCACATCTTAACCCGGCAGTGTTCCTCAAACTATTAAGTGAGCGAGTCCGCGCGCTGGGGGCGGAGATGATTGAGAACACGCCGGTCACGGGATTTGAATCAGCGGGGGGGAATGTCCGGGTTGTGAAAACAGCTTCGGGTGCGTTTGAAGCGGAGCACGTCATCTTAGCGGCAGGCGCGTTTACGCCATCCGTTGCGCGCGATCTGAAATTAAATATTCCCATCCAGCCTGCGCGCGGATATAGCGTGACGATGTCTGCGACAACGCAAATGCCGAGCCATGCGTTGATCTTGGGTGAGCGCCGTGTTGCGGTTTCGCCGATGGGAAGTGTGCTACGCTTTACAGGGCGTCTGGAGGTGGGAAATAACAGCATGACGCCGAACCCGATTTGGATTCAACGCATTAAAAACTCAGCGCGCGAATATTTGCGGCTCGATGAAAAGTTGGATGTGAAAGAGACTTGGGCGGGACTGCGCCCCACCACGCCGGATGGAGTGCCGATCATCGGACGTTCACCGCACCACAGCAATTTGATCCTTGCGACGGGTCATGCCATGCTGGGCTTATCGCTTGGACCTGGCACTGGGCAGGTGGTGGCGGAGTTGGTTAATAGGCAAGCGACGGCATTTGATCTAAGTCCGTTGAGTTTGAATCGATTTTAAGTTTTCTCGAACACCAAAAAACGATATTCAATAATCCCCATATGTAAGCATTGTTGCAATGCCATACTTCCCAGCATGGATGGAAGTATGGCATGCTTGATTGGTAAATGCTCACCGATGAAATGCAGAGCGCGCGCCAGAAAGTTCGGGAGGTTGCGCAGATGAAGCTGTGGAGTTAGGTCGTCGTTCTTGACCAACCGCAACTGATGTTCCGCTGCAAATGAAGCGGCTTGGTCAACGGTTATTACACTTGGGACGTGCCAGCCATCCATATATGCATTCAACCAAATGTTTTCATCGTGACGAAATGAACGCGACGCTCGATAATCATCCACGATGATCAATTTTCCGCCATGCCGCAGCAGGCGACTTGCTTCTTGAAAATATCTTTCTGGCTCCTGCGCGTGGACAACCGCCTCCACTGAATAGATCGCATCCAGAGTCTCGCGCTTCAATGGCACGCTTGTGAAGTCGCCTTCTGTAAATGAAATGTGTTTCCCCATCTTGTTTTGTTTTGCAAATTGATTCGCCAATTGTGCTTGCACCGGGCTGAGTGTAATTCCCAAAGCCAATGCAGGTCCGTTCAAACGCGAGGCGATGTAAAACAAACCCGCGCCGACTCCACAACCAAGATCTGCGATCCGTGCACTGCTGGGCACAACCGATTCGATCTCTGTCCGAATCTGTTCATTGGTGACGTTGAGTGCTTCTTCAAGAGTCTGTGCGCCATCCGTCCATACCGAGCGGTGGATGTTTTTTGCTTGTTTCGAGTTATTGAACACCAGAAACAAGCGGGTGTTTTCATCGTAGTAGTCGCGGATGTCGTTGCGGGTGATAGACATTCGAAAAATTATAATCGCCCCTTCCACCGAAATCTTTCACGGTTTATACTGATATCCAAATTCATTTGGCAATAGAAACCGAGGATGCCTAAAGTATGCCGATCAAACCGTGGAAAGTTTTAGAGTCAAATTATTTTCGTCCGCGATTAAGGTTGGATAAAGTTGAATTATCCAATGGGAAGTTTTTAGATGCCACTATTTTTGAATTTCGCACGTGGGCAAATGTCATTGCGCTTACTAAAAACAATGAAGTAGTGTTGATCAAACAATATCGTCACGGCGTGCGGGAAGTGTTGTGGGAAATTCCCGGCGGCGTGGTGGAAGATGGGGAAGACCCATTGGATGGTGTCAAACGCGAACTGCTCGAAGAGACTGGATATACCGCTGCCGAATTTATTCAGGTGGGAGCGTTATATCCCAACCCTGCCATCCAAACGAATACCATGTATTGTTTCCTAGCTTTGGATGCTGAAAAGGTGACTGGTCAAAGTTTGGATGACGGCGAAGATATCGAAGTGCATCTGGTTCCGCTGGATGAATTGATGGCAATGACCAGGCGTGGAGATTTTCCGCACGCACTACAAGTTGCTGCGTTGTTCCATGCGCTTGCCTATCTGGAGAAACTTTAACGTGCTAGGAAATGTCGCGTTACACTAAAATCGTAGAGTAAAATTTGGGAGGTGATAATGAGAGTCCGTGCTGGAATTGTGCTGATCAAAGAGAACAAGGTCGCGCTGATCGAGCGTCATCGCGCGGGATTGGATTATTTCGTATTCCCCGGCGGCGGCATGGATGAAGGCGAGACTCCCGAGCAAGCCGCCATCCGTGAGACGATGGAAGAGTTGGGCATCGAAGTGGTGATCAAGCAAAAAGTGGCGGAGATCCAACTTGGGCAGAAGAGTCGGCAGGTTTATTTCCTAGTGGAACACGTCAGCGGTGAGTTTGGCACCGGTACCGGCGAAGAGTTCACAGATTCAGACCCGAACGACCCCGATGAAGGTATCTACGTCCCAATCTGGATGCCGATCGCTGAATTGCCGCGCCGCACGAATATCTATCCGGTGGATGTGTCAAAGTTGGTTGTCAAGTCTGTGAAAGACGGGTGGCGGAAGAAACCGCTGGTTGTCACGGAAGGATCAAAATGAAAGCCGCGCTTATTGAAAGCAGGAAAAATAAAAAGTTTGCTACAATTGGTGTATGAAACTCATATCGAGATGCAGCGAAATAGCAGGTTTGCTTTTTCCTGTGTCTCTTTTGATTTAATCCCAGGAGGATTCCCATGCCTAATATCAAATTCAATCGTTTCTATCGCTACGCTGAACTCACACGTCTCTTGAAAGCCTACGCCAAGGAATACCCGAACCTGATCCGGCTGGAGTCGATCGGGAAAAGCTATGAGGGACGGGATGTGTGGCTCGTCACCGCGACCAACTTCAAGTCCGGAGAAGACTCGGAGAAGCCCGCGTTCTGGGTGGATGGCAACATCCATGCGTCTGAAGTCACGGCTTCGGCGGCGGCGTTATACCTTATCCACTCATTGGTGACCAAATATAAGACGGACGAGAAAACCAAACGTGCGATGGACACGCGCGCGTTTTACATTGTGCCGCGTGTGAACCCCGATGGCGCAGAATGGGCGCTAGCTGATAAACCGAAGATCGTCCGTTCGAGCACGCGCGAATATCCATTCACGGATGATCCGTTGGATGGCTTGGTGTGGGGCGAAGACCTGGATGGCGATGGGAAGATTTTGCAGATGCGCATCCCAGACCCAAGCGGCGCGTGGAAGGTGCATCCGGATGATCCGCGTTTGATGATTCGCCGTGACCCGATTGAAAACGGCGGAAAGTATTATCGCATTTTGCCGGAAGGATTGTTGAAAAATTATGATGGCGTGACCATCAACATTCGCAGCCCCAAACAAGGCTTGGATCTAAATCGTAATTTTCCGGCAGGCTGGAAGACTGAATCAGATCAACGCGGCGCGGGACCGTATCCTGCCTCGGAACCCGAAGCGCGCAACCTGGTTGATTTCATCGCGAAGCATCCGAACATCACGGGTACGATCTCATTCCACACGATGAGCGGTGTGTTGCTGCGCCCGTATGATGATCGCCCCGATGATGATTTCCCCACTGATGATCTGTGGACGTATCAAAAGATTGGTGAGAAGGGTACTGAGATCACAAGCTATCCCAATATCTCGGTGTTTCATGAATTTAAATATCATCCCAAGCAGGCGATCGCGGGCGGCTTCGACACATGGACCTACGATCACGTCGGCGTGTTTTCGTGGACGGTTGAATTTTGGAGCCCGATGAAACAAGCGGGCATCGAGAAATTCAAGTTCATCGAGTGGTATCGCGAGCATCCGGTCGAAGATGATTTCAAAATGCTCAAGTGGAACGATGATGTTCTCAAAGGCAAAGGTTTTGTGAATTGGTATGCCTACAAACATCCGCAACTCGGCAAGGTGGAGTTGGGCGGTTGGGACTCGATGAACATGTGGACGAATCCGCCGCTCGAATTTTTGGAAAAAGAGATCAGCCCGTTCCCCGATTGGATCGTGTGGCACGCTCTCATCTCACCGCGGCTTGCTCTGTGGGAAACAAAAGTGACCGCCCTCGGAGCGGATTCGTTCCGCATCCGACTCGTGGTCCAAAACGAAGGCTGGTTCCCGACCTATGTGACTAAGAAAGCGCTCGAAAAGAAAATGACGCGCGGCGTGATCGCTGAGATCACTTTACCAAAAGGCGCGACCTTGGAATCAGGCAAACAGCGCGAAGAACTGGGCGAACTCGAAGGACGCGCCTATAAACCGGTCAACCCAGATGAGGGGGATGAAACCAGCGACCGCGTCAAAGTAGAATGGGTGGTGAAAGCGAAGAAAGGCTCGAAAGTGAAGTTGACTGCGAAACATGATCGGGCGGGCGTGGTGAAAGTGGATGTGGTGTTGAAATAACCTTTTGCTCTTGTTGCTGCTGGCGGGGCTTAGCCCCGCCAGCAGCATGGAATATGACAAGTATCAGTTGACTTTTGGTATGAGAATCCCTATGATAAGGTTGTAGCGTCCGTCTGACGAATCGTTTGAGTGGAAGATGCTTTTATCAGGTATTCGTATTTTGCTTCCGATTTGCCAGCGGGGGGAACCTTTACTACTTACTCCTCGTCACCTCATTAACGCCGAATCCCTAGTCCCCGGAGGAAAACATGAAACACCGCTTTGTTCTGTTTTTTTCGATTGTTAGTATGGCAATGATCGTACTTGCTGCATGCGGAGGTGGCGCCCCCGCCGCAACCGAAGCTCCAGCAGCTCGGGAGGAATTTGCTGCCGCTCCTCAAGAACCTATGGCAGAAGCTCCAGCCATGGACATCCAAGCCGGTAATCAAGCGCCCGAGGTTGCCATTCCGCCAGCCCCCACCTCTGCGGCGTTTGAGATCAGCAATAAGGAAGGGGAGAATGTGGTTGTGCAGTCCTCCGACCGCAAGATCATCAAGAACGCGGATGTGCGCCTGCTGGTCAAGGATACCGATGTGGCGATTGACCGCACTACGCAGGTCATCACGGATCTGGGCGGATATATCATTAGCTCGCGGGTCTGGTATCAGGATTACTTTGGCAACAACCTGAAATACGCGACCATAACCATCGGCATCCCTGTGGACCAGTTCGAGCATGCGTTGTTGCGCTTCAGAGATTTGGCGATCCGCGTCTTGGACGAAAATGCCTCGGGCGAAGATGTGACCGATCAATACGTGGATTTGCAGTCCCAACTGCAAAATCTGGAAGCCACACGCGCCCGCATCCTGGAATTCCTCAAGGATGCCAAAACCGTGGACGAAGCTCTGCGCATCAATCAGGAATTGGCGAACATCGAAGCACAGATCGAACAGATCAAGGGACGTATGAACTACCTAGCGGACCGCTCCTCCTTCTCGACGATCACCGTCAACTTTGAGCCTGAGTTCCCGATCCTGACTGCTACGCCGACTCTGACGCCTGCGCCCACTTTAACGCCGCGCCCCACTTTCACATCCACGCCCTGGAAGCCCGGCGAGACATTCAAAGATGCCTCACGTACAGTGACCAACACCTATCAGGGACTGATCGAATTCCTGATCTGGATCGTTGTGGTCGTCATCCCTGTTCTTGCGCCGTTTGTGCTTGTCTTCTGGCTTGTGTGGAGATTCATGATCCGCAAGTTGAATAAGCCGAGCGATAAGAAGTAAATCGTAGTTGGAATCAAAAACAGGGACAACGCGTGAGGTGTTGTCCCTGTTTTGATTCAACGAACTTATTTCAATTCTTGGAAGTTAATATTTCGTTTTGCAATCGTTTTGAATAATTCTTCTTTTTCTTTCGATTCGAAAGCATACTTTGGCATATAAAACCATTCGAGATCATCTTTAATTCCAGAAGAGAATAAATAAGCACTTGAAGTTTCGATGACTTTATTGAAAGCTGCCCATTTGTAATTCGATTGTTGTGTTGGGACTTCATATTGAATGCCTGCATCGCTTATTATCCAGTGTCGCTCGCCCTGCCATCTATCATCTTTGTCAAAGCCATCTGATTGAGGTTTGAATCGATGGCGCAACCATTTCGCCAAATCCCATATTGCTATTGCAAGTATTAATCCATATAACAGAAATATCCAAGACTGGGTGATTCGAATCGGTACTCTCCTAATATACAACCATATATAATAAATACCTGGTAGAACTCCAAAAACTATAAAGATGATTTGGAATACCCATCGCCTTAGCTTCTCGTATAAAGGCTCAGGAAACGCTTTAGCATAGTCATTGCTGGCAGCAATGAACGACTCATGAGTATAAATATACCGTAGCTCAATTTCATTTTCATTCATATGGGTAACCCTCGTTTAAGATTGTTATTACATGAAAAACCAATACGAAAGTAAATGCAATTCTATCAAACTATCTTGTAGGCAACTAACGCCACCATCACCCCAAACGCGCCGCACGCAAAATTGACCCAGTCATTCTCCAGCCACTTCCAGCCGCGGATGTGAACCGTCTCTGTGCCGCAGGTGTGGAGCGGATGTTTCTCGGTCTCTTTTTTGTCTGTGGGGCAAAAGTACATGGCTTGCACGGTCGCGCCGAGAAACGAGTCGAAGAGCGAGCCAGCGAGTCCGGCCAGGGTGATGATGAGTCCCATTGTCCATGAAGCAGGTTGAGGGGCGAGAGCAGCGGCGAGAATGCCGATTAATCCTGAACCAGCTAACGAGGCGAGCGTGCCGATGATGGAGATTCCGCCCGAGGTGCCTTTTTCCACAACTTTGAAATTATGGATGAGACGTGGCGGATGCGGATTCAACACGCCGAGTTCGGTTGCCCACGTATCAGCGTTGACGGCCGCCAGCGCCGCGGCGAATCCGACCCAGCCGATGTTTGATTCGGGATACAGCGCATGGACCAACACGAAAGCCGTCGCCAACCCGCCATTGCCGAAAACCTGACCGGCATCCCGTTCATGTCCCTTGGAAAATTTTTCATCAAGTCCCTGCTTGCGTTTCTTGAACATGCGACTCAAACCCGAGGAGGTGATGAAAAAAGCCATCAGCAGAACTGCCCAGACAAACCCGCCAAAACCAAACACGATGGTGCCGACGAAGGTTGCCGCCACCGCGCCACTGACGTTAAGACTGTGCGCACGATAAGCCAGAAATGCGATGATGATCGCGAAAATAAGACCGTAGATAATTTGCATATTATTTTTGTTTTCGCGCTGAGCGGACACTGAGCGAGTGATAGCGAGACGAAGTGACAGACGAAGCGGGGTGATGGTTAGATTGGTGTTGTAACAAGAAACAGAACCGCTATCAAAAATAACAACGCGCAGATCGTGCTGGAGATCCACACGATGAACGCTAGAGGACGTTGTTTCTCCCAGCGATAAAAATATAAACCTGCGGCAACGCCGATGATGAACATCAATGTGCTTACCAGTGGTAACAAGATCAAGCGCACAGCGGGGACGGTCTCGTTGGGTACGCCAAAGGCATTGAAGCCGAAAGGCACCTGCGCCAGTGCTGGGATCAAGATGCCGACCCACACCACCAGACCAAGATTGAGAAAGAGTCCGCTCATCCACAAGAAGCGCGCGATGGGACTCTCCCAGGCTTGCGTGATGATGAACGACGGATAGACCGATTTCGGTTCGGCGGGGGTGAGACTGCCTAATTCGGTCGCACGCGCAAAGGTGCGAACAAGTCCCGCCGCATCTTTAGGCGAGATCGCAAAGATGCGTTTTGATGTGGCAATGAGGATGATGTTTTTTGTGTCTGATGCAATGAACTCGACCAAACCCAGGTCCGCATGGCGGCGTGAACCGAGAACTGCGCCGGGCAGACGAAAAGCTGGCAGGCTTAATGGGTGCGTGAGGTCTGATACAGGGCGAACCCATTCGATGTCTGTCAGCGGAACATCTTCGATGCGTAAGCCCCACAAGATAGCGAGACTATCGCGGTCAATGTAATAGTCTGAGCGCAAGAGGGCGTAGGCGCGATACCCAAGCAGCGGAATGGGCGCAAATGCGAGCATTGCCATGAGTAGATAGATTACGAAAAGCGGTCCCACTTGTGCGCGGGTAAGGTTGAGAACACCCCATGCAGAAACGCCGCCCAATGCAAGGATGACGATGCCATGCAGGATGAGCCCGAATCTTTTTGGAGGTGGGAAATGTCCGACTTTGGTGTTGTTCATTATATTGGGTCTGTAGGGGCGTAGCATTGCTACGCCCCTACAATCAATTCAAAATGGATTTTATTATCTCAACGATATTTTCAATCGCCACAAGTTGATTCTCTTTCACCTTGCGCAATTTCAATTCTACCATTCCCTCTTTCAAACCTTTTTCACCCACTGTGATGCGTATGGGACAGCCGATCAGATCTGCATCGTTGAATTTGACGCCCGCGCGTTCGTCGCGGTCATCAAACAGAACAGAGATACCTGCATGTTGCAGTTCGCTGTAAAGTTCTTCGGCTTTGGTGCGCGTGTCCAGCTCCTTGCCGGGGATGTGCATAAGATACACATCGAACGGTGCAGCAGGATGGGGGAGAGTCAAGCCTTTATCATCGTGATGAGTCTCAGTGAGTGCGAGTAGAATATTTTCAAACTGGTATTCTTCGCGAGTAGCCAACAAGATGGAAGGCAAAACTGAAAGCGGATTTCCACATTCAGCGCACGCGTCACCCGCTTTGGCTTGGATCAAATCTGCGACGATCTCGGCAGAATAATCACGTCCGTAGTTGGTGTTCTTGAGATGATAGCCCGCCTCGTTTGCACCTGCGACTAGATTCTGTGATTGCGGAATCAGATCGTCGACGACGATTAACGCGTCTTTCAACCCGATGGTGGATGCGTATCCTGCCGCTGCTCCCACGCTGACGATTTCTTCCGCTGTCGCCGCGCGGACGTCACCAACCTGTTGCTTTAATTTTGCTTCGCTTGCCTGCATATCTCCGCGCACAACGACGAAGATGAATTTACCGTCACTTATGCGGGTGTACATCAAAGCTTTCGCAGTCTGCTCTTTGGGAACATTGAGAAAATTTGCCAGTGACTCGATCGTGTTGCAATCAGGCGTCAAGACTTTTTCAATTGGCAATTGTTCTTCTTGCGGGAAAGGCGTCTTTGCGAAACGTGCCAACTCTAAACGTTCTGTGTATTTACAAGCTGGACAGTGTGCAACTTCCACGGAACCAGATGCAATCGGGAAATAGGTCTCGTTTTTATTACCAATGATGGGCAATGAAAGATACGAGGCGAAAAAAGATTCGTTGGATAAATAATGCAGATAGTTAAGTGTGATTTCTCCCAATTGAGTTGGGACATTTTCACGAGTCAAATATCCCGCGCGGACGAGGAAGGAGAATCCCTCTGTGCGGGCGTTGTTCGGTGCTTCACGTTGTGTTTGGATTTGGAGATCGCGATATTTCATGGTTTCAAAAGACCCTAAAGGTCTCAAAGACCATTAGGGTCTATGTATCAAGAGAGAGGAGTAGGAGGGACGGTCGGTTCTGTTGTCTTTTTCTTTCTCGGAGCCTTTTGCGTTTTCTCAGGTTCAGGGATGACCATCGGTGTGGATGCGATGGATTGAGCTTGAGCCGCCTCGGAAGGCGTAGTCTCGGGAGCAGGCTCGAGGTCCAGTTCGACCGTTTCTTCCATCCGAATCTGACCACGCAGGAAGGCGCCTTCTTCGGTCACGAATGCCGTTGTGACCACGTCGCCCCACACACGCCCCGAGCCGCGGATTTCCAACTTTTGCGTCGTGATGTTGCCACGTACCGCGCCCGCAACGATGACTGCATTGGCGCGCACATTCTGGCAGGTGACACGTCCCGTCTCGCCGATGACCAGCATACCGCGCAAAGCGATCTCGCCTTCGAACGCGCCCTCGATGCGGACGCCGCCCGAGCCGTTGATGGAGCCATGCCAAATGACGCCCGAGCCCAACACGGATGTGATGCGCTCCACGGCTTGCACGGCGGGTTGTTGTGGTTCGGTGGGGGTGGTGTTGCGTCTAAACATTGGGTAATTTTACCGTTAAAACAAAAAGGGCGGCGGGACGCCGCCCCTGTTTACTGATAACTGACTTACTCGCTTTTCTCTTCCTTCGCAGCGATCTGCACTCCCATGATATTGAAACCTGAGTCGATGTAGATCACTTCACCGGTCATACGTGTGGAAAGATCCGAACCCAGGAATACAGCCAAATTGCCGCAATCTTCGATCGTCACATTCTCGCGCAAGGGCGCAGCATCGGCAAAGTGTTTGTACATATCACGGAAGCCGCCCACGCCCGCTGCTGCCAACGTGCGGATCGGACCGGCTGAGATCGCGTTGACGCGAATCTTCTGCGGACCCAGATCATATGCCAGATAACGTGTGGATGATTCCAACGCGGCTTTTGCGACGCCCATAACGTTATAGTGCGGGGCAACTTTTGTCGCGCCTGAACCATATGTCAAACACATCACCGAAGCACCATGGTTGAGATATGGCAAAAAGGCATTGGTCAATGCCACGAACGAGAACACTGAAATATCCATCGCGTTCTTGAAGCCTTCACGCGAGGTCTGATAATACGGTCTGCTTAATTCTTCACGTCCAGCGAACGCGATCGAGTGCACAAGAATATCGATCTTGCCAAAATGCGCCGCGGCTTTTTCTGCCACAGAGGTGATCATCTCGTCCTTGGTCACGTCACATTCTTCGACCCATTTGCAATCCACTTTTTCAGCCAACGGTTTGACGCGTCGCTCAAGCATCTCGCCCGCGTAACTGATGCCAATGTTAGCGCCTTCGCGTTTGAAAGCCTGAATGATGCCCCATGCGATGGACTTATCATTTGCCAATCCAAATACCAGTGCGTTCTTACCTTCAAGTAAACCCATTGTTCCTCCAAAAATTATTGCGTCATTGCGAGGAGCCCGAAGGGCGACGAAGCAATCTCCTATAGTGTTGGGGATTGCTTCGGGCTATCGCCCTCGCAATGACGTGCTATACGATCTTCCAACCTTTGACTAAAAACCGCCACGGCTTGGAAAGCCAAGGCTCTGGCGTATTATTTAAACCCACTCGGGGACCTTTCGTCACGCGCGAATTTGGGACTTGGACGCCCGCCTCGATCCACAAGCCAGAAGCTGTTCTCGTTAAATCAGCCACATTCTCGCTTTTTGTGATTCCCAATGCCTGAGTCAGTTTTCCTGGACCGAAGGTATTGCGCCCCTGACGTTGTTCCAACATAATTTCTGCGCCCTCGATGGGTTGGATCGCCCGTATCAACACTGCTGCGGGGAATCCTTCGCGTTCGGTGACTGCATTTAACATCCAGTGATTTCCATAGGTAAAGTAGACATACGCATGCCCCGGCTCACCAAACATCGGAGCGGTGCGCGAAGTCAGTCCTGCTTTTGCATGACAGGCTAAATCCTTTTCGCTGATATAGGCTTCGGTTTCAGTGATGAGACCAACAAGCTTCACACCATCCAGAATCCGAACTAAGCGCGCACCGATGAGTTCGCGGGCAACAGTCAATGTAGGACGGTTATAAAATGAGCGGGGAAGAATTTTAGACATGCGTTTTTATAAGTGTAATGCCCGTAATGCGAGATTTATCTCGCAAAAGCGACATTCATGTCGCGTTACATCACTTGAATCGAGCATCTCGCTTGATTGTCAGTCTCAAACCCTCATCAAGTTTAATTGACGGACGATAACTCAACTTCTCTTGCGCGAGTGTCAGGTCCGCGCGCATACGGGAGACACCACCGGAAGTTTGGGCGTTGTAGATGACTTCTGCTTTACCGCCGGTCACATCAAGCACGGACTTGATCAGATCACGGATGCTGGTCTCTACGCCCGAGCCAACATTGATTACTAGTCCATTGATGTTAGGCGCAGTTGCAGCAGCAACTAACGCACTGATCACATCATCTACATAGACATAATCGCGTGTCTGGCTTCCATCGCCGTGCGCAACCAACGTTCCGCCGCGCAAAGCTTGCTTCAAATAATGTGGCACCACGGGTGGATGTGACGCGGGCAGATGTTGACCTGGTCCGTACGCATTGAAGATTCTCAGACTGACCGTTTCGATGCCCCACAATCCACCGATCGTGCGGACGTAGTATTCCGCGGCAAGTTTTGAAACCGCATACGGCGAGCGAGGATTCGGCGTGATGGACTCTGTCAGCGTTTGAACGCCCAAGTCGCCGTAGACAGCTCCAGACGAAGCCAGAACGACGCGGCGTACGCCGACATCCCGCATCGCTTCCATGAGGGCAACTGTCCCGCCGACGTTGACGTTGTTATAGTCGCGTGGATACAAAACCGATTCGGGCACCGAGACACGCGCCGCAAGATGATAGACCACATCCACTTCTTGGAGCAGAGTCCAGAGCTTGGGGCGGTCGCTGACATCGCCGCGTGTGAAATGGACATCGGGCACAAGCACCTGCGGGTCGCCCGTGGAGAGGTCGTCAATCCCGCGGACTTGATGTCCCTCGCGGGCGAGTTGATTGGCAAGCGAAGAGCCGAGGAATCCCGCGGCTCCGGTGATGAGAAAGTTCATATGTTGAGATTATACAGGGTTATCTTTGATATTGTGTAATCGCTTCCTCAGCGAATGGTCGCCCGCTTTCACGATATATGCGAATCAGTTCCTGCGCATCGAAGGGCACGCGCCTGAATTCAAGACTTGTAATGCCATTCTCAGCAGTCAGGATTGCGTATTCTGCCCAGTGATTAGCATGGAATTGATCATCAGTCTGGTTGTGACTGTATGCCAAGCCGACACTTCCGGGATTAAAGAAGAAGAGTTCGCCGTTGCTTCGGATCTGTTGGGCATGCGTGTGCCCGCCCGTCAATATGTGATCCGCGTACGCGCCAAGGAATTTATGAAAATCCTCCTGAGGCGCGGCGGGTAATATTACATCGTCAAATGAAGTGGGGGAGCCATGAAAGCATAGTAGATCGAGATTTTTGTCGAGTGTAATCGTAACGGTGGATTGAAAATCCGCGATAAATTCGCGATCATCATCCGTGAGTTGTGATAAGGACCACTCTCGAATTTCGCCCATCTTTTTGAGGCGTTCGGGTGGAATGCCTTCATCCGCGGTTTCTATGCCGCTTAACAACCATGCATCGGCGTTGCCCATTACAACAGGACAAGCTAACGCGCGCAGACGTTGAACGACGGCTGCGGGTTGTGGTCCGCCCTGGATCGCATCGCCGAGACAGACAAGCTGATCAACGTTCTGTTTTTTAATATCGGCTTCGATACCCTCGAAGGCAACGTCATTTCCGTGAATATCAGAGAATACGGCAATTCGCATGGGAGTTTCTCCTTGTGACCTGGTGATTATAGTCTTTGTCTCGATTAGATCTCAGCTGGTTTAATTTGTCGAAGTTCGTTGCGTGTCAATAAAATGACTGCGATCAAGATCAATCCGCCTCCAAATAATGAAGTTGTATTCAATTTTTCTTGAAATAACCACGCCGCCAAAAGGACGGTGACCACCGGCTCCGGTGTGGAGAGCATTGCCGCGTTCGTGGGACCGACGCGCTCCAATCCCGCGAGAAATGTGACCACAGGAATGACCGTTGCGACCAACACGATTCCAAGCATGCTGTACCAACCTGAATTACTGGCTGGGAAGTGCACTCCATTGACCGCGGTCAGTATTCCAAAGACCGCACCTGCTGAGGCAAAGATGATCGCCGAGGATTGCACCGCGGAGACGTGTTTCATCACGTTCGTGCCAACGATGATATAGACCGAGTAGATCAATGCGGCGAAGATGGCAAGCAGAATACCGGTCAATTCACCGCCTGCGGGATCAACGGTGAGGGCAGTGCCGATCAAGGCGATGATGATGGCAAGGATTTTGATCCACGTTACTTTTTCACGCAGAATGATCACCGAGAGGATGAAGACGAACATGGGGTACAAATACAGGAGTAATGCCACCAACCCGGCGGAGGCGTATTTAATGGCGGTCAGATAAGAGAACGATTGCCCCACATAGCCCAACGCGCCCATGCCGATGAGTTGCAGGAGAATCCGTCCGCGTGGGAAAGGCCCTTTGCGCAGAAGCAGGATGATGGTCATGATGGAGGCGGAAATGGTGAAGCGCAGGAAAAGGACAGTGAAGGTGTCCATGCCGTCTGCGTAGGCGTAGCGTCCGAAGATGGCAAGAGTCCCAAAAGAGGCGGCGGAGATGGCGATCAGTAGGATGCCGGTCAGGCGTTTCATAGCATGTTCCAGTTCGTGGAGAAATTTCCGGTACTATAACATATCCATTAACGGTATCTTTGAATGTTGTTAGCGAAATTGGTTGACTTATCCACAGTAGTCTGTTATTATAAATGCAGTAGGATAACGGTAGTTACGTTGGTTTGAAGAACAGCCACAGCTCACGGTCTAATCCGCGGGTTGTTTTTGTTTTACCCTCCGATGGAACAAACAAGACGCCTAAAAAAATTTTTAACTTGCCATAGGAGGCAAACAATGTCTGAAAGAATAACTGGTACCGTCAAATGGTTCAATGGTGATAAGGGCTTCGGCTTCATTGAACGCGAAGGTGGAAAGGACGTTTTCGTCCATTTCTCCGCAATTCAAGGTGACGGTTTCCGCAACTTGACTGAAGGTCAAAAAGTCGAGTTCGTTGTCGAACAAGGTCCCAAGGGACCCCAGGCGACCAACGTCACAATTAGCAACTAATTGACAAGAAAAAGAGCCCCGCGGAAACGCGGGGCTCTTTTTGATTCAGATGCTTGAATTAATTGTTCCGATTCTCAAGACGGGAATAGAAATACTTTTTCGCTACTTCCGTAACTACGATATAGAGCAAGGTTAGACCGATGACTGCCAGCATGAGTGGAGCGGGGAGTGGGATGAATCCAAATATCGAATTGAACGGCATATACGGTAGCACAAGCGTGATCGCAATTACGATCAAAGTGCTGATCAGCAGGAGTTTGCCGGGACGGCTGCGGAAGAAAACATGCTGCGTGCGAACAACCAACGCGATCACCAACTCGGTCAAGAGGGATTCGATAAACCAGCCGGTGCGGAATTCCTCCGGCGAGGCACGGAAAACAAATAGCAGGATCCCGAAGGTCATGAAGTCGAAGATCGAGCTGACCAATCCGAAGAGGATCATGTAGTTGCGGATGAAGACCGTATTCCAGCGGCGCGGCTTCTCCACCCATTCGGGGTCAACGTTATCGCTGGCAATTGTTGTACCGGGAATATCCGAGAGGAAGTTATTGAGCAGGATTTGTGGCGCGAGTAATGGCAGGAAAGGCAGAAGCACGGACGCGCCTGCCATGCTGAACATATTCCCAAAGTTGGCGCTGATGGTGGTGAGAATATATTTAAGCGTATTCGCGAAAGTGATACGACCTTCGTCTATGCCTTCTTTCAAAATACCCAGATCCTGTTTGAGCAGAACGAAGTCAGCCGCGTCTTTGGCTACGTCAACGGCTGTATCTACAGAGATGCCAACATCAGCGGCGTAAAGAGCCGGAGCATCATTGATGCCGTCGCCCATATAGCCAACTACGTGCCCCGTTTTTTGCAGGGCAAGGATGATACGCTCTTTCTGGTTGGGATCCACTTCAGCGAAGAGCGTAGTGCGTTCCGCGGCATGCCAGAGTGCCTCGTCGTGCAAATCATTGAGTTCACTGCCGGTCAATGTGCCCAATAGATGCAGGCCAACCGCATCCGCAATATGCTTCGCTACTTTTTGATTATCACCGGTGATGATCTTAAGTTGCACCCCGCGTTTCTCCAGATCAGCGATGACTTGTTGTACATCAGCTTTGGGCGGATCGAAGAAGAGCAGGAAGCCAGCGAAATTCAGTTCCTTTTCATCGGCACGGGAATAGGATGCGAGTTGATTGTCAATATTCTTTGTTGCGACTCCAAGCACACGGAAGCCTTTTTCGCTCCATTCACTGTAACGCCGTTCGATCTCTGCCCGTATCGCAGCATCCAGCGGATTTAACTTATTTTCGGATTGAACGTTGGTGCAGATACTGAGAATTGGCTCCAAGGCACCTTTGGTGATGAGCGTATGCTTTCCCTGCGCATTCGAAACAACCACACTCAAGCGTTTGCGGATGAAGTCATACGGAATCTCATTGACCTTTTGTTCTGTGCTGATATCCACGCCAGAATTTTCAGCATAAGCATTGACCGCCTCGTCGAGCGGATTGTTCAGCCCGGTCTGGTGATGGGCGTTGAGATACGCGTAGCGCAACACATCCGTGGACGGTTGCCCGTTGATATCCAATGCGCCATCCAAGCGGACAACACCTTCGGTGAGCGTGCCGGTCTTGTCGGTGCAGAGCACATCCATGCTGCCGAAATTTTCAATGGAATTGAGTCGCCGCACGATCACGCCGCGCTTTGCCATTTTTTGCGCACCATGTGCAAGCGTGATGCTGATGATCGCAGGCAAAAGTTCGGGAGCCAGCCCGACCGCCAATGCCAGCGCAAAGAGCAGTGAGTCGATGGGCGGTTTGTTGAGAAAGATATTGATTGCCAGGACAATGACCACCATCACCAACATGACTTGCGTGAGCAAATAACCAAAGCGTTGAATGCCGCGTTCGAACTCGGTCTCAGGCGGATGCAGACTTAACCGTCCCGCGATCTGACCGAACATGGTGGCTTGCCCGGTCTCGACGATCAACACTTGCGCCGTGCCGCTGCCTGCGCTCGTGCCCATGAAGACACAATTTATTCTTTCTGCAAGACTGGCTTTAGTTGGGACGGTTCCGGGCTTCTTCTCCACAGGGAAGGTTTCGCCGGTCAGCACAGCTTGGTTGACAAAGAAATCCTTGGCGGAAATCACAACCCCATCCGCAGGGATCAGACTGCCCGCAGAAAGTATGACGATATCGCCCGGCACAATTTGCTCTGAGGGGATCAATTGTGTTTGTCCATTGCGCAATACATTGGATTTGATCGTGACCTGCGAGCGGAGTTTTTCCACGGCATTGCTGGCACTGTATTCCTGCACAAAGCCAAGGATCGTACTGCCGAACACGACTGCCAGCACGATGCTGGCATCAGTCCATTCGCCGACGACGATGGAAATGATCGCCGCAAAAATAAGAATCAACACTAGTGGACTCTTGAACTGACTCAGGAATAATCCCAGTGCAGTGGCTTGATGTTGTTTCTCCAGCGCGTTCAATCCATATTGCTTGAGACGGATTTCGACATCCAATTGCCCCAAGCCCATTTTGGATGTTTTTAGTATGGAGAAAAGTTGTTCTGAGGTGAGGCTCCAATACTCAACTGGAGCCATGTTCTCTGAACTGAATGGTGTACGGGGAGATAACGATTTCATACGACCTCTTTGAAACACTTATTGTTATCATACTCCTATTTTGCATTTCTAATTTCAGGATGACGGTTTCCTCAACTTGACTGAAGGTCAAAAAGTCGAGTTCGTTGTCGAACAAGGTCCCAAAGGACCCCAGGCGACCAACGTCACAATTAGCAACTAATTGACAAGAAAAAGAGCCCCGCGGAAACGCGGGGCTCTTTCTGATTCGTATATTCCTTTATTTCTTCTTGGCTTCTAATTCTGCGATTATTTTTTTGACCTGTTCTCGCAACCATGGTGTTGGATCGTTCTCCGCACGTTCATGCAAGAGAAGTTGTGTATCTGGGTGTTCTAACCAATTTTCAGCTAATGCATCTATTGCAACCTCACGTGGATATAATTCAATATTTGGATCACTAATAGTAGGCGACAAGTCGTGTACAGCGCGGTCTAGCAGGAACGGCAAAATCTCCGGATTGTCGCTATAGTATTCTGCCAGTGCAGATATGGCAGAACTTCGCACACCTGAATTCTCGTCTTTGATAGCACATTCGCGCAGGAGTGGCAAAGTCTCCGGATTGTCGTGATAATGTTCTGCCAATGCAGACACCACAGCATCGCGCACACTTGCAGTCTCATCATTGATAACAAAATTACGGAGGAGTGACAAAGTCTCCGGATTATCTTGATCGTATTCTGCCAATGCAGATATAGCAGAACTTCGCACACTTGAATTCCCGTCTTTAACAGCGCACTCGCGCAGGAGCAGCAAGGTTTCTGGGTTATCGCGATAGTGTTCCTTTAGTGCATTAACAGCAGTAACTCGCACATCCTCGTTTTTATCTTTGATTACCAGGTCGCGCAGGAGTGGCAAGCTCTCTGGGTTATCACGATAGTGTTGTGCTAATGCATTTGCGGCCGTAAGGCGGATGTCTGGGTCATCAGCATTTTTGGCGTGATTGAGTAATAGTGGAAGAGTTTGGGGGTTATCAGTATAGTAACTAACAATTGCTTGTAACGCAACTAATCTGACGTTTACATTCACTGTGTTTTCTTCTGGACTCAAATAAGTATCATATTTGGCGCGGTCAAATACAACGCTTATGACCTCATGTTTATCATGGTATTTTTCTGCCAATAAAAAAGTTGCTGCACTACGAACAATTCCATTTGGATCATTAATTGCATCATTAAGCAGCTGTGAATACACTTGTGCATTATCACTCCAACCTTCAGCAAGAGCAAATAGCGCTAGTACGCGATAGTTTTCATTTGAATGGATGGCAAAATCGCTAAAAACATGAAAAAGATCATCAAATTTACCTCCAATTAATCCCAAGAACTTTCCAAGTTCCTCAGCATACTTTACAACATCTTCAAAGGGCTGGTGATTTTTAAGCCATTCACTAACAACTCGTCGATTAGGCAATCCAGTTAAAATCATTCTTGTCGCTGTAGCCAATTTCTCAAGATTATTTGCTCTAATAGACGAATTAATTAAACCTCGGACAAATAGCGTTATAGCCATAGCGATCCAGAAAAGAACTTCTAAAAGCAGTCGAATTCAAGTGGTTCAAGAAACGATCCGCTAATTCGGGGAGCCGCACTTCC